>JYMV01003479.1_pt1 | contig 106027 bp, 93 predicted proteins | sample 338911 | NCBI WGS metagenome assembly JYMV01 (sample SAMN03354496, study PRJNA234377) | hydrothermal vent metagenome | biome: Deep sea; feature: Hydrothermal plumes at the Eastern Lau Spreading Center, Western Pacific Ocean; material: Seawater | place: Tonga | collected 2009 | depth 2000 m m | reverse complement strand
CTTCATTGGAGGAATAATCCAGAGTCCTGGACATACTGAGCTCTGGCTATGCCGTGCTCAGGCCTTTGCCTTTATTATGTGAATCTACGAAAGTATAAGTAAAATATCAATCCCAGTTCGGCCTAGGAATCGAATCAATTCAGCCAATTTATAAGGGAATTGTGTGCTTTTTCTATTTATCTAAAACCTCTTGCACCATCACTAGGTGTGGGCTATAATACTTTGAAACTAGTATTGGGGTTAAGAGGGAAATAGCTATGTTACATAATGGTAGCGAATTTCGAAAAAAAGTTGCACTTGCTGAAATGCTCAAAGGGGGCGTTATTATGGACGTCACTAATGCGGATCAGGCAAGAATTGCTGAAGATGCTGGAGCTGTTTCTGTTATGGCATTAGAACGGATACCGGCTGATATTCGGCGTGATGGTGGTGTCGCACGGATGAGTGATCCATTATTAATTAAGGAAATTCAAAATGCTGTCAGCATACCGGTGATGGCCAAATGTCGAATCGGTCACTTTGCAGAAGCTCAGATATTGGAGGCAATTGGTATTGACTTCATCGACGAGAGCGAAGTTTTAACCCCTGCTGATGAAAAGTATCATATTGATAAGGCCAAGTTTAGCGTACCATTCGTCTGCGGTTGTTTAGATCTTGGTGAAGCGCTGCGGCGAGTTGCTGAGGGGGCAGCTTTAATCCGAACGAAAGGGGAAGCGGGTACTGGAAATATTATTGAAGCTGTTCGGCATATGAGATCTGTTCAAAGCGAAATTAAGCGAGTTCAAATACTTGGTGATGAAGAACTTTCTGGTTTAGCCAAGAATCTGGGTGCGCCCGTTAGTCTTGTTCGTGAAATAAAGGAAAGTGGCAAGCTACCTGTTCCAAATTTTGCCGCTGGTGGTGTGGCAACTCCTGCTGATGCTTCCTTGATGATGCAACTTGGTGCTGAAACCCTTTTTGTCGGTAGTGGCATTTTTAAGTCTGATAATCCAGTCAAACGGGCAAAAGCTATCGTTCACACGGTGACACACTACATAGACTTTGATGAAGTTGCTAAGGCATCAGAAGGACTCGGCGAACCAATGAGGGGTATTGAGATTGAAACAATACCAGATGAGCACCGTTTACAAGATCGTGGTTGGTAAAAAACATACATAGTGGCGATGAAAATTGGAATTTTAGCGCTGCAGGGGGGGTTTGAACTCCACGCTCAAATGTTGGCTATACTGGGTGTGGATACTGTTTATGTCCGTAAACCTGATCAGTTGGTCTCTTGTCATGGATTGATTATTCCTGGTGGGGAATCAACCACGCTAATGAAGCTAATGCGGGAGGGAGGGTTGTTTGAATCCATTAGTGATTTTGCCGCAGATAAGCCGGTTTTTGGTACCTGTGCTGGGTTAATTATGCTTGCTATGGATTCGATCAATGACAATTTGGTGACACTTAATTTGATTGATCTATCTGTGGAAAGAAATGCATACGGGCGTCAAATCGATTCGTTTATCGATTCAGTTGAAATTCGGATCAATGGGGCAATTGATTCTTTTGAAGGTGTATTTATACGAGCACCGAAGATTGTAGCTGTTGGTGAAGGGATAGATATCCTCGGCACGCATAGTGATGATGTGGTACTGGCTGAGAATGATCAGGTTTTTGTTGCTACATTCCATCCGGAACTAACGAATGACGTTAGAATCCACCAATATTTTGTCGGTAAAATCCGAAAGAGCAGGTAATCTTTATTAATGGGACTACGATTTAGCGATAATAAGTTGGAATCAATTTATGATAAGGTCTTATCAGAGGAACGATTGTCATTTGATGATGGGAAGATCCTATATGACAGTCCTGATTTAATTGGGGTAGGATATCTTGCAAACATTGTCCGGGAAAGAAAGAATGGAAACGTAGCATATTTCAATATAAATCAGCATATAGACTACTCAAATGTCTGTATTTTGCACGCGTGCTGCCACTTCTGTGCTTTTGCCAGAAAGGATATTGAGACCGAAGGTGCTTGGGAACTAAGTGTAGATGAATTCTTGGAAAAAGCAAGGTACTCGATCGAACACGGATGTACTGAAATCCATAGTGTCGGCGGACATCATCCGAAACTCCCTTTTGATTACTATCTGAGTTTGCTACGTGTTCTGAAAGAGCAGATGCCCCAGGTTCACCTGAAATTTTTCACTGCATCTGAAATACATCATCTTGCCCGTCTATCAGAGTTGCCGATTAAGGATACGCTTAAGGCCCTGCGTGAGGCGGGACTTGATTCGATGCCGGGTGGTGGAGCCGAAATTTTTGCGGCCGAAACCCGTGATAAAATCTGTCGTGGAAAGATCTCAGCTGAAGAATGGCTTGATATTCATTGTCAGGCGCACGAACTAGGTATTCCGTCAAATGCGACCATGCTCTACGGTCACATTGAAACAACTGAAGATCGTGTGGATCATCTTATCCAACTTCGTGAAATGCAAGATAACTCTGGAGGATTTATAACTTTTATACCGCTAGCTTTTCACCCGGAGAATACACGTCTTGGGCATTTACCCAGTACCTCGGGGATAACGGATCTTCGGAATATTGCTGTGTCTCGTCTGATGCTTGATAATTTTCCGCATATCCGTGCTTATTGGATTATGGTTGGGTTGAAAATGGCACAAATGGGTCTTAATTTTGGGGCTGACGACGTTCACGGAACAGTAACGGAAGAGAAGATAACACATATGGCTGGAGCCACAACTCCACAGGTGATTACGTCTGATGAGATCAAACGTCTGATCTACGAAGCTGGACGGGTACCTGTTGAACGGGATACGCTCTACAACGAGATTATTCGCAAAGGAAATAAATGGTACAGGAAGGCTGCATAAAAGTTGGGGCAGTTTCGTTCCTAAATACAAAACCACTTATTCAGCCAATATTAGATAATCCGGTTTTCAACATTGATCTGGTACTTGATGTTCCGAGCAAGCTCGCTGATGAACTGAAAGCAGGGAAACTTGATGTTGCATTGATTCCAATTATCGAATATTTTCGGTGTTCTGATTACTTGATTCTCCCTGAAATTTCAATTTCTTCCCGAGGTGCGGTCAAAAGTATTCGACTCTTTAGCCGTAAACCGATTACTGAATGCCAGACGATTGCACTTGACACAAGTTCTCGCACCTCGCGGGTGCTCACGCAAGTTGTTCTGGCAGAAAAGTATAATGTATATCCAAGTTTTGTTGATTGTCCACCAACCATCAATCCCAAGTCTGCTGGAGCTGATGCTGTGTTGCTAATTGGCGATTCCGCTTTGCGAAATATTGGCTCAACTCAGTTTGAGATTGATCTTGGTGCCGTGTGGCATGATTTGTTGGGCTTGCCCTTCGTTTATGCCTGTTGGGTAACCCATTATAATACCGATCTCGGTGATTTGCCCCAACTGCTGAAGAAAGTAAAACATCTCGGTATTGATCAAGTTCAATACATTGCGCGGATCGAATCTAAAAAACTCGGCCTTCCAAGATCCCTTTGTGAAGATTATTTGACCAATCATATTTACTATGATCTTGGACATAAAGAAATTGAGGGAATGACTGCATTTTACGATCTAGCCATTAAACATAACCATGTGCCTGCTGGTAACCAAATCAGATTTACTTTTATGACATGATTGACCTTTTCTCTGACTATGAGAATCGGAAGCACGATTTATTAGACCAACTCATTCCGTTACTACGCCCAATTTATACATTAAAAGAATTGGAAGCCTTACGGATCGAACTTATTCCTCGGGATATTTTGTCGATACATTCCGGTTATGGTTTTGTCAATCGAGAGATATTAGAAACTGTCTTGGGAAATTTGCTGGAATGCGTCGCACCTGGTTCGCATAATGCGTCACCTTATCAACTGCTGGGTTTGGTCAACTCCATGAGTGAGGTTGCAGACCAGCTTTATGTAATTATTTCGCAGTCGTTCCTTGCCGTTGAAGATTCACACCAACTATCAGAAAGTGACATCGCCGATTTAGCTGTTGAGATTACGTTCGACATTCTATCAGCTTTACCACGATTAAAAAATCGGGCTTTCTGGAACCGTTTTTCTTCTCTGAAAGATCCCGCTGTCTGGGATGCATACTTACTCAATCTGTGCAAAGATAATGCAAAGATAATGGAGATTGATCTGACAACTCAGATTAATGCTGCAATCGTAGAAAGGAACTATCATCTCTATCAGGATTTCTTGAAAGCTCATAAACTTGCCTTTGCCTTAGATTATCAAATGCAATTGGTTGTCAGCACTTATCCCGGTTGGCGTGTTCTTTTTTATCATGATGTAGCACATCAGTTAGTAGAGAGAGGAAGTGGCTCTATACCTGTACCGCTGTTGCCAAGAGCCATATCTGAACTTGCTGGTCGGTACTATCAAGCTGACCTTCATCCGGAAACAAGAATTGGGGATGCGAATTTTTTTGATCACACTCACCGCGGTATTACTACAGGTCAAACGGGAGTTATCGGTTCGGGTTGTGTTATCTATCCTTGCACACTCGGAGGACTATCTGAAAAAGTCCACCGCCGCCATCCGTCTATTGGGGATTATGCGCAGATCAGCACTGATGTTGGGATATTTGGACCAGTAATAGTTGGTAACTATTCGGTAATTGGGGCCAACGCGGAATTATATGGTTTCGTTGAAACAGGCCAATACTGTCGGATCGGTTCTTCTGTGGTTATTGGAACGGTGCGTGTTGCGGAAACTGTTCCTGGCCGAATAATTCTAGGTGACCACGTGCGTATTGCTGATGGTACGATAATTGAAAACAATCTACCGATAGATCTTATCATTGATGATCGTGTTCATATTCCAGCTCGGAGTTATGTTATCAACGACGGGAAAGGCAACCCTAAAATGGCGTAATGGCTGAGCGTTTTTAAACAGCGTGAATACGGGGACTCCGGCAAAGATCGCAGACCAGTTGTTCAAGGATGTACTCAGCAGGCACTGAATTGCTTTTTAGTTGGATATCAGCTTCAAGTGTTTTTTCAAGAAATCCTATTAATTCTTCCTCTTCGAATCTTATAATCTTCTGAATAATTTTGTAGACTACGTAAGGGTTCTGCTTAAGTAAATTAATTGTTGCTGCTTTCGGTAGGTCACCGGACATTTTTTTTGATAAAGGTTGAAAAATTCGGTTAATAAAGTCTTGATAACTCATGCGCCTCGCGTCCAAATTGAGAGTATTGCTCCGCTGGATAAGCTTTGCTTGAATCATTAACCGGATTTGCCTGGTAATCAGAGCATTAATCTTAACTGGTGCCTCACCATTTGCTAGAATATGGTGAAGGCTTGATAATCCCTGCTTTACATTCCGGCTGCCAATTGAATCTGTTAAATCGAAAATTGTATCTGAACTCGTCGTCGATACTAAATTTCGAATATCCTGTTCATCAATCTGAGTTTTATCACCAACGAACGAGACTGCTTTGTTAATCTCTTCAAAAAATCGGTGGGTGTCATTGTTAACTCTGGTTCGCAGCAACTTAAAAGCGCCTGGTGTTATTTGTTTATCAAACTGTACCAACTGTTTTGACGTGCTTTGGTAAAGAGGATCCTGCTGGATTGAGCTTGATTCTTTAAGCTTTTCAAAGTTAATGTATCCATCAATACGATCAATAGCCTTTACAATAGGTTCTCGTGTGTTCACTGATCCTTTGACAGTAAAGATGAGGGTACTATTCTGAGGAGGGTTTCCGGTAAGCCAATCCAAAAAAAGCTCTGTGGGATCGTTGCTATCAAGATCTTCTACTTCATCCAGAAAATCACTTTCTAAGTTCGCTGATTGTGTCTTGGGTGAACCTTGAAACAAAACCGATTCGCTAACAACAACTACGCGCCAATCCGCCATTATCGGATAAACTTCTACGGCACTCAGGATATCTTGAATTGTTGCTGTTATTCCGTCTAGAAGACTGAGATTAAAGTCGCGTGTTTCCGGTTGAAGAAGGGTATCAAGTATCGATTTCAAGGCTCTTTCGATTAAAAAATATTCCTCGCCACAGAGAAGATAGACAGGCGAAATTTTTCCAGATTTCACCTCTTTAATCAAACTCGATATGGTTGGTTGCTGTTTATTTTTCATTTTAAAGATTATTAATCTGAGCGGTCTTTCCGACGTTCAGTTGATGGGAATCCCCGCGAGAATGGGAGGAATGACTACAGCGTTTGTCATTGGGAGTCATTCCAATTGATGCTAACTGCTTTCATTTGCGCGCCTTGTTCAATCGCTAATTGAAAATTATTACATAAATTGTTAACAATCAGATGATCAAGGTATTCAAATAATAGGTTGCTGTTCTTAATATAGTACATTCCTGCAATAGCAAGACAGGAATAGTGAATTTCATTTAATGGTTTTCCAAGTTGAGTTCGAGTAGCTTCTCGATTATGTCAAGGCTGGTGATTTCATCCGCTTCAGCGTTGAAGTTGGTTAGGATTCGATGTCGCAGAACAGGTTTGGCAATCGACTTTACATCATCATATGTTACGTGATAGCGACCGTGCATAACTGCACGGGCCTTCGCTCCCAGAATCATGTATTGTGATGCGCGTGGACCAGCTCCCCAGTTGACCCAGTTTTTAATAAAGTCAGGAGCATCTGGATTATTGGGTCGAGAGAGTCTTGCTAGAGCAACAGCAAAATCTACAACAGATTCAGCAACGGGAACCTTGCGAACTATCTGTTGGATGCGGATAATTTCATCGCTGTCAGTTACAGAGTTCAACGTTGGTTCATAGGCAGATGTTGTATGCATCACAATCTGTTTTTCATCGGCTTGATTAGGATAATCAATATAGATATTGAACATGAATCGATCCAATTGCGCCTCCGGCAACGGGTACGTTCCTTCCTGTTCTATTGGGTTTTGCGTTGCCAGCACAAAGAATGGTTTTTTCAGAGGATACGTATTACCTCCTGCAGTTACTTGGTATTCCTGCATGGATTGCAGGAGTGCAGCTTGTGTCTTGGGTGGTGTTCGGTTAATTTCGTCAGCAAGCAAAATATTGGCGAATATAGGACCTTGTATGAAACGAAAAGATCTACCGCCGGTTCCTGAATCATCTTGAAGAATGTCTGTACCTGTAATATCAGACGGCATCAAATCTGGTGTGAATTGGATTCTATTAAAGGTAAGGTTGAGGATTTCCGAAAGTGTGCTGATGAGAAGTGTTTTGGCAAGTCCTGGAACACCAACAATTAAGCAGTGACCTTGTGAAAAAAGCGTTATAAGCAATTCATCGATCACTGCTGCCTGGCCGATAATCCTTTTCTTAATTTCAGTTGAGATTGATTCTTGTGTATTTTTTAATATTTTGGCTGATTCAAGGTCTTCGTTTTGCCAATCCGGTTGGTTTTGATGATCACTCAAACTCTATTCTCCATTATTCGTTCACCCGCCACGTTTTCAGGCCACTAAAATCAAAATTAAAATCGATAATTGTAACACCGTTTTCCTCAAGTACCTTGCGTACAAGGTGGTCCTGATTCGGGTTACAATAGAAAAGTATACAACCACCACCACCTGCACCACAAGCTTTCCCACCACCTGCACCATTTTCAATTGCCATTTGAAAGAGACCATCTATGCGATCGTTAGTTACTGATGGGTGTAATGCTTTCTGGCTTTCCCAATTTTGGCTAAGAAGTTGTCCAAAGTTGGATAATCTGCCGCTCATTAAGGCATTTTTAATTTTATCCGCTGTGGACCGCAAGTTGTGCAGAGCATCAAGTGTTGATTTTTCACGGTTATGATAGGCGAAAGTGACCTTTTGGTGAATATCTCCAGAGAGTCTGGATTGACCGGTATAACCGAGAATCAGGTTCTTTTCAAGCTCGTAGCGTATCTGGTGGGGCAAGTGAATGGGAGAAGTTTTGACTTCTTCACCACTAAATTCCATAAAATTTATACCACCAATGGCACTGGCATAGTGATCCTGTTTACCACCGAGTATACCAAGTTCATTTCGTTCAATATCACTGGCCAATTCAGCATGTTCATAGGGTAATAATGGAACTTTTTTCAAGGTGCTGAGGACGCCAATTAAAGCAACTCCCATTGACGCTGATGTCCCCAAACCGCTGCCTGGTGGGGCAGTTGATTGGGTTATTAAATCAAATCCCCCCGTTTCAATCGACATCTTTCGAATAGCAGCTTTAACAAGATCTATGTTTCCATCGTATTCCAGCTTCCGAATGTCTTCAGCCTCAATAAAGGTGTCAAAATCTGTGGAATAGATACGGATGCTTTTATCCAGAACACGGTTTGGTTCGATAATCTGATTGTCGACAGGTTTATAGGAAATTGTGCCATAAGAATAGACGTTAATTGCAGCGTTAACAACAATTCCTTTGGTTCCTTCTGTGAATAATGCAACATCTGTCCAACCGCCGGCGAAATCTATACGGACGGGTGCCCTCGATCGGATTAGCATCCTTTATCTCCCGTAGATTAGATTTTTTGACGATATATGAGGGGAGGGGAATATATTACAAATCACTTAAAACGGAGGGGAAAGGGGCAAAACACGTGCCCCTTGCAGAATAAACCTAATTAACAGCGTCTTTTAGTTGTTTCCCTGCTCTAAAAGTAGGCACGCTCTTCTTTGAAATTTTAATTTTTGCACCTGTTTGCGGATTTCGACCTTCTCGAGCTGCTCTTTCTTTGACTTCAAAGGAACCGAAACCAATTAAACCTACACTATCGCCATTTGCTAGTGCATCACTTAATGTTTGAATTACAGCATCAAGAGCTGCTGCCGAACTTTTTTTGTCCAATCCTGAACTTTCAGATACACTGTTGACAACATCTTGCTTAGTTAGTTTTGCCATTTATAGACTCCTGATAAATTACTAAATTTTACGTAATGGTTAGTGAGATTTAACACTTTCTCTATACGCAAGCGAGGCGCATTATACTACAGATGAGTTTGGCTGTCAAGCGAAAAAATCAGCTATAATAGGGATTTCGGTTAATTTAAACTTTTTTGTGACCTCCAGTTGATGTGGTTTCGGTGAAGAATATCATCTTACTGGTAGAAGAAACCGTCGAAGTAGACATTCTTTACTTTTTCTGTGCCTAAAATTTCATTAATGCGATTTCGGATTTCGTTCTTAATTGCTGACTTTACGACAGGTTTATGAACCTGATCAACACGTTGTTTTGACAGGACTGCTGTCAACATGCCTTTTATTCTGTCGGCGTAAATTCCACTGGTTACTAATTCTTTTTCGGTAGGTGGTACAGATTCTATAATTTCTGCCATAATCTTCACCAGAAAACGCTGCACGATAAGCGAATTATCAATCTCAACGATGAAAAATTCCTCATCCTTATCCTTATCTTTCTCTGTTTTCCATAGCAAGCTAAGATCGAGAATCGTGGTAGGAGGAAATTCTAATGGATCCTTCATTGGCAATTCCAGCATCTGCCGCTGAGTTCTATCACGGCGTTTCTCAACAGCCCATGGTACGACGACAAGATACACGAAAGGAGCAATCGCTAGCAATATTGCAATATAGGCAAGAATAGGAAGTGTTCTGATGCCTTGTTGTGCCTCGTCCCTGTTTTCGTTCATATCCGAGAGTGTATTTTAAAATTTGAATATCTAGCGATTAGAATTACTTGCGACCTTCAACTAGCGACTCAACGATTAAGGGATCAGCTAGTGTTGAAATGTCTCCTAAATTCGACACATCACCTTCAGCTATTTTTCTGAGAATGCGGCGCATGATTTTTCCAGATCTTGTCTTCGGTAATGCTACCGTAAATTGGATCTTGTCAGGGGTTGCATGTGGACCGATCAAACCTCTGACTTTTTGCCTTATTCCTGACTCGACATTCTCGGATGCGGTTTCACCAGTCATTAGTGTGACGTATGCGTAAATCCCTTGGCCTTTGATGTCATGTGGATACCCAACAATTGCAGCTTCAGCAACAGCTTCATGTTGACCTATAGCACCTTCAACTTCCGCTGTTCCAAGTCGATGACCAGAAACGTTTAGCACATCATCTATGCGTCCGGTAATCCAGTAGTATCCATCTTCATCACGAGTTGCACCATCACCAGTCATGTAGTAGCCAGGGAATCGATCAAAATAGGTTTGACGAAAACGTTCCTGATCTCCATAAACAGTTCGCATTATACCGGGCCAAGCAGATTTTATACAAAGATAACCACTCGCCGGGTTACCCTCAATTTCCTGCCCTTCTTCGTTCAGGAGTACTGGTTCGATACCAAAGAATGGGAAAGTGGCAGATCCGGGTTTCAGAGGTGTGGTTGCCGGCAATGGCGTAATCAAGATACCGCCAGTCTCTGTTTGCCACCATGTGTCGACAATAGGACATCGGTTTCCTCCTACCACTTGGTAATACCACATCCACTCCGGTTCCTTGATTGGTTCTCCCACTGTACCAAGTAAGCGTAGGCTAGATCTGTCATATTTATCGACCCATTCATTACCTTCCTTCATTAATGCTCGGAGTGCTGTTGGAGCGGTGTAAAATAGGTTAATGTTGTGTTTCTCAACAACTTGCCAAAATCGACCGTAATCAGGATAGTTCGGCACGCCTTCAAACATAACAGTAATTGCTCGGTTAGCAAGTGGGCCATAAATAATGTAAGAGTGGCCAGTAATCCACCCAATATCAGCCGTGCACCAGTAGATATCATCAGGATGATAATCGAAAATCATCTGGTGAGTGAACGAAGTATAAACCATATAACCGCCGGTCGTATGGAGTACTCCTTTAGGTTGACCGGTTGATCCGGATGTGTACAGGATGAAAAGTGGGTCTTCCGCATCCATCTCTTCAGCTGGACATTCGCTATCAGCTTCGGCCATGGCTTCGTCCCACCACACGTCACGCAACGAATCGAAATTAACTTCATCTCCGGTACGCCTAACAACGATTATATGTTCAATTGATGGAGTATCTTTAACTGCTATATCCGCGTTTGATTTCATTGGGATACCGCCTTTGGCACCACGAACGGCAGTATCTTGTGTAATTAAGATTTTACAGGTTGAGTCGTTGATTCGGTCACGGAGAGCATCAGCAGAGAAAGCGCCGAACACAATCGAATGAGTCGCTCCAATTCGGGCACACGCCAGCATTGCAATTGCCAGTTCTGGCACCATCTGCAGATAGATACAAACGCGGTCTCCCTTTTTAACGCCTTGTGATTTCAGTACGTTGGAAAAAAATTTGACTTCTTGCAACAATTCATTGAATGTAAACGTTTTATCTTCTGATGGATTGTTCCCTTCCCAGATGAGGGCGGTTTCATCACCGTGTCCTGACTCGACATGTCGATCAAGACAATTGTAGCAAGCGTTCAGTTTTGCACCTTCAAACCATTTTATTTCGGCTTGAACAAAATCATATTGCTGAACATTATCCCACTTCTTGAACCAGGTGATTCGTTCCGCAACCTCGGCCCAGAATTGTTCCGGGTTAGAAACTGACGTGTTGTATGTTGTTTGATACTGGTCGTGACTGCTAATGTGCGCCTTTTCTATCGGATAGCTTGTATTTTGTGGGGGGAATACTTTGCTCACAATACCCTCCGTGCAATTGGTTTTTTTATTCTTTGGATTTTATTGTATAGACACAGATATTGAAATGTCAATAAAAACAGACTAATGCGAATATGATACAATTTTGGGTATGGCTAGCAAGATGTTGCGGTTAGATCGATATTATATGGTCATAATTCTGCTGTTTATTGGAATTGTAAGCCAGCTAAGTGCAACTTCACTTTTTTTACAGCATGACAAAACCGGAGATCGAGACTTTTTCGTTAATGTTGAGGAACGTTTTCAGGTTGAGATGGTTATCGACCCTCAAGGTCAGCAGGTTACAGCTTTCGAAATATATCTGTCTTTTTCCGATCAGTACTTGGAATTAATTGATGCAGATCCAATCAATCCAGGAATCCAACCAGTTAAGCAGGGGAAAGATCTGCCTAATGGTTGGCAGATCTTCGACAATGATACACATGGAGATCCCGGTAACAAGCTGTCAAACTTTCAGATCGATTTCTCTCGGGGATTAATCTTTGGTGCAGCAGACCTTGCGATCAAAAAAAAGAGTGTCATCGGGGAGATTAGTTTCAGAGCCAAAGTACCAACTGACGCAACGACGATAAAAGTTGATAATATGAAGGGGGAGAACCGCCTAACAGTGGTTCGAGTTGGTAATTCTCCAACCACACCTTTTACTGAATCTTTCATCTCGAATATCTCGATAGCTCAAGGCTTGCTTGAGTTTCTGGATAGCTTTCCCAAAAACGTCACCTTTCCCAGCAATCAGGTCTACAACAAACTCCAGTTGAGCGATTATGTTGTTTCGCATCATAGTGTAGAATCCCAGCCAAAGTGGTCAATTTCAAAGAGTTCAAACATATCGGTTGAGATTGATCCGGAATCGCTAATTGCCAGTTTGTCAGCCGTTGATGATTGGTTCGGCACAGAAACCCTTGAATTTACGGTAACTGATCCACAGGAAAATTCATCATCAAAATTGCTGGAAGTAAAAATTACTGCGCCTCCGGTTTTTAACCTGCCTGAAAAACCATTTATTACAGATGTCAATCAAATTCGTTTCATCGATCTGACGGAGTACCTCAAGGATGCAGATGACCCGAAATTAGACAACGTTAATTTAATCATGAAGGAAAATCCTTATGGTGAGAATACTGTCAAGCTAAATGGTAAACAGTTGACAGTTCTTGATGACAAACCTTCTCAGGAATCGATTGTAATCGTTGCTTCTGACGCAGATGGGAATGAGACAACAGCTGAAATCCAGATTGGTTTTTCTGCTCTGGATAGCGGCCCTATTATCTCTATCATAACTTTTCCGCCGGAGATTACTGTGTATTTTGATAGGCCAGAAGCCAATGTTCCAATTCTAGATTTAGATGGTATGGTGTTTGACTCTGATTATACTGATAAACAGCTAAATTGGAGTACGGAAGGTAATAAGAATGTTAAAGTCGAGATTGATCCAGCCACCAGACAAGCCAAAATTATGCGAAACCCGAATTGGCAGGGATCTGAGGAGGTAACTTTCATTGTCACCAATCCAGTTGACCTTTCCGATAAAAAAACGATGGAAGTCAGTTTCAGAACTTCAACTGGTGCACCAATTTTTGGAGAAATTCCGCCGGTTACAATACTTTTTCAAAAGGAACAGCCCTTGGATCTCAGGAGTTTCGTTAGCGATTTTGAGAGTAATCCAGATCAGATGTCGTGGGATATCAATCCGGGAAAATTTGTAAAAACGGAAATTAGCAACAAGGGTTTGGCTGTATTTTTGGGTTCCAAGGTTGGCTCGGAAGAGATTGAAGTAAGGGTAATTGATCCTGATGGCAAACAGGCAAAAAGTAAAGTTGCAGTCACAGTAATTGCTCCTACCCCCCCACAGATATCAAATAAGTTTCCATCCAAAATCACTATTCCAAGGAATGAACCAACAGTAGTCTTCGATCTTGATGAATTTTTGACCGGTGGAATTGATAGCTCTGATGTCACTTGGAAGGTAGATGGGTACGACCTTGATAAGATTTTCGTCTCAATTGATGATGAACAGAATGTGACAATGAGATCATTGGGTGCTTGGAATACGGGAATCCAAACTGTGACTTTTACTGCAGAGAATCAAGTGGAAATTCCAGTTAGTGTTAAGACCAGGGTGTTCACAAATTTCCCGCCCACCATATCACCGATTGATGACTTAACAATTGCTGGTGGTGGTTCCATTGAAGTCGATCTGAATAAAAATATTAAAGATCTAGATACAAAACCAGATCAGATTTCATGGACAGCGACCGATTTCTCGCCTCTGTTGGTCGATATTGATTCAGAAACAAAAATTGCAACAATATCTGCCTCTCAGGAGTTGTCAGGTAAGGAATATAAAGTGGTGTTTATCGCCACTGACCCCAATGAGTTAACGGATAATCAAACGGTAAACGTTCGAGTGGTTAAATCATTCAAGACGCCACCGGTGGTTAATTTCCTTCCAAATGTAAAGTTTAAACAGGGGGATGAGGATCAATCAATTACGCTAACCAAATATGTAGAAGATTTGGATACGCCCAAAAAAGACCTGAAATGGGATTACGAACCCAAAGATAGCAAAATCAAAGTTAAAATCGATGAAACTACAAAAAACGTCACTTTTAGTTCAGATCTGGAGTTCGTTGGCAATCAGAAATTCACGTTCACGGTTACTGATCCGGACGAATTAAGCGATAGTTTAGATATGACAGCCGTTGTTCTTGAAAGATCTAAGGAGAAGGGACCGCCAACGGTAAAAGGAATTCCTGACATAAAAATGAAGAAAGGCACAACGGAATCGATTCGTCTCAATGATTATGTTATGGATCCAGACACTCTTAAGGTAGATCTGAGATGGGATTACGCGTCTAAGGATGGAAATGTTGAAGTGAAAATAGACAGTGAAACGTCAAATGTTACCCTAAGTCCGGTTGCTGACTTCTTGGGTGAAGAGCAGGTTACATTTACTGCATCTGACCCTGAAAATCAAAGTAGTAGCCAAGGGATTAAAGTTTCCGTTTTAGAAGAACTAGAGGTTGATAGTGGAATTGAAGGTGAAGGCGGCGAGGAAAATGTTAAGGCAGAACCTCCTGTTATTAGGGATTTTCCGCCGATTGAAATTAAGCAGGGGGATGTCGACCAGTCTATTGTACTGATTGATTATGTTGAAGATCCGGACACGCCAAAGAAAGACTTAAAATGGGATTATGAACCAAAAGATGGAAATGTTCTGGTTCAAATAGACGCATCAATTTTTAAGGTGACGCTATCGCCTAAACTTGGTTTTACAGGTGACCATAAAATTACTTTCACTGTAACAGATCCAGGTGACTTGAGTTCTAGTAAGGTTCTCAGTGTAAAGGTGATTGAACCATCAGCGGAAAAAGGACCTCCAGTGGTAAAGGGGATCCCTGATATGGAAATGGAGCAAGGAGATGTCGGTCAACAAATTCAGCTGACAAACTATGTCAAAGATCCGGATACGCCCAAAAAAGACCTGAAATGGGATTATGCACCTAAGGATGGAAATGTTGAGGTCAAAATAGATGAAGCCACGCTGCAAGCGACTTTAATCCCGAAACCTGGTTTTGTGGGTACGCAGGAAATTGAATTTATTGTCACTGATTCCGATAAGTTAAGCGGGACACAGAAAATTAAGATTACGATCGGTAAGAAGTCAGGCGAAGGTGAGAACAAATCACTTATGATCACAGAAATTCCGAATGTAAAATTCGAGCAGGGCACGGACGACAGATCTATCGTCTTAGGTGAACACGTTGAAAATTCTGAGGTGCCCAAAGAAAAGTTGGTCTGGGATTATTCACCTAAGGATGGAAATATTGAGGTCGAAATAGATAAAGCAAGTTTAAAAGTTACCTTACGTGCCAAACCGGATTTTTTCGGTACGCAGGATATTGAGTTTAAAGTCTCTGATCCTAAAGGTCAAACTGCAAGCAAGAAGGTCGCTGTTACCGTTGAGAAGAAGGAAGAAACAAGATCACCGATTTTGACCAAGTTTCCGTTGATCAAAATTGATGAAGGAACAGCTTATGAGATTGGCAACCTTGATGAATTTGTGGCAGATGCTGACACACCAAAGGAAGACTTGAAATGGGAATCAAAAGGCACTAAAAATCTTACCGTTAATATTAATCAAGAAACTCGTGTAATGGAGATTAGTCCGAAAGAAAAGTTTACTGGGACTGAATCAATAGATATCATTGTTACTGATCCGGAGCAAAACCAGGCTAAAGGTGTAATTATTATCGACGTCCAGTCAACTGAAACCGAAGTAAAAGCCGCGTCTCCAGTTATTTCATTTCCTGAAATTAAACTTGAAGTGGGAAGGAGTGTTAAACTCAAACTTGATAAGTATGTAAAAGATAAAGACACGCCAAGTGAAGACCTGACTTGGAGTATCAAGGAAAACAACACCTTTGAGATTGCTATAGAAGAAAGAACTTTAAAAATTAAGCTAAGTGAAGAGAAGAAAAGTTTTCGAGGATCCCAAATACTTGTATTAACCGTAGTCGATCCTGAAGAGAATAAGGATGTTGGAATAATAAGTATTAAGGTTGTTGACGCACCTGATAGGACACCGCCCGGTTTCCGTTTTTTTATGATTCCCAACCCAATTCAACCTGACTTCTTGACAATCGTCATTGTTGCCAATGAAAAACTTAAGGAGCCTCCCAAATTCCAAATTAATGGTGAAGATGTATCCATCAGCGAAGTAGGTGATAATCAGTGGAAAGGGCAACATATTCTATCAAGCGGAGGGGCGTTAAAAATCGCGATAGAAGGAATGGATGTTGCGGGGAACAAAGGGAGGCGAAATAAAACTATCCAGCTAAATTCAACACTATCGTCACCACAAATTCCTGTTCCTAATCAGAATGCTTTACATCCAAACTATCCCAACCCATTCAATCCAGAAACATGGATTCCGTTTCAACTGGCGCAGGATACTGTTGTTAAACTCGAGATCTTCTCCTTCGATGGCAAGTTACTACGAACGTTAGATCTCGGACAATTATCGGCAGGTCTATATCTGAGTCAAGATCGAGCTGCTTACTGGGATGGACGGAACGGAAACGGCGAGGATGTGGCAAGTGGTGTCTATTTTGGGGTTTTATCCGTTGGTGATAACCAAACATATGTACAACGGTTTGTCATGTCAAAATGATTAGCCAATGGATAATTTATCAGCATGTGATGACCATCTTGCTTCCATCATCTTTTTGAGTGCCTGATGATCTGGGTGGTTTAAATCAGGATCATGCTGTGCTATCTTGGCTGCTTCTGCTTTGGCTAGTTCCAGCAAATCAGCGTCCTTGATGATGTCGGCAAGCTTAAAATCAGGTAAACCGGATTGACGGGTACCAAAGAATTCACCTGGACCACGCAGTATCAGATCAACTTCCGCCAGTTCAAAACCATCATTTGTCCGGAGCATTGCCTTGAGGCGATGAACACTTTCTTCACTCTGTGGGGTGGCAATCAGGTAACATGTCGATTTGTGTTTCCCTCGCCCAATCCGACCACGTAGCTGGTGTAGTTGCGCAAGTCCAAACCGTTCTGCATTCTCAATCACCATAATGGTAACGTTAGGTACGTCCACACCGACTTCAATTACCGTAGTTGATACAAGAATGTCAATCTGACGATTCTTGAACTGTTGCATTACTTCCTGTTTATCAATTGATTTCATTCGACCATGCAAGAGACCAATACGAAAATTAGGAAAGACTTCAAGTTGGAAATGTTCCGCCATTTCGGTTGCAGCCTTGATCTCTTCCATTTTTTCCGATTCTTCAACCAGAGGATAAACAATGTAGGTTTGCCGTCCCTTTTTAATCTCTTTCTCGACTTGTCCGTAGAGTTTATCACGATCTTTATCTTTGACCCATTTAGTCTTGATTTCTTGCCGTCCCGGTGGAAGTTCATCGATGACCGACACATTCAAATCACCATACACGGTGAGAGAAAGTGTTCGAGGAATGGGTGTGGCCGTCATAACCAATACATCCGGAGTGATACCTTTTTCTCGGAGCTGCTCACGTTGCCTCACGCCGAATCTATGTTGCTCGTCGATGATCACCAGTCCGAGCTTGTGAAAATTTACTTCCTCTTGAATCAGTGCGTGCGTTCCGACAATTATATTTGATGTTCCATCCTTAATTTCTGTCAGGGCTGAATCGCGTTCAGATTTTTTCAGATCGCTTTTGAGTAGAGTAATCTTTAGGTTACACGGAGACAACAAGTTGGTAAGGTTGCTTGTATGTTGATCAGCCAGAACTTCGGTTGGCACCATAACTGCTCCCTGATAACCGTTCTCGATAGCTTTGGTCAATGAGAGTGCGGCAACTATTGTTTTTCCGGATCCAACGTCACCTTGTAAAAGACGGTTCATTGGTTTTGGGCTTTCCATGTCTGTGCAGATATGTTCAAAAACGCGTAACTGTGCGTTTGTTAAATTGAACGGCAGCGATTGAGTAAACTGGTCGACGAGGTGACTATCAGCCTGAAAAGCAATTCCATTGGTGTGGGTCTCAAACCTGACTTTTTTAGTCTCAAGCCCCATTTCCAGTAAAAATAGTTCATCGAAGGCAAGTCTTCTCCGTGCCACTTCCTGATGCTTGTTTGAGGTTGGAAAATGAATTTCACTAACCGCAGTGCGCCGGTCCATAAAACTCTCTTGCTTTCGCAAATCCACAGGCACGAACTCTGGATATTGATCTACGTACTCGTCAAGAGCAATTTTCAACCATCTGCGTACCATATGCTGGGTTAAATTTGCCGTCAGTGGATATTTCGGAACAATCCGTCCGGTATGAATTAGATCTAGATCCTCATCTTCGATTATTTCAAAATCAAAGTTTGTCGTCTGGATCTCGCCATACCGGCGTTCAAATTTGCCGCTTACAATAACCTGCTCCCCTTTTGACAAAAACTTCCGCAGGTACCCAATGCGTTTACCAAAAGCAACAAGTTGTGCAATGCCTGTTCCATCATATATGGAAATTTTCCCAAAAGCCTTAGCCTTAGCCTTGTGGCGATTTGGCTTAATATGCGTCTGTTTAACTACTGATCCAGAAACGGTTTCATTTTCTTGCCCCCGTCCGACATCACCAATAGATTTGATGCGGCTTCTGTCAATATAATCGCGAGGATAATATTCCAGTAAGTCTTCAATGGTGCGGATATCCAGTTCTGCGATGAGCTTCTCAGCAATACGGGGACCAATACCGTTTGCCTGTTTGATGTGGATTTCAAGAAATTCAGATACATCTGATTCAGTTAACACAGGCGGATAGCTTAGATCAACCTCTATATCTTGTGTTTCCGATTGTGTTGTGGTTTCTTGAGCGTTTGCAAAAAGCGGGAGATCCGTCGTTTCTTTGACTCTTAGTTGAGGAGACTTAACTGCCGATTTCTGGCCGATTTTTGGCGCTGACAGCAATTTTTGGGCTTTCTCAATTTGCGTGAGTCGTTCCATGGGGGTCAGTCGATCATAGTCAGAAAAAAGATCAGCAAGATCTCGGAGTTTTTGCTTTTCTGCCAGACCGATTTCCAACTGTCTGGATTTGGTTTCCCAGTTTCCCACATAGCTCTTCATCCCGCCGATAACAACTTCGTCGGTACATCCTTTCCGGATTTCCTGTTCAAAAGGGCGAGAGATAGATCCTATAATCTTTTCAAATTGGTTCATACTTTTATTTTCTAATGAAACACAGCTTCAATTAAACAAAATATAAGGGCAAACGAACATCTGGTAAACATTCATTTGCCCTTATATTTTGTTAGAATCGACTTAAAATTTAACTCCTTTCCGTTTTAATTAATCCCCAGGAAACTGTAAGCTTACCATTTCTGTCAACGGATAAGGCTCGCTCAAACCCAGATCCGAGTTTCTTAACTTGACCGGCGTCTAACGTAACGCTGAAAACTGCAATTTCGTCAATGGTCCCTTTCCACTGGCAACGCTTACCACATCCAGGATCGGCGCCGATATAAACGTTCTCAGGAGATGCCCAAGGTGGGCCGTCCGCCTTCTCACTTCCTTGCAACTTCCCATCTTGATATATCTTTAACTCTTTACCATCGTATGTTCCAACGATGTGAGTCCATTTCCTGGCGGGCAACCCATCTCCAAGAACTTCCAATTTAGCACCACCATTTTGCGATCTGATATGAAAAGAGGCGTTCGTCTGGTTCTGCCCATTTTCATGTGCTCCTGTGCCTAATAGGTATTGGGACCATGTAGAGCAGCCAAGTCCTCTCCAAATAATGCATTTACCTGTAGCATCCCCATCAGATAAAACCCACGCATGTATTGAGAAGGTTGTGCTTTCTTTGAAGTCTAACTCTTTCGCTTTGTCACCTCTCTCAGTCGGAATAGTAAGCCATTCATCTTCGCCATTAAGCTGTATTCCTTTGCCAAACTTGCCATCCACCCACTTTGGCGCGCCACTACCAAATTCTGCGTGGTTGTCGTTTCCTGAGGTATCTTTGGCAATTTCGCCTTTACCTTCCTCGAAAAGCCAAACTCCGGCAATGCTGTCTTCCTTTAGCTGTGCGTATCCTGCTGTTGCAATTAACAGTAGAACAGTTACTATAGCAATCCATTTTGCTAAGTCATGTTGCATGATAACCTCCTTAATAATTGAAAATATTGTATCATATGTGCGTATGATACAATATTTTGGGAAGATTTATTCTACTTTGCATTCGAAACCGATTGATGGTCCATAAGGATAGTGGGTCGATCAGGTGTTATCTGAATCGATTTCATTTTCCGTTTCATGGTATTAGCCTTTGGCCGAAACGAGAATGGTATCTACAATCGGTCTTCGATACCTACGGCATAATCAAGGTAACGCAGCCCTTCATCCAGGGTGGTGAAGTAACCATCAGCAAATGGCTTGACGTAGTCGTAGGCGTGAGAGTAATGGTCGCCTTGGTTGACGAAAAGAATTTGTTTGCCTAGAGCGTTAGCATAACCTACTGCTAGTACGAGATTGAACAGTCGGCCTCCGCTATCTGTTCGACAAGCAAAAAGGATATCTGCTGCGGCGAGATCCTGCATTCCCGATTCAGCAAGAATCGTAACTGACTTGTCATTCTGGTATTGTGCTTGAACGCGGTCTGTCCACGCCGATGAGGGACTGCCGGAAAGGAAGATCCTGTGTTCCAGGTGGTTGATTGGCTGAGTGAATTGATTTGGTTCGGAACCTGCCCCCCTATTTTCAGATGGAGCTGTTATAATTTGATGGAGTGAGTCCAGACCATCCGATAACGAATCAAATGATTGATTAATATAAGGTTGAGCACATTCCACTTCATCATCTAAGCTTCTGGCTTCATTAACAAAAAGAACCCTCTTTTTCTTGGCGTGAGCAATCCCTGTTTCCAGCATAATGTTAAAGGATCTATAGCGATCGTCCGGAATATAACCGAACAGAATGTCGCTTTTGCTGAGCATCTGCGTGATTCGCAGTTTGTGCCCCGGTTTAACATCGCCCGGTGCTCCCATAGCATCACTGAGTCCATGATTTTCGCAAGGCCCAACGAAGATGACGTGGTCATCTTTAAGGTACTTAGCTTTTACCGGTTCTCTCCAATCGCTGTGAGCACTACTTGAAAGATATACAACATAGGGTTTTACCTCGTCCATTTTGTTCTCCATTTATTCTTAGGGGGCAATTATCTGTTCTTTCAATTGTTGTGTGAACACACAACTCCTAGATATACTTCCAATGTCTTCCATTTGGTATTGGATCACGAGTGGGCCGTTAAAGTTAATTTCCTTTAAGCCGGAAGCAAAAGAAGAAAAATCAAATTCGCCCGTTCCCGGTTCCCCACGATGGCTGCCAGAAATGTGAACGTCACCAAGAAAGTCTTTCATCTCCAAGACGGATTTGTATGGATCTGCGTTATCATTGAAAAGATGATAGGTGTCGCAGGTCAAATGCACCGGTAATTGGGTATCCTGAATAAATGCAAGCCCGTCATGGTAATTATCTATTGGACATCCTTTTTCAAATTCTATGGTGATTGTCAGATTATGTTCGGTGAGAACGGGACACATCTTGTACAGATTTTCCGCCAGCGTATCCAGTTCGGCTTCTACCGACACATTTTGCGTTGGATTTGGCCAAATCCCAATTATGTTAGCATTAACTTGCTGGGCAACATCTAAGACAATTTCAAAATGTTCAAAGGCTTCGGATTTCAGATCTGGGTTAGTCAGAATATGATTCCCAAACCCAACGGTTGGTACAGTGAGATGATACTTTTCAACAAGTTGTTTCATCTCGTTAATCTCACTTGGGGATAAATCGCCTAAAAAAGCTTGATTAACGGGAATATTAATTCCGTCATATCCCCCTTTAGAAACAAGTTCAAATATCTCAGATCGAGTGAATCTCCCCAGCGTGCCTGCGTAAGGGTCATAGCAAACAGGTAGCATGAAATTCCCTTATCAATTTGGTGTCAACAATTACCAGACTGTTTTTACTGCTGCCCAAGTTGTTGTCAGTTTGGATTCTGGCTGAACGCTTAAAATTTTATCAAGTCCATCTTCCATCAATTTCTTGATATCATCAGGCTCTAATATCGTGTTGAAAATGAGAAATTCGTCCAGTAATCCCTGCCACTGGCGTTGAATTGCACCGGAAAACCAACCACCAATTCCTGCCACATCAAGTACTCCGGGGTTGCCGCCCCAGTTGTTTTCGTTATCAAGTTCACCGTTAATGTAGAAACGGATCTTCTTCTCCTTGGCACTATAAGCGGTCGCAACATGAACCCACTTATTCATTTCCTTCCCGGTAATCATGAAATTGGCAAATGTATCATTTCCGCCGGGATTCCCGTTAATCGAAAATTCGATTTGCTTATTGGGGTGAAGTTGATAATGAATGTCTCCACCTTTCCAACCATCATTATTAAAGAAAACTCGCCATTGACCATCCCTGTCTGTTGAGTTGACCCAGTGTGTAAAAGTGATTTCTTCAAAAGATCCAATTTTTTTGGGTATTTTGACGAAATCGTCCTTACCATCAAGTTCTATAGCTTTGCCGATTTTTCCCTGAACAAATTTAGCACCGCCTTCAATTTTACCATCGAACCCGTTTCCGGTTATGTCTTCAGCGTTACCTTCAAATAGCCAAGCAGCAGAAATAGTATTTGGGTCTATCTTCGCGTAGATCGATGTGTTGATTAACAAGATCAAGCAGGCGAATACTGACCAGAATCTGAGATTGTTCATTAACATTTCTCCTTTAAAATTATATTGACATTTATAATAACATAACCTGTAAACCTTTTGGCAGTTTGTCCTGTAGATCTCACCGAACAGCTCAATGGTCGTTCATCTCTTGATTCTTGTTTCAGTAGTCGATGACTTGGCAGAATTCGAAAAGCTTCTTGGCACGCTCCGAAAATCCTTCGTACGTCTCCGACGGCACTTTCACGGATTGATTGATACTGATCCACGACAGCCCGTAGCAGACAACGATTTCGGGACGCGGCTCATTAGAAGTGTTGGGCGTGCCAAGATGTAGCGTCCGAAGATCCTGTATCTTATTTTAATCGAAGAATCTCTTGTTGCGATTCATTAAGCATATCCATCACTCTTGGACTAAACTGCAATCCTTGTCCACCCCAATCCGGCATATAGCCGATGCTGTAACAATAGAAAATGGTACGGCGAGTCCGATTAGAGACGTTGATGGTGGAACCGTGTGTGAGAGCTTCAGTAAAGATAATCGCGTCTCCTGCTTTGGCGGGAATTGGCATCAAAGGCGGATTTTCTTCAGGATGACTCCCCCACGGTTTGGAGAAATTACTTTTGTGCGCGCCTGGAATAACAGCGAAGCAACCGTCTTCAACATCACAATCAAGCATCGGAAACACAGCTTTGCTTAAGGTGGAAACCATCTGACCGTTACGACAATGATACTGGCATTTTGAAATTATCGGCATCCCATGCATGTGGAGTGAAGTGTAACCGCCACCCCATCTATAAATAGTATAAGTATGGTTTAATCTATACGGCCCACCGGTTACCTCTTGAATTACCGACAACACCTCTGGAATGTCAACTAGAGGTACTAATGCTGAATCACTTTCCAGTATATTGGAAATATAAAGTTCCTTTTCTGTCTTGGTCGTTCCAAGTACCAACGGTGGTGGAAAATCCTCCGGCGGCATATTCTCAAATCGATCTAGAACTTTATTGCAATTATCGATTACTGATTTGGGGATGACGTTTTTAAGAACAATATAACCTTGCAGATCAAAAAGGTATTTCTGTTCCTGATTCATTTCAGTTCCTTCCTACTTGGCTGGTGTGACTTTATTAATCCAGTACAGGACGATTCAACCGAGTATGGTACGGTGGTTCCATGACACTGCGTTGCTTTTCATCCGCCCATTCGGGAATTGTATAGGCAGGTACATATGCTAGATTACCGGCGGTATATCGGGTTAGAACCGAACGTCTGGGGTGATCGGCAGTCCAAGGCAGTGTACCATGAGTGACGGCTTCCGTAAAGATGACCACACTTCCAGCTTTACACGTAATTTGACGTACATGTTCCTGATGTTTCTCGTATCTTTTCATTTGGATTGGACATGAGAAGTTACTCTTATGGCTACCGGGAATGACGATTAGTCCGCCATCGCCTGGATTCACATCTCCTAGTTGAAAAGCAACAACTGTTAGACCACAATGCATTTTTCCGTTCTGGAAGATGTAGTATTGGTTGGGGTCAAATCCGGGGCCTGATGAACCATGGAAAATGAATCCTTCAGCACCTTTGTCCATTGATATCAGAAACATCTGGTGATCCATTCGGAATCCCTTGCCTAGAATTTCGTTCAGACATGGTACTATTTTGGGGTGGACTAACATTTCCCGAAAAGGATCGCACCACGGTGATTCAAGCTCAAGAAGTCCGCCAAATTCGCCTCGGCCATGTGTTCCCTCCAGCATTTCTGAATCACCATCAAGTTTTTGTTCTTTTGGACGGATGTGCATCTTGTCCGAATATTGATTGATTGCTTGGTTGGCAATCTCAACTTCTTCCACTGTTAAGACATCTTCAACGACGAGATACCCATTTAGATCAAATAGATACTTTTCATCATCGTTCATGGGTTTAGGCTCCTATAATTAAAAATTAATAGTTTGTTAAGAATTAGTTTTAATAAGGCCATATAGCTGGCAAAGGGCGTTCTATTTCAATCAGTCGGCGAATGAGTCGCAATCGGTGGTTTTCTAAGACAGAAGCGTAAGCTGGATCTTTCGCCACATTCTGGTATGCGCTAGGATCCTTTTGCAAATCGTATAAACTTTCACGTCCATCGGATTCTATAATATACCGAAAACTATCGGTTCTAATTGTTTTCCAACCTGTCATTTCCATTAAAGCTACACCGTTGCTGGGTTCATCATTTTGAATAACTTTAGTCAGGGAATTTCCTTGCAGGTGAGGAGGAATTGGAATTCCAGCATAATCAAGTAGCGAAGGAACAACATCAACTCCTTCAACAATCTGGTTGATTTTCTTCTCCTTATCTATTTTCCGAGGATAGCGGATGATTAGAGGTACCCGGCTGACACAGTCATGCCCAGGATAGCCTTTCCCATAACGTAGGTGTTCACCTAGCCACTCGCCGTGATCCGACGTAAACACGACGATCGTGTTCTCTGCCAGGCCGAGTTGTTCTAATTCACTTAAAATTCGACCCACATGGTGATCGACTTCACTAACCATAGCATAATACCCGTGATGGGCGGAACGTAACTCTTGATCAGAGAAACGTTGATCAGTCCGCATTTGATCAACCTCCGGTGGGAAATTAGGGATTTGCAGTTGATCAGGATCATATTTATCTAGGAACTCCTGCGGTGCCACCCACGGAGAATGAGGAGAATAGTAGCCTGAAACACAGAGAAACGGCTGATTTTGCTGCTGTTTTATAAACTTAATGGTTTGTTCTGTCACAAAAGCGGTATGCGTAACATCACTGGTTCCTCGAAAAGCAATCGCTTCTTTGGGGAACCGATCCTCTGGATGGGTGATTTCGTCCTGAACACTCATCTGTTGATGCCAAGTTTCTGTTGCCGGGGGTAAGCCAATACTAATGTAATCCAGTTGATCAGGATCTTTTTGCGAAACCCAACTGCGGTATGCGTCCGCGTAACACCCAGGCTCATCTGAAATTTCAAGATGGTCAAATCCGTAATCCGGATGAATCTGTCGGTGATCTCTGTTGGCGTGGGGTAGGAAATGAAGTTTACCGATATTTGCACTGCGATATCCGTAATTTCGTAACATTTTGGGTAGAGCTATAGTGTCGTCTGGTACGGGAATCCCCATCCTTGTGATTCGTAGTGTCGATGGGTATTGTCCTGTTAAGAAACTGACACGGCTGGGCATACATACGGGATTCTGAATAAAGTATCGACTGAAGTTTGCACCTTCAGCGACTAACCGATCTAAGTTCGGTGTTTGGATATTACTATTGCCGTTAGCTCCTAGAGCGTCCCATCGCTGTTGATCAGTATACAGTACCAAGATGTTCGGGCGATCCATTTAAATTCCTATCCATTTCTACTATTGCGGAATGATCTGTCTTCCTTTTTTATCGATATACTTTATTTGTCCATCTATTTCGATGTAGGCAATGCCATCAGAGAATGACCGGGCAGAGCCATACTGAGGAGATAAGATATACTGACCACTCTTAGCAATGTAACCGTATTTATCCTCAACTTTTACACAGGCAATACCTTCTGAAAACCCCCAAGCTTCATCAAATTGAGGAGGTATAACTAGTAGGTCTGATTTATTGATGTATCCCCACTTTCCTCCTATTTTTACTGGAGCAAGTCCGCCAAGGAAACCAAGAACCTCATCATATTTTAGATCTATTACTATATTTCCAGTTGAATTGATGTAACCGGATTTTTGATCGCGTGTAACTCTGGCTAATCCTTCTGAGAACGGACAAGCATCGTCGAATTGCATAGGAATAATTATGTTGCCTCTAGCATCACTGTATCCCCATTTCCCATCAACCCTGATTCTGGTTAGCTCAGCGACATCTTTCAACTTTACATGGTGGTAAGCAATAGCAAGAAGTATTATTATTGGGATTAGCAGCAATAAATAATGTGGAATTGGTAACTTGATAGGCAACATCCATCACCTCGTTTCTATCTTGGTGAAAAAGGACCTAATTGAATACCATGTGGATCTACAATACCCGTACGCGTGTAATCAAACCATATTTTGGCCTGTTGCTGATCCATTCCAGATTGCAAATAGTCCTTTTTAAGTGCGTGCAAACAGTATTCTACCCGTTCAAAACGGAATCCCCCTTCTTCAATCAGCATACACTGTGCCCGATAGTCACCATCACGTGGTTGACCGATAGTACCGGGATTAACAACCAGTTTTCCTTTAACCTCAAACTTCATTGCCATATGGGTGTGGCCTGACAGTATTCGATCTTCTGAAGTACCCTGGATTGCTTCAAGGTTATCGCCTTCGTCTGCGTATGGGTGGAGGCGACCACTAGTATGATGTTTAGGAGAACCATGTACTAAGCAGTATGATCTCTTCTCCACTTCTGTGGAGAGAAGAGACGGAAGTTTTTGCAGATAATCCAAGGTTTCGATTGTCGTATGGTGTGGGAACCAACCTAACCAGCCGACAGTCTGACTTGGTTGTTGTACAGCAAAATGGTCGTCATGGTTTCCACGGATAACGTGTTTACAATGAGTGTGAACTAAATCGACACACTCAGACGGACACGGGCCATATTCAACGATATCGCCTAAACACCAGATTTCGTCCACATCCGGGAACTTATCAATAACCGCCTTTAATCCACGGTAGTTTGCATGAATGTCAGCAATTACCAATATTCGCATTGGTTGCCCTGAAATATTTTAGCTGTGTTTCAAGCTAGACGATTCCAGATTTTGTCGATCTCGTCCCGTATCGCTTGCGCATCTTTCCATCGATCAGGAAAAATCGATAAAGCATAACTGGGAGGTCCCTGTTCAGGACAAACATACATCTTGCTATCAGGTGTCGCCGTTTCCAGCCACGCTTCAATGACTTTTTCCGCGAACGGTAACCAATCGATAAACTCGGGTGTGAAATTTCCTTGATGATCCAGTGCTGAGATTTGGCAATGATGTCCGTTGAAGGGCCGGAAATGGAATTGTGATGCGTACTGAATCAGATCTACTCTTTCTGCCAGCCGATCCCAGTAAGGGGGGGAAATGTGTTTAATAATTGCAGGATGAGAAAAGTCCCAGGTGATCTTTAGCGGTTGGTTTTCTATCTGTTCGTACCCTTCAGCTAAAGCATATGTCTTCTCGGGAGTTTCCGTGCAAGTATCTCGATGAACTTCAATTCCCACATCCATCTCCAGTTTATCTGCTACCTTCATTACTTCGCAAGCAAGCGGTACTGCAACCTCGGTTGGTGTGTCGTGGTCCAGCATTTGCACATTCACGCATGCTACCCCAACTTCCTTGATAGCCTGAAGTTCCGATTCGACATCACTTTCCTCACCAATATCAACAATTGCTGCGAAAAGAAGATTATGCTTGTTAACAAGTTCTCTGGTTACTTGTGAAACTCGTCCGGCAAAACCATCAAACCCAGCTTCCTTGATAATATCTAACTTTTTTTCAATTGTCCACTCGCCGTTACTGTCACCGTAGCCAGAGAGGGTCCATAAACTGGCTATATGGTAGATCTTGGGAGCACCATCTGTACTATTCATTAAGTTATCCTTGCTAGAATTGTTAATTTACTAATTAGATATTTTCTCTCGTTTCCAGATAGTAAGATTCGTCATGTCGCGTGCCTTTGCAGCTAGCAATGTGGCGGCGAGAAAACTGACTGCAAACATAACGATATTACCAATGATGCCAGTATAGTACAGTTCGAAAGGGAAACGCAAGGCTTCCGGCAGAATTCCTCTGCTTGAATCTAATAGAATTGTCCATAAGGTAAACAGGATAGTACTAATGATACCGAAACCAACCGCACGTGCATCACCAATGCTGGTTAAAAAACCAAGTAAATACATACCTAGTGATCCTCCACCCAGTAACGAACCGATAATTGTGCCTGTATCTTGTAATGTCTTGGTTTCAGAATTTACCAGAATAATAGCGCCAAAAATCATCATTGCAGCGGTGATTGTGGCGGTACACTGCGCCATTCTAAGATAGTGAGCATCGTCTCGATTTTTGATGATGCTGGAATCGAGTGAAGACATAGCGGCAGCAACTACGGCGGAAATAAGTAATCCTGCAATTCCTGGTGGCAGGTAATTAATCATAAAGAATGGCAAAATTTGCTCGGCTTTCTCGTTACCTGATAGAATTAAAGTAGCTCTATCATGGGGGAAAACGTGAAAAAATGAAAAAAGAGCCGTTCCCAAAAACATGTAAAACGCCCAGATTGGTACACTGCAAAAGGCGCATGTGTACATTGCTTTTCTGGCTTCTTTTATGTTCTTAGAGGCGCAGTACCGTTGAATTACGTTCTGGTTGCCGCTGTACTCAGTCAGCCAAGCAGTTAATCCTAAGATAAGCATCATTGTTCCGGTCTTACTTGTCAGTGATATCCCCCACGATATCGGATGGAGTTTTCCCTCAACCAACTCTGAGAACGAGATTTTGTTGGATGCTGAAGCAATACGAAAAATATGGGACAATCCATCTGGAAGTTTGATTATGATAATGCTTAAACAGGCCACCCCACCCAGAACCAGTATGATTGTCTGAACCACGTCAGTCCATATTACGGCCCTAATTCCACCAGTTACCGTGTAGAATGCCACGAAAGTACCACCAATCAGAATACATATCTCGGAACTTAGCCCGGTGATTTCATAAAGAACCAGTGATATTAAATAAAGGATGATACTGACGCGCACAAGTTGACCGGCGATGAAGCTTATTGATCCATAAACACGGACAGGTAGACCAAATCTATGTTCAAGGTATTCGTAAGCGGATGTTATTTTGCCATATCGAAAAAATGGTTGGGGATAAATCGTAGCCATGCGGTCTTAAAGGCGTCAGCAGGATATGCCAGAAACGTAATTGAACTTATAGATGTACCTACTAAACTGAGTCCGATAACCCAACCCTGAAATGAACGGCTGCCGACAAAATAATCTTCCGTGCTATTATTGTTTCTGGAAAAATAGATCCCCATTAATGCCATACCAACTAAATACGCCAGCAACACCAGGATATCGAGATAATGTAAGTACATCTTAATTACATCTCCAAAATCGACGAGGGGCGCCATTTTATCTTGTTTTAACCCTGCAATCAATATATTATTGCTAATTACCTAATACATATTCTTGACAAGGTTTGGCACATTTACCACTATGTGTCTAATTGTTGTAGCGGAATAGGTCAATAAACTAAATATGAAACTGGCAATCCGACAATATATGGCTCCAGGTAACATCTTGTCCGAGCGGTTATCCAATATAGAAAAAATGGGGTTTGACGGAATTGAGCTTACTCCTCGAGATGTAACAGATTGGCGAAACTGGGTTAAAGAAGCCAAAGCTGATTTTTCAAGAAGTACCATCAAACCGACAATCGTTGGTATTAATAAAAGTGGTTGTCTTCTTGATCAGCGTAAGTCGGAACGCGACTTGGCCGTGAGTGGTATGAAACAATCGTTGGAAGCGGCAGTTGAACTTGGCGGAATCGGCGTTATTTGTGTTCCTCTTATTGCTATCCGAATGGGTAAAGGACAGCGGATTAGCGATCTGTCTCCTTTCATGACGACCTATCAGCTTGAAAGGAAATTGCTGGTTGAACTTCTCGGTGATCTAGGTCAGCATGCCAAGAGGGTGGGTTCGTGTCTGATCCTTGAGCCACTAAATCGGTACGAATCGTTCTGGCTAAACTGTGTGTCGGAAGGCGTTGAAATTTGTAAAGAAGTTGGTAGTGATAGTGTTAGGACAATGGCAGATTTCTTTCACATGCATATCGAAGAAGCGGACATTGTCGAAAGTCTGATCAATGCCGAAGGTTACCTTGCTCACGTACATTTAGCTGACAGTAACCGTGAACTTCCTGGCCAAGGATTTACCAATTTTCGGCCGGGTTTAGAAGCGCTAAAATCGATTGGATATTCCGGTTTCATGGGAATTGAGAGCAAAATAACCGGTGATCCGATGGTAGAACTTCCCAGATCAGTTAAATACCTTCGTGAATGTTACGATTAAATATTGGATTTAGATTAGGAAAAGGATAGATAAAAATGCAGAAAAGACAGTTGGGTAAAACTGATGAGCAACTCTCAATTATCGGGTTGGGAGGGATTCTGGTTTCCAACATTGATCAAGCAGAAGCTAATTTGCGTGTACGATCAGCTTTCGATCGAGGAATCAATTACTTTGATGTCGCACCGACCTATGGTAATGCTGAAGAACGACTCGGCCCCGCGCTGGAGGGCATACGGGATCAAGTTTTTCTAGCCTGCAAAACAACAGAACGAAGCAACAAAGGTGCAACCAAAGAATTACGCCGATCGCTGAAAAAACTCAGGACAAATCACTTTGATCTATACCAACTTCATGGAATGACAACCCAAGAAGATTTAGAGGAAGTAATCAAACCGAGTGGTGCTCTGGAGGCTTTTATTGAAGCTCGCGATCAGGGACTAATCCGATACATTGGTTTTTCTGCCCATTCTTCAGAAATTGCGGAACAATTGATGGATCAATTCGATTTCGATAGCGTATTATTCCCAATTAACTGGGTCAATTATTTTCAAGAAAACTTTGGACCCAATGTGGTTAGAAAAGCTGAGGAAAAAGGTGTCGGGCGATTGGCACTGAAGGCCATGGCACGTAGTAAATGGGCTGAAGGCGCTGACCGGTCACAGTTCCCCAAGTGTTGGTACACGCCGGTAAAAGATGAGGAAGAGGCACAATTAGCGCTTCGTTTTACACTCTCACAGCCAATAACAGCAGCAATCCCACCTGGTGAACTGCAATTTTTTGACTGGGCGACTAAAATCGCTTTAGATTTCAAGCCTTTAACTGACCTTGAAGTTCAAGAGCTCGAAAATCGATCTGCAGGTTTAGAGGCCATATTCCAACTGGCAGGATAAGTCAGGTACAACAAAACCGGTCGACAAATTGGCTGAAAACGTTTACGCTTTGTTCCAGTTGATCAAGTTCGATCCACTCATCAATCGTATGTGCCTGCGAGATGCTCCCCGGGCCAACAACAACTAGATCCATATACTTGCCAAAGATAACACCATCGGTTCCATATGGAACGGTTAATGCTTGCTGTGTTCCTGTAATCGTTCTACATCGCAATCCGATTGTTCCATTAATTCCTGAATGAAATCTATTGATTCAAGATTTGCTATAACGGCTAATCGTATTATAGCTAATCAACTTTTGAGTCAAACTAATTATTCCCATCACATATCTCCCTTCTTAACTTAGAAACAGCATATAAAACCTATGAAGGTAATGTCAAGTGGTTAGTCAATAGCAGGTAATTCCATGAATGCTTCTCTGTGAATTTGATTTGGACTTTGAAAGGTGTTTGTAAGCACATGTTACGGTGGAGTTGCTTGTGAAAGTATAAATGTGTCATTTGCAAAGACATAATCGTCAATACTTGACTTAATCCCATAATTTGGATATAGTGCAATAATGATTTTGTATCAAATCCGTAACTCTATATTTAAATGGAGATGGCGTGTGAAGAATATAATTAATCAATTTGTATCAGCTTGTCTCACATCGATTGTTATTTTCCTGACATTTACTGCCACGGTTGGTGAAGCCAAAATTGATTCTGAGAGTATGGCGGCCATATGGCTTTTTGATGAAGGAAAAGGAAAAGAAGTGAAGGATTCTACCGCTAATGGTAATGATGGGAAAATAACCGGTAATCCTAAATGGGTAGGAGGCAAGTTTGGCAAAGCGCTGGAATTTGATGGCAGTACTTATGTTGAGGTGTCTGATAATCCGAGTTTGGATATCGCTGATGAAATTACCATAGTAGCGGTAGTAAATTGGATAAAATTTAAAGATGCGGGAATTCTCAGTAAATCGCAAGATGGTAGTGGTGATGGAAATTATTTTTTATCCACCGGTTGTGGAGGTGGGCCGACTCAAGCGAAATTTGGAATAATATCAACAAGCGGTCATACCTGCGGCCCGACATCTCCTGTATTGAAGGAAGACACATGGTACCATGTAGCGGGTGTTTTTGATGGAAAGAAACTCTCTATATTCATAGATGGAAAAATGGAAAGTGAACAAAATCAGGGTGGAAAAATCACAACAAGTGATTGGCCTATAATCATTGGGAGTTATGCTGGTTTAGGATATAAAAGTAATGCTATTATCGATGAGTTAGCAGTTTTTAACGTAGCTTTGAGCAAGGATGATATTAATCTTCTGATGAAGGATGGTTTGGAGAAAACCGCGGCTGTCTCTACTAAACGTAAACTAGCTACAACATGGGGAATTATTAAGGGGAATTAACCTGATTTTTGAAATAGATTCAGATGTGAGAGTGAGATTCCCTTCGAAACGGGGGATAGATTCACCATATAATCATCTTTTTCCACCTTTTATATCCCCCCAAGTTGTCGACAATTTCATCTGGGATTTAACTGATTGGGGATTATGCATGTCTCTCTGAATTACCTCGCCGCTGAGCGCATAGTTGTATATCTTAATTTCATCAAGTCCCCCCTTCATGAAACGCATTTCCCCTCCTCGTGTGCCAATAAATAGTGGTGTATTGCTTTTAAGCAAAGTTCCCGGACAGTCCATCTCAGTATTTAGTTTACCGTTGATGTACAGTCTAAATTTCGTGCCGTCCCATGTGCCGGCTAAAAAAGTCCACTCATTTTTAGGGATTTCATCACCGACAACTTCATCGTCACAGTCATTAGGGAGGTCATAAGCTTGAATCACCGGTCGGCGACCATCATACCAGAGGAGTGCATACTCACCGTCTACCTTCCATGTAGGTCCTTTTTCAACAATAATTCGCTTCTCATCCTCAAAAGGTAGTACCCATGCTTCAATGGTCAGGGACTTCGTTAGGTTGAGGCTGTTACTGCTAGCAACCTGGCCCCATGTAATGCCGTCAAGTTGGATAGCATCATTGCCGAGTGGTCCCTCTATTCTTTTGGGTTCGACATTAAACTCCGCGTCATTTCCAAATTTGGAAAGATCCTTGGCTTGTTTACCCGGATCTCTATCAAATGACAGGTAAAGTACTAGGTCTTTAGCCATCAGGTAGCTTGACAAAAAAATTATGGCAATTAAAATAAAAAATATTGTTTTCATAGCGAATCTGCATCCTCACAGTGAAATGGTAGAATTTAAGTTTTAATTACACGATAATGGAGAGAAATCTCGCTGGCAACTGTTTGGCAATCTAGAAGTTCTAGTTCAACTAAACTATTGAAATCAGAACCTGTACCTTCAACCTTAACTTGTCCACCGCCTTCTATCAGTAGTTGTTTTACAGCGTACTTTTAGGCCAAAATCTCAACGATGTGTAGAAAATCGACTTCCAATTTGCCAACCACATGGATTTCAGCAACTTTGTGAAGGTCATTGTAATGATCTGAGTCAATCTGATTCGTGGTAAAGACAAGAGCTGGCGAATCATTTGAGTTAAACATTTTCAGCATTGATGGTACGCTGCCGCGCCCGCTGATGACAGCTTTGATTGGGTTAGGCACCATCCCCTGTTCCTTCCGCCATTTTTGGTATTGGGCGGATAAAGGTGGGGTTATCAGTAATAGCTGTTCCCGCACCAATGATGATTGCGTCTGCTGAACTTCGGATCTGTAGCATCCGTTCCTGATCCGCTTGACTGGCAAATTTTGGCCCTGTTCCGTCACAGGTGGTAATTTTACCGTCCAAAGTCATCGCCATATTTAAGAAGATCCGTTCAGGTAGAGATCCCATAATTATTAATCGATGTCAGCACGCTTGGACGTATTATCCTTTTTCTGTTCGTCCTGAATAATCGCGCTCAAATTTCCGACAATTTCCAACTGTTCGGTTGCCAGATTTTTTGTTTCGTATGGGTCGTTACCAATATGGAACAATTCAACCCTCTCGTTTCTGGAATCATTGATGAGTTTCCAGTCCCCCAAACGCAGAGCGTAATCTCTACCCCGAAAGTTCCAATATATTGGCCTTTCGGGAAGGCGGTCAATCTCTCCAGTCAACAATTGCCAGATATCCATTCCGTCCCATAGAGGATCCTGGTTCGTTGTGTAGCCGACCAGACGCGTAAAAGTCGGCATCCAGTCCGAGATGTGTATCGGTTGTGTTACCTTACTTGGCAAGAGTGTACCAACCCAGTTAATTAGTGATGGTGTTCGAATTCCACCTTCATAGAGTTGGGCTTTTTGACCACGTAAAGGCAGATTGCTTCCTAAACATGGCATCTCTTCCTGTCGGCCGGGATACTGATCCGAACTGTGCAATGGTGCATCAGGAATGGCACCATTATCCGAGGAAAAAACGATAATCGTATTTTCACGTGCGCACATTCTTTCTAGCGATTCAACAAATCGGCCGATAGCATGATCCATCTGACTGGTATAAGCCGCATAAATTTTGAAAGACCTATCTCGGTTTGGATCACTATCATAAACCTTATCTTCGTAAGTATTGATCCACGCCTGTGGCGCTTTGATCGGTACATGAACAGCAGTAAAAGGGACGTAACAGAACCAAGGTTGTTCTCGGCTTTCGATCCACTTAACCACTTGGTCGGCAATTAGATCTGTTACATGTCCACGTTCCTCGACCAATTGACCATTGTGATGCCAGGTAAAACTATACTCGCCCTGTTTATAACGATGATTATAGGGATCGACTCCACCGGCCAAACTACCGTAGGCCGTGTTGAACCCGTAGTGGTTAGGACCAAACTCTGGTTTTGATCCCAGGTGCCATTTTCCGAAAAGTCCAGTATCATAACCGCAATTCCGAAGAGAGGTGGCAATGGTTTCATATCCATCAGGTAGGACTGGTGGATTTGACGGGGATGTTGCGTGACGACCAAAGCGCCCCGGATGCCTGCCAGTCATCAACGCCGTCCGGGTTGGTGTACACATCGGGCAGACGTAATGTTGGTCTAACTCGACACCAGATTGCACCAGGCGATCTATGTTCGGCGTACGGATCTCTGAATGATGATAACTCACATCGCTCCAGCCTAGATCGTCCGCAAGAATGAAAAGAATGTTTGGTTTATCCATTGATCTTGTTCTTATTCCGAAAATTTCGCTCCAGTGTTTGATACCCCTTCATCGTCCGATCCGCCCCAAACAATCATCTGGTTGCCAGTCCAGATTGCCGTATGGCCATTTCTAGCTTCTGGAACGCCTTCGGTTGTGATTGGTGTCCAGGTATCTGTAGACGGATCGTATCGACCGCCGGTATTTAAACTAACTCCTCCGCTGCCAGCTCCGCCCCAAACAATCATATATTTACCAGTCCAGATTGCCGTATGGCCATTTCTAGCTTCTGGAACGCCTTCGGTTGTGATTGGTGTCCAGGTATCTATAGACGGATCGTATCGACCGCCGGTATTTAAACCAACTCCTCCGTCGCCAACTCCGCCCCAGGCAATCATCTGGTTGCCGGTCCAGATTACCGTATGAAATACCCGTGGAGTAGGCGCACCTTCGGTTGTAATTGGTGTCCATGCCTCGGAAGAGGGATCATATTGCCCACCGGTATTAAGCACACCGCTATGGCCAATTCCGCCCCAGATAATCATCTGACTGTCGGTCCACACTGCCGTGTGATTGCTTCTGGTCTCTGGTGCTCCTTCGATCGCGATAGGTATCCATGCCTCGGAAGAGGGATCGTATTGCCCACCGGTATTGAAAGTATCTAGAATGTTTGATCCACCCCAGACAATCATATATTTACCAGTCCAGATTGCCGTATGGCCATTTCTAGCTTCTGGAACGCCTTCGGTTGTGATTGGCCTCCAGGTATTTGTAGAAGGATCGTATTGCCCGCCAGTATTAAGCACACCGACATTGTCGTTTACCCCACCCCAAACAATCATGCTGCTCTCGGTCCACACGGCTGTATGGTTCTCTCGCATATCAGGAACTTTTTCTGCTGAAATAGACATCCATTCGTCGGTAGAAGGATCGTATATTCCTCCGGTATTTGATTGCCCATTACTCCATCCACCCCAGATAATCATCTGACTGCCGGTCCATACTATTGTTTGGAATACCCGTGCATCGGGAGCTTTTTCTGTAGGGATGAGTGTCCATTTTTCCTGGCTATAACCGGTTGTTGAATATATCAATAAAAAACAAAGTATCGACAGCAAACTTAATACACATCGTCGCATAAAATCTTCCTTTAGGATGGACAGGTTTGCTTTTGATAATATTTTATCAGGTTTAGCTTTTTTAGTATAGTTTTACAAAGCTTGCGCTATGGGGGAGAAGATTCACTATTGGATAGGCGGATTGTAATCCCAGTTAGCACGACGTCTACCATATTCATGATCGTTTATCTTTGTTAGATGACAATCGAGACATTCGGCAATGGTTTCTAAATCCCTCGGTTGAGGATCGTAGGGAATTACGCCGTGTACCTCATGGGCGAATTGAATTTCACGCGTATTGTGCACGTGACACAGGAGGCAGGTGTAGGTTTCGTAGGTTGATGAGGTATGGCATTTGACACAGGCGACGTCGTGTTCCTTAGCCAGAGGAAAAAAATCATCATGGTCTAACTTGCGACTTCCATGAAGAATCACGCTAATCAGTAAAATAGGAGCCAGTAATGAATGAATTCGCAATATATTCTTTCGAATCCGACCTTTTGTAAACGATGTAGCCATTCCGGTTCCCAAATTCGCTGAGGCTAACAGAAATGCTATCCATGAATGCCAGGTATGCGGTTGAATTGCGGAATGTATAAAAACCAGCGACAATCCAAGAGAAGCAAATCTCTGATGATATTTCAACCATGTTTGTCTCGCGCCCCATCTAATAATTTGCTTAGATCTAAAAAAATAGAGGTTGGCAACTAAAATTGATATCGCGCCAATAATGCTAAGTGTATGCCGAATCTCTCCGAAACCAAATTTCCGAATCAGGGCAACAGAAATGAGAAATGCCCCCACGAGACCATGACCGATTTGAATTATTGTTTGCAAGATAACCTTTTGGTTAGTTGAATGGTTATGGTTTATTCGGCATGTTCAAATCGCATTTCGATAACTTTCGAAGAACTGTGTTTGGTGTGTTCCTCATGATCAAAAACTGCGATGGCCGTATCATAGGATTGTTTTACTGAAAGGTTGGCATCATCGTCATAACTTGTGTCCAGTTTTCTCAGCATTTCTAGCGTCCATTTTCCATCATCCCAAACACCTTTAGCAACCACATCGGCTTGGCTTGCTGTTGGAACTGATGGCGGATACTGATTGATTCGATTTCCTTCAAAGGCACTCGGTTTTTTTTGATATCCCGTCGGTGAATCCCCTTTATCCGCAGGACGAGCAATCCAGATTTTTCGTTTGTTAGTCGCTGGAAACTGCTTGGCATTGCCTTTTGGTTGACGAAAAGTGTGTATGTGGTGTTTGTCCATGGCGTATCCAGATGGGTTGGTACGTGCGGCTTTCCAATGCCATACGTCCCATGTACATTCAACTGGAGAGAGCATATTTCCGGTAAACCGACCTTCGATTGGAAATGAGATAGAGAAGACATCTTCCAAATCTTTTCCTTTCGTATATGATTTCTTTTCAACATCCCAAACCCAGCTTTTATGAGTATCATCTTTTGTCTTATCTGTCCATTCAGCAAGGATACAGATATGCGTTTGATTATAGACAGCCTTCATTGTTACCAAATTTTCTCTACCTTCATCTTTACCGACAACTTCATAGACTGAAACAGTCAGAGGGGGCGTTTGACTCCAGACTGAATCGTCGCTTATTCCGTCTATTGTTGGCATCAGAGTTACCTTGAAAACATTCAGTACACCAGTTTTTTCTGCTAGTAGTTTCTTGCTTGATGAAATCCCAAGTGTAAGCATCATTAAGGTAAGAATAGCAGGTGATTTTAGAAGTCTCATTTCATATCTCCTGATTGTTTAATCATTAAAAAGGAATCGCTTTACTCAAAAATAGGATTGAAAAACAGGTTGACATAATCGGCTCTTCCTGCCCTCCAGATTTCCAACTCCCATCTGGCCGTTGCTGACTTATCAGGTAAGCAGCACCTTCTTCGTACCAATTGTGTTTTCCGGCTGTTTCTTGACTTGGTGGTATCGTTAAGGCACGTTGTAAAGCCGACAGGTAATAATAGTGCCACTCATATGCACCAGGGTTGCTAGTAATCGTGTAATTCCTTGTCAGCCACTCTAGTCCTCTCTGGAAATGCGGATCGGTTGGTAAAACGCCACAAATTTTCAGTCCCATTAATGCTGTCATTGACATGCTGCCATAGGACGTTTCCGCCCATGGACTGGTAACTTCAATGCCAGCATAACTCCATCCACCATCTTCCCGTTGCATACTTTTGATCCATTCCGCTGCTTGTTTTAACGAATCTGCAGGAATTTCTATTTCCCATTTCTGGGCTGCATACAGAGCCAAAAGTACATAATGCATATGCGCCATGTCCGGAAACGCCCCGTATCCCCATCCTTTGTAGCGTTGCTTTGTAAGGATTCTGCTAGTGGCGAAATCCACACGATTATAGTATTTCTCTTTATTTCCTGTGGCTGTTAGAGCCAGAATAGCAACAGCAAAATCGTAAGTGTCATCCCATTGGTTCCAATCGGGCACAGGCGCATGGTGCAGAAGGTAATCAAGACCTTCGACCACAGCTGGATCGGCTTCTGGTGTACCGCTATGTAACAATGCCATCAGGGCAAGTGCCGTGCCGCCGGGCCCGATAATCGGCAGCCATCCCCCTTTTGTTTTCTCGTTGTCCACTTTCTCTACTGCTCCACCTTCGAGCGATTTGCGACATACCATACACAGTTCCATAAATGATGGACTATGATGTTGATCAGGGCATGATATAACGAACTCACCTTGCTGGCTATGCAGCCATTTATTTCCTTTTTTAATGGTATTCTGAATTTGATCCGGAGTTGGTTTTGGTAGGTCTAATGATTTGCCTGTAATATTTTTTTTCGCTTGGTTATTTTCTTCATTTGATTCTGCAATCACATTATCGGGGTCTACGACCACGTAGATGGCCTTTTGTCCGGATTTTGCTCGCCATCTGGCCTCAACTTTTCCGACTTCCCCTCTTCTAAGACCAATGATGACACCTCCTTTACCAATTTGCAACCTACTACTATCGAGTGTTTCCTCGAAGAAACGTACATCAATATCCTTTTGCGTCTCGTCACCCTTATTCATTATGTAAGCGGTAATGATAACAGATTCTCCTTCAACCGGATTGTCCACTGAGAAGTAAATGTTCACCTGAGAAATGGCAAAATTTGGAATAGCATCTGCAGACAAGATTGGTATGAGTTGGAAAAAGATACTGAGTAGAATTGGGCATATTGTCAAGTGGTGTTTTAACTGAGTCAAGTACATAAGCTCTTTCCTGTGGCGTTTAGGTTGAGATGCACAAATTTAGTATAAAATCAAAAAAATCAGGAGGCACGAATCAATGTGAAGTAGTATAAAACAAATTTATGATGCCTGTCTCAGACCGGTTACACTGGGGGTGGCTACCAACAAAAGCTTCATGTTATCAATGCACCAACAACTGCCACTGTCCAGAAATCCCTCGCCGAATCCACAGCCCTCCCCAGTGTAGGGGAAATCAACATTGCTGCTAATGACTTCGCTTGGGATTCGACTGAGAGTACTGTGGTGTTCATGTGTGGTGCTGAATGGGTGTTTATTCGACTGACCAACACCGGTCGCTAGAAATTCTGTAGGATTTCTATTCCCACGAAACCAACGATTACTAACGGATACCAGTGAAACCAAAGTAGCGGCACTAAGCACAAGAACAACACCCAACCGATACGCCAGATAAGGTGGGCTGCTCCGTCCTCGCCATTAGCTGGTGAGCATAACGGGAGAAGCTATGCTGGACATCATGTGCATGGCGAAATAGACAATTCCTATCAATAGCGCGGTACGCTTTATGTTCTCCATCACCAGCAGAAATGGCAACGCAATCACAGCGTTTTTAAGAATAGGTTGAAGATAATCCTTACTTGCTTTAAATCCCCCTTCAAAGCTCATAGATTCCACAATCAATTGGCGTAACTGTTTCTGGTGAACTGCTTGTTGCAGTGCCTGACCAAGTAGTTGTATTACCGATTTTATTGACAATTCGCTTTTTCGATTTCCATCCAACATTGCCGGATAGCCAAGAAAATTGATGATATTAATCAGATAGGGGATGGTAGAGAACCAGAAGATATTGCTGTAATCTCCGTGATACCAGACCAGTGCACTTGCTGCGACAACAGAAGTAGCCGATCCTATCTGTGACCAAGAACGGGTGTATCCATAGACTTTTGTGCTCTCGTTACCTCTTCCCTCAAGTTGCAACCAATCAAAAATTATTGCTTTGTGCGTTCCTGTACGAAATGCATCCCCCATAGCCAAAAAGAGCATGGCTCCGTATAGCAGAGTAAGCGATTGACTCCAGCCGAATAGCAAAAAGGATACAATGTAGACGCTGAATGAACATATCATGGCCAGACGTCTACCATACAGATCGGCAACTGCACCACTGGGAACTTCGAACAGATTAATGCATATTTCACGGAAGCCAATCAAAATGCCAATCTGGAAGAATGAAAGTCCCTTTTCACGAAGGGCTAAGATTAGGAACGGTTCGTAGTAACGCTGATTCTTGAGAAGACCGTAAATCGAAAATCGGAATAGCATCGGCATGTTCAGCGATGATTACTTCAACAAAATCTAGGCGGTAGAGATAAACTTGATAATAATATATTATCTTTAAATTATTGCTGAATTGACCCTCAAATTAACTTTTTAACAATTTATTTTGGCAAAAAAACCGTTCCAGATAGTATAGAACGGTTCAATCGATTTTTTTAGGGACAACTGCTAAGATATGAATGTGCCTAAAGGTACCCTCGTTTATAGTTGACTGTTGATACTGACAACTACATTAAGACCCGGCGCGTCAACCCCTGTACCATGTTCACGATACCTTTTATCCAGTAGATTCTCTAGGGATATGGTAAGTCGGCTATATCCGGATATTTGGATACCGCCGCGCAGGTTGAGTGTGACCCAACCCGGCGTACCTTGGGCAATTGCTTGGCCGTCAGCATCAAACTCTATTTCACCAGTGTCACGGGTTGTGCCCGGAATACGTGGATCTCGAATGTCTCCGCGGCTCAGCCTGTCTTGCTTGGAAGCACCGCGAACAAAGAATTCTCCCCAAAACCTGTTGGCGGGTTGCATCCATCGAATACCAGCAACTCCATTCAGCGGCGGTTCACGGCGAATGCGTTTCTCCCAAGGTTTATTTGGATCTGGATCTTTGCCGTTGAGTAGCAGCACCTTTCCACGCGTTAGCGTACTGTTTCCGTAAACGCTCCATCCGGAACGAATTGGAACAGTAGCTGTAATTTCAATACCCTGAATCTGGACTTCATCCACGTTATCAAACACAAAGATGTCAATGCCGGGATTGGCTGTTTGAATGTCTTGATAGAGTTGTGGCAGCGTTTGATCACTGTAGGCTTCCTGAACCGGAACCCGGGTGACAAGGTCATTGATCCGACTGTGGAAGAAGGTTATGGAACCAATTATCCGTGGATAGCGCGCTTTCAATCCGCTTTCAACTGTCCATCCCTTCTCCGAATCAATACCAGGACTTGGGGCGTCAATCCCTTCATTGGTTACCTCAACAGCTGTGGTATCGTTTAGACTCGGGGCTCGAAATGATGTGGCCACATTGGCGACAAAGTTCAACTGATCTGTTAAACCAACTACAAGTCCGGCATTTCCTGTCAACGCGTTTCCTGATTCGTTGTATTCGTCGAATCCGGGTTCGCGGATACTTAAATCAGCCTTGGTATGGAAGAAAGTAAGTCGATTTCCCAGCGTCAATTCAACACGGTCATGCAGTTCAATTTCGTCCTGAACAAACAGGTTGGCGTCCCAGAATTGCGAGCCATCGATAAATCTTCCTTTTTGCTGGTCAATCTGTTCAGCACCTGTTTTTAAATCGGTTTTGATAGTTTGACTTTCCAAAATATCGTAATAGAATTCACCACCCGTGACAAGTCGTTGATTTGAAAATAAGGTGCTGACTATTTGTGTGCTAATCCCGAGAGTGTTAACTGTGTCAAGTTGTTGGCGACGTTCTACGGCACTGTGCTTGACCTCGCTTCGACCTTCCTTTTGGCGATGGTAGGAGGCGGTGAATTGGAATCGGTCGACAGCCAATCCAATCTCTTTGGATGAATATGTGGCATAGATCAAGTCACGGTTTTGCGGCTTGAAGTCAAACTCATCGTATTGGCCCGGCGCAATCTTATCGTAGCGGGGTGTTTGTGGCTGACGCCAAAGTTGATAAGCCAGATTAATTGTGCTGCTGTCGTCAAGCTGGTAAGCTATCTTGGCATTACCGTCATAAGCAGCCCAGCCCAGCGGTTTTTGCGTGTCGATTAACCATTTATCTGGAATATCTTTGGGCGGTTGATCAAATAATTTTACCCCTGCCGGCTTGTCGGTAACAATTTCAAACTTTCTGTTCTTATAATGGAGATCATAACCACGGCCGGCGTTGATGTTGCCAAAACTTCTGGCAGAAAAGCCGGCAATAAAACCCAGTCGGTTCCGGTTACCTAACACTTCGATTCTACCAAGCCGTTCTGAGGTGGCACTGGCTAATCGGCTGGATAACCGTGGTGTGATATTCCACCTGTCAGCCGATTGGTTCAAGGTCGGATCTTTGGTGAAAAGGCTGATAACCCCCCCCATGGCACCACTTCCATGTTGCGTTGAACCAGGGCCTCGTAGGACTTCAATCCGATCGAGGTTATCTGGAGAAATTGTGGCCAGGTACTGGTTGGGACCAGAACGGAAGGTTGAATTATTCAGTCGAACCCCGTCAAGTTGAATAAAGGTCTGGTATCCTGTCAAACCGCGGAGCAGCGGAGATCCTTGTCCTACGGTTGTCTGCTGTACCCATACCCCCACTGTCTCGCGCAGCAACCGTGGCGTAATGCCAGCATTTATTCGTCCTATCTGTCGTTGACTGATGACCGAAATGGCATTGGGTGTTCGAAAGACATCCTTTTCAACTCGGGTGGCAGTAACAGCCACTTCTTCCATCTGAATGGGGGGACTATCGGCGTTATTAGTCTGAGAATAGGTGAAATTCGTGTTGACACACCAAATGCATAAGTAGAACCATATGGCGAGAAATCGTATTTTCATGGTGTGGTTTCGCCTATTCCTTAATAGACCTCTTGCTGTAAGTAGTAAAACTCACCAGAATTCTATAGCTGAGAGGTACCTAAATCCATTGAATCCGTGGGCTCAAAGACCTCCGAACTTCTATTTATTTGACTTAGTGCAAGAGGTCTAATGTATTATTTGACAGGTTTAAGCATTAAGTTCAATTTTTGTAAGCCGCTTCAAGGGCTAAAATAGCGTAAGCTGTTACCAGAACTGGGTCACGTTCCATCCAGCGACTGGATTCGTTAATCCAGAAACCTTCTTGTGTTTGTTCTTCCATCAGCTTATCTGACAATTCTCGATACCAATCGTGGGAAACGCCTTTGGCATCGACAATCTTATCTTGACCGTAAATGCTTAAGGCTTTAGCCATGGTGTGATAATTATAGAAAAGCCCCTGTTTTCCCATCCCGTAATTTTCTTCAATAGTAAAATGTCTCTTAATCCAATTAATGGCCGATTGAACACGCTGATCGTTTTTATCAGCGTTGGCGTAGATGAAACTCAATAAACCCGCGTAAGTCATACTGGAATAGGATTTTGGGCTCCCTTTATCATCCTTGCCGGCTTTGCTCTCGCCGTTAGGGGCATAGACAAATCCGCCATCATTTCCTGCCCAAGCCTGATTGTTAGTTTCACTATTGTTTTGACACCTTTCCAGAAACTTTATAGCGTTATCCCAAGTATTTTGATCTTCAAAACCACTTTCCTTCAAAGCTTGCAGGGCAATGTTCAAGTTGGATAGATCGTTAACCGTTGCTCGGCTACCGTAACCAATTCCTCCAAAGTAAACGCTGTCTGTATCTAGAACTTGAAGTCCTTTGATATAGTTTTGCGCTTTTGTAATGGCTACATCATAGGCGGGATTTTCCGCTGATGAAAGTGCCATAAGCGAAATGGACGTATTATAATTTGGCAGTGCCGGTTGCATATTGACATCATAAATGGCTCCACTCGGTTGTTGTAAATCCACCAAGCCCAACATCGCGTTACGGATGAAAGCGTGATTGGCTTCTCGGTACTTATTTTCGGGATGCTTAAGGAATGCTGAAATCGCCATCGCTGTGATACCCGGATGATGGCGAAAGAAGCCATCTTTGTCCTGCTGTGCTTTCAACCACTCGAGTCCACGATTAATTGATTTTAATACTTCTTTGTTTAATTCATGGTAGGAGTTGGCAGCAATTATGGAAGGGGCTAAGGAAAAGCTAGCTAGAATGAATATGATTGATATAAATTGGGTCGACCTCGTTTTAATCATTTTGGAAACTCCCTTTATTGTGTTTTTGTAGTGCGTTTAGATTCGTACAATGTCTTACACTAACAAGTAGCAAGTATTGTACCAACAAAATAAAGAGGGTAAAACTGAATGGCAGGTAGAAATTGGAACGGAAAGTGTCAAGTTTCTGAACAGTGCTGTTCAGAAACTTGACACTTAAGAGGAGGAGTGTGTGTTGGAATGAGAACTACTAGACGTTTCTTTTTTCGTCAGTTGGAATACAGGGCGAGTTTCGCCAACGGTCTGATGATGATAATTCTTCACCGATGGACAGAACTGATGCCAAAGTCGATCCAACCCGTCTCGAGGCAGGAGATCTAGTTTTCTGAGTACCGTCAGTACGGCGGCATATCGTGGTTCACCAAGCCCATTTTCAATTTTCAGACCAATACCAAGTCCTTGATTTGGCAGACCAATGCCATACACACCTGCTGCCCCCGATTTTAACACCACCTGATTTGGAAACTGTTGCATCAAGGCGGCACAAAACCGACCTGATCCCGACATATTCTTAGGATAGGCAATCATGGCGTTACGAATATTGTTTAGTCCTTTTTGCCTTTGAATTGTTGTTGTCAATGATGGATCAGCCAAACGTGAAAAGAGCAGGGCTATTTTATCAATGGGTAGTGCGAAAGTTGGAACACCACAGCCGTCAATCGCAACGCCAATGTCGTTTGTTGACATCTCACCGACTTTCGCCACAGTATGAAGAATTTCTTGTTGAATCGGATGGGATAGGCCTAGATATCCTTCAGTGGGAAATCCTTTAATCTGGCATCCCATTAGCATACCTGTGTGTTTCCCTGAACAGTTGGAATGAATGGCAGTTGGTTCCTGGCAGTTTCGGATCATTTTAAGTTGGGTTGGCATGTGTCCAGGCAAATGAGGTCCACACTGGAGTGCTTCTTCTGTCAGCCCAGTTTTTTTTAGAATCTGTCGGACTAATTCAAGGTGGAAATCCTCGCCGCTATGAGAGGCACACATGACCGATATTTCGGCTGGTTTCAGCTTAAACTTTTCAATTGCTTGGGCTTCAATGGTTGGCAAAAGTTGAAAAGGTTTAGCTGCTGATCTCATAAAGGTGACCAGTTCCGGATTTCCGGCGGCGTATTGCAGGTTTCCTTTAGTATCTACAACGGCAATAGCCCCACGATGAACCGTTTCTGTAATCGTTCCTCGGGTGGTTTCGATAAGTGGTACGGTATCTAGTGGACGCATTAAAGTATGTTATAAGACCAAATCTTTGTTTTCTTACTTAAAGCGTATTGAATCTCCCATTTGAATTCTGCCTCCTGTAACGACGAGACAAAGGACGCCCCCCCGCCAAGCTGGTGTTAGTGCATCCTGTAAACCGCTATAAGCTTCATCCATCCGAGAGCATGGTTGTGTTTCACCAGTAACCTGAAGGACAATTTCACCTATTTGGAGATGACTACCTATCGTGTTTTCGAAGGAGATTCCGTCAGTCAGCAAATTAGCTCGCCTAGTTGTCCAAGGAAGGTCGGCACCTAAATCTGAGCATGCATCGCCCCAATCTTCCTCGGCTAACAGGGTCACCTGACGTGTCACGTGTTTTCCCCGAAAGTCTCCATCGATACCTAGATCTATTGAAACATCTGCCGCATTTAATAACTCCATAGGTGCACGCGATTCTTTCCGAATTGCAATTCCTTTCAATTTTCCATTCCGCATCATGAAGCCCTTTCTTAATTATATTTCTTTTTACTCATTAGTAATCCAGTTTTTCTGGCATGATTTTTCTCTTACGACGATGTAGTTTTACCTGATCACTGTAAAAGAACGGATCGCAGTCCAACCCTATTTCGCGATCTAAAAATAATGGAAAGTCCTCTGCCGGTGGCTTGGCGTTGTGATAAGCCCATTTATAACTTCGCATAATTATACGTTGTTCACGGTTAAGGATCGACATCCATTCCGGCGAGGATTGCAAGCGGTCAGCAGGGGTAATCCAGGAAGGACAATAGGCAACAAAGATGTTTTTTCGCGTCACCTCACTCTCATTTGGCTCAACACGATGCCAAATGCTTGAGTTCATAATTGTCATCGTTCCCTTAGGCAGACAGAGAATTCGCTCACCAGAAACGCTTTCATGCGTGTCGTAAGCATCCAAGTATTGCTGGCGATGACTTCCTGGCATCACAACCATATTCCCCATCTTCTGGTGCGAAATATCTGTCAACCAGTATCCAATTTTAATCTGTAACGGCAAGTGTGATGAAAAGACACCATACGGTAGCGCTCGTGCCCCGTCAGGATGCCAGATATTGTAGTTATTGTCGCCGGGGGGACGGATGAAGATCTGGCTTTGATGCAGCTTTAGCAACTCGCCAAAAATATCGTATGCGAATCCGACATGACGAGAATGATCAATTAGGTTAGTAAAAACCGAATTTAATTCAACAATATTATCCTTACCCCAGTATTCGCCATCTTGATATTTGGCATCAGTTGATGTCACCCGGTCAATGGCATCGATGTATTCAGCGACACCATCATCCGATATGGCATCTTCAATGATGATAATGCCGTCTTAGTTGAATAATTCCCATTGTTGAAGAGTAAATCCATCGGGTGCTTTACGGTATTTTTCAGTTATCCGCATTTCGTTAGAGAACCTCATTGAGCGAAATAGTTTTTCTGGGACCTGGATCGAGATAGAAAGGCATCGCACACCAGTTTCGGCGCAGCAGATGAAATGCCGTGCGCAGTTTTAAGCTGAATCTGCTGGTTCTGTGGAATCATATCAGGTGGCTGGGCATGTAATACGACATCATCTGGACTCCAGACCCAGATAAGTTTATTCAATCCGACTGATTCAAAAGTAGCGGCGTCAAAATTGTTAGCTGGATGACGAATTGAAGTTGTATTCGCATCGAGAACACGATACGAATCGCAATGTCCTTCAATTGAAAATCGCTGGTGGTTCGAAGGCCCTGACGGCAACTCTCGTTTTGTGTAATATGTTTGGGTGACGTAGCGTCCAATCATATGCCCCAACCTTGAGTTTCGTATCAATCGACTTAGATGAATTGCTGCCTTAGTCCCGAAGGTCAAGTGGCGTTCGAAAGCTGGAGCTTCTAAAACGATATAACCCATTTTGTCGAACGTCATCGGATACTGTTTTACTGCGTTGTAGGTGACCGCGCCGCCCATCGAGTGTCCCCAGATGATCCAGTTTTCAAAGCCGATTGTATACTTGCTTGACAGTATTTTCAGGGCTTGGTGAACATAGCGTGCAAATACCGGAATCGTGAAGGGTTCTAGAATGGAAGAGGTTCCCCATTTTTCCTGATCATATCCTGGATACTCTAGCGCAATGCTGCGGCAGCCGTACTGCGCCAAACATTCAGCCAGAGGTTGAAAGTACAGCGCAGTTGCCCTAATACCATGGGCAAACAAGATGGTAAATGTATGGCCTGGTGTATTAAATGGGTCAAGAGTATAATAACGTAATCCAACTTTTTGTCCATCGACTTCAATGGGGATTTCAGGCTGTGGCTTCAACATTAATCAGGTGCAGCGGCATCTCCGCTTTCGATCATACTCAGTAGCGGCGAATCTTCTATTTCAAGTGGTAAATTGATCTTTTGACGACGACGGCTAGATTCGTAGGTAGCAAAGATCAACTCGGTTGCTTGCAATGATTTTCGTCCGCTGAGCTCTGGTTCTTCACCAGTTTTGACGCACTCAATCAGGTTCAGTACCGATAACGTTGTGTCGTTATAACCTTCAGGAACAGCACCTTGCGGATCCACCGTTTCCCAGTCAGATGCTCCTCGAGCTAGTATGCGTAATGATACCCCGGCTGCGTGTACCTCGATTCTACCATGGGTGCCAATAAGTCGGTTGCCCGCACCTGCTACCCCGGTACCGCCTGTTCCAAGTAGACCTTCCAAACCATTTTGCCAACGGATCCAGGATAACCCACAATTCTCAACTGGCACGCCAAACACCCGATGGGTTGCTGTGCTGTCAATTTGACCCATAACCCAATCTACCGGTTCATCGTTATTGTAAAAGAAGAACATATCAAACCAGTGGGTTCCCCAGTCTAGCAGATTGCCGCAGGCAGCTTCAACACGGACAAGATCGCCGATTGTTCCATCGTGTGCCAACTCCTTTGCTCTGACAAATTCGGCTCCAAATCGACGTTGATGACAAAAGGTAATCATGACATTGTTATCAAGACAGGCTTGGTACTGTTTTTTAGCTTCCCCCCAAGTGGGCGCCATCGGTTTTTCTGCATGAACGGCTCGAATACCACTGTTAGCTGCGTTGATAATCATGTCGGTGTGCATTTCAATCCAAGTGCAAACACTAACAAAATCAAGGTTCTCTTGATCTAGCATCTCCCTATAGTCCTGATAAGTGTTTGGTACATCAAAACTTTCGGCGAAATTGTTGGAACTTCCCTCAATTGGATCGGCACAGGCCATAATATCGACATCATCTGATGCTTGGTACCCTTGGGCATGTGCGCGTCCTCGTCCGCCACAACCGATAATACCAGCTTTCATTTTGGCCATAGAGTCCTCCTTTTTTTACTGTTGGTAATCTTGCGCAATTGTATTTAACAACCCCGCGTTTACATAACCACGATGTAAAATCACGCGATATTTAAACTTTAAAATTTTATCTCTGCTGAGCATGATAGATTCGTAATAGGTTGGTGACGGATGCAATAATCCGTAATTTTTGTTGTTGCGTACCCACCATGTTGTTGGATGACGGAGATTTGATGGGGAATCAATAATTGTAGCACCGTAAACTTGATTGTCTTCCGGATGAACTCCGGTCAAACTGCACCATGTACTCTGATTACCGAATATCTTATCGGTATTGGTCCGACCGTTGGCATCGAGGGGTTCACCTGGAGTCAGCACATTATCAAATCGGATGGTCAGACCGCTATAGAAAAGTCCACCATCACCAGGTTTCCCGCGTTTAAGGTCGAAGGTGACATCTTGATTGTTTGGTTGAAAATCGAAAGAAATGTCAATGACTAAATTGTCTGGATTCGGTGGATGTACAAAGGTTCGTCGAGTTTCCGACAGATGTTTGGTTTCCTTCCAATCAATCCAGAAGTTTTCGGTGGTGAAGGAAGCCCCATTTTGATCAAAAGATTGGTCGCAGATCTTCTGATGAACAATCCGACCATAGCCGGTTGGACTAGCATCTAGCGATGGTTGTTCCCAAAAATTCACGCCGTTGACCAATTTCCAGGCTATCCACATGCCTTGATGATGAACGTGGTCTGACGGTTGATTCATAGTTAAAATCGGCGAGTCTGGTAAGCGGAGAGGATGCCAATATGGCCGATACCCATCCAAGGGGAAATTGTAATCCATGATGATTTCATCCTGCCAGGTTAGGCGTAACCTGTTCCCAATTTGATTCAGTAAAAACATAACACAACTCCATTTCACATTCGATTCAGAATTTGCGTGCCGTTGATGTTGATTGCAAGTTCATAATTCTCTTTCAGGTATCGGGCAATAATTGGATGTCGTTGTTCGCTAGGAATACCATCAATGTTATCAAACCAGCCACCGGTTTTGAAAATTACTAGGTTTGTTTTATCATTTTTCAAATCATTAATGACTTCCGTTTGCATATCAGGTGTTGATGCGTAGGCTACCTGGTGATACCGTGTTGCACTTGGGCGATTAGCAAAAAAGTAGTAAGCACCTTGGCTGGTAAAGTCAAAGATCTTCTCGTTAGGCTGTGTCTTATTTTGAATATAGGTAACGACACGAGCAACGTGTTCTGCTTGGTCAGTTGGTATATTTTCTCTGCCCACTCTTTTCAGTATAAGATGTTCTTCCACCAATTTCGAGCTTCGGTTCATGAATTGATGCACTCGTGATTTAAAAGCATGCACTGGATGATGTACCTCTTGCAGATAGTAAGCCATGCCGGTGCTTAGAACACCGATGAGGATGGCTGCCCAGATTTGATCCGTTTTTTGACGGACAAGCTGGTCAATACCACGTTCGATGATAAGGATACCGATTACCCATAAAAATGTCGACCCGAAAATGAGATGCCCTCCATCAGACCGACCAAGTGCAGTACGAAAAAAAGTCGCTCCGCCAAGAAGTGTAAGAAGAAGTCGGATGCAACCGTCACTATTCCAAAATCCACCACGAATTAATCGGTATGCCAAGTAACTGGCAGTCACCACGAAGATGGCGATAGGAAGGTACCACCGGAACCCTTCACTTTTTATGAAAACCATCCATTGATTTTGAACCGCAGGATCGTTTAACGGTTTCAGTATGCTTGATAGTGATGGAAACCGTAATCCCCAAGTTGGGACTTGGTATCGGCACTGAATCCAGATGTTGATAACTAAATCGTCTAGCGCACCATGCAAAATGAAATAGGTTAAAACCGGTAAGCTTCCGATTAAGACACCACTGCCGTAACATCCCAGTGGCAATAGCTGTTTTCGTTTGGAGGGCTCTCGTCGAACTCCGTAGAGAAAAAGGAAGATGCTGGTTGATCCAAGCGTATACAGTCCGATTTCAGTGCTGTACCAAAAGGCCAGATTAGCAAAAAAACCCGCTGTGATCAATTTCCAGCCGAAAGCCACACTGTACGTGAACGTTTCTTTCAGCTTTTGGCGAACCCTGTTTCCTATAGTTCGAGCTGAATGAGGCCAAGGAAATGATGCGGAAGTGTTTAATAGGTTCCAACCAGCGTATAATCCATCGTCGTGATGGGTTTTTAAGTAATTGGCAACCCAAGCAAAACTGATTAAAGCGAGACTGTGTCGAGCCGTTACCCAATTTCCTTCTGATGCCATGATTAGGGTCAGTAGAATAGACGGAATGGTGCCGAAACGAAAAAGCTGTGTGCCGAGCAAGTAAATTGCAACATACCCAAATGGTTCTAAAAGGTGCGACATTTTTCGGACACCTTCAAGAGAAACCCCAAAGATTTTGCTGCCTAACCAGGCGAGCCCCGCATTCTGAAATAGTCCATGTTGTAGATAGATATCTCGAAATGGTAAACCACCGTGCATCATCTCGTTCAGTGGTGCCAATCGTTCACCTTCGTGAAATAGATCAATTGTTGAAGAACCATGTCCGGAATAAATCAGTGAATAGATCAGGGTTGGTAGGATGAGGAATTTGCAGATTCGAAATACTGGATGATTAAACCTACGTTTCTCAACAATATGCCTGTAGATTTGTTGTTGCTTGGTTGCTTCAACTGGGAGAGTCGGTGTTGATCTATTTCTTCCTTTAATGTGCCATCCAATAATTCCGATTTTAGTAATAAATACCAATGCCATCGGTAGGACCAATCCAAACAGTGGATTTCGGTGGAGATCCCAGATGCGGTACCATGTTAATAGCAAAAAGGAGGAAGCAAGAGCATTCCGTCTCAGCAACAAAACTGTTGGCTGGCGTACCCATTTGGCAACAACCTGAGAAAAGATGACCCAGCAGAACGTGTAAATAAGGGTTGTTGTCGGAATACCAATCAGTGCCAGCAGATAATAGAAAAGTTCCTGATGCTTTGGGTAGTTGTTAACGCCAACCCAGCCAATGACTTCTGATGTATGCGGTTGAAAAAGGAGAAACTTGTGAATCCAGAAGCCAAAGGCAGTGGCAAGTGAAAACGCTGAAGCGACGACTAAGGCATGATACAGTCGAACGTTGGGCTCTTGTATCTGTTTGAGATTGACATATAGAAAAGATTTCCGGCCCATTTGAAAGGTGATTAGTTTGTTAGCTTTCAACGACGGCTTTCATTTTGTCCAAACCGATTTTCGCTACTTCAAGCGGATCCTGTTCCCAGTAGTTTGGATTGAATAGCTCCAGAGAGATGACACCACTATATCCGGAAGAACGCAGGATTGAGATCATCTGTCCCAGATCAAGGATACCGTCACCTGGATAGACACGATCCGCATCGGTTTGTGTCTCTCGTGCGGGCGAAGCCGGAGCGTCGTTAAAATGGAAGACTGCTATTTTTTCAGCCGGGATTCCCTGAATGTCTTCGGTCTCTCCGCCGCCACGAAAGATATGGAATGGATCTAGTACGATCGTACTGTCAGGATGATTCGCCCTTTCGATGATCTGCCAGGCGTCTTTAACTTGATTTACGCCTTGGACAAAGCCGAGAAATTCCATGGCTGGCGATATACCGAGTTTTCGTCCAATTTCAAGTAGTTCCCGATAATTTTTCCCACCGAGTTCTAGGTCCGCTTCCTCCATTGGGGGACTGGCAACAATCCGTTGGGATCCGATAGCGATTGCTTGATTCATGCGGCGTTTGGTTTCCTCAATTGCCTGCACGTGTTCGTACCCAGTTGTGTTTAACCATCCGTGCAGGGCGATAACTGTTGGTACAGTTAGACCGTGATCTCCTAGTGCTGATTTAACATCGGACAACGAACCTCCATCCTCTTCGTATGCCGTTAGATCATCGTTCCATAACTCTATTGCCTCATAACCAGCTGAGGCGGCAACTTTAATCTTATCCATTAGCCCAGAAGGGCGAATAGTACTCGTGTTTAAACCAAGTTTAAATTGATTCATTAAATTTCTCCTGATTGCTTCTTTCCCTTTAGGGGTTTTATGAAGTTCGAGGGGGTCGTTTCGGCAGATGATGCCAATTTGTCATTCCGTCTCTGTTTTCAGTTTGGGCCTAGAAAAATTGCTAAACTAATTATAACACCGCCGCAATTTTTTTTCTATTTCTAGAATTCTCAAGTTGAAGTTGAATAAATTAACTTGATTCGATTTTAAGTCAGTAGGTATAATGTGATTTATATCGTTTTTTTGCGGGCACAATCAAAATTCTATAAGCAAGAACGTACATCAAATCAGGAGATTTGATCAAAATGAGTAAGAACGACAAGATTCGGGTTGGCGTCATTGGACCGGGAGGTGCTGGTCGCGGAAACACACTCGCATTTGCAACTCGTGATGACGTTGATATGGTTGCTGCAGCCGATACAAGTGAGGATAGCCTCAATGCATTGGAAAACTCAATGCGAGAGCAAATTGAAGGTTATAAAGAAGACAGTTTCAAACGTTACCTTGGCGATTATGAATTTATTGAGATGTTAAATAAAGAAGACCTTGATATTGTTGGTATTTTCTCTCCACATTCCCTGCATGATCTGAATATTCGCTATGCTTTGCGGGCAGGTTGCAGTGTAATGGTTGAGAAGCCTATGGCGAACCATGTTGGAGATGCAATTGCTGTTACAAGGATGGCTATGGGACGAGGTCTTCACCTGGTTATAGGCTATCAGCGTCATTATTCCAATACGTATTTAACTGGTAGAAAAGCAATTTCGGATGGGCTGATTGGTGATATCGAGAAATTTGATGTCTATTTGGCACAACGGTGGGGAGCCGGCGGATGGCGCGGCGACCCTAGGTTTTCCGGTGGTGGGCAACCCAATGATTCAGGAAGTCACCTGCAAGATATTTTTTTGTGGATGACGGGATTTTTACCGAAAAAACTGCATGGAACCACAGACATGGTATTTGAAGATGATGAGGGGAACGTAATACCGAAATTTGTTGAGATTAATTCCGATTCTGAAGTAACTATGGATAATGGTGCAGTTGGTCGCATAAAGATTGTTGGTAATACTGACGTTGGATTTGAAGAGTGGGTTGTTCTCGAAGGTGATGAAGGCAAACTCGAAATAAAAAGTGGCGTTCACTACACTTCAAAAGGTGGGGAAACTCAGGAACTCCTATATGATCGTCCGGAAGGTTATCCGGAAAGTAAGGTTGATCAGATCGTCGGATTGGTCAAAGGTGACTATGATGCAAACTATACTTCGGGGATTAATGGTATTCGTACTGCTTGGTTGACCAACTCAATAATTGAAGCTGGTAAAGGAGTGGATGAATGGAATACAGTGGATTGCGATTTACTGGTTGAACGGGAAGGTTATGACCGACAATATGTGCATAATCTTATTAAAGAATGCGAAAACAAGAACATGTATTAGAACAGAAGATGGAAAAAATTATGAAAATACCAAAACTGGTTATGGTTATGGTAGTAGCTTTTGTCATTTTGTATGGATGTTTATCAACTTCTGGTGGGCTGGGGCAGGCTGAAAAATTTATTGCAGAAAAAGACTATCAGGGTGCAGTAGACACCTATAACGAGATTATTCAATCCCAACTTAGTAGTGATCAGGGGCGAAAAGCTCAACTCGGTTTGGCTAAGCTTTATATCGAAAAAATGGATCTTCCGGAACAAGGTATTGAAATCTATCAAAACCTGACTGAAGCTGCACCAGAAAGCCCAGAAGCTGCAGAAGCCCATTATAAATGTGGAATCTGCAACTATAAAGCTGAGAAGTATGGGGAAGCTGCGAAGTCTTTTAACGTTGTCATAAACAAATTTCCAAATCTTGAGTGGGCTAATAATGCTCAATTGATGTTGGCCAAGAGTTACGAGAAAGCTCAGAATTTCGAAAAAGCTGCCGAAATCTATGACAATTTCGCCAATCGCAATCCGAAAAATGAGCGTGCTGCAACAGCGCTTATAAATAAAGCTCGGATTGAAAGAAACTACCTGAAAAATACTGAAGAGGCAACAAATACTTACCAACGAGTGGTAAGGAAATATGGGTTATTGGAAGAAGCAAGTAATCAATTGAGCGAGGCAACAAAAGAACTGGAAGCACTCGGCGCAGTTGTTCCTGAACCCGATAATCCGTTAGCATCCAGAGCGGGGCGTGCCTTACAAAAACAGCGTGACCGACTTGAAAGAGATCGACCACGAAACACATCTGGCCGAAGTCCTGCTATGGGCAATGTAAGAGAGTTGGTACAAAACTCTGGTTTTGGTGTTAGTGCAGGGGAAGTGATGTCTACTTTTGGTTCAATTCAGACCGATGAACAGGGGACTTTTCATGATGCTATGCTAATGATTGCTAACATGACATACCAAGAAGAAAACTATCGTGATGCTGGGGCACTCTATTTTCGTGCCATAAGCCTTGCTAAAGCTGATGATGCCAAAATTGATCCCTATTCTCACGTAAAGCTTTCAATTTGCTATCGAAAACTCGGCATGCATACGCGTGCCGATGAAGTGTTGCAGCAAGCCCTGAGAAAGGACAGAGAAGTTCTGGACGTTATTATCCGGTCCGGACAAAGTCAATACATAAATGAAGAGTATGAAAAAGCGGCTGAAACCTATAAATCGGTTCTGGGATTTAACCGTAAAAAGGATCCTGAGATTTACTGGAAATTAAGTTTAATTCACAAAAAGACGAAAGAGCCTGAAAAAGAAATGGAATACCTTGAACGAGCAATCGTCGGGGACATGGAGTATGTAGACGCGCTTCAAAGTTTAGCAGAAGTGTTGCATTACCGACTGGGCAATACTGAGAGAGCGGGATTCTACCAAGATTTAGTGGATGGAAAAGGTAATACCTATGAAGTCCAGAGAGAGCTTGGAAATTTGTGTTATAAATACGCCAGTTACTCACGCGCGAAAACTAAGTATCGTATTGCCGCACGCAATGTGATGCGAGAGCTTGAGAAAGTAAAGGGAGAAGCTGAAAAGCGGTCTTTAACTAATTTGTACCTTGAGTCACTGGTTCATGTCAGTATGTCAGACTATAAGTTCGGGAAAGAAGAAGAGGCTGTTAAAACAATCGAGGGACTAGCTGAAGACTATCCGGATCATGCTCTAATCGACTATGGTCGAGGACAGGTTGCCTTGTTGAAAGAAGATACGGAAGCTGCAATTGGGCTTTTTAATTCTTCAATTGAAAAAGATCCGAGGTCTGATGCGGCTCCAACTGTACTTGGGAATTACTATATGTCGGTTGATAAAACCAACGAAGCAATTGCAGTGTGGGAGCATTTCCTACAAAACAATCGTTACCATAAGAAGCTTCGTAAACGTCTTAATCAGGCCAAGAAACTAGTCGAATGAACCAACACAATGGATTTTGGATCAAAAGTTTAAGGTGTAGTTAACAGCGTTTCGAAAAATTGCCAGTCCATCCCCTTCTTCCGGTAAATTTTCACGTGTCCAGCGAGGGTGATTATGCCGGATAAGGTAACGTTCTGGGTGAGGCATCATTCCTAAGATCCTTCCAGTGGGATCACAGACACCAGCAATATTTCGATGAGATCCATTTGGATTGTTCGGATAGCCTGACGGCATGTAACGGAAGACTATCTGACCGTTTGCTTCAAGCTGATCTAGGATTGGATCCGAGGCGATAAATCGCCCTTCAGCGTGTGCGACGGGCAAGTAAATCTCATTTTTCAAACCCTCAGTGAAGACTGACATGTTTTTATCTGTTTTCAGATTCACCCAACGACACTCAAATTTGGTTGATGTATTCATTGCCAGTGTTGCTTGCTGATCGATCTGCTGGGAGTTTATCCTAGGTAGAAGACCTGATCTAACCAATACTTGGAATCCGTTGCATATTCCAAGTATTAATCCTCCCCGGTCGACAAATTCCGTAACTTGGTCAATTAATTTGAACTTAATCTCGTTGGCGAGCAGAATTCCGGCAGCGATGTCGTCACCATATGAAAATCCACCTGGAATTGCCATAATGTGGTAATCGATGAGGTAGATTTGATTATTGATCAATTTGTTTATGTGAACTAGACTTGTGTCAGCACCCGCCAATTGAAAGGCGTAATCCGTTTCATAATCACAGTTTGTTCCTGCTGTACGGAGGATTAGGACTTTGGGTTTGGTCATAGACCGTTGTCTTTCTCTTTTATTTTATGGTTTACCAGTTGAAGGTTCCTTGCCAGCTTGCTTTAAGTTGATCAATAGTTGTATCAACAACCTTTTGTCCAGTTTCTATCCCATCTATAGTAAATTCTTTTCCTTCGATTACCTGACCGATTACGCTGATTGGTACGCCGATCATCGCATTCTCAAATTCTTTCTGGCTCTTGGGAGCAATTTCAACGATAAATCGGCTGTTTGATTCTGAGAACAGAATTAAGTCATCAGCATTTGTCTGATCATTTCGTGGAACGTTGGATAAATCTAGATCCATTCCAAATCCTCCGGCGAATGCCATCTCCGCACTGGCTACGCCAATCCCTCCCTCGGAGCAGTCGTGGCATGATCTAATAAGTCGCTGGTCAATGGCATGATTCAAAGATTGAATCACCCGTTTTCCGATTTCAGGTCGAACTACTGGTACACTGTTCCCGACGAAATCGTGGATGGCGTTATAGTGACTCCCCCCAATTTCATCGTAGGTTTTGCCAATAACGTAAATCAGATTCCCAGGCGATTTGGCATCCATGGTGATTGCTGTGTCCACGTTGTCAATAACACTGATCGCTGAGATAAGTAAAGTGCTGGGGATCGCTAATTGATCTCCGGTTGAAGTATCACGGTATTCGTTATACAGACTATCCTTACCGGAAATAAATGGGGTGCCATAAGCCAATGCGATATCATAACATGCCTGTGCTGCACGAACGAGCCCACCTAACCGATCCGGTTTGTCAGGGTTGCCCCAACTGAAATTGTCCAGAAGTGCGACCCGATCAAAACGCCCACCGACCGCAATCACATTCCGAATTGCTTCATCAATAGCGGAAGCGGCCATATGATATGGATCAATATCTCCGAAAAGGGGATTGATGCCGTTTGCTATCACGACTCCTTTCTTTGAACCGAGCACCGGCAACGTCACGCAAGCGTCACTCGGACCATCATTTTCAATTCCGACCAGAGGCTTAATCGTCATGCCTCCTTGTACCTCGTGATCATATTGCCGTATCACCCATTCTTTACTGGCAACATTCGGGCTGGCGAGGATTTGGTGGAGGGGGTCGGTCAGATTCGTAGATCTCTCGAAATCAGGATCAGGATGTAAAGGCTTTGTCCAAACTGCCCGTTTGGTAATTCGGGGGATTCCGTGGTGCAGAAAGTCCATATCGAGATCCGCCAGAATGTGACCTTGGTAATGGATGTGCAGTTTTTTGGTGTCGGTGAATTTCCCCAGAACAGTAACCTCCACAGACTCTGCTTGGCAGATTTCAAGGAATGTATCAAGATTATGTGGAGGAACAGCAATCACCATTCGTTCTTGTGCTTCCGACAGCCAGATCTCCCAAGGGGCTAGTCCTTCATACTTCAACGAGACATCGTCTAAATAAACCTCGGCTCCGCAATCCGCTCCCATTTCACCGATGGCTGAGGAGAATCCACCGGCTCCGCAATCCGTAATGCAATTGTACAGGTTCAGATCCCGCGCCTGAATTAAGACGTCAGTAATTTTTTTCTCCACAATCGGATTGCCAATTTGGACGACGCTTCCAAGGTTTTCAGACGAATCATCAAGTTCAAGTGATGAAAACGTTGCGCCATGAATACCATCCCGACCAGTCCTCCCTCCAATAACAACGATTGCATCGCCGAGTGCAACTTTTTTTTGACACCGGTTTGCAGGAATAATACCGACATTTCCACAGTAAACAAGGGGATTACAGGTATACCGGTAATCAAAAAGGATTGCTCCGTTTGCTGTTGGAATTCCCATCCGGTTACCATAATCCCTGACGCCAGAGACGACACCTTTAAAAACGCGCTTGGGGTGAAGTGAGCCCTTGGGCAGTTGGTTATAGTCTAAATCCGGTAATCCAAGGCAGAAAACATTTGTGTTGAGAATCGGCTTTGCACCTAAACCGGTTCCCAGTGAGTCACGAATCACCCCCCCAATCCCCGTTCCCGCACCACCGTAGGGCTCAATCGCAGATGGATGGTTGTGGGTTTCGACTTTAAAAACGATGTTGTGCTGATCATCAAATTCAATAATACCTGCGTTGTCTTCAAAAACGGATACACACCAACTTTTATTTAGTTCTTTGGTTGCTTGGATAATTGTTGTTTTAAGTAACCCGTTGATTGTAATAGGTTGCTGATCGTTTTCGATATACTCGATTAAACCACGAAAAGTTTTATGAACACAGTGCTCTGACCAAGTTTGTGCCAGGGTTTCGATTTCCACATCGGTCGGATCTCTACTAATTCCTGCAAAGTGCGATTGAATTGCTTGCATCTCTGTCAGGTTGAGTGACAGTAACCCATCCTGACTAATTCTTAATAGCTCTGTGTTATCGGCATTTTGAATAGGAATTCTTTTAAAATTCATCTCAACTCTTGGTGCATGAGTTTATTTTTCTTACTAATATATCATATAATCTTTTAGCTAATTTCGCTCGGATCCAAAATTGCAACGTGCGGCAAGTTTCTGTGCTTTTGCGCATAATCTAGACCGTAACCAACAACAAAATGATCGTCAATTTCGAATCCAACGTAGTCAATTTGAACAGGTTTTACTCTGCGGGATGATTTATTCAGCAGGCTGCAGACCTTGAGACTCGCCGGGGCTGTACGTTGAATTTCTTCGATTAGCAAAGTGAGACTAAGGCCAGTATCAATGATGTCTTCAACGATGATAATGTCGGTATCTTTAAAATTTGTTTTAAAATTGTGAACTAAATTGGTTTCTCCGGAAGATATTGATTTATTAGCATAACTTGAGATCTGGACAAACTCACAGATTACATCCAATGTGATAGCCCTCATAACGTCAGCGAAAAAAATAATGGATCCTTTCAACACACAAACAAGGGTTGGTATTCGCGCATGATAATCTTGGGAGATCTCCATCCCGAGTTGACGAACACGATCTTGAATCTCGGATTCACTGATTAAGATTTTCATAGGTGACATGTAACACTCTTTTGGTCCTCTTACTGATCCGAAACAGGTCGCTTGTTCGGTAACCGATAACCCACATGATTTGGGCTTCGCATACTAGCAATGGTAAGCGGTCACGCTCTGATTGTGGAACTTTGGCGTCGATAAGTAGATCTTTTATTTTTTTTCGTCCTGCCATTCCGAAAGGTTGGAAGCAATCCCCATCACGCCGGTTGCGGACATAGAGCGGAAATTGGCTGATGTCCCAGTCAAAGACTGCTTCAAACTTGCCGTCAGGATAGCTTGAAGGTAAATTGCTTCTTACTGAAGTTGAGATTTTACCATGAATCGCCGGGAGATCAGTAACATTTGGTACCGTAACCTCATACTGAAACTCGTCAGTTTGGATAGGAGATTGGTCTAACACCAGTTGGTTATAGGCACGAGAGAAAACCAGACCATTCGGCAGGTGGAGTCTGCCGTTGGGCAAATGACCATTAATCAAGTCAATCATAGACTCGAAGTGTTTATAATAAAGATCGGCGGTGCAACCCAGTTGTTCTATCATAGCCAATCGAAGGATTCGGCGTTGAATAGCAGGATGTTGATTGAGAAAATTGTCTCGATCTAGTATGTTTGCTCCGATCTTACACGCATCAAAAGCGGTAGTAGCAATCGTATCCAGAAAATCCGATTCTCCTTGAAGGATCTCGGCCATCCGGTTTAGGGCCTCCTGTATATTCGGATTGTAATTTTCTTTTAGGTGTGGCATTAGATCAATCCGAATCCGGTTTCTCAAGTAACCTCGATCCATATTTGATTCATCATGGCATGGTGTTAAACCCAACGAATGAGTGAATTCTTCGATCTCAGTACGTGAAGAGGTAAGGAGTGGTCGAATGAATTTGCCGTCTCGCACCTTAAGCATTCCTCGGAGTCCAGTTATACCCGAACCGCGAAAGAGGCGCATTAGAACTGTTTCAGCTTGATCTCCAAGGTGGTGGCCGAGCGCAATTTTTGAAGCTCCTATTTGGTTGGAGACTTGCTCGAAGAATTGATATCTAGCTTGTCGTGCACTTGCTTCGGAAGAGTTTGGCAGGGAAATTTCTCGAACTGTCACCGGAAGATCCAAGCTTTGTGCCTGTTGACAAACATAAGTTGTGTCCTTAGCTGCATTGGATCTTAGACCGTGATTTAAATGTGCTACGTGAAGATGACAGCCAAGTTGGCTTTGTAAATTGTTGAGCGAGTGGAGTAGTGCCAGTGAATCTGTCCCTCCGGAAACGGCGACAAGAACAATTTCCTTGGAGGAAATCATGTTGTGTTTGCATATAAACTGGTATATACGGTGAGAAAATCGCTTGGGCATATTTCTCATGTTGTGGAAGGATTGCCGGCAGGGAGACTCGAACTCCCAACCTCACGATTATGAGTCGTACGCTCTAACCAGTTGAGCTACACCGGCAAGCAAAAGAAATGGGAAACGCGCGTCAATTGCGTCCCCCATTTTCAGAATTGCAGGGGTGGGATTCGAACCCACGACCTCCGGGTTATGAGCCCGACGAGCTACCGGACTGCTCTACCCTGCGACAAGTTTACGCCGTAATGAGTAAAGTGTGGTGGGCGAGAAGGGACTTGAACCCTTAAGCTCGTATTAGGAGCGACGGATTTTAAGTCCGTTGTGTTTACCAATTTCACCACTCGCCCTTCATGCTCAGGTTGGTAAACAGCGTAGTAAATAGTAAATTATATTGTTTAGATTTGTCAACTCTTTTTTTAATTAAGCAACCTGGAATCAGAACGTAGAATGCGATATGTCTGCTCACCGGGTTTGCTATAACCGTATTGGCGAACAAGACGTTCTCGTGTCAGCGGATTTGTCTGCAATTTGACAATTTCTATTTTTAATTGATCCCATTCTTCTTTGAGATCGGCAATGTCTTGCAAATAATTTTTTTCTGCATAAATCGATTTCCGCCATTTGCCGAATTCATCGAATGAACAGCGTAAGTTTATTAGAAAGAGTAGCGTGACAATGATAACAAGAAATAATTGAATAATTCGCATACAGTTTAATTATCCGTGATTTTCGTTATTGAAGATTGTAGAACACGTTTTTTCCTTTAAAAACAACATGTTCGCCCAATTCTTCCTCGATTCGGAGGAGTTGGTTGTATTTGCAAACACGGTCGGTTCGACAGAGCGAACCGGTCTTAATCTGGCCCGCGTTGGTTGCAACAGCTATATCGGAGATCGTTGTATCCTCGGTTTCACCTGATCTGTGTGATATTATAGCCGTATAGTTGAAACGTTTTGCTAATTCAATGGCATCGAGTGTTTCAGTCAGAGATCCAATCTGATTAACTTTGACCAGAATAGCATTTCCAACCTCACGTTCAATTCCCTGCCTTAGTCGATTGGTGTTAGTTACAAACAGGTCGTCTCCCACAAGTTGTACTCTATCTCCAATGGCATCTGTTAGCATCTTCCATCCATCCCAGTCGTCTTCGGCCATTCCGTCCTCAATTGAAATAATTGGGTATTTCTCAGAAAGCGTAGCGTAAAACTCTACCATTTCTTCTGGTGATTTGTTTGGCTTTGATTCTGCTTCAAGTACATAAGTTCCGTCTTGATAAAATTCACTAGATGCTGGATCCAAAGCAATTAGGATTTCATCGCTGGGCTGATATTTGGCTCGTTCAATGGCCTCAATAATTACCTGTAGAGCTTCTTCATTAGAACTCAGGTTGGGTGCAAATCCGCCTTCATCGCCAACAGCTGTATTGTAATTTTTGGATTTCAATACTGATTTGAGACTGTGGAAGACCTCAGTTCCGATCCGCAATGCTTGGCTGAACGTTTCAGCTCCGACTGGCATGATCATGAATTCCTGAAAATCAACATTATTATCAGCGTGTGAACCGCCGTTCAGGATATTCATCATTGGTAACGGAAGTTCCTTGGCATTGGTTCCACCAATATATTTATAAAGTGGTAGATTAAGACTGTGTGCAGCTGATTTTGCCACTGCCAGAGAAACACCTAATATTGCGTTAGCCCCCAAATTTTCTTTGTTTGGTGTGCCATCAAGGTCAATCATTGTCTGGTCGACGTTTGCCTGATCAAGGGCGTTTGTTCCAACTAAGGCGTCAGCGATGACTGAATTAATGTTTTGTATCGCTTTGCTAACTCCTTTGCCTAGGTACCGATCAGCATTTTCATCTCGAAGTTCAACAGCTTCATGTTTACCTGTTGATGCTCCTGACGGAACGGCTGCTCGTCCAAGTGCACCTGATTCCAAGATGACGTCTACTTCAACAGTTGGGTTACCTCGTGAGTCGAGTATCTCCCGACCATGAATCTTCACAATATTTGACATCTAAATCTCCCAAAAATCAAAAATTATTCCAAAGTTCAAAATTATCGGTCAGAATATCGGGACCGTCTGAAAGAATTGCAACTGTGTGTTCAAAATGTGCAGACAGACTCAAATCAGCTGTAACTGCAGTCCAACCATCCTCCAGTACAACTGATTGACCTGTGCCGATGTTAATCATTGGCTCAATTGCCAGTACCATGCCAGGTTTTAAACGGACGCCTGTTCCTGGTTCGCCATAATTTGGCACCTGCGGAGCTTCATGCATCTGACGGCCAATTCCATGACCGACGAAATCGCGTGCGACTGAAAAGCCTTGGCTTTCCACATAAGACTGAACAGCATGACACACATCGCCAAGCCGATTACCGGACTTAGCCTGATCAATTGCCTCATAGAGCGATGATTTCGTAACCTCGCGAAGTCGTTGTGCTTGATCAGGGATTTCACCTACAGCAAACGTAAAAGCGTTGTCGCCATGAAACCCATCTAAAAAAATAGCGGTATCGATGCTAACAATGTCACCTGTTTTTAAGATCCTACCCTCGTGTGGTACACCATGGACAATCTCTTCATTAATTGAGGCGCATATTGTTGCTGGATACGGAGGGTGATTTGGTAGTTGATACCCTAGAAACGAGGATTTGCCACCGAGTTCCTTAATTGTTTGTCGACATATCTGATCTAACTGGTAAGTGGAAATGTTGGGTTGTATAGCTTCTCCGATGCGTTGAAGCATAATTGAGGCCGCCTCCCCACTTTTGCGCATGGTTTCAATATGAGATTTTGATTTGAGCTTAATTTTCCTCATGAGATGGTTATGGTCCCGTTGCTATTATGCGACTCGCTTTGCCCACAGGTGTTTGAGTGCACTTTTGACAACGCGAAAAGGTGAGAAGTTGACTGGAATCATTAGCGGGAATTCGAAGTTGGGAACCGTAACGTCACTTAAACTCTGACCGAGAATCTCGATCTGATTAAGATCCACTTCACCAAAACCGACTTCACGTGCAGCCTGAATTATATTAAACTCTTCTACCGGTAAACCGACGATTTCACAATGAACACGGTCTAGTGCTACCACATCCGTGCCGCAAGTCAATATACCAAGTGGGTGGGGGAACCCTGATCCAGGACCAGGACCTTCCATTGCCACGATACCGTCGACAATTGTAAGTTGGGGGGCAATCAACTCCGCATATTCAACTAGCATCTTCCCAAAAGTCAGTCGATTTTTACCACGCCACAGGTGTAACCTTGACTTTAATTTGCCAGGGACACATCCAAATAGATTTTTAACGGCTACGGTCATCTGCATCTGTCGATGGCTCTTGAATTTCGGGACATTAATCACCACATCTGCGTCAATGATCTCTTTGGCGATTTCCCATTCGATCGGCAACTTCCAGTAGACTGGAGCGACGGGCTGGCTACTGTTAATACATTTCCTGATGCCGGAGAATCACCTATAATCGGTTTCCCGCCAGCTGATAGGACTTGATCAACTATTGATTTTATTACCGTAAAGTGTGTCGAGGGGATATCGCCAACACAAGTTGCTTTAAGCAAATTTGGTTTGATAAGTACTAGATCTCTTGGTTTTACGTACTGACTGATTCCTTCTAAGTAATCCAAGAGTTCGTTTATAGCATTATCGACTGCTTGCTGGTCATAATTTGAACATTGGACAATGGCGATAGTTTCAGACATCATTTTTCTTCAAGAGATTACATCTCCAATTAGGGTGTGTGCAGTAGCCGTATGAACCTTGATATTTACAGTATCACCAATTTTTGTGTTCTGTCGCGGAAATACAGTAGTTTTAAAAGTATCATCTTTTCCAAAGTAATCTGCTTCGGATTTACGCGATTCGCCTTCGACTAGAATCTCTACAGTTTGACCAACCCGCTCCTGATTAATTTCGTGTGAAATACGGTACTGTAGATCTATAATACTCTGCAAACGGCGTATTTTCTCTTCTTCCGGGACATTATCTTCCAGTGTTCGGTTGGCAAGAGTTCCATCGCGATCTGAGTATTTAAACATAAACGCCGAATCGTAACGCATCTCACCCATCAAGTCGTGTGTTTGTTGGAAATCCTCTTCGGTTTCACCGCAAAAGCCGACAATAATGTCTGTGGAAATGGCCAAATTCGGAATTTGGTTGCGAAGATTAAACACAAGTTCTCTATATTCATCGACGGTATAGGTCCTATGCATGTCAGACAAGATTCTTGTGGATCCCGATTGTAAAGGTAAATGAATCTGTTTACAGACTTTTTTGCAGCTCGCTATCGCGTCAATCATCGGTTTTGTTGCGTCGCTGGGATGCGGAGATGTAAAGCGAATTCGTTCAATTCCTTCAACTTGATTGATAGCAAAAAGCAAGTCTCCGAAATTGTGTGTGCCATCATGGTATGAATTCACTGTTTGCCCCAGCAAAACGACTTCTTTAAAGCCTTCATCTACAAGGAATTTTATTTCTCTAACTAACATAGGGACAGATAGACTTCGCTCTCGCCCCCGTGTAAATGGAACCACACAAAAGGTGCACATCTTGTCACAACCTCGTTGAATGGTTAACCATGCTCGAATCCCATCTTTTCGAATCGGCGCTAAGTCAGCATAATCCTCTGATTTATCAAGTTTCAAATTTACAAATGTATCTTTTGCCTTGGCGGAAGCGATAGCTTGTGGCAGACTTCGATAAGCATCTGGACCCAGAACCAAATCAATATACGGTGCGGCATCAAGAACCAGTGTCCGCATATGTTGCGCCATACATCCACAGATTCCCAGAACCATATTCGGATTTCGGCGCTTGATTGCATTTAAATGCTTAAGCCGATTTAGGACTTTTTCTTCGGCGTTTTCTCGAATCGCACAGGTGTTTATCAAAATGACATTAGCTGACTCGGCATCATCGGTCATCTTGTATCCGGCCCTTGTCAGGATACCTGCCATCAATTCGCTATCACTGACATTCATTTGGCATCCATAAGTTTCAATATAGGCCGTCCCGTTTGATTGAAGCAGATCTGATTGAACATCGGAAATTGATGTCCTGTTATACAAAGGCAAAGGATTTTTCATTTTACGTATTCCTCATAGCATTTCCATAGATCAAACGTGAACAGATCCTCAAGGTGAATTAGAACTCGGTACCTCAGGTGTAGCGATTCATCAGCTTTAATAGTGTACGGTTCATCCATGGTAAGTGAAGGGGAAATAAAGCCGAAACTTTCATCAAGCGCAGTAAATTTTGCCGGATAGCGTGGATTGGATGGATGGTCGAAAATCGCCGTTCCCACCGTTATATTGTCTGCTAAACCGAGAAAGTCACACCATGAAGCAGGTTTATTGTTTGCTTCCCATTCCCCGATACGGCTGTCTGAGTTGATGAGTTTTTGTCTTTCACGATAAGGTGACCGGTAGCATAAGCCGTAACTGCTTTGGCTCGCCGCCAGGAGAATATCTTCTGATAGAGGATGAAACGAAAAGTTGAGGTCAATAATCTGCTGATCCTCTAGTGGTTCGTGGACAATTATTTCACTGGTTTGTTCAATTAGTATTGTTCCTTTTGGTGTGGACCAATTGTTAATGGTGATAACTCTGGCAAAGCAATCTGAAATTTCTTGGTTTCGGAATTCACGGTGTGTAATCTTACCTGCACCTTCTTTCCAGAAATCGATGCCGTTTACGTTGCCCCACCCGAACCATAGTCCATGATGATTAATGTTATCTTCGGGCGTATCACTTGTGACACTTTTCGCATTAGGGGCATTGACCGGGTGAAAGTACGGTTTGCACAGATCACTATGGTAATTGTAAGTAAGAATCAGGTTTGAATCATTAAAGATAGAAAGGGATGATCCAACCTCTTCATGAAAAGAAAGAGCCACTTTATTTACTTGTGTCTACGATTACAGATACACCATGAAACGAAATTTCGGATTGTTTTTTGTGCTTCTCAATTTAGCTGAAATAATCGCAATATTATACTGTTTCGATTGGTCTCGTGCAAGCAAACGAATCTGGAACACTGTTAATTTGATGGGGCTTGGTCTCTGTTGACCTGATTCGTGTGGAGTGATATAATTCGAAAAATTAGAATTGTTAATTGGTGCAGGGAAGATATGAGATCCGCCTTATTAGTGAATGACGACCGGAAATGGAACTAAGGCAATTTTTTCGATCAGATCTTGCGAAACTTAGCCCCTATCACATAGATCAACCTGATCACTGCGTGAAATTGGATGCTAATGAGTCGCCCTTCGATCTACCAACGGAGATCTACGCGGAAATTTCAAAGGAGATTAGCAGTTTAAAATTTCATCGTTATCCAGATCCAAGTGCGGGTCGGCTAAGAACTGCAATATCTAAGATGATTGGCGTCGATAGAGATCTAATTGTAGTTGGTAATGGATCAGATGAACTGATTGGCTACATTTTTCAGATATTTGCTAAACCTGATGTACAGGCTTCATTTCCAAGTCCAACCTTCTCGATGTACCAGATCTTCGCTCAGATTTTTGGAATGTCGTTCACTGAGATACCACTTGGCTCAAATTTTGAACTGATAGACGAAACGTGGCAGTCACATCTTAATCGGTATGCCAAAAACTTGGTCTTTTTGGCTTATCCAAATAACCCGACCGGAAATCTGTTTCCGGAGGATATCCTTCACAAAATTCTGGTACGTTCGGACACCGTTTTAATTCTCGATGAAGCCTATTACGAATTTTCAGGGAAATCATTACTCAGTCGGCTTCATCAGCAGCCGAATTTAATTATTACCCGGACATTCTCTAAAGCTTATGGGTTAGCGGGACTTCGTTGCGGTTACATGGTTGCACATCCTGACGTTATATCTGAGATTAACAAGATTCGGATGCCCTACAATTTAAATAGTTTCTCGCAGACCGTTGCCATGTTGATGATCAAGCATAGAGAAAATATTAGGCCATACATCAAATTGATCTTAGAGGAACGGAGGCGAATCTATGATATGCTGGTTACAGTAGATTGGTGTGAACCAATGCCGACAGATTCTAATTTTATCCTTTTCCGAGCCCAAAAACCTGCGGATTTGGTATTTCAGAAAGTGTTAAGTCACGGTGTGCTAATCCGAAACCTCAATTGTCCCGGATTGCTTGAAAATTGTCTGCGTGTGACAATCGGTACGACTGAAGAAAACAATCGGTTTCTAAGTGCAATTACGGCCGATTTCGGTGAGAAAGTCTGACGCAATTCCGCACAGAAGTTGAAGCTCCAAATTTTTCTAAATGTAAATGTAGGTAAGATAACTCACTAAATATTCCTGATTGGCTAAACTTCTATATAGCGTTTGATAGGTAACAAACTGCCAATCAAACCAAGCAACGTACCGATGCCAATGATAGAAAGGAATTGAGTTGATGTAATAAATTCAATATCACCGATTTGCTGTGAGAACAGATAGAATATCAGGTACATTCCCCATAGCCCCAATATGCTGCCGATGAAGCCGAGAAAGATTCCTTGAGTTACCAAAGGCAGGATAATGTACAAGTTTCCTGCGCCGACCATTCGTAGAATCCTAATTTCTTCCCTTCTAAAATAGACAGTTAACATAATTGAGAACGCAACAATTACGACTGAAGCTCCTCCCATCAATACGCTAAATATTAAGATGACCATCTCCGCTTTATTGATGAAGTTGGAACTGTACTGCTCATAGGTCACGTCCTCAATACCTTCAAGTTCATCAATCCAACCAGCGATATCTGGAAGAGCATCTGAATTGAGGGTGAGCTCGTTCACATAGATTTCAAATGAGGCAGGAAGCGGATTTATATCTGCAAATCCTTCCATGATGGCCTTACCATATTTTCCGAATGTATCTTGGCTTTTTTTTAGTGCTGCTTCCTTTGAAACGTAAGTAATACTAGAGATTTCGTTTGCTCGTTGGAGATCTATTCGCAGTTTTTTTAATGTTTCGATATTTAGATTGTCGTCTAAAAAGGCGATGATTGGCGCATCTTCTTTAAGGGTTGCCATTTCTCTGTGCAAGTGGTTTCGAATAATAATCAGGCTGCTCAAAATGATGACAGTCAGTGTGATAATGATGACGCTAAGCAAACTAACAATTCCACCATGCCGAATGTTAGAAACAGATTCCTCAAACCAATATTTAATCATAAATGTTAGAAATAAGATCTACTTAGTCCGTTACCAACGCCGAAAGCGTTATAGGGTACACCCACTGGCAGGCTACGGAATCCCCAGGTCTCAGTTGTTGCATCGTAACCAAGGCCGACTGTAACTGCTGGGTCAGCCAGTAAGTTAAGTTGGAACGTAAAATCTTGGCGCACATTGTTGTAGGGGGGGCTACGTTTAATTCCAACGCGGTGCCACGAGATTCGGAGATCCCAGACGTTCAAGTTGCGACGCAGCGTCATACGTTGTGAATAGAACTGTTTTTCAATCCAATCATAATCCGCTCCTAAATCGATTTCAATCAACGAATTAGGTCGGAACTGAAAACTGAAGTTGATTCGACGAGACGCGCGAGATGTCCTTTTGCTAAACGAATTACCAAGCGAAAAATCCCATTTGTCTCGTCGATAGCTGACATTTGACCTAAACCCAACCTGTTTGAATCGCTTTTGATCGAGTTCAGATTCATTTGGATCGTGTGTTGTACGGATTATGATATTCATACTTTGGCTGGCTAACGGTGTAATTGTCACGTTACTGTCAATGAAATCATACTTTCGATTCCATTCAGCAGCATAATCAGTATAGTCTGCTTGTAGCCGTGTTCGGAACTGGAGAATTCGTAACGGCGTTTTATTTTTTTGCGTCTTAATCTCGATGCTAGTATCGAAACGGTAGGTCAGATCCTTTGCTTCGTAGAAATAGGTGCTTGGTCCAAATGGATATAAGTTGTCTTCGCGGTCAACAGGTGGAGCATAACTGGCAGAGACAGTGGAATTCATCTGATGACGCATTCGCCGAGCCCCCGGGATAAAGCTGATGTCATAAATTCGAAACAGAATGGTGCTGACATCAACCTGTACGTCGTAAACCCGACGAAATATATGTCGATTCCCATCGCGATCTTTATCATGCCAAACGAAGTTGGTATTTAGATTCAGATCTAGTTTTGCTTCACGGGTCGATGAGATTTTCAGCGTCGATTGTTTTCGGACATCGAAGCCGACGACTCCTGCGAGCAAGTATACATTTTTCTCTTCCTGATAAAGATCACGGTAAAAATTTCCGACGTTCACGTCAAGATCAAAGCTCGTGTTTTCCAAAGTTGGAAAGCTTAAAAGAGAAAGAATTGGCGTATCGGTATTCACTTTCTCTGCTATTTTAACCATTCGATCATTAATTATTTTGAATATTGGTAGATTACTAACTCGCATCCGAGATAAGGAAACGTTTGCTTCTGGAAGTTTCTGTAGAGTTCTTGTTCCTTCGCCGGTTAGGTCGAGGCTATGGTTTACCTGTAGTCTGCCCAGGAACTCACCAATTCTTTGTGTTGAAAACGTCAGATTACCATCATCGTCAGTGTCCAGTTCATCGATTGCCGAAAATGCGGATCCCCAGGTAAACATACCAAACGAATCAATAGCTGATTCTGAATCTCCGAATCCTTCTTTATAACTTTTAGACTGCAATTCGACACGTCCCATAAAATTTAGTGGTTTTCGTCCCTCTTCGCGGTTGTCCCACGGTGTATAGATGCTATGGTAATGTCCCCAGCGTAAAGCAGTTCGTTGCCCAATTCGAGTTGCTTCTTCCCGTGAAAATGAGTATTGATCATTGGTGTAGAAGAATAAATCCCCGCGATAAGTTCGCTTCTTCTTAATATTAATTAGATGATACCCTTTTTTACTTTCAATAACGTGGCTTGATTCATCTCGGTCGAGTTGTTGCGCCTCTCGTGTAACCGCGCGTTCGTGTTCCCACCGACCTTTAAATCCGTGTTTTGTGTAGGCTTTAATCTTTTCTTCCTCGTTCTGTTCCTCATCTTGACCTGTTTCTTTTGACTCGGGCACTTTTTTTTCGGCCTCTGCTTTTTGTACTCGGCGTTTCTCAAACTCCTCGATCATAGATCTCCCAACCTTTTCCTCGAAATCACGTGCGACCTCCTCAAAAGATGGAGTTTCTTCTTTTTCCATAAGTTGGAAAATATGGATACCCCGATCTGTCATCACAGTTGGCGTTACTTCACCCAACATTTCGAGGCGACGGACTGAATACTTCCATCGGCTGTCCATTTCGTTGAGTGGGATCATAGCACCATTGTTTACGTCAGAAACCTCTGATTCCTCAAATTCGCTTGCAAGTTGCGCAAGACTTTCACCAGCGGCTGCGCGTCCCTGTATCTTTTCTGCGATTTCTCTGGTAGTTTCTCGTGTTTCGTCGCTGGGGCTAATATTGATGTCGATACGGCGTATGGAGATCTCGTGTTCACCATAAATATCAAGAATATGGTCGACCTTCAAGATATGAAATCCACGATCAGTTCGCAAGACCTGACTGATTTCGCCTGCTTTGAGAGCGAAGGCCGCTTCTTCTAGAACAGGATCGAGCCTTAACTCACCTTCCTGATCTTTTTCACCTCGAACTAGAAACCCTAGATCTCCTCCTTGGTAACGAGTCTGATCATCATCAGAATTAGCCTCGGAAATTTTGCCAAAATCAGCGTTTTCAGCCTGTAATTTAGTGTAGACTTCTTGTATCTTTGTGTGAGCACGTTTGACATCTTCATCTGTAATCAAATACTCAAAGAATAACTGACGAAGCTTGTAATGATCAAATTCCCCGTCTAATCGATCGGCAAGTTCCGCTGCGAGATCCTTTAACTTTGCTTTTTCACTCGGTGTTGCGTCTGGCAAAAATGGAAGGAATATCTCATCAAATCCAACATCATTGACACGATACCCTCCGTCAGTACCTCCACCACGACCACGGCGAGAACTTTGATCAAACATAATTGATCCGTTAAGTCGGCGACGTCGGGAAATAGGTAGTTCGATACTCATAAACGGTCCTTGGTAACTATCTGTACCGAGCCTGAAGATGACTTTTGCCTGTTTATCTTTGCGAAGATCCCGACGATAGGCAGGAAAATAGAAAAGTGGAAATCCACCAATCCTCAGTATAACGTGTTTGGCAATGAGTTCTTTGTTGGTTTTAACGATGATTTTTGAAGCCAAAAAATCGTAGTGTGGATATTTCAATGGACTGCTAGTAATCGATCCCCCTCGTATATAGGATTCATTCTCCCCGATTTTAAAAATCTCTTTACCCCGATAATACCACGGTTCGCTGTAGGTAAATCCTTCATGGACAATACCCTCATTGGTTGTCATGTTGTAAACCAGTTCATTCGAGAAAGTCTCCTCGTCACCAACGACCAGTTTCACGTTCCCGTATGCTTTCACCATGTCCTTGTCGAAATCAGCCCAAATGTGGTCTGCCCAAAGTACAATTTCTTCCGTTTTAACTAATGCCTGCCCGTGGATTTCAACTAAGTTCTTGTTAACGATAAGATGCTGACCTTTACCAATGATACGGTCTTTTTCCCCGGAAGCGTTTTCTGGATCTAGACGAGCTGGTGGTTTCTCTGGCTGGGATTCTGGCTTACTAATAGTACCGTCAGCATTTGTTTGGCTGATTTCAGTATTGCTGGGTGTAGCGGGTGATACAGTATCTTGGGAGAGAACTCCAGTTGATAACCATAGGAGTAGGATAAAAAAAATAACCGAATAAGTGAGTGGAAAACGACAGAAACGAATGTGGTGTTGACCTAGAGGCTTAATCTGATAAGGGATTTTTCTCTTTTTGAATTCCCGTTTTTCATGCAACTGGAATAAGCGAATCAATTGGTGATCCTGCTTATTCAACTGCATTTTCTGCACGGTTTATTTGTTGATCTTGACGAAGGCTATACTGTGAAGCAGGTTTGTGTAGGTTTTCCACTCATCTTGAAACTTTTTTTCGCGTAAAAGAGTTCGGATTTGATCTTTTTCTGCTTGGGTGAGCTCAGAAGGAAGGTGACTGTCAACTTTAAAAATGTGGACGCCTGATAAAGTTTGTACAGATTCACTGTACTCTCCTTTTCCAAGTTTCTCGATTATAGAACGAATTTCGGGCGTCAAATTATCCAATGAATTAGGACCAAGATCTCCACCATTTCCTTTTGTCTTGGTATCGTCAGAAAAGCTTTGGGCTAAGATAGAAAAATCTTCGCCTTGATTTAATTTTTCAATAATGGTTTTTGCGGTATTATTGGCTATATTAACCGAATCTTCACTGATGTCAGAAGGCATGTTGAGATAACGAAAGGCGATGTCTTTGTCGCTCTTACTCTCGATTTTGAAAACGTAAAATCCATCGGTACTTTCAATTGGATTGCTGACTTTATTTGCCTCTAAGGTTGTCAATGCTGTTAAGAAAGGTTCGGACAGCTTGTTAACTTCAGAGATGGGTAGCTCTACCAGAGAAGCAATCTGATCTTTATCAACCTTATCTGTGATAATTTGCTTGGCCAGGGTTTCAAAATCGTCACCATTTTTAACAGCGATTATCAATTCATTTAACGTTTTAATTGTTTTTTGACGATCGACTTCAGTTGGCTGAAAAGCGATGAAGATGTGCCTTAAATTAATGAGATCATTTTTTTTATCGAATTGATCCCGGTTTTCGTCAAAGAATTTCTGGACATCAGAGTCGCGAACTTGTAACTTGGGTAGAATTCGTTGCATCACAAGTCGTTCTGCCATTAGATTCCGTTTTGTTTGTTCGCGATAAGATATCATTGTGAATCCTTCACGCTTTAGTTGGTTAAGAAATTCTTCTTCGCTTGTAATTTTTGTTTGATCTTTGAAGTTTTGTATCGCTCGGTCTATTTCTTCCCCGGTCACCTCAATTTTAAGAGTTAACGCAGTTTCGACCAGTAGCATCTGACGGATGAATTGATCAAGCAATTGAGGACGGTCTTCTTCAGCCTGTTGACGTGCTTCCTGTTTGCTGAAGTTATGGAAACGCTGAAGTTCCATTGCTCGTTGCTTAACCAGCGTTTCTATCTCCCAAGCGGTAATTACTTCATCGTTCACGAAGCCGATAATACGATCGAATGTTCGACCTTGTGCTATCTGGATTAAAGAAGCGAAAACAGCAATCATCAGCCCAATTTTGTAAATACGGGATTGATTAGGCTTTAGCATATTCTGTTGACGCATTATTCGGTTTCGTCAGACGAATCTTCTTGTTCTTCGTTTGATTCTTCCGTACCTTCTTCGTTTGATTCTTCCGTGAGGTTGGGTCTTCTGTACCTTCTGAGGTTGGGTCTTCTGTACCTTCTGAGGTTGGGTCTTCTGTACCTTCTGAGGTTGGGTCTTCTGAGTCAGTAGATTCGGCTTCTAGTTCAGTTGGAACCCGAATGAGATCTTCGTAGACCTTGACCTTGGCCTTCTCCCGGAGGCCAGCCAGCCAGCCAGCCAATAGTTCATCACGTTTTGCCTGTTCCGCACTACTCTCAACACTATCGCGAACCTCTTCAAAAGGCTTCTGGCGCTCTGCTTTCTCTTCTTCTTTTCGGAATATCATGAAATAGGGTTCTCCACGTACTTCTGCACGAAGGACCTCATCATAGGTTTGGTCAATCTCAAGGGCAAAAGCTGCATCGACAAAAGGTCTGACAATATCGGAAAAACTGCTGTAGCTGATAAAACCGGTGTCTCCAGGGTTCTCTGGATCAGCTCCCGGCCCGTCAAGTTCGCCGCGATCCGATAGCGTTTGAGCTAATTCCTTAATATCCGCGCCATCTGCCATTTGTTGGAAAGTCTCATTTGCCCGCTCTTCGTTCTTGACAGTAATACAAGTTAATCGAACCTGTTCTGGATCAATGTATTCCACTTTGTTTTCTTCGTAGTAAAGCCTAAGATTATCTTCAGTTAGCTTTATCTTTTGCTCGACTTCAATATCAGTTATTTTCTCCAGCATCAGTTCGTGAAGATAATCTTGGATTTTGTCTTGAATCTCTTCATTTCCTTGCAGGTTTTTATCTTGGGCAATCATTAGGATCAGACGGCTTTCGGCCATAAGCGTCATATACTCTTCAAGACCTTCTTTAGTCTCCCGGTATTGTTCCTGTTTGTAATCCGGCAGTTCAGAAATTTCCTGCATCATTTCTTCAAGTGTAATGTGATGCTTTTTACCATTCCAATCGAATTCTGAAATTATTGTCCCTTCAACCTTTTCGGTCTTACTACCGCAACCGATTAAAAGACTCCCAGTTAATAGTAAGCAAAAAAACGCGATAATCCTATTCATTGTTGGTCTCCTTTTCTGTTTTCTCGTTAGTTTCTTCTGATGTTTCTTCGCTGTCATCAGAAATATCGGTATTTTCGGAACTTCCCTCCTCCTCTTCACTCTTTTTTACTGCAGATTCAGGAATACGTTCAGGGTATTTCCGAAGATTTCCCTTTCCTGTAACTTCCTCAACCCATTCGAGAATGCGCTCACGTTTTTTTTCTCTTTCAATAATTCTTTCAACCTGATCTCTTACCTCTTCAAAAGTTTCCAGTCGCTCTGGATGAAGTTCCTCCTTGCGAAAGATGAGGTAATAGTATTCGTCTCCATATTCGACTTCTACGAGCTCTTTAGTCATTTCGCCAACTTCGAGTTCAAATACACCATCAACGAAGGGACGCCAGCTTTCAGAAACATCTCTGTCGAAGAAACTTGTGTCACCTGAGTTGTCCTGACCCGAACCTGGACCATCAAGCTTATTATCTTTCGAAAGTTTCTTCGCCATATCAATAATATCCGTACCTGCTATTATCTGCTCAAGAGCTTCTTGAGCAAGTTCCTCGTCTTCTTTTATAGATATACAGGTGGCGCGAACCTCTTCGGCAACGATATAATCATCCGAGTGTTCTTGGTAATAGTCTAGCAGTTCCTGTTCCGAGTAGGATATTTTCTCGTCTACTTCGATTTCGGTGAGTTGCTCAACCATTAACTGATGGCGATAATCTTCAGCTTTTTCAAGTAGCTCCGTATCTTCATTAAAACCATTCTGTTTCGCATTGAGCAATTGCAGTTTCCCATTAATGAATTCGTTAAGAAACTCGATTTTATCAGATATGGTTCTGTTGACATTCTCTTGTCGGTAGGTAGGTAGTTTTTCAATCTCTGCTTCTAGATCTTCAACAGTAATTTTTTGGAGTTCGCCATTCCAGGTAAATTCCGCAGCTACCTCTGCAGCATGAATTGAAGTGTTGAAGTGAACCAATAAAAAAAATAAGAAAACGGTATTGGTGAAACTATATTTTAACAATTTGTCCTCCGTAGTGTGGCGTCTAAATCCCTTCGTGTAAATATTAACACAGGGTTAGTTTTATGTATTGTTTAACTGTTCTGTAGTTTGTTTAAAATACTCCTAATTACCAAGACAAGATTCCTCCCACTTAAACCTCTTGAATCAATTTGCAGTTGAGACGGTGGTATGAGTGAAATTCTTTTATCTTGCTGAATGAGCACAATAACTTTTTGTGGATTGACCGAGGTCCTTTCCTGGTTGAAAGTGATTTTGATCTTTTCCTCACCAGTAGATATTCTCTCGACTCCAACCTCCTGGCAATTATGTTTCAATTCGGCTATGTCTAACAAGATATTTACTGATTCAGGAATAGTACCGAAGCGATCTTGAAGTTCGACTTCCAATTCCTCTCGTCCTTCTGTTGTTTTCAGGTTGGCGATCTTTTTGTAGAACGAAATCTTTTGCCGGCTGTCAGGGATATAATTATCCGGCAAGTACGCTTCTAACGGTAGATCAATTCGGACATCAATTTTTTCTTCAATTTCCTCCCCTTTTAATTTTTGTATGGCTTCTTCAAGCAGTTGGCAATAAAGATCATAACCAATTGTTGCGATGTGACCATATTGTTGTGGGCCAAGCATGTTGCCAGCACCCCGGATTTCAAGGTCGCGCAACGCGATTTTGAATCCAGATCCAAGATCGGTAAACTCCTCTATAACTCGCAAACGCTTCTGCGCGCCTTCAGTAACCGCCTGTCCTTGTGGGTAAAACAGGTAACCGTATGCTTGCAGGTCTGCACGACCAACGCGTCCTCGAAGTTGATAAAGTTGCGCGAGACCAAGTACATCGGCTCGGTTGATTATAATCGTGTTTACATTCGGAATGTCAACTCCTGATTCGATGATCATTGTAGAAACTAGAACGTCATATTTATGATCCATGAAGTCAGTAATAACTTTTTCAAGCTGCCGTTCCGGCATCTGTCCGTGACTAACGGCAATTCGTACCTGCGGCAGAAGTTCCCCTAGATGCGTGGCAATACTAGCAATACTCTGAACACGATTATGGACAAAAAAGGCCTGTCCGCCACGCTCAACTTCCCGCAAAATGCTTTCCTGTATGATATCCGGATTGTATTCCATGATATAGGTTTCGATGGGTAAACGATTTTCAGGTGGGGTATTGATCAAACTAAAATCACGGATTCCAACCATCGACATATGCAGTGTCCTTGGGATGGGGGTGGCCGTTAATGTTAATACATCAACTGTTGATCGTATTTGCTTTATTTTCTCCTTGTGTTTCACCCCGAAACGGTGTTCTTCATCAATGATGAGTAAACCAAGATCATTGAACTTAATCGTGTCGGAAATCAATGCGTGTGTGCCGATAACAATGTCAACAGTCCCTTTTGTCATGCCACTTTTTGTTGTTTGCATCTGTTTCGGTGTTCTAAACCGACTCAGCATTTCTACGCAAATTGGAAATGGATTGAATCGGTGTTGAAATGTGTTGAAATGCTGTAGGGCGAGTACTGTCGTCGGAACGAGAACGGCAACTTGTTTGCCAGCTTCTACGGCTTTAAAAGCAGCACGCAACGCAACTTCTGTTTTACCATAACCCACATCTCCGCATATTAATCGATCCATGGGTTGAGATTGTTCCATATCTGATTTTACATCGGATATCGATTCAATCTGGTCGGGGGTTTCTTCAAACGAGAATAGCGCTTCAAATTCTTGCTGCCATGGCGAATCGCTGGGAAAAGCAAAGCCTTCTGTACTTTTACGTTTAGCATAGATACTTAATAGTTCTTCAGCCATATTTTCAATCGCTGCTTGCGCTTTTGACTTGGTCTTTTTCCAAGCTGTTCCACCAAGCCGGTCGATTTTCGGTTTGTAATCCTTTTCATCTCCACCGATAAATTTTTGTACCAGATTGATTTGATACGTTGGTACATAAAGAATGTCACTGGCTGCGTACTCAAGCTTAATAAAATCCTGTAACTTACCATCCACTTCGATTTTTTTTATACCTCTGTAGACAGCGATACCATGTGAGACATGCACCACAAAATCGTCTACCTGAAGATCAATAATACTCGAAATTGGCACACCATCCTTGAATTTCGGCTTTTTCGTTGGCCGGTATGCCCGACCGAAAACTTCGTGGTCGGACATCACAACAATTTTTTCATCTTCACTGATGAATCCTTCACTCAGGTTGCCCGTACGCACATGGGTTCTTAAATCAGGAAAGTTGCGTTCATTCAGGATTTGTCCGAACCGTTGCGAGAGTTTCTGGTTTTCGCAAAGGATAGTGATAGTATAGCCGTCTTCCGCCCATTTTTTGATCTTCTCAAAATTCATTTGATAATTACCACGCTGCAATCCGAGTGGAAGCATACCAAATTGGATTTCTTCAATCTGATTAGCAAACGAAGTTGGCGGTGGTGTTGATGATGTGTGAATAGTCCGTAATTCTTCCAATTTCGAAATTAGAGAGTCTAAGGGCATAAATGTCTCATCTGGCGGAACCATGAACTGATTAGAATCCCACTTTTTCTGATAGATTTGTTCTGCCTGTTCAATTAGCTGCTTCGCTTCACGTTCCACCCAACTTGGCTCTACCAGCGTAACAAGTGTGTCAGGTGGGACATAGTCCAGCAAGGTGGACATATGGCTGTGCAACATCGGTATAATCGATTCAAGTCCTTCCAGATCTTTCCCTTCTTCCAATCGGTATGTGATTTGTTCAATTTCAAATGTGTATTTGGGAGATGACTTCGACGAAATTAAAGTATCTGACCGCTTACGCCATTGGTCTATGATTTCGTCGGTGCTAATGATTTCACGAACAGGGGTGAGAGTAACTCGATCTAAATTTTTGTTAGATCTTTGTGTGTTAGAGTCGAATAAACGGATATCATCGACCTCATCACCGAATAGATCGATTCGTATTGGCTGGTCATAATTTAAGGGATAAATATCAAGGATATTACCACGTCTGGCGAAATCCCCCTTAGCTTCGACAAGTTCAACTTTGCCATACCCACTGTCAATCAGGTATGCGGTAATTTCCGACAAATCAATTTCCTGCCCAATCTTTACTGTACGGAAGTAGGAATTGATAACTGGCTTTGGCGGCACCTTCTGGAGCAATGCTTTGATTGAGGTAGAAATAAAGGTAGGCTTGCCACTCATCAGGTTTTCAAAACATTCCATTCGATCAGCAATGTGCTTTTTGGGTGGTGAAATACCTTGGTACAGGAAATTGTGGCATTCCGGAAAGACAGAGACATTTATATCATTGCTAAGATCCTGTACTAGTTTCTCTGCATCGCTTTGTGATGGAAAAATAGCTATGAATGACTGTTTGACTAAGTCTTGAGCTAGCGAACCGAGAAGGTAAGCAGTGGAAGAACCATGTAACCCTCTAATCCAAGGTTTGATGTTCTTGGAACTTAGCGATGAAATAATTGATTGATAAGATTGTGTTTGACGAAAAAGTTCTTTCACTTATTTAAGGTTGATTCTTTCAAGTGCCCCGATCAGTTTCCCAAATCGCAATTTGGCTTCAATCCGAACAGGGATCCGCAGTTTGTCGTCTGTCAACCATATCCTATGACCGTGAGAAGTTTCCAAAACCATTGTTTGTTTCTGGCCGATTTTGGTATTTAAAGTTTCACGCTTGCTAACACTAAGAGTTATGTGTTGCGGTTTGCCTTTAACAAATAGCGGGAATTGATAATTTCGACCAACCTCTAATTTCCTTGTCCGGACGAAAAATATCATTGATAGTTCGTCTTGAATACCAACAGGTGCTGAAAATTCCTTATACTCTTTGTTTTTCAGGTAATAAATCTTTCCGTTTTTCTGATCGAAATTCACTTCCACACTTGCTCTGTATTTTCGGTCTTCCAGGTATTTTGTATGCCGAATTGGGAACAGATTATCTGTTGTAATGTAGCTCTCTTTATGATCGAAGAAGTGATACAGCTTATCGAATAAGCCTCCAGTCCGCGTTTCTGAATGAACGTGAAAGACTTTCTGGTTGTTAAATCGAGTTTCTTTATCAACTGCTAGAATTTGTTCGCCGGCTACTAATCCGGCGAATGTTGCCTTGTAAACCAACTCTTCACCAACACGTATTGGTATAAAACTTTCACTTTCCAGAAGCGAGGTTGCTTCTGCAGCAACCATTGAGATGCAAAGAAAGCAGAATCCCTCTAGTATTACAGTTAATTTTTTATTCATATACTCTGGATTCTGTCCGAAATGGCGGCGCAAGTTGCGGATTTTTTCGGTCAGCTTGGTATGCCCAATCGAAGGTGATAGTCTCAGACGAAACAGAAAGTAACCACAATTTAGCGTAATTGCCTGAAGGCAGAAGTAAAACGTAGATATGCCCTTCAATCAATTCTATAAAGGAAGTTGTAAATCCCTTTATAGGCGATACATCGATTTCTTCAAAGTATTCATGATACCCCATGTCTTGCATCTGCGTACCATTATCTGTATATAGGTATCGAACGTTGACTTCCTCATCAAAGGCAAAATAGATATCGGAATCCTTCCAGTCTATGGCTCCGCTTTCTGGTGTCTCAAAGTAGAATCCACTTCGTGTGGGAAATAAGTCATAAGCATGTAGAGTAACGTTTTGTCCTGATGGCCGAGGTGTATCATATACCTCTTCTGGACTTAGGCCACTTTCGTTGCCACTTATGTCGAAGGCCGAAATAGCGTAATGATAAGTAATCCCATTTTGTACATTTTGATCGATATACTGGAACTCCGACGTTGACACTTCCGCTAATAGATCAAAGTTTTGCCCGTCATTTCCCCTCCATATTTTGTAACCGGCCAAGTCATGTTCGCCGTTTGGGAACCATTCAATAGTTACCTCGGTATTTCCTGTAATACTTTTTACACCACGGGGGATGGCGGGTGGTTCTCTGTCACTTAAATTGTCTCCATCGTGACAAGCCGAGTTCCATACCAGTAACATCCCCGTAATAAAAGTCAAAAGCAGTTGCAAGTTTCGATAGGACATTGAGCAATCTTGGGATTCAAACTGAACGACGTGTCAACATTTTGGGAGAATATATTGATAGGTAAATCCAACAAATAGTATCATAATCATTTGACTTCGTGCAAGATACATTATAATAGGCAAAATTGCAGTCTGAGAGCCGGTTTGGGCGTTCATTTTTACTTGACAACCATAATGTCGAAAGATATTATACGGATTTATCAGTGCTGAATGTTACATAGAGTTAAATTTAACGTAGTTTTAAGCAACATATATGCTTAGAATTGTAGTTGTGACGTGGTTTGGTGCAAAATTAACAAAACCTGTCGAACCAACTATCGTATTGCACTTAACGGTGATTGTATTTTCCGCTGATAGTAATTTGGTTCAAACACCTGTTTCCTCCGCGGTGGTTCGGGATTGATAGAATTGTCTGGCTGGAATATCAGCCAAACAAGACTAACATCATTGCCTGTCTGTTGCTAAGGCTGTTTTATGCAGAAATCCATACCTTGATGTCTGACTCAACTACAGTTACCTGCCCAGATTGTAGCGCTGAAATTTCTGCAGATCTGTATTTTTCAGCCAAGCAAGTTTGTTACAAATGTGGCTATCATTTTGCCATAAGTCCTGAGGAAAGACTCAGTCATTTGGTTGATTCGGATAGTTTCGTTGAGCTTGACACCGGATTGTTTTCGGTAAATCCGCTGGATTTTCCTGATTATGAGTTGAAACTTACGCGTGATGCTGAAAGAACTGGCAGACGATCCGAAATAATGACCGGTATAGCGGAGATTGGCTGTTTTCCTGTTGCAATTGCTGTTGGTGATGTCCAGTTCATGGGTGGCAGTATGGGATCTGTTGTTGGCGAAAAACTGACTCGTACTATCGAATGTGCAACAAACCGGAAATTACCGTTAGTTACTGTCGCTGTTAGTGGTGGCATGCGAATGCAGGAAGGTACACTCGCCCTTATGCAGATGGAAAAGACTGCGGCTGCATGTGTCCGGCATGCCGAAGCTGGGTTGTTTCATCTGTCTATTGTCACAGACCCGACTTTTGGAGGAACAACAGCTAGTTTCGCTTCGCTTGGCCATGTCATTCTTGCTGAACCTGGTGCCCGGGTCGGATTCGCTGGACCGAGAGCTATTGCTAGTATCCGAGAGAAACTTCCGGACAATTTCCAAAAAGCTGAATTTCTATTGGAGCATGGGATGATCGATCAAATTATACACCGCCATGAGATGAGAGATTTTGTGGTGGATTTACTCGATTTCTGTAGCACTTCGGAAAGTATTGGTGTTTAATTTGAAATTTAGAATCTGTAATTTATTTTTCTAGTGTTTCATAGTGTCGCATGATATTTCTTCCAACCGTCTACGGAACTGTAATTACCGCTACAATGTATTGCCTTGAATTATGACGTTGAAGCTGAATTAAAGGAGGAGAATTTAAACAACCTCTCATAAGTAGAGGTTGTTTAACAAAGGTATGAGTAAAAAATTAGTTATCGTTGAATCGCCGACCAAAGCGAAAACTATCTCCAGATTTCTGGGTAATGAATATTTAGTCGAATCATCTTTTGGACATATAAGGGATCTTCCAGAAAAAAAGATGGGGATTAATATAGAAAATGACTTTGAGCCGCATTACGAAATTCCTGATAAGGCAGCAAGCATTGTTGCCAGGCTGAGAAAAATTGCTAAGAGCGTAGATAGGGTGTATCTAGCAACAGATGCAGATCGGGAGGGAGAAGCCATCGCATGGCATTTGACAGAAGCTTTAGGTATTGATCTTGATCAGACTGAAAGAATTGTCTTCCACGAGATAACGGAAACTGCAATCCAGAATGCGATTCAAAATCCTAGGCATATCAACCTTGATCTGGTGGATGCACAGCAAGCTCGGCGCGTATTGGATCGGCTGGTTGGTTATGAGCTTTCTCCATTTCTGTGGAAAAAAGTTGCCAAGGGATTGTCAGCGGGCCGAGTCCAATCAGTTGCGTTACGCCTGATTGTTGAAAGAGAAGATCAAATAAAGAAGTTTGAACCGCAAGAATATTGGACTGTTACCGCGGATTTCAAATGTAAAGATAATGAAGATGTCAAGTTAACAGCCGAACTTCACGCTAAAGAAGGTAAGAAGTTGAAAAAATTTGACATTCCTCACCAGGAATTAGCGGGTGAAATGGTAACACGGTTAAGAGCCAGTGAATATTATGTCCTCAAGATTACAAAAAAGCAGCAAACAAGAAATCCTGCTCCGCCTTATATCACTTCTTCCATGCAGCAGGATGCGAATCGTAAGTTAGGTTTTTCAGCCAAACAGACAATGTTTATTGCCCAGAAAATGTATGAAGGCATTAATGTTGGTAGCGATGGTGAACAGGGTTTAATTACCTATATGAGAACGGATTCTCTAAATTTGTCTCCAAGTTTTCTGAGTGACGTAAGACAGTATATTGCGTCTGAGGTTGGTCCAGATTACTGCCCAAACAAACCAAAGGTCTTTAAAAGCAAATCGAAAGGAGCTCAGGAAGCGCATGAAGCGATTCGTCCAACGTCAGTTGCTCGTACACCTCAGTCAATTAAGAAATATTTAGATGATAAGACCTTTAAACTTTATAAATTGATTTGGGAACGTGCTGTTGCCAGCCAGATGCAGCCAGCAATCGTTGAGAGGACTACCATTGACATTAATACTTCTGATGACTACTATACGTTGAGGGCTTCCGGTGGGATAATCAAATTTGATGGTTTCTTGCGGGTTGTCTCTGATCAGCTTGAAGAAACGATATTACCCCAATTGGAAGAAGATGCCAGTATGTTGCTTGAAAAAGTTACGCCAAAACAACATTTTACCGAACCGCCATCGCGATATTCAGATGCCAGCATTGTTAAAGAACTGGAGGAATATGGTATTGGGCGTCCATCTACTTATGCACCAACTATCAGTACTATTATTGATCGTGGTTATGTGGAAAGGCTAGGACAAAGTCGCTTAAACCCAACGGATATTGGTGTGTTGGTCAACGACGTATTAACCAAACATTTCACCAATATTATAGACTACGAATTTACAGCCAGATTGGAAACGGATTTTGACACTATATCAGAGGGAAAACATAATTGGCAGTCCGCTGTCAAAAAGTTCTATGAACCATTTAAGGAAAATCTCGAAAATAAATCCGAAACGGTCAAAAGAGAAGATCTTATAAAAAAGAGAGAAATCGGTATTGATCCCGAATCCGGTCTTCCAATTATCGCTCGTATTGGTCGATTCGGTGCTTATGTCCAATTAGGTGAGTGGAGTGAAGAAGGTAAAGAGGCAAATGATGGTAAGCCTAAGATGTCTTCATTGGAAAAAGGTCAAAGTATTGACACACTAAGTTTAGAAGAAGCATTACAACTCTTAGTATTACCTCGTATGGTTGGAAAAAATGCAGATGATGAAGAGATTATCGCCAATATTGGTCGCTACGGGCCTTACCTTAAAGTTGGGGGGAAAACTGTATCTCTGCCAGAAAATTATAGTCCCCAGACTATCAGCCTAGTGGAATGTAAGGCGGTTATTGAACAGGCGGATAAAATTAGTGAGGAGAAAGCAAAGCCTATATCAGACTTGGGTGAAGATCCAACAACAAAAGGTCAAATATTGGTTAAAAATGGCCGTTATGGTCCATATATTACGGATGGTAAAACTAATGTGTCGGTTCCCAAAAATATGGAGCCGAATGATATTACCAGAGAATCTGCGATAGATCTATTAGATAAAAAAAGGAACAGTCCTTCTAGAAGTCGAAAAAAGTCGAAATAACATGGAATTGGGATAACCGTAGGTTTTTCCCGATAAGAAATTCTAACAATGATTCAAGTTTATAAAGTCGACATGAGCTATAAGAAGGACATCAAAATCCTTCGCAACATCAGTTTTAATGTTGATGAAGGGGATTTCGTCTTTTTGGTAGGCCCTAGTGGAACTGGGAAGACGACCATCCTGCGGATATTATATCGTGAATTGATACCGACCTCAGGCGAAGTGGTTGTGATTGGGAAACATTTGAACCGAATTCGCAATTCCGCCATCCCGAAATTGCGGCGCCAGATGGGGGTTGTGTTTCAAGACTGTAAACTTCTTCCTAATAAGACTGTTCAACAAAATATAGCGTTGGCAATGAAAGTTACTGGAGCTAAGCGGACAGAAATCCAAAGTAATGTTAATCAATTGATCCACCAGATGGGGCTGGTTCATAGACGGGACGCTTACCCGGAGGAACTTTCCGGTGGTGAGCAGCAACGCGTTGCTATAGCCAGAGCAACGGTGAACAGTCCCTTGTTACTTATGGCTGATGAGCCGACGGGAAATCTTGATCCAAAATTATCTCTAGAGATTATGCATCTGTTTGAGAGCTTTAATTTTCGTGGCGCAACTGTCTTGGTTGCTACACATGATTTGGCACTGGTACAACAACTTGGCAAGCGGGTGATTCGGATTGAAGACGGTCGGGTTGTTGAAACTTAAAAAAAACAATATCGGTTTCAAGTCTTTCTGAGATCTATTTTTGCGTTCTCTTAGCAGAATTTCAATACCTCCCACTCAGTAGTAATAGAACAGATTTAGGTTGGAGCAGGCACGAACTTTCCTAAAATCACCGAGGCAGTAGCACCAGTTACTTGCGGCAGATTTCCCGTGTGTCCATGAATTGCTTCGTTTGCCAGAACAGCAAATGCAATTGCCTCTTTGGCATCATTGAATGGCGCCGACTCGATTGAGATTGGATCAAATAAATCAGAGATACGTTTTATGAGTGTGCGGTTATGTATACCTCCACCACTAACCAGAATCTTCTCAATTTTATGGTAGGGTAGTAGAAAGGTCTGGTAGTGATAAAAGATAGTTTGTGCGGTGAACTCAGTGACTGTCGCTACTATATCCGCATTGGATAATTTCTTGTCTTTTGAATCTTTAATGGCTTGCATAGCGAACTGCTGACCAAAATCTTCCCGACCGGTGGTTTTGGGGGGTATTCCTTTGATGAAAGGATGATCCATCCACTTGTTAATCAACTGGGAACAGATACGACCTTGATTAGCAATTTGGCCGTCACGGTCGAACTGCTGACGACCATTGGTAACGATTTCAGTCACTGCATCGATAATCATATTTCCTGGACCGGTGTCGGAGGCAACAACTTGTTCTGCTCTTGCGTTTGCTGGTATTAGGGTAAGATTGGCAATACCTCCGATATTTTGCAAAGCGATTGTTTTATCTTGTTGCCGGAAGAGGAGAAAATCAACATAAGATACCAATGGCGCTCCCTGACCACCAGCTGCCATGTCTGCTACTCGAAAATCTGCCACAACTGGGGTTTTTGTGCGGTGGGCGATGACAGCTGGTTCCCCGATTTGAAGCGTTGATGGTACATATTTTTTAGCGTGTTTCTGTGGCGGGAGATGATAGATAGTTTGACCGTGTGATCCGATCAGATCAACATTACTAAGCATGAGGTTGGCGGATTTAATAACTTTAATTGCTGTTTCTGCAAAAATTTCTCCGATCAGGAAATTCATTTGACAGATCTTGTCTACGCTAGACTTTTCGGGATTAAAAAGTTCAAAAATACGTCGCCGGATATCTTCAGGAAATGGGAGTGTTTCAAACGCAATTAGGTCTACTTCTGTTTCAAGCCCTTTACCTGTTACCTCAACTAGCGAAGCATCAACGCCATCGGTAGATGTTCCCGACATGAGTCCGACGATTTTCTTGCTTTCTTTGTTTGATAGTGAATGGAAAGATTCCATGTGTAAATGATTCTAGCAGTTACGATGTAAGAGGGGTAGTGATTTCTTGGTTTTCGTTTTTTAATTGGTTTAGGTAGGCTTGTCGGATTTGGTTAAAGGCATTAATACTCGCGGGTTTTTGGTAATCAGGATAGGTCCATTTAAGAGGCCGGAAAGATTTATTAAAAAATTTCAGTGTGATCTCTGCATATATGCTTTGCTGTAGATAAATTCGGTGGGCTTGATTTTTGGTTGTTGCCAGAACAAGTTTAGCTAGAGTGACATAACCGGGGTCGAGGTTAACACACCGTTTATTATTAACAGAAAATTGATGCTCAAGATGATTGCAGAGAAGCTTAATGCCAGCGATTTTTTCGGGCGTTATCAGGTTGGTGAAACTCACAAAACGACGACTGAGACTATTCCCCATCTCTTCCTGATAATAATTGGTATGATCGAAAGCGTATGGATCACTTACGAAATCAATTTTATCAAAATGTTGTGATAAACAAGCCTGTACCTTTTGAAAAAGAGAATCAGTTGCCGTAATCGTAGCAACGATGAGCTTGACTGGAGCAACTGGTTCGACCGAGCCCATTTACTGACCTATTCTTCAGAGTCGGAAGGTTGATTTTCCTCTTTCACTTTTTCCTTATCCGCTTTGCCTGTTTGGTCTTCTGCCTCTGCGCCGTAAGTGAATTCTGTTTCAAGCAGGATGCGAATCGGCTTCATCCACATTCTGGCGATATTCAGGTCATAAGGAGCGTATGGCTCATCTGGGTCACCTGTTTCGACAAAAAATTGAGGTAGCTTGGCCTGTTCCGTTTCGATGAATTTGCGAATGGCAATTGTTGCATCGTAGGCTGATGCAATACGAGTGGCTTCTTTAATTGCTTCAACAACTTGGTGCCTCTCTTTTGCCTCCCGCCTAAGTTTCCGTCTCTGTGAGCCGACAACCCGTAGCAGACTAAAGGTGATTACCAGAAAAAAACCGGCCCCTGCCAAGCCTAGAGCTGCAATTACGAGAAAAACCGTCGTCATGTAGAATAGATCCTTACATTTATGTCCAAATCCCTGATATTATACGTGTGATAGATTTTGAGAGCAAGAAAAAAGATTTCCCCTATCATCGGATTAATGGATAATTGCCAAATTATAATGTTGGTTGAGCAGCTGAAAAATAAACATCCGGGTGTGCGGTGCTATGCGGCTGAGGAACTCGGTCATATTGGAGATATAAGTGTGGTGCCTGATCTTGTTGAACTGCTGCAAGACGATCATCAAGAAGTTAGGGCCAGTGTTGCCAGAGCGTTAGGGGAAATCAACCATCAAAGTGCATTAACAGCACTGGTTGGAACTTTATCAGATCCAGTCGGTTCTGTCCGAGTCTGGGTAGCGTATGCTATTGAACAGATAGGTACATCGAACGAGGCTGCGATTCGGGGCCTAATTTCCTCACTGCAGGATTCAGAGTGGTTTGTCAGGTCTCGAGTTGCTACAGGACTCGGAACAATTGGTGTTCATTCTAAGGGAGCTAAGTTAGCGCTGAAAAATGCATTGAAAGATCCCAACCAGACAGTTCGAAAAAATGCCGAAATAGCACTGCGGAAAATCAATTATGACTCAAAGACGGAATGAGGGAGTGGATCTCCGTTTAAACCGGAAATTAGGTTATCATGCGCCATCTGTGCCATCTTCATTCGAGTTTGAACCGTTGCGCTTCCAAGGTGAGGACAAATAAGAATATTGTCTAATGACAAAAGTGGGTGATTTGTATTGATTGGTTCTGGTTCTGTCACGTCGAGAGCAGCACCGGCAATTTCGCCGATGATCAGGGCGCGATACAATTCATCGTGATCGACAATGCCTCCCCGAGCAATATTCACCAATATGGCGTTTGGTTTCATCATCTTCAGTTCTTGTTTGCCAATCAGATGATGCGTTTCCGGCAACATGGGCAGGTGAAGGGTAACAAAATCAGACGATTCTAACAATCGATCTAGCGTTGCATATTCGATCCCCAGTTCCTCTTCCCAGTCGGTTCGACGATTTCGTTTGAAATATAGGACCTTCATACCAAATCCCAATGCACGTTTGGCAACAGCGTAACCGATCCGTCCCATACCGACGATACCGATTGTTGCGTGGTGTATCTCTTGTCCCCAAAAGATATTAGGATCGTAAAATGTCCACTTTTTTGATCTAACGAATTTGTTGGAAGGAACAACATTGCGAGCGATACTTAACAACAGTGCAAATGTCATATCAGCAGTTGTGTCGCTTAAAACGCCGGGCGTATTTCCAACTTCGATACCTCGTGATTTGGCAGCTACTGTGTCAATGTGATCGTATCCGACACCCATGTTTGAAATGACTTTCAAATTGGGCGAACTTGCCATCATTTCGTCGGTGATTGGTTCATGACTGTAGGTTAACAATCCATCCAATTCATGGATTTTTTCCGTGGTTGGTGCTGGAATTTCGCTGGTATGCCACATCTCGACATCACAGGTTTCCCTTAGTTTTGATAAAATTTGGTCTGGTATCGGACGTGTGATAAAAACTCTCGGTTTTTCTGACATCTATTCCTCCTTTAAATTTATTTCAGATTTGCTGTTACCGGTAAGTGATCTGAGTGTACCCATAACCCATCGACTTGTGGGCCATCATTTCGAAAACCTTCATCACGAACCACTCGTGCGTTAACAAGTCTTGAGATCAACGGTTGGCTCACGTAGATGTGGTCGATTTTGTGCTGTTTTATCCCAATGGTATCCATAGTCCACTGGACACCTCCACCGACTTCTTCCATGACATTACTGAATTTCAGTTCTTTGAGATAAGTGTGAATTTGTTCATGCACTTCACAATTAAAATCGCCCATTATGATAAATTGATCGGTGTCATCAAGCATCTTTTTAATGTGATTTTGCAAGATTTCTGCTTCCAAATCACGCAACTCTTCTCGGCTGGGGTGTAAATGAATAACCATGACCCACATCAGCGTATGATTATCAGGATCTAATAAAACTGCCCCTGCACACCGGCTTAGTGGTAAGTCAGCAGCATGAGGTATTGTGTGGCTGAACGTTCGCGACTCTAGAATTGGAAACTTAGTGATCAAGTGTCCCGGCCAGGCGACAGGTGATGGAAAAGTGGCAAGATTCATCCCCATGCCGACTGCAATTCGCTGGATTTGCGGAAATGTGACACCCTCTTGCAATCCAAGGATATCGCAATTCAGTTCTTGAAAAACCTTAATAAAGTGATTCGTAGCATCTTGGCTGAGACGATCACCGATTGTTTTTTCTGCTTCTTCCCTTGGATACCCGGTTAGTCCCAGCACATTATATGTACCGATTCTCATTCGAATCCTCCTTTTATTTAGAATGCATTAATTTTTCAATAGCGTTTTCCAATTGACGGTAATCGCTGATAGTAGCGTTGGCCAGATCTTCGTTCTCTTGTTCGGTTGTTACGCCAGCAAAACGAATAGCGTACATCCCCGCGTTTTTAGCGCCTGTGATGTCGGTACGGACGAGATCACCAATATGTAAAGCTTCCGATGGATTAACCCCCATTTTTTCGAGGGTTGTTCGGTACTGAACCACATCTGGTTTGGTAAAACCTGTTTCATCTGAAAAGGTTTGTACCGAAAAATAATCCAGAATTTCATTGTTCTTCAGCATGTCACGCAAAAAGGTTCCGGCTGTCATTCCGGTGTCAGAAATAATTCCCAACTGATATTTATCAGCTAACTGAGGAAGTAGGTCTTTAATAAAGGGGGCCAAAGGCGGAGGATGTAGTAGGGTTGAATTGCCGGTAATTGATTTAACTTGATGTGCTTGAAATGGTGTTAGATTGATTCCCAACGTTTTGGTAAACTGTAAGATGCACTCTTCCATTGGCACGCCGCGGTGAATTTGCCAGGCTTCCGCCACCAGTTCATATGCCATCTGGTAGGCGTGTTTTACTTTTCCAAAAGTAAACTTATAACCGTATTTAGACAGAAATTCTTGGCAATAAGTTGCCCTGTGATTTTCTCGTTGTTTAATTAATTCCGTATTATCAGCGTAAAGTGTTTGCCAAAAGTCAAAGGTAATTGCTTGAATCAAATTTATCTGCCCTTCTTGTGTCGGTACTGAAAAAAATGAATTAGTGACTGGGTATATGATTGATCAGCGTGAATCGCAATGTTATCAATTTTATTTTTCAGGAAAAATTTTTGTCGTTTGGTGATTTCATCAAGGTTTTTTTCCTGATAGTATTGGCGTGTCTTAGCGGAAGAACTGTCGAACAGAATTATGTCTCCTGTTTCTGTGTCTTCAAGCTCGATTAGTCCTACGTCTGGGAATTCTGTTTCACGCCGATCTGCCACTACAATAGCAATCAAATCATGTCGTGGGTTTATCCGTTGCAGTGGTTTTTCGTAATCATCATCACGGAAGTCTGAAATGAGGAAAACAACACTTTTCCGTTTTTGAATGCGTTCGAGAAAACTCAGTACTGTCTTCAAATCTGTGGCGGTTCTTTTTGATTCGAAGTAGAGAATATCACGAATAAGTCGGAGAACATGCTTCTTGCCTTTACGAGGTGGAATGAACAGTTCAACCTGATCTGTGAAACAGATTAAGCCGACTTTGTCGTTGTTCTTGATGGCAGCAAATGCGAGAAGTGCTGAGATTTCAGCGATAATTTCAGATTTTTTTTGTTGGTGCGTACCGAATTCTGTTGAGCCGCTGACATCAACCAGCAACATTATAATCAATTCTCTTTCTTCAACGAATTTCTTGACAAACGGATGTCCCATCTTTGCTGTTACGTTCCAATCTATGGTTCGCACTTCGTCGCCATGTTGATATTCACGAACCTCATCAAATTCCATACCTTTACCTTTAAATGCACTTTCGTACTCACCGGCAAAGATGTTGTTCACTAGACGGTTTGTTGATATTTCAATCCGACGTATTTTTTTTATAATATCTTTTGTGTTCATTAGTTTTCTAATGATTTAGGGCATTCTACAAAACGTAATTATAAAACTGTACTTGCGTTTATGTGAAAAATAATATAGGCATGAAAATAAGAATTTCAACAGTAAAGATAATACGAATTGGAAGAGTGTTGCTAATAAGCAGTTGATTTTGTAGAATAGTATCTTTAGTTTTAAATCAATCTCAGTCTCAAGGTGTGTTTTTACTTTTGGCGGAAAGATATTTTTCAGGGATAAGGCTGTTTCCCAAAATATTTTACGTGATTTCAGTAACCGGAATGATGGCTATATCCAATTCCAAAACAGCTTCCATACGAAATATTAACCATAAGATATCAGTTTGGAGACTCATTGCAATAGAATTTAAATTAACATTCAAAACGCGGAACGGCAAGGCAAGTAGCAAATTGGCGATATTGGTTCTCATTCAGGGGCTCTGCTTTTTGGGGTGCCAATCGCAAGAACAAAAAATACAGCAGTTCATAGTCCAGCTTAGTGATAGAAATCATATGGCACGTGCCCGTGCTATTTATACTTTAAGCAAGATAGGGGAACCCGCGATTCCAGCATTAATCAATGCATTAGATAACGAAGATACTCGTCAAAGTGCTGCTGATATCTTAAGCCGAATAGGTGTTCCTGCGATACCTGCGTTGATTCGTTCAGCAAACCACGCAGACAGGGGCACTTCTGTCAGTATTATTAATGCCTTAATTAAGATCGGAAAACCGGCGGTTTCTTCTTTAATAGGTATGTTGAACCATGAGGATATTTGGATTCGCAATGTTACTGTTGCTGCTTTAACAGAGATAGGAGAACCCTCGGTATCAGAATTAATAGAAGCTTTACATCACCAAGATAATTTAGTTCAGATCAATGTTGCTGTGACGTTAGGTGACATCGGGAAACCGGCGCTACCTGCGCTGATTGAGGCATTAGACGGAAGCACTATCACGATTCGTCTTAAGATAATAATGGCTCTAAATAGAATAAATTCGTTTAAAGCAAAAAGTTCAGTGATGCAGCAGATTCCTATATTGATCGAAGCATTGAATGATGAAATGAACATTCGGATCCATACCGTTGAGGTCTTAGGCTTGATAGGGACTGCAGCTAAACCGGCAATTCCGAGCTTAATAGGTATGTTAAACGATAGTGATGAAAGACTTTGTGCTTCGGTTGTTTTGGCATTGGGCCGAATAGGAAACCCTAACCAGGAGTTAGTTTCGGTACTAATCAGGATATTGAAGAATGATAAGAGAACCACCGTTCAAAATGCCATTACTCAGGCGTTAGAATTATTTGGAAAATCTGCTGGGTCCGCAGTTCCAGCTTTAATAGAAATATTAAATGTTAGTGATAAAAAAAATCAAAGCCGAATTGTTTTAGCTTTGGATAATATAGGTACCTTAGAAGCAAGAAAAGCAGCGCAAGAGTGGAGAGTTAGACAAACAAGAGATCCGCGTTAATCATTTAGACCATAGATCCTCGCTAGATTTCCGCCAAAAATTAGTGTCTCGGCCTCTTCTCCCAATTCCAGACGCTGGATTGCATTAACGACTTGAATCGGCCGATATTCGGGTGTGTTCGATCCGAAAACGATTTGCTCGGGGCCTAGTTCGTCGTTTGCTTTCTTGATCTCAGTGGGAACAACCTGATCTGGATTGGTCCCCCAACGTTGATGAAATCGGAGGATAGTTGTTCCCAAATATATGTTCTTATTGGTTTTAGCCGCTTCGATTCCAGAATCCAGATCATCAGGAAACCCCATATGATCCATAATTACCGGTGTTTCGGGAATCCAACTAGCCACGTTGCCAATCCGGGTAGGATGACAATTTCCCGGTCCCGAATGGATAGAAACGATGAGTCCATTATCTCGTGCCGCTTCGACTACTGGCCTGACTATTTCATCATCCACATTGTAACCGTGAACAGCAGGCATCAATTTAATTCCTTTCATTTTCCACGTGTCAGCCGCCTGGTTTATTTTTGAGATAGGGTCTACTTCGGTTGGGTGGATGAGGGCACAACCAAGTGCGCGAGGATTGCCTTTTATTGCTTCAGCCAGTTCTGCGTTAGGTGGTTCCGGTTGTGTGTTGGGCATGATAACAGCAACTTCCATTTCTGCCTCATCCTCAAGGGCTAACAATTCTTCTAAGTCCAATTTTCCATTTTTATCGCGGAATGAATCATTCAGATAGGCTTCAAAGTCTCCTCTCATGATAGCTCTCCTTTTAAAAAAACATCATAGTACTTTAGTATGATTTTATATCAAAGATCCTTTGGTTTGTCACCATATCCTTTTAATCATTATACTTCAAATAATTTTTAATTAGAATTAACTATAATTAATAAAGAACAGATTTTTTCGTGTAGAGATGCTATACTTGTGTTCATAACAGTAATGTTGAAAAGACAAATACTCGGAGTTTCAGTTGAGTCAAGGCTAAAGAGCAATTCCGCGTTATGTCTTTGAGGCTTAGCCACATACATCGAATCGTTAAAAAGTAGATTATATCATCTTGATGGGAAGCTAGGCCGGTATAGAATAACAGATAATGTCTTATCCTTACCATATGATATTTCGCTCCTTACTTTTTATTTTGTTATCATTTTCAGTCACTATCTGTACGTTTGCCCAACAGTCAAAGCCGTTTCCACCCACGACCACACGCACTTCAACCGCACCAACTTGAAGTGCGTGACCTGGTGAAGGTGCGCCACTTCGGGGAAGCGGCATTAATAGCAAATGGGCGGTTTCTGGGCGGTTTGTAGATACAGAATTGGAACGACCTCGCTGGCGTTTCACCGTAAATTGTCGGATCCATCAAAGATTGCAGCTTGGACTAGAATATAATCCGGTTGCCAAGGAAGTTAGTCCGCTTTTAAGCCTGTTTCTATTGACTGAAGGAGAAAACGAATGGAGGCCCGCCCTGTTTTTAGGCACTAGTTCCGACCGCATTGGTTCACCTGCAGGCAAGCAGTCCTACTTTGTCACCGTCAGCAAAGGTCTACCCAAGTTGCCGATTTCAGCTTATGCCACGCTCAATTATTCTGAATGGGACAGAGAATTGGGCAACACACCTTTGAATATTCCGTTTGGTATCACGGTTGAGTTTGGTCAGTACTTGTCAATTCGTTCGATGTACGATGGAGATCGGCCTCACTTGATGTTGAATTGTTTTGCAGATCACTATGGTGTTAGCCTAATGTATATTTGGCTGGAGAGAGGTGGCATCTCGACCTCAATCCAATTTTAATTGGGTTTTATCTCTTCATACCTCATCTAGCAATCTGTTACCTTAAAGAGATCTCCTCAGAACTAAGCCTCTACACGGCTGCTGAAACTATCTAATACGAAATTACATATCAAGGAATACTCAAATATCTAAACAATTCTTTAGTTGATGTCATTATGGGTTGTCAATGTTATTCCTGAGGAAGAAGTTGATTCTTGGCCGGGGCTGTGTTACGGTTTGACAGATCCCGGGTTGATTCATGTTTAAATCATGAATGGCTATCCAGAGTGAATTTGGGGAGTGTTATTGATGAATACGGTACAAGCAGTAGCGAAAATTTTGCAAAGTGAAGGCGTTAAGTGGGTATCTTGCTTTCCATCCAACCCTCTGATAGAAGAAGTAGCCAAGGAGGGCATTCGTCCGGTGATGTTTCGGCATGAGCGTGGAGCTGTTATGGCTGCCGATGGATTTAGTCGCGTAAATAGCCGTGATAAATTCGGTGTAGTTATTACGCAGAGTGGTCCGGGTGCGGAGAACTCCATGGGTGGTATTGCACAGGCCTTCAGTGACAACGTCCCTGTTCTTTACCTCCCAGCTGGTCCTCAACTCAATCAGTATGCGATTCGGCCTAATTTTTCTGCTGTTCGTACCTTTCAAACTACTTCGACTTATGGAGAGGTGATTACTCACCCCGACCAAGTTTCTAATGTTATGAGACGTGCCTTCCACCATCTTCGAAACGGGCAGCCGGGGCCGGTGATCGTGGAAATCCCTGCTGACGTGGGAAATCAGGAATTGTTGGAAGACACAATTGACTATAGGTCTCCAAGACGGGCACGTCAGGTCCCTGATCCAGATGATATCAACATGGCTGTTGAGCTGCTTCTAAAGGCGAAAAAACCTGTCATTTGGGCAGGTATGGGTGTTCTGCTCTCTGGTGCCAGCGAGGTACTTCAAATGCTGGCCGAGTTAACGGGAATCCCAATCTTCTGTACGATGCCTGGAAAGTCGGCATTTGATGAGCGACATTCACTTTCTTTGGGAGCAGGCAGTGGTGCGACCACACTTCCCGCGCGTAAGTGGATACAGGAGTCGGATGTTCTGTTTGCCGTGGGGTCCAGTTTGACACGAACCCCTTATGGCCAGCCAATTCCAGATGGAAAGATCATTATCCACAATACCGAAAGTAGGGAAGATATCAACAAGGATTATTCGGTTGAGATTGGCTTACCAGGTGATGCCCAGTTGACATTGCAATCTATGATTGAACTTGTGAAGTCAAAAGACCAACCTCCAGCCGATGTGGCTCAAGGGATTTTGGATCTAAAAGAGGAGTGGATGAAAGATTGGATGCCGTTACTGAATTCTGATGAAATTCCGCTCAATATTTACCGGGTGATTGGAGATATTATTAAAACCCTCGATCTGGAAAATAGCATCGTGACTCACGACGCTGGAGGGCCGAGGGACTCCATTTTACCCTTTTATCCTGCTACGGTTCCGAACAGTTATGTTGGGTGGGGGAAAACCACCCATCTCGGTTTTGGGATTCCACTGATGATTGGTGCTAAGTTGGCTAATCCTGATAAGTTCTGCCTTAACTTTATGGGTGATGGTGCCTTTGGCATGTCTGGGTTGGATATTGAAACAGCAGTTCGGGAAAAGGCACCGATCACCACTATTGTTTTGAACAACGGAGGGATGGCGACTTACCCAGGTGGTATGCCAACGGCACGTGAGCGGTACGGGACGACCGAAATGACAGGAGACTATGCCAAAATCGCAGAAGGCATGGGCGCGGTTGGTATTGTTGTGATACAGCCGACCGAAATGGTTCCTGCGCTTCGGCGGGCACAGCAGTTGAACGCTGAGGGGCAGACAGTACTCATCGATGTGCATTCCAATATGGAAGCCCGTCGATCGCGACCATAACAATCTGTCTAGATATTTTTTCTTATAAATAAACTGCTAACTGAGTTCTGTCAGTGACTCGGTTAAGGTAAGGGGGGAAGAGATCAGGACTAAAGATGCGCCTATTTTATTCGATTATCATGATGGTTGCTTTTTAACGGAATGGCCAGTTCCAAATGGTCGTATTAAGTGAATCCTGACCTTTAATATGCGTTTCTCCTAGCTCTTTCTCGAGGTGAATCAACTGACTCCGATCGTTTTCTAATAGTTCGGCCAGCATAGGCAAATGAGTTACAACCCATACCTGTGAGGTTTCGCTGGCTTTTCGAATCAACCTAGCCAGTGCAGGAACCAAGTCATGGTGTAAACTCGTCTCCGGCTCGTTTAACACCATGAACTCTGGTGGTCGAGGTGTCAGCAACGCCGCAATCAATAACAAGTATCGTAACGTTCCATCCGAGAGCTCTGTTGGGGAAAGTGGTCTCAACAGGCCATAATGCTTGAATGCAACCTGAAATCTCCCTCCACCGAACTCAATCCAGAGTTCGGTGCCAGGAAAGGCGTCTTCGATGGCTGTTTCTAATCCCTCAACATCACCGATTTCAGTAATGGTTTGTAATGCTGCCGCTAGGTCACGACCGTCGTGAAACAACACCGGAGTACGCGTACCGATTTGTGCCTACCATGCTGGGGAAAATTCATCAGTGCGAAAGCTATCGTAAAAACGCCAGGAACGAATGCGATCTCTAAGTATGAGTATTTCTGGAGCCGAGGTGGGATCCGCTATTTGTGTAAGCATGCTATCGTATCTGGCGAGGTTTTCTGACGCCGTTTGCCAAGTTCCTCCGCCATCACGCACACGCACCAAAGTACCATGTCTATCCACCAATGCTGAAGGAGCACGCCATCTGTCTCCGTACCAAATTGCTTCACGTTTAATTTCAGGATCGTGGTCAAAATCCGAGGTGGGATTCTGTGGCAAAGGCAAACCAAACTCGACGGAGTAACTGAAGTTATCCGACGCAAAACCGAGCTTGAGATTTACCGGTTTTTTGCGTGGTCCACCTTGTACTGGCAAGTGACCTTTTTTAACATCTTTTGCAAAGGTCTCAGGTCCAGCCCAAACTGCGGAGTTAATTCCTCCCTCGCGTGCTAACGAGGGTATCGCGCCGCCCATTTTGGTGTCGCTCAAGAGCCTAAGTGCGCGATATAAGTTCGATTTGCCGCTGCCATTAGCTCCCGTAATGATCGTCAGCTGGTCAAGTGGCAATACGACTTCTCGCAAAGACCGATAGTTGGCTATGGCAAGCGTGCGGATCGCCATTTCGCGGTACCAGCGTGTAGTCATAGCCATCAGATCGGTGGACTATCTGACAGTATTTGTGATTGACAGCCAAGACTTTACCTGCAGCTTGGATTGAGAAAGGACCTTTTTTGAATACTAGTGATATGGGGTACATTATCTGTATATTCCCCTGTTGGATATCTAGTGAATAATGTCACCCGTCTGGTTGATTTTTGCTTGATGATAGCATATCCTAGTCCAAGAAGCTGTTGGTTAATGCTGTGTTTGGCGAATATCAAGGGGAAAAGCATTCAATGATGAAACCTAATATAATTTACATTTTAGCAGATGATATGGGATATGGTGATTTAGGATGTAATAATCCTGATTCAAAAATACCGACCTCTAATCTGGATCGATTGGCGAAACAGGGAATGAGGTTCACTGATGCTCATGCGGGTTCCAGCGTCTGTACTCCAAGTCGTTATAATATTCTTACTGGCCGCTATTGCTGGCGTTCACATTTGAAGCAGGGCATTGTCTGGACGTGGGATGCTCCCCTGATTGACTCGGATCAGAAAACAGTCGCTCACTTACTGCTTGAGCAAGGTTATCACACCGCATGTCTGGGTAAATGGCACTTGGGGTGGAACTGGCCAATGAAGAACGGTAGGCATCCCAACGACTATGTCGACTTTGGTGTTTCGGAAAGGGAGAAACGTTATGAGTTAGGAAAACAGATCGATTATGATAGCCGAATTGAAGGGGGGCCAATAGATCGTGGTTTCAATACCTATTTTGGTGTTGATGTGCCAAATTTTCCACCCTACACTTGGTTCGAGAATGACCAATTGACTGAAGTGCCTACTGTGGAGAAGCCTAACGATATCTATGGTAATCGAGGATTAGCAGTACCGGATTGGATACTAGAGGATATGATTCCCGAATTTACACGTCGGGCCGTTGAACTTATTGAGTCGCAAGCTGCCAATGAGAATCCATTTTTCCTTTATTTTCCACTCACTTCGCCGCATTCACCAATCGTGCCAAATGAGGAATTCAAAGGTATGAGTGGGGCTAGCAACTATGGTGATTTTGTCTGCGAGGTGGATGGGGTAGTCGGAAAAATATGTGATGCGCTGGAACGAACGGGAGCGGCTGATAACACACTACTGATTTTCACCAGTGACAATGGGCCGGAAGGTCGCACACAAGATGATATCGGTGCTTATTCAAGAGTGTGTCAACATGAACATTACAGTATGTGGAGTTTGCGTGGCATGAAACGCGATGTTTGGGAAGGCGGGCATCGAGTGCCTTTTATTGTCAGGTGGCCAAAGGTCACCCCCGCTAACATCGTTTGCGACCAGCTCATCACACTCGGAGATTTCATGGCCACTTGTGCACAGATAATGGGGGCCGAATTGAACGCAAACGAAGCTGAAGACAGCGTCAGCATATTGCCTTTGCTACAAGGTAAAACCGGTTCTCCAGTGCGTGATTTTGCAGTTCATCATAGTTGCAACGGAAAGTTTGCTATCCGTAAAGGAGACTGGGTACTTATCGACAGTCCTAGCGGAGGTGATAATGACGAACCTGACTGGTTTCGGGAGAAAAGGGAATACAAGCCCCACGGTTTCCCCTCTGAATTATTTAATCTGAATATGGACATAAGCGAGCGGAAAAACTGTTATGGAGCACAACCTGAAATTGTCGAGGAACTTGCGGCAATTCTGTCGCAGGTCAAGGGCACCAGCCATTCCACTGGAGCTTCACAGCTGCACGATAGTTTTCTGACTGAATAGGCGGCGAGGTAGTGCCGAACAAATCAATGGAGTGGATGCTTAAACGCGTCGCTCATTTTAGCGTTCTATGAAAAAGATGATCCTAGAAAAACACGATCCAAAGTGGAAGCCAACCTCAGAGCCTTGAATGTGTTTACAAGGAGACGCTCGGTGGTCTTGATAGCATGTGGGAAGCGCAGCGATTGAAGAGATTATATCAAAAAAGCCCATATTGGGTTTGATCTGGTGATTGAAGATTACACGGTGTTTCCAGAAGTAACCAAGAAGCGAGAATTACTCGGATATCGCCACAACGGAGATCATGGCGTTCCTCAGAGGGAGTCATTCAAGAAGATAGACGAAAACACTCCCCCCGATCAAAGGAAGCGAACAATGGATGAATCATTACCTTTATTTGTGTTCGAGAGGGAGCTTGGAACTCGCGGGCACGTTGCTTTCAGGGATTACTTGAATCGGCATGAAGACGCACGAATCAAAATCGAACGGAGACCGAAGGATCTACGCAAAAATAAAAGAGCGAGGAGAGACTTATGGCGCTTTCATTGAGTTCATATTGGAAATGGCGGAAAAGGCACTCTAGACAGTGTGGACAAGCGATTGCAGCGAACGTCGCTTCGCGTCGTCGTTGAACCGGAGCGCTAGTTTTTAAGCATAATGGGTGAATTCCCTATGACGAAGATGCTCATATCCTTGATTGTTGTGTGTCTATTTCTGGGTTCAGGCATTGAGTGCTTTGCTGAAGACGCAGATAACAGAAACCTGCAGAACTACTATGAATACTGGAGAAACAAATATCTAAAGCGCAGTCAGCTGGTTGATGGAGGCGGATTTGTCGATTACAAAGATAATCGGACAACATGCTCGGAGGCACATGGATATGGAATGCTCATTTGCGTATACATGTCCCGGTTTCATGAAGATACTGCGAGGAAAGACTTTGACGCGCTCGACATCTTTCGGAGGCAGTTCAAGAGCCGAATTGATTCGCGGTTGATGTCATGGTATGTGGATGACAAGGTAGGCACTCCTAAGGAGACCACTTGTGCAACTGATGGTGATCTTGACATTGCCTACGCATTGATCCTTGCCACATATGTGTGGAGAGCTCCAGAATATATGGCGGAGGCGAAGGAGGTTCTGGCGGGCATCGAAGCTTCACTTATCAGGCCGGATTACTCACTGCGGCTGGGAGACTGGGACAAGGATCAGCATGCCACAAGGTTGTCTGACATCATGCCCACTCATTTTGATGCATTTGCGCAGGTGTCAAACCGCAAACTTTGGCGACGTGTCAAGGACGTTCACTATGGCATCCTGCGACAGATGTCGCTTTATGAGGGGGTCTTTCCTGATTTTGTCGTCAAGGGTAAAACCGGCTGGGAACCGGCACCACCGAATTTCCTCGAAAGTGATTACGACGGTATGATGTACTACAATGCCTGCCGGGTCCCGTGGCGATTGGCAGCAGCTGTGATCGAAAACAATGACAAAGACGCCCGACATCTCCTAAGGATCTTTAACCTCGGGATCGGCAAAGTTCCTAATGATGATTTTATGGCGGGTTATCGTTTAGATGGGAAGCCTCTGAATGAGTGGACTGACGGAGCATTTACAGCACCGCATATGTGCAGTCTTTTTGTGAACAAACGGAAGGATGAACTGCAAGCAGCAAGGGATTCTCAGTTCTCCCAGCGCGAGGCATATTATCAAGATAGCATTCGCCTATTGTCGTTGTGCTTGGTCACAGGTAACACATTCACTTTGAAGAGTCAGGACCATCGATAGGAAGTGCATGGCATGGCTCGACCGAGAAGCTAGCGGATCGCATCAACCGATGTGAAGGTATGGAGCCGTTATCCGTAAGCTCTGGGAGTTCACGGTAAAGGGAAGTGGATAGCGTTGGGCACCATGTAGAGTTCGTTGAGAAATTCATGACATCCGATTTTACCCCACATTACCAGAAAGTGTGGAACACGGCCGAAGGGCATAACCGTCTCTCCGATTCATAAGGTGAGAGGCCTGAAGTTTGACAAGGTTTTCCTTCGTGCGTCCTCTTCCAAGTTTCCTCTCACAGGCAATGCAAGGTTGCCTACAACCAAACTGCCGAGGAAGCGAAACTTTACTACATCGGTTCGAGTCGCCTTCGATGACACGTTGATCCCTTAACGGTTCAGCGTTCGTCCATTCGATGAGAACGAAACTAGCATCGAGTTGGTAGTCGTTGAGTGTTGTCCAAAATAGAATGGGTTTGAAATGCCTACCCGTTCGGAATGGGCTATTGTACTTTGAGGGTTTTTCGAGTTGGGGTCCCCTCTCCCTTCTGATCTTGTTGCTAGGTTTATCCAAGACTGGGTAGGATCAGCCCCAACTGCTCGGGAAATACTCAACAGTTGAGTTGACAAATACTCAACTGCATTCTACAATACTCAATATGAGCGCTTATCTGACAGTAGTGGCTACGTCGACAGGTTAAACGCATGTGAACAGGATGTAAGACCTGGGCTCGGGCAATCCTGAAGTGAAGCGTGAGCTTTCTTAGTGGCCACCTCTGAACATAAGACAAGGTAGCAGGAATTCATGACGAACGCAATCATCGCTATGCTATTGTAAAAGCCTAGCAGCAAGGGTGGAAAGAAAAGAGGAATTCCCATCAGCCGACTCGCGTTGATGACCGGTCCCCGCCTACTGGGGCATTCGCGGACACTTCGCACAACACGAGCAAAATGCTGTCCGCAGTATGCCCAATTTCTTGACCCCGATTTAGTTGCCGTCACCCGCCTGTTACGGCAAAGCGGATACGCGGCCACTTTGGAAAATAGCATCTCAGCAATGGCGAAGGCGCACTTTCTCCTTTTGATTGTGACGCCGACCAGACCAAAATCAATTTTGGCAACGGTTCCTTGCTCGACTTGATAGAACTCAGCACACTATTAGGATATAGACGTTTGAACGCTGGACAAACCATACATGCCTATTTTGACGCACTCACTGCAGGAGATGCCCAGCAACTGGTCGACCTTATGTCGCAGGCGTCTTACTTTGCCAAAATAGGCACTGATGAAAACGAATTCATCGAAGGAGGTCAGAACGCGCCGGACTATTATCGTCACCACGTAGCCAGCACAGAAGACTTCACCATCGAATTTGAGTATCTTGACATACAAGAACGTGACACCGTCGCCTGGTTCTACACGCGCCAAATTTGGAGTCTCAAGTGGCAAGGCGTAGAAGAAGAACTGGTAATCCGAATGACTGGTGTTCTGGAAAAAGAAGCGAACACTTGGAAATTTGTCCAGATCCACGCCTCGCTTGGTATCCCTGAATCCGGAAGTTGATATGCCCGACCCCCGTCCCAACATCCTGCTCATTACGATCGACCAACAACGTGGCGACTGCCTTAGTCTCGACTCTCATGGTCCTTCTTGTCTGCAAACCCCCAACTTGGATTGGGTTGCCCGCACAGGAACGCACTTTCACCGCGGATACTCCGAATGTCCTAGCTGTATTCCTGCTCGCCGTGTCCTCATGACCGGCGCGGCACCTGCGGCGAATGGAGCAGTCGGTTTCAAAAGCACACAATGGCACCCTCCTCACACCCTAGCTGGCGAACTGTCCAGAGCGGGCTATCAAACTGAGATGATCGGCAAACTTCACCTGACCCCCATACGCAAGTGCTACAGCTTCGATCATATGCAGCTTGCTGATGCCACCCGGGGTGACCACAACGACTACGTCGAATGGCTTCAGCAATACCACCAACGCAACGAAGTACATCCCGGCATGGCCCACGGCATCTCCTCCAACGGATGGATCGGTCGCCCGCATCATCTGCCCGAAGAACAGATGCATACCTTTTGGTGTATTGATCGAGCGATGGACTTCCTGCGAAAACGCGATCCGACCCTCCCGTTTTTTCTCAACATTTCCTTTATTGATCCCCACCCGCCCCTCACTCCACCAGCAGCCTACTACGATCGTTATATCCACCGGGACTTGCCCGATCCCATCATTGGCGACTGGGCACCCGAATTTGATGGCCCCAGAAGGGGCTTGACCCCAATGCTTGGGAAATTTGCCTCGACGAACATGACATGTGCTGTTCTCGTGCTGCTT
>JYMV01004285.1_pt1 | contig 106353 bp, 85 predicted proteins | sample 338911 | NCBI WGS metagenome assembly JYMV01 (sample SAMN03354496, study PRJNA234377) | hydrothermal vent metagenome | biome: Deep sea; feature: Hydrothermal plumes at the Eastern Lau Spreading Center, Western Pacific Ocean; material: Seawater | place: Tonga | collected 2009 | depth 2000 m m | reverse complement strand
GGGAATTTGAAAGGGAACAGCCATTCCTGCATTCCCACGCTTTGCTAGGAAACTTGCCAGCGCCTTCTGAGTGGGCAATTATCTATGCGGATTGGTATTGACATCTGTTGGGCTAGCAATGCACCAGGCCAACCTCCCAATAAGCTTAATATATGCAGTTTTGCCTCTGAAACTCGCCGTTTTTCCTTTTTTGCAGCCGATTTGTCTATGCCGTAAAACAGTATGGTAAGCAAACTTACCGCGCCATAAACGATAGGTACTATAAACGGTAGCCGACCTGACAATGTAAATAACGCAAGTGCACCGGAGAAAATACTCAGTACGATAACATTACGTTTTCTTTGCGAGGTTGGCTTATTGGCGCGTAAACGTTTTGCTTTGTGATCCTTGAGTAAGCTGATGTTGCAGGCGCGGTGATTACCATTTCTATCCTGCTCAACTTCATAAACAATAATGTCGCCATTAACCGGGCGCCTAGAGCGTTGTTTAAACGCTTTGATATGAGTAAACGCGCGCGTGCCTCCATTATACCAGTCCGTATAGATAATCACCCACTCAGCGAGAGTTAAAATGTTCGTAATCGCGGCGTGTTACCGCAGGTATATTTTAAACTCGCCCTTCGGGAAGGTCTGGCAAGCTTCCTAGCTTCATTCTGGGAATTTGAAAGGGAACACCATTCCTGCATTCCCACGCTTCGCTAGGAAACTTGCCAGCGCCTTCTGAGTGGGTAATTATCTATGCGGATTGGTATTAAGCTCTACAAAACCATAACCTTTAGCATCGTCCCACTGTTGAATTCTTCCCTGATACTTCACTACCACTCCTTTAAAACCATTATGTAGCGTCTTCATTGTTGCTACTTTATCTGTGCTCTATCACCTAGGCATTATTTCACTTGGCCATAGAGTGTGTTGGCGAGAGTATGCACTCAATAAATGGTGTATTCAATACACTAGCGAACACGCTAAGCCCATATAGTAGGCAGCTCAGAGCGCACATTCTTTTGTATTACCCTTGAAATTAAAAAGCCTTCCCCCACTTATTTGTTATTGAATTTGAACGCTGCTGCCTTTGCTAGACGAAAAACGCAGCAGCGCCCAGCCAAACGGGGAATTAACGTGACAACGATTGTATCTGTACGACGTGGGAATCAAGTGGTAATGGCCGGTGACGGACAGGTATCACTGGGCAATACCGTAATGAAAGGTAATGCGCGCAAAGTGCGCCGTTTATACCACGACAAGATTTTAGCGGGCTTTGCTGGTGGCACGGCCGACGCATTTACGCTGTTTGAGCGCTTTGAAGCAAAGCTTGAAGCCCACCAAGGCCATTTGACCAAAGCGGCAGTAGAGCTCGCCAAAGATTGGCGGACTGACAGGGCGCTTCGCAAACTAGAGGCACTGCTTGCCGTAGCAGACGAAACCGCATCGTTTATTATTACCGGTAACGGTGATGTGGTGCAGCCAGAACAAGATCTTATCGCGATTGGCTCTGGTGGTAACTACGCGCAAGCCGCAGCTACTGCACTACTTGAAAATACAGAGCTAAGCGCAAAAGAAATTGCCGAAAAAGCGTTGACCATAGCGGGTGATATTTGCGTATTCACTAACCATAGCCAAACGGTTGATGTACTAGATTACTAAGTAATAGCTGAGTGCTGTTATCGGCTTGCTGTCGCTCGTATGAATTTGAGTACAGCAAGCGCTGTTAGAAAAGGGTTTATTCATGTCTGAAATGACACCAAGAGAAATTGTTCACGAGTTAGACCGACATATTATTGGTCAACAAGATGCCAAGCGCGCTGTATCTATTGCACTTCGAAATCGCTGGCGTCGTATGCAGCTTGAACCTGAGCTGCGCCAAGAAGTTACGCCAAAAAATATTTTGATGATTGGCCCTACGGGTGTGGGTAAAACTGAAATAGCCCGCCGTTTAGCAAAACTTGCTAACGCGCCGTTCATTAAAGTTGAAGCTACTAAGTTCACTGAAGTGGGCTACGTAGGTAAAGAAGTTGAGACCATCATTCGTGATCTTGCTGATATTGCGGTGAAGATGACGAAAGAAAATGAAATGAAAAAGGTGAAATTCCGCGCAGAAGAAGCTGCGGAAGAGCGCATTTTAGACGTTTTGCTGCCTCCACCAGAAGATGCATGGGGTAATAAGGAAAACGTTGAAGATCGCGGTACGCGCCAAGCATTTCGTAAAAAGCTTCGTCAGGGCGACTTAGACGACAAAGAAATTGAAATTGATGTGGCACTTCCGCAGGTGGGCGTAGAAATTATGGCGCCTCCAGGTATGGAAGAAATGACCAATCAGCTTCAGGGCATGTTCCAGAACTTGTCGGGTTCGCAAAAGAAAAAGAAGAAGCTGAAAATTAAAGAAGCGTTCAAACTACTAATTGAAGAAGAGGCTGCACGCCTTGTGAATCAAGAAGATTTGAAAGAAAAAGCCATTGAGTCGGTAGAACAGCACGGTATTGTGTTTATCGACGAAATTGACAAAATTTGTAAGCGCGAGGGCAACTCGTCGGCCGATGTGTCTCGCGAAGGTGTTCAGCGTGACTTGCTTCCACTTGTGGAAGGTTCAACGGTATCGACAAAACACGGCATGGTTAAAACTGACCATATCTTGTTTATCGCTTCGGGCGCATTCCAAATGAGCAAGCCGTCTGACCTTATTCCAGAGCTTCAGGGTCGTCTTCCAATTCGCGTTGAGCTATCTGCCCTTAAAGTCGGTGACTTCAAGCGCATTCTTACCGAGCCGAATGCGTCATTAACGCACCAGTACATTGCGCTAATGAAGACAGAAGGCGTGGATATTAGTTTCGACGATTCTGGTATTCAGCGTATAGCCGAAGCGGCATGGCAGGTGAATGAGCGCACTGAAAACATTGGTGCCCGCCGTTTGCACACCGTCCTAGAGCGCCTTATGGAAGACATCTCGTTTGACGCCTCTGAAAAGAGCGGTGAGTCATTCGTGATTGATGCAGACTACGTTAACAGCCACCTAGAAACCTTGGTAGATAACGAAGATCTGTCGCGCTTTATCTTGTAATTTAGCGCTAAGTAGAAGTTTTCCCGTTAGTTGATATGTTCAACTAACCCTTCTACATGAACAAGAATTAAAAAGCCGACGTTAAGTCGGCTTTTTTACCATTCTACTTTTTCCCAATGGTCTTCGACTTCTTCAAGACGAATTATTTTTGCAGCTTCTTCCGCTTGGGTATTTGCTAGTAAATCAAGAAAGTAACTTACGGGATTATTCTTCTCTTGGCTTTCCATGTATAAGGCTCTTAAGGCAGCATCTGTTGTCCGTGGAATTTTTGTTTGACCTTTCTCATAACGCGCAATGGTCTGTTCATCAACACCAAAACGATTCGCCAGCATTTTTTGAGAAACATTTAGTTCTACACGTAAGAATTTAAACTCATCATGAGCAAGAGGCTTGTTGGTATTAACAATTGTCTGTGCTATCGCACTATGAAGACCGTTCATATCGTCAATGCTTGTATATTCTTCACCGTCTACAACTTCAACGGTAACACCGTTTTTCAGGTATACATTTGATAACCCGCTTTCAGTGTAATGGTACATTTTACCCTCTCAACTTATCCATACAGTAATTAGAAATGACATTGGACTATCATGATGATTTTTAAGTGCAACAGTGAGTTCGATAACTTTGCCCGCAGCTAAACCTTTCAAATTAAATTTCCAGTCTCCAGAAATATCAAGATATGGCCCCTCTCTAAATACTGAGTGCTTACTTTTTAATAAAGTGATCACCTGACCTGTAGTGATTCCTCGCTCATGCATGCGCTGTTTAACATGTTTAGTCCACCGAATCCGGTGAGTATAGTTTTCTGCAAGGTCATTCATTATTTTTCTGGCAGTTTCCTCTGTAAGAGGGAATTCATTAATTCCTTGGGGATTGTGATTAGCCATGAATGCCTTTTGAAATTCATCCTATCATATTGATAGGTAGCTGGGGTATTGTCAATGATTGCGTAAAGGCTTCTAAACAATCGCAAATTTGTTTTGGAAACCCAATTAGCCTCTAAACGTCCTGCTTGCTACTACGAAGTCTTCACCAGCAGTGCTACCAATTTTTCTGTTATATCTAGACCGTAAGGGCTGGGGTTTGCCTCTAGAAAAAAGTATTTTCCCTTCGCACTTTTACGCCAGTCGATAGCACACCAGTGCATACCTAATGCTTTGCATATTTTGATAGCTAACTGCTTAACGTCGCTGGGGACTAGGATCACCGATACGCTCGCATTGTCGTCATTCCTGTAATCTAATTCACTTGAGTCGATTTGTACGCTGAGTACGTCATTGCCAAGCACATAGCTTCGTACATTCACGCCTGCAATATATTTTTGAAAGGTAACAGGGCGCTCACCTAAAAGCGCATTGAGTAACGGGCGCATGTTTGGTTGTTTATTCACAAACTGCGCAGTTCGACCGCCGCGTACGGGCTTGTAAATAACGTCTCGCATATTGTTACAAAACTGCGAAGCAACCTCGGGTGCATTGCCAACAAAGGTGTAGGGAATATGTGCTCCTAGTTTGCCAGCAATACGCGATTGATAAGGTTTACACTGGTGGCTTCGAACAGCGTCGATAGAGTTCACCCATTTAATGTCGCTATAGCTGAACCAGCAAAGTAGCGTACTTGCTCGCTCCTGCTCAACCCACCCTGCGTTTTCTAGCAAAGTAGATTCACCATCATGAGGTCTATCACCTTGTGTTTGAGCATCTGCACTGGCATCGTTTTTAGCATTATCACGAGGGGCTTTTAGCGGTATGCCAGGTAGGTACTCATGCCAATAAGCGGCCTGGGTATTCGAGAACGTAACTCTAGGTTGGTCGCAAAGTGAAGGCGAATTGAAATGAATTAGCCCGTCATCGAAGTCAGGGTCATAGCTGATCTTCCAAGTAGAACCAAAATGTTGCGTATTGGCGAAATAAAAGGGCGTGTTATTTTGGTGAAGTGCTTTGGCTATATGTTGAATTTGTGGGTCTTGCTCACTGCCTAGTAGTGCGACGTGCATTTGCGTTCCTTGCTAGCGTTTTAAGTGTTCATAGAATCTAGTAGCCCTTAAAGCAACACATGGGATACTGTCTAAACCGTATCCATGTGTTGACTTTGATAAGCGGTAAGTTACGACAAAATATCAGGTAGTTTGCCGCCGCCTTCACCAATAGCCATGGTTATGTAAACGGGCTCTTTAGGTGTTGGACCGACTACCGGCACACTTTCACTTAGGCGAGCTCGTAGTCCGCCGGATACCTCAAATAGCTGAGATTCAGCAACGGTAGCAAGCTTAGTATTTGCTGGTTGGTTCTGAGTTAATGGATGGTTTTTCATAATGTACGCTCCTTGTAGTGGCGTGGTGAGTAATGAAGTGGACACGCTTACAGCGAAGCCACTTCTTGGTAAAGGGTTCTAAAACAGCAGGCAATAAGCACAGAACGGTTGCTAATGTTGAGCTTTTTGTAAATGTTGGCGCAGTGAAATTTGACGGTCCTTTCACTGATGAATAGCTCTGAGGCAATAACCTTATTTGAGCGTCCTTCCATTATTTTGTGTGCAACTTGTAGTTCGCGTTTTGATAAACAGTCAATGGGGATAACGCTGTTCCGGGCGGTAATGCCGTTCGCATCTATTTGCATGCGTTCAGCTGCTGTCATCAATACTGCGGGTTCTCTGATTTCATGTGTTTTCATAGTGTTTCTCCGTGTTTACCTGATGTTGCGCTTCCTGTTACTTCAGTGGGAGGGCATAGATGTAAGTTGCCGTTTTCCAGACGATAAACCTTGTCTGCCATGGCAATTGATTGAGGCCGATGTGCCACAATAATTCGCGTCATATTTAGAGACTTAAGGTGATGATTTATCTGAGCCTCGTTTTCCATATCTAGGTGACTGCTTGCTTCGTCTAAAAATAAAATGTCTGGCTCTTGGTAAAGCGCTCTTGCTAGAAGCAGGCGCTGTTTTTGACCACCACTTAAGCTGCTACCCATATCACCGACCAAGGAGTGGTATTGCATAGGCATTTGCATGATTTCTTCATGGATACAGGCAAGCTGAGCGACGTAAACCATTTTCTTGAGGTCGGGAGCTTCTTCAAAACAACAGATATTTTGCGCGATGGTGCCGCTTAAACAGGTATCCTCCTGAAGCACTGACGCGATGACTGGGTTTGTAGAGCTTGGGTGTTCGATATTGCCTTCTGAAACAGGGTACAGTCCCATCAGGCACTTAAGCATTGTGCTTTTTCCACAGCCGCTATCGCCTGTGATTGCGACGATCTCTCCGCTATGTACCGAGAACATTAGATTTTTAAACACCCACGCATTGGTTTCACTGTAGCGATAACTGAGCGCCGTCGCTTTAAGCGCTACAGGGCGAGTTTTGGCATCAAGAAGCGAGGGCGTACTTGCGCCATCAGGCGTTAAAACGTTAGGTGCAAGTGAGTTGGACGTGGATGAGTTGGGGACGTCTGCATTACTAAAATGAACGTTTTGTTTTTCAAATGTATCGTCCTTAGCTTTTAACGACAGAGGCTTATGCTGTGATGGTGTAAGTAAAATGTCGCTTAAGCGGTTGAAGTGAACACCTAACATACTAAGCTCAATCAGCTTGTTAACCACGCCATCTAATGCGCTGACAAAGCGAGCTTTGTACGCCATAAATGCCAGCAGCATCCCTATCGAAAGGGTTCCTTCCATAACCAGGCTGGCACCAATATACACAACGACCAAATTTTCAGCGCCAAACAATAGCTGATTAGTCAGTGCGCTGCCTATGTTGATCTTTCCAAGAGTGATGTCTTTGTTTAGCGTGGCGACAAGCTTGTTTTGCCACTGCCCGTGGCGCTGTACTTCTTGGCTATATACGCGAATAGGTAGGATAGCGCGTACGCTTTCCATAAAGTGACTTTGTTCTAATGCTGCAAGCGCAATGCGTTCAGTTGTAAGACGTTTAATAAACGGCAGCAGTCCAAGACGAACGGCGAGGTAGGCAAACATGATCGCCACTACAACCAGAGTGAGTTTGGGCGAATATAAAATCATTACTGCTAGTGTGATCACTGCCATGAGCCCGTCTAACAGCGCAGTAACCAGGCCGGTGGTTAGGAACTCACGAATACTCGCCAGTGAGCCAAAGCGGGATACCACATCGCCAATATGTCGCTTGTCGAAGTAGTCCAAGGGAAGCGATAATAAGTGCTTAAATACCGACGCCGACATTTGAAGCTGAAGGCGAGACGACACCGACAGAATAACGAACTTTCTTATCCCGCTAGTAAAAGTTTCTATTATTAGTAGCAGGGCAAACCCTATTGCCAGCGCTTTCAGTAATGCATCGTTGTTGTAAATCAATACATCATCTACGACTGTTTGCATGTAATAGGGTGAAGCAAGTGCAAATAACTGCAACACAATCGATAACGCAAAAAGGGTTAGAAGATTGCGCTTAAACCCTGTTGTTCGAGTGAAGAATTGACTAAGACCCAAACGTGGCGCGGACTTCTTGGGACTAAATGTGTCGCTAGGCGTGACTTCAAGTGCAATACCGGTAATGTACTTCGACGCCTCAGAATAAGTGAGTTTTCTTTCTCCAAGCGCGGGGTCGTGAATGGTAAGGGTTTTTCCTTTCACTTTAGTTAACACAACAAAGTGATTCATGTTCCAATGTAGAATTGCAGGGCAAGATAATTGCGCTAAGTGCTCCATTTCTATCTTGATGGCGCGGGTTTGGAAACCCAAATCACTGGCAATGCGCATTACGTCTTTTAACGTAGTGCCTCGTAGCGACACAGACACAGTCTGACGTAGAGCATTTAGATCACGTTTATCAGAATAGTACTGCGCAATCATAGTCATACAAGCAAGTCCACACTCAGCTGCTTCGCTTTGCAGTACAACGGGCACACGCTTTTTTGTATAAAGGATTTGCGTTGAAAGTGGGTGTGTAATGTTCATCATGATTACAGCTTCCCAGTAATGCTATACAGTGGTTCCATTAACCACTCCATCAACGTACGTTGACTTAAATCTACGTCTGCAGAAAATGTCATCCCAGCTTTCAGTGAAATATTGTTTCCATAAGCCAATATTTCTTTTGTATTTAGCGTTGCAGTAACAAGATAAGCGGGTTCACTAATAGAAATAGGGATGTCGGTAAGCTCACCAGGTAGCACCAACGAAGGTGAAATGTTCACTATCTCGCCTGACTGCACACCAAATTTTTGATAAGGAAATGCGTCGTATCGAATATGCAGGGCTTGGCCTTTGCGTAAAAATCCAGCAGACCGCACGGGAACTGCAATACGCGCTTGAATGTCGGCATTTTTAGGCAGTAAGGTAAGAAGCGGGCGAGAGCTATCGATGGTATATCCCGCCTTTACTTGAAGGCCGGATATCACGCCATTGTGAGGCGCATAAATCGTTTCTTCTGCGTTACTCTTGTGACTTACTATTTGCTGCGTGAGATCGCTCAAGGTGTTCTCCACGTTTGCCATTTCATTGGCCTGCTGTTGAGGCAAAGTGGCAAGTTCATGGTGGAGAGCAGCGATATTCGCCTTTTCGTCATTTTGGTCTTTTTTGGACAACGTAAGCTGTTGTTCGGCGGTCAATCTTTGTAGCGTATGGTTTTCATAGTCTGCTTGGCTAATGTGCCCTTGATTAAGTAAGGTTTGCGCTTTCTCCCACTGCTTTAGTGCTAGTGCCCACTGGGTTTGCGACAATTCAACGATGGCGTCTAAAGCCGTTAATGCCCGTTTGGCTTGGCTTAGTTGTTCTTCTAAGCCTTGTCGCTGCGCTCTATGCAACACATCAAGACGTTGAATACTTTGACGTGTTCGATGCTGCTTTGCTTCAAGCTCAGCGAGCAACTGCGTGCTAACTTTATTACCTGATGCATCATCGCTACTGTAGTTGATCTTAATTAGCGGCGCGCCCTTACTCACTAATTGACCTTCACTGACCAATACATCAAGTACTTTGCCGCGCCTTGCATCGGCATAGAGCTTAAAAACGCCATGACTGGGTTCCAGCCATCCACTCACTGATGCCTTTCGTGCGTAGCTTCCCGTATTTAGATAAATAATCACTGCCAAAATCCAGACCACAAGCAGGCCAGCTATTGCAGAATAAACAGGTTTTGGGGTCATTAAAAAACGTCCATCAACAGCATTTGATTGCTCATCAATGACTTCCTTTCTAAACAGTCCTGTTCTCATCTCCATTCCTTTTTTGTTTACGTATTTACATTGCAGTGCTTATCTAACTTTGTTTGGGTCACGTTAAAGGTATCTGGCCGCCACTTCCGTTTAGGCTTTTTCTCCTTGGCATCACAGTCCTTGACGCCTCCGTTTTGTTACTACCAGATACCTTGTGGTCAACATTACTGCGGTGACGGTGTTCACTTTAGGTGGGTTGGGAACTTGATGAATTACTGCTAAGGTCTATATTTCAGTAGCACACGGTTTCACTGGTGTTGGCGCATTTTTGAAAGCGGCTGGCTCAAATTTAGAAGTGATTCAGACACAAATAATTGCCAGTAAAATACAAAGAAGTCATAGAACTGTATAAAGAATGTGCTATAAAAAACAAAGGAATATGAAAATAACACGGTAAGAACACACAGAAGGAAGCCTCATGTTTGTGCCCAGCATACTTTTAAAGCAACTCTATACACGCGCAAGTCTTACGAAGACAGATAAAGGCTTATCTTTTTCTCTGAAAAACAGATTGAAAGACGCAACCATTAAAGAAGTAAAGTGGATATCTCTTGATGGCGAAAAAATTCCAGAGCATAAAATTTCACTCCAGTTAACTCCCGACTCTAGTATTTCCGTAGAAGCATTAAATAAATCAGACGGAGAGCCCTTTGGCTTGCGTCAAACTATTACCGTGCACTTAGATATTGATGAAGCGCCGTGCCCAGAAAAGCGAAAGCTGGGTATTTGCTTTTCTGCTTCGCCCTTTGGAAAGCTTAAATTTGAAGTGGAAGACAATATTACTGCGCCAGGACAACGCAGCGCTTTTATTCCTCGTGACGACATGGATGACTACGGCGAAAGTATTATAAAAACACGCCAAGAATATTTCGAAAGCGCCACCGGAAAGAAAATTGATCACGTAGGTAAGTACTCAATCGATCCGCAAGCACTTAAGGGGAATATTGAGCATTTTATTGGCGTGGCGCAGGTTCCTATCGGTATTGCAGGGCCGTTGAAGATAAACGGAGAGCATGCACAAGGGGAGTTTGTCGTGCCGTTAGCGACAACCGAAGGTACGCTGGTGGCATCGTATAACCGAGGCATGAAGCTGCTTAACATGAGCGGTGGCGTAACGGCAACGGTCGTCGACGATGCTATGCAGCGAGCCCCTGTATTTATTTTTGAAAATGCACGGGGTGCTAGAGATTTCGTTAAATGGATTAAAGCAAACTTTGAAAAGATTAAGGAAGAAGCAGAAGCGACCTCAAGTATTGCTAAGCTGACGTATATCGACCATTTCCTATCGAATAAATTTGCGTTTTAACTTTAAGACCGGTGACGCAGCGGGTCAAAACATGGTTGGCCGTGCTACCTTCGCAGCATGCGGGTGGATACTTGATCATTATGAGGGGATAGAGAATTTCTACCTTGAGTCTAACTTTGCTACAGACAAAAAGGCCTCTCAAATAAATATTATGCGTACCCGTGGTAAACGGGTGACAGCTGAAGCCACTATTAAACGCGAACATTTATTAGAAGTAATGCGCGTAGACCCCAAACAGATAGATTATCACGGCCGTGTAGCTGGCGTAGGATCTTTCTTGTCTGGTGTGAATAACACGGGTCTGCATTCACCAAACGGTATTACTGCTATGTTTATCGCCACAGGGCAGGATGTTGCAAACGTATCTGAATCGTCGGCGGCAATGATGTATTCAGAATTAACAGACGACGGTGACCTTTACGTGTCTATTACCATTCCATCGCTCATCGTAGCGACGTATGGCGGTGGTACAGGAATAGGTACACAGCGCGAGTGCTTAGAGTTGCTGGATTGCTACGGGCGAGATCGCGTGTATAAATTTGCAGAAATTGTGGCGTCTGTGGTGTTGGCTGGAGAGATATCGCTAGCATCAGCCATAAGTTCGTCAGACTGGGTGTCGTCACACGAACAGTATGGCCGAAACCGATAAAACCTTGGCCAACGAGGCGATTCATCGGCCAATAGAGACTAAAAATATTGGCCGATGAAAGCGCCGCGGTTTCGCTTCGCCACCGCCTGCATAAATGCACTGAAGCGCTGTGCGTTTCCATTACTTCGGCTAAAGCCTACGCCGTGTATACGAATAACAGGCTGTCCATTAGCACCTTGGTTAGCTTGGGTAATCTGACTTACAATCTGATCTAAATTCGGCCTTTGATAATCATCACCAAACACATAAAGACTCACGCGCCCTTTGGTGTTTTTATACAGTTTGATGGCTTTAAGGATCCCCGCTTCAGGCTGACTTGCCCCTCCTTTAAAGCTCTTCATTTGGCTCATTGCGGTATCTCTCATTGTTTGTCTGTCATCTAGCCATTGCCCAGCTCTACTGGAAAACATAAAGCTTCCGTCAGCAGACATAATCTGAAAACCTTTCATTTTAGGATGGTTTTTTAAAATGTCGTTTACGACGGTGATCACGCGATTCCAACCACTGCCAGAGGACATGGAACCCGAGTTATCGATAGCAAAAATAACGTACTCAGCATCGGTGGGAATTCCACCAACATCGTCGTCAGGGGTATCTGTCGGATTCGGCGTATTTAACATAGCGGTTGCTTGGCGTATTTCGTTACGCAGCGACGAAGCTTTGTCTTTCAGTTGATTAATGGTTTGTTGTGCGCGTGGTATCGATGAGTCTAAATTGTCTTTCTGTTCCGTGACGGAGGCCGTTTTGCTTTGTGCTGCTTTCAGTTCTTGTAGCTTATCTGACAGTGCGCCTTCGAGCGTTTCAACGTCAACTTGAGCCTGTAATACCTGGTCAATAAGAACGCTTACGTTACTAGGGCCGCGCTCGGTGTCTTCAGTGCCGTTTTTGGCCAGAAGCACCAGCATGACTACGGCGCCGAAAGCACAGGAAATTATGTCGAGAAAGGCAATGTTGAATACCTCAACGGGGGCTCGTTGAATTTTGCGCATTAAGGCCACTCCGGAGCAGGTGATAGGAAAGTGCCGCTTGTTGCGCGGGTCCATTCCCAGTACATAGGTGAAGCAAAAGGATCGCCCTCAACGGGCAGCAAAATCACATTGTAATGCACGCCTTTCTTAGCGCGCTTAACGGTTTCAACAAATAAGGTCTTACGGCAATCTGATGAAATTGACTTTTTACTACTAATGAAGCTTTTGCAGCTCATAGGTAGTCCGTCACCCAAGGTAGGAAGGCCATCGGTGACAATATACACATCGGTGATGTTTGGGTTAGCCTTAAATAAAATGCTTAAACCTTCTTGAAGGTTTGTTCCTCCATTGGGGACGACGGCACCGAGGTCTTTAACTATGGCGTTCATCGAGCCGCTGACTTTGGCACTATTTACATCACGAAGGCCTAGTGTGGTAGCGGTGTCTGAAAAAGTCACTACGGTGACTCTTGATTCTAAAGGGACACGCGCGAGCATCCATTGAGCTACCCGTTTGGTGCGTATCCACTTCGGCGTAGAGACCTTCTGGCTATCACTCAACGCTAACTTGCCTAAAATATCCACCAAGTTATCGCCCATCATTGACGCACTTTTGTCAATTAGCAGACCTATTTCCGGGCCTTCTATTTTCATGCCAGTGATGTAATTCTGTTCGCCGGTACCTTGCATTTGAATGTTGGCTGACTTTTCTACTTCTTTAGACAATGCGGCTAGCTGGTTTTCAAGATCAGCCACTACTGCCATTTCTGTAGACATATCTTGCAGTAGTTTTGACTGGTCTTGCGTTGTATCTGCTTGCGCTTGCTGAGCATCGTCTTGCTTCGCTGACTCAAGGGCAATTTTATCGTTTAATTCGTCAATCGACTTTTTGAGTTTTTGTTGTTCTTGCTCTGCGGCGGCGAGTTCCAGCTCTAATTTTTCTTTCTCTTCAGTTGGTGTAGGTGTAAACGCTTTAAAGTCGACCAGAATGAAAATAAGAATAACCGCGCCAAGGCCACAGGCCATAACGTCTAAAAACGCCAGGTTAAATCCGTCTTCGGCTTTACGCACTTTAGGCATTACTGTCTCGCCTAATTAGTTGTGAAGGTGTGACAGAAGGTGGTGTTCACAAGACTCTTGTGTGCGAATTACCATAGTGTCTTGGCGACCATTTAACAGGTGCATTAACAACATTAGAATAAGCGATATAAAAAGGGCGACGAGCGTAGAGTTGAACGCAACGCCTAGCGAAGCCGTCATTCCCGCGATATCACCATCTAGGGCTGCGTCTGCTTGCGCAAGGGCTGCGCCAATACCGCGAACAGTGCCAACGAAACCAATCGAAGGGATAGCCCAAATAATGTAGCGAATCACGTTATTACCACTTTCAAGCTGAGCAGCAATATTTTCTACCGAAGCGTGGATTGCATCGGCAGCATGCTGCACGTTCTGGGTGTTTTTAAAGCGTCTAATGCAGTTTATCCACGTGCTGTATGCGGGGGTGTCGCTATAAGATGAAGACGAAAGCTCATCTAACGCTTTATCTACATTTAGTGGCGTATCTTTGTTGTGCTCAGGCAGTAAATCTCGTGAGTAAATCTCTTCTTCGTCCAGCAGCTTCCAAAGCTTGTAAACCATTAGGAAAATGCAAAACAGCATCAGCGAGATACAAACCTGTTGCTCGATATCTTTAAGAATAACCCAGAAAGAGGATAGGGACGCTGTGCCAGCCGTTGCCATGACTTTTTCGGCTGCGGGGCGAATGACACCGGCAAATAGGAAATGTACCAAGGCAAATATAAATAGAAAGACCCCGCCACTTACAAGAAAGCTGGGGTTCATTGACAACGTATTCTCTTTATTCATCATCATTCCTTGATAGTTAAATGTTAGTTGGAAAGTCTTGCGGCGAATCTAACGATACAAAGTACGCACTTGCCGTGCCCGCAATGGCCAACAATACTGCAGCAATGATCAGTTTCTTTTTCATATTAATTCTCGTATCTCGCTATGCGAAAGCCTATATCGTCAGCAGGTTCAGTCTCACCGCTGCGCGCGCTTGCGCGAACATTTTTAAGCCGACCCGTTTGAAACGACGCGCCTTTTACTACGTGTTTACCTTGTCCAACAGGGCCTAGGTAGTCGTCAAAAGTACCAGACTGGTTTGATGGTGAATTCTGGTAAACATCGTGGACCCACTCACGCACATTGCCATCTAAATCGTAGAATCCACCACGTTCAGCTTTGAACGAACCAACAGGGGCTTTGTCGGCAAATCCGTCATCGTAGTCTTTTAAAATGAAGGTCTGTTTCCCACTTAGCGACGCATCAGCGAAATTGCCTTGCTTATCGCGAAGCCTAAACTGATTACCCCAAACAAAGGTTGTTGGTGATGCTCGGCGATTCATTTTTGCAACGAATTCCCACTCGGCTTCCGTAGGTAAACGATAGCCGTTCGAGGTTTTATCAATACCAGTTACTCTGCCATTTTGAACAACATAAAACGGTGTTAAACCTTCCTTCTCGCTTAGCCAATTTGTAAACGCAACCGCATCACTCCACGAAACATTCGTGATCGGTAGCTTGCTGCTAGCGCCTTTCCCTGCGAACGCGGCGAACTGCGCCTGAGTAATCTCGTGATTAGACATCCAGAATTTACGCGAAAAAGATACGTCTCTTTGTGTTTCATTGCGCTGGCGATCCTTTTCGTTTGCAGGAGAGCCCATAGTGAAGGCTTTGGGTGTAACAAGCGAAAGTTGAATACCCAGTGTATTTGCAAAAAGCGGCTTACCTTCACGCCGTCTTGCTTCAAACTCTGTAAGCATATCAGCGTGTACTTTCACCGGCTTGTTTGCACTAGGTGTAATAGTCTTGGTAACACTGCGATATCCTTCACGTTCGAATGTTACTGTGTGCGGTAAAGCTTGAAGCGTTAAATTAAGCGGCGTTTGACCATTAGACGAACCGTCGATGAAAACTTTTGCACTTAACGACGCGCTTATATTCACTTGTCCTCGCTCTTCTTGAAGGTTGAAGGTAAGCGCTTTGTTCTCGCCGGGAGCTAGCGTGATCCGCTGGCTTTGTGAAATAAATCCGGTTTTTTCATACTTGACGATATGTGGCGTATTCGCATCCACACGAGATCTTGTATCAGTCGGTTTATTATTTACTGTAAGTACGCCGCCCTGAGGGTCTGTCGAAACTGTTATCTGTGCTTGAAGGGGTTGAAGGTTATAGTTTCTTGTCGGGTTAGGGCGTTGGCTAGTGACTTCAATAGTGTCTTCCAATGGCTCTAGCCCTGACTTCGTCACGACAATTTCGTACTTACCGCCATTCATATTAATAGAAAGTGGCGTGACACCCATATCTTTACCGTCAAGGGAGACATTGGCACCAGAAGGGCTTGAGTTTATGCTAATTGCGCCCTTAACTGGAGAAAGTGAAATAACTTGTTCAATTTCCTGCGCGATATCTGCATCAAATTGGATCTCACCCGTTTCATAATGCGGATGACTGGCGCTCGCTCTGTAGCTGCCCTTTTTTAATTCCGTTACGTAGGTTCTCGATACCGCTACTTTCTCAGCGTTTAAATGCCAGGTTATTTCACTCAACGAAGGGGAGGTTGATAGGGTGACTTTTGCCGGTAAAGGAACGAGCGTAACATTAATAGTGCTTGGCGAGTTGTCGTTAATAACAACCGTGGCATCTTGATATTTTGGGGCCGAAACCTGGACTTCAGCATGGCTACCAAACACGTAAAGCTTGTCACTAATGAACATCGCACTACCACTTAAAACAGCAAATTGCGGATTTTGTGCTGCACGTTCTGGAGAAACTGCAAAGGCATAACCTTTGGTAAGAAACAGCCAGCCAAAATAAACAACGAGAACGGCGGCCAGTCCTATTAATGAAGCTATAGCAACGCCCTTTCTTCGCTTCTTTCCTTTGGCAATGGCGTCATCAATACTGCTCACTAGATAGGTCCTTATACTTTTTCAGTACATACAACATGTACTGATAGGTTGGTGTCTGACGGTGAAACTACAATCTCTTGAATGGTTGAGCGATAACCCTCGCGGCTCCCTTCAATGCGATATGTACCAGGTTTCAGCTGAATGGTTTTTGTTTTTACTTCCCCCACGAGACCTACTCCAAGTACTTTAATATAGGTATCGTTATCCGACGTTATCGTTACGGAACGGGGCTGATTGATATTGTCGATCACTTGCTCAAGCGAAGATATTTGGGCACGCAGTTTTGCGCTTTTTTCTGCATGTGAACCTGCTCGCGCAATGTCTTTAAGGGCTAGATTTCTGACGTTGTTATCCGATAAACGTTCTGGCCGCCTTTGGTAAGCGCTCAAGCTTTTTTCTGCATCGAGTATAGCTTCGGCATTTTGTTTGGCCTCAAGTAAAGCAGGGCTGGCTGGAAAGTTAGCGAGGCCTTTATTAGCTAGCAGCTTTACGGTTTGCCATTCATCTGCGCTGACAAACAAGGCGACTTGATTTTCAATTTTCTGCTGCTCTTGTGAAGCAATTAAAGACGCGAGCTTTTTACTAATGGTGGCAAGCTCAGTGCTTGAAGCTTTTAGGCTTTTGGCGTCATTGAGGAATTCTGCCGCAGCAGGGTAGTCACCTTGCTCGATAGCTCGATTTGCCTGAGCTAGCAGCGTATCAAATCGGCTGTCTTGCAATTGCCGGTTAATAGCATCAAGTGCTTGCTGTGCGTCCTTACGGGCAGGATCTAACTGTACTATTTTTGCGTACGCTTCGCGCTGTTTGCTGATGTTGTTTTCGACCTTACCAATGCGTGCCTGCTCGTAGGCGTCTTGCACCTCGTCAAATACATCAATGCGTTGCTGCAAAATGTTGGCTTTTTCGAAATCAGGGTTTATCGTTAACGACGTTTTGTTTAGGTTAAACGCACTTGAAACATTTCCGTTATTGAAGGCAAGGAGGGCGTCTTCATAAGGTTGAGTGTAGGCGTTTTCGTAGTCAGTATTTATTGTGTTAACTGAGCTCTTTATATCATCCAGTGCATTCATAACTGCGCCGTAGTTGGATGCGCCATATTCATTAAACGCGGTATTCAACTTGCGCTCAACTTCACTCGCTTTTTCTAGGAACATCTGGGAGTGCGAAACGCGACTAACCAAGTCGTTTACACTTTGTTTTGACTCACTAAGCGCCATTTGAAGGGCTTTTCGTTCTTCTTCATTAACTTCCACAGCGGGTGTAGCTTTTGCGGTTTGGGGGACTGCTGTTGTGTCATCCGTGGCGTCCGTAACGTTCGATGTGACAGTAGGCATATATGAGATAAGGAGCACGCCTGCAACGCCTATCAACATGACCAGTGAAAAACCGAGCAGTGACTTTTTTATGAGTGCCTTTTTCTTTGCTCTGCTTTGCTCTATTTGTTGCTCAACGCTTGGCATGCATAACCCTTTACTCTCTAACTTAACAATAGAATAGATATCTTATTTAATGGTTTTGATAACACCAACGACTGGGCTTATAGCGCAGTCATTGGTGTGGATTCCATGTCATAGATATCTTTAAGGCGAGCGCGAAGCTGGTAGTATTGTTCGCTTGCTGTGCCTTGAAGCTCAATTCGTTGATTGTCTATTTCAACAATTTGATCGGCTACCTGAATATCAAGGTTTTGCCCCATTTCATCGAATAGATCCCGTTGGGCGTGAAGCTCTTTGTTAGTTTTGATTGCTTCACTCAGTGTGCCAATTGCGGCAATACCAGCACCTGCAGCGGCTACTTGACCAGCCGTTGAGCTAGAGTTAGAACCTAAAAGCACTGAAGCGACTGCGAATAACCCTGCCGTGACTTGTTGTGTGGTGCGCTCTGATTCGAGTTCTCTGATTTTCTTGGCTTCAGGAAGTGTCTCTTTCTGGTACTTACGGTATGGCTCTTCAGTGGTTACCCAAAAAGAATCATAGGTTTCTTGAAGGCTATCAATAAATTGTTCATCTTTTGCCTGTATGGCGCGCACGCGACGAAGCATTGGATCGCTATCTGAAGGCGCACTTACTAGCTCAATCTCACCTCTTCTGCCTTGAGTAAGGTATTGGCTAAACGACTCAGGGCTATACATTTGTGCGTAGCGCAGGTCTGACACCATTTGCACTTCTTGCTTGTAGGTATCGGATTTCTTTATAAGCAAATCATAAACGAATTTTGCAATTTGCTCGAAAACTGGGCCGTTAGGGTTTTCGCCGCGAGACATGGCATCGCGATACCAGCCTTCACTTACGCGGTATTCAAATTCTTCTTCCCCCCACACTGTGTTTTTAGCGTCCATCACTTTCACGCCAATTTCTACAGTTTCAGTATCTGAGTAATTAATTTTGCCCAGCACGTATACATCGGCAAGTGCAGAAGCATCTGGCGTTACGTTAATGCTGCCGAAAGATTTGGTTTCACCTAGGGCTTCTTTCGTCGCTATCGCAAAGCGGTTAGCTTCTAAGCGACGGACTTGAGGCCAAATCCCTTCCTCTTCTATTTCATCGTAATCGATAGTGCCATCTCGTTCTGTAGGAAAGCCCGGGTCAAATACAGGTATGGCAACATCCATGTAAATTTCGGAGTTGTAGTTGTAGGTATTTTTTTGTGCGCCTAATGCCTGACCGCCCCCTGGGCCTACCATAGATGGTCCTACACTGGTGACATTAGTCTGCGTTGAGCCACATCCGCCCAAGAGTATAAACGATGCTGTTGCGACCACGGTAAACAGGGCCTTGGGTTTAAATGATGACATATCCTTTCCTTCCTCTGATTTTTTAATTACAACCGTATTGCTCTTTTAATGCTTGGAAATGTGCCTTTTCAGACTCAGTTGTTGCTCCTTGCAAGCCGGCAATTACGGCGTCACATACCGCTGAACTTCCACCTTTCGCTTGTCCTCCAACAGACTGTTTTGAAGGATCTGAACTTGAAGTGGTTGTTTGTGTATTCGTCGATGATTCCTGAGACTCAGTGCTGCTTTGTGAGCTAGACTGCCCAGCGCCTGCCCCCGAAGATGATGTGCTCGAGGTATTACCCGCGCCAGCGCCTTGCCCTGTACCTTGACCCGCCGCGCTAGCTACGCTTTGTGCGCTCGATTGCGCCGCTGCGTTCATGCATTCTTCGCTTTGGTTTAGTGCGCCAAATAAGGAGTCGTCTAGCGCTTGTATTTTTTCCGCTTCTGTCATCGTAGATAGGTCTTGTTCGCCAAAATCGAGAACGGCGCAATCTTGATAATAGGTAGGGGCTTCGCTCGTTTGAGCGCCGGCTGAAGCAAAAATGAGAGCGTTAAGCAGTAATGCTAGTGGCAAATAATACTGCATGGCGAATAAGTCCTTTTAATCTGATTTGGGGTGGTTCATATATTACCCTCCATCCTTACAGCAGTTATACCACTCTTTTACTTAAGACTAAACTCAGTTTTAAACATGCACAGGTAAGTTTTCATATTCAGAAAATAAAAAGCCGACGAAACAGGAAGCTTTCGTCGGCTTTAGCGTTGGGTTAATTAAGGCCTACTAGTTTATGTTATTTATTACTACAGGCCTTTGGACGCAGAATTAATGCTCCCAATGATAGTGGTGCGCTTTCGCTTCCACATCATCTGCCGTTTGTTGCGGCATAAAGGTGGCATTGTCTTGCTCAAAGAAAAACGGTTTGCGTTTTTTCTTACTGCCCACTTCGTTCATGGTGGCCGACTCGTATACGCGTCCATTTAGTACAGTGTACTCTACGAATTCACTCTTTCTAATGTCGTTAAGCACGTCGCCATCAATCACTACAAGGTCAGCAAGTTTACCTTTTTCGATACTGCCAATATCTTTGCCCATACCTAGATGTTTCGCGCCATCAATAGTACCGCCGCGTAGCGCTTCCCAAGGCGTGAAGCCGCCTTGTTCCATGATCCACAGCTCCCAGTGAGCAGCTAAGCCTTCACGCTGTCCGTGAGCGCCAATATGTACACTGACCCCATTATCTCGAAGCTCTTTGGCGTAGCTTGCAACGTTTTGGTGGTTGTACTGATTTTCTGGCGCAGTAGGTCTGCGGATCGCACGGCTATCTAGAATAGTCGACGGGGTATAGCGAAGAAGACGCGGGTTCTTCCACACTTCAGTTTTGTCGTACCAGTACTCTTCACCCATCATGCCGCCGTAGGACACAACAAAGGTCGGCGTATAGCCAAACTCTGTGGCTTTCCATAGTTGAGTGACGTCGCTGTAGCCTTTTTCCACAGGAATGCTGTGCTCAAGACCCGTATGGCCATCTACCAACATAGTCAGATTCTGCTGAAGCTTACCGCCTCCTTCAGGCACAACCATCATCTCTTGATTTTTTGCTGCCCACAGCACTTGCTGGCGCTGATCGCGACGGGGCTGGTTGTAGCTTTTCACTGAAATAGCACCGGCTTCTTTCAAGCGCTCTACGTGGAAATAGGCATCTTCATAATTGTTGATAATCGCTTTGTAACCTAGCCCTTCTGCACCGTATAAAATCGTGCCGGTGGAGTAGATACGTGGCGCAACAATATCGCCTTTACGCTGTAATTCTGCCGCAGCAAAAATTTCTGTCGTGTCGTTTGAAGGATCATGAATGGTTGTTACGCCGAACGACACATTCGAGTACTGACTCCAGTTTTGCTGAGGAATAATCTCATTGCGGCCCTGCGAGCCGTGAGCGTGCGCATCAACAAGCCCTGGGATAATGGTTTTACCCGTTGTGTCTATTTTCATTGCATCATCAGGAATGGTCACATCGCCACGTTTACCCACTGCTTCAATGCGGTTGTCTTTAATCAGCACAACGCCATCTTCAATCACCTCTTGGGTGTTGTCGGCATCGCGCATGGTTACCACTTTACCGCCAACCAAAGCTTTGTAACCAGATGGCTTGTCAGCTTTAGTGGTAAACGACAAATCCATACCTTCAGCTACCGGCTCAGGCAGCATTTCCGCTGCGCCATCAACAAAGGCAAAGGCTTCATCGAGTGAACGGCTAAATAGCGTAGGGCCGTTAAACCAGCTAAGGGTTCTATTGTCAGGAGACCACGTTAAGTATTCACCTGCACGGCTTGAGAGCTGCGTTACCGGCAGTGAGGTCATGTTCGGGCCTATGGTGATGCGCTTGCCATTTTCGACAAATGGCGCCACGTACGTTTTGAACTGGTAAACAAACGCAACCCATTTCTTATCGTGTGAAAGTTTGTACTCACTTACTTTATCTGCACCGTAAAGGTGAGTTCGCTTGTCGTTACCCTTAAGGTTAACGCTTGAAAGCTGGGTTTCGTAGTAAGCTTCGCCGCCCGCTGATTCGGTGAAATACACTCGGTCGTCGTTACCCGCGAAATGCGCGTTGTAGCCGCCATCAGAGACTTTTTCTACGGTGTCTTCTTCAAGATCTGCTACGTAAATTCCTGGCTCAACCGAGTATTTGGGGTCTAATAAGTAGCCGCCCGTAAACTTGCGGAAGACGACTTTCTCGCCATCGGCAGAGAACGACGGCTCAATGTAGTGACCTGGCTGCTGGGTAATAACCTTTCCTTTCCCGCCACGAGCAGAAACCACGCGAACGGTGCCTAGGTCTTGGTCATTCCATGTCGTATAAACAATCGACTTTCCGTCGTTAGAGAAGCGCGGATAGTATTCGTCATGGTCGTTTTGTTTCGTTAAACGCTTAATTTTGCCAGATTTAACGTCGCGCACATAAAGTTTACCTAACGCTTGGAAGAGTACGGATTTACCGTTGGGCGACATTTGAGACCAGCGGATCATGCGAACGTCAAATTCATCAGGTGCGACATCTACGTCAAAACGTAACGCATCGGCAAACTTCACCGTGCCTTCAACGGTCACGTCCATGGTGCTGGTGGTTTTATCTTTCACGTTGATAGTGTGGAACTTACCGCCTGTCCAATATACGATTTCGCTGCTGTCTGGCATCCAGTCGAAGTAGGCAAAGTAACCTTCCGAACCAAAGCCTTCCTGCATATCTCGCTCTAGTTCTAACGTCAGTGGTGTTTCTACACCTGTCTTGATGTCTTTAATGAAAAGCGCGGTTCTATCTTTAACGCGACGCACAAAAGCGATGTATTTACCGTCAGGTGAAGGCGTAGGAACCACAGCGCCGCCCGTACCGCTAATATAGCGGCTCTCTTCGCCGGTTTCGCGGTCGTAGCGAGTGATAGCAAAAATGCCTTCTAACGGGTCGCGGTTATATTCAAAGCGGGCGCCCGGAACCGTATTTTCGGTAAAGTAAATATACTTGCCGTCATGAGAGAATACAGGGTCAGCAATGTTTTGTTGGTCGCGCTTTCCGCTGTTACGAGCTTTAATTTGTAGGCCGTCACCACCTGATTTGTGGTACATCCAAATCTCGCCCGCAGGAATACTACGGCTAGACATGATGCCTTTGGTTACCACTAGGTATTCGCCGTCTGGGCTCCATTTAGGAGAGTGGATAAGATTGCTTTTCTCTTTGGTTACCTGACGAAGATTACTACCGTCAATGTCCATAACCCATACGTTACTTAACCCATCTTTATCCGAGATAAATGCGATCTGTTTACCGTCTGGAGAAATTGAAGGGTGAATATTCCATGCGAAGTCTTGGGTCAGCGGGGTCGCATCGCCACCACTCATGCTCACTTTGTACAAGTCACCCAGCATGTCAAAAACCATAAACTCGCCGTTTGGTGCAACGTCTAAGCTAGACCACGTGGTTTCGTTTGTTTTGATAGTGACTTCGTTTAATGCATAAGGTGGGTTGCTGACTTCCCACGTTTCAAGCTCGGATTCTGTTTTTTCTTCACTGTCGTTTTGGGCGTATAAAGTAGGTGCGACGCCCAAGCCCAGGGCGCTTACTAGCGTGATGGCCAGTAAACTTTTCTTTGTCGTTATCATAATTGTGTTTCCAACCGCTTGTTATTTATTTTCTGTCTACATCAGAGTACATGACTTAACATGAAGATACGTACTCTTGAATTGTAAAACTAAGGTTAATCTTACTGCAAAGTAGGATAGATTCATTTAGCTTATGCGATTGTAAGCACGATTTTAGCGTTTAACTTTCATTGACCAATTTTCGAGAATCGTTACTATTCGCGTTTATTTCGCAATTTGTGAGCGCTGTTTTGAAACTTTGGGTACGACGACTGCACCTTCTATTAGCGCTGGTATGTGGGTTATTTATTATTTGCCTTAGCATCACCGGTGCATTGCTAATTTATGCAAAAGATATCCAAACCTTTGTCCAACCAGAGAAGTGGACCATAGAATCTCACGAATCGCCCTTACCCCTTTCTTACATAGTGAATGCGCTGGAAGACGAGACGGGTCAGAAAGTCGAGCTTTTAATGCCCGAGTCAGACCCTGAACTCGCTTGGCAAGGGAAGCTCAACAATGGCGAATACGTAAGCGTAAACCCCAACTCTGCCGAAATACTTCATAGATACGATTATTACAGCACGTTTTATGGGTTCACCATGGCTATCCATCGATGGCTGTTGTATCAAGATGGTGACAACGAAAGGCCACTTAGAAATTGGGTGTCTGTTAGTGCCTTAGTTCTACTTCTTGAAGTAATTGTGGGTTTTTACCTTTGGGTAAAGCCAAAAAATAGAATAAAACGCCTTGCGATTAAACGCCGCGCCAAGTTTCGAATTCTCATGTATCAACTTCATACAGTGCTGGGCGTTTATTTGGCTATACCACTAATACTCATCGCTTTTAGTGGCATGGCGTTTAATTGGAAAAGCGCTACGCAGCAGGTGGTGGAAACCGTTACTTTTTCAAAAGTTGAGAAAAGGCCAGTACCTGAACCGTTATCCCACGATGCTAGTAGTGCTTCAGTGGCTATCGATACATCTTATCAAAACGCCATAGCGGTGTTTCCCAATGCGTCACTATTTCGCATTTACTTCCCAAAAAATTCAGGCGAACACATAGGTTTCAGAATGCAAAACCCCGGCGAGTCTCACGCCTACAGTTGGGTTTGGACAAACCCTCAAAATGGAGAAATAACGGGTTATTACGATGCATCAAAAGCGAACGTAGCGACGCAGGTTTGGAACTTCAAATACAAGTTTCACATTGGTGATTTCGCGGGCCCATTGCTTGAATTTATCTGGTTATTAATCGCATTACTCCCTGCGTTTTTTACGATAACAGGATTTTACTTTTGGTATAAACGCCACTTTAGATAATGAGAATAATTTTCATTATCTTTACATTGTTCTTCTACACCTTTAGTATAACGCGCCTTTCGTAACCTTATTTTCTTAAAAGAGTTTTCATGTTTAGACCATCGCTTACGCTCATTGCCTTAGCCGTTAGTGCGCCTTCTTTTGCTAATGATGCCCAAAAGGATATGGAACGTATTATCGTTTCTGGAAGTCGTGTTATTGAAAGTATTGATGAAGTACCAGCGTCAATCACCGTTATTTCAAGAAAGCAGATTGAAGATCACCTAAAGGTAAATCCCGAGTTACAGAGCTTGTTAGCGCAGATGGTGCCGGGCTTAGCTCCAGATACAGGTAGTTCGAGCAATACTGGCCAGTCTTTGCGCGGACGAGCTCCGCTTGTGATGATTGACGGTGTGCCTCAGTCCACGCCGCTTAGAAATGGCTCGTTAGGTGTGAAAACGATTGACCCTAGCGCGCTTGCTAGAATTGAGGTAATTAAGGGCGCTACGTCTGTTTATGGCAATGGAGCGTCAGGCGGTATTATCAACTACATTACCAAACAAGCAACAGCGCAAGACACGCATGAGGGTCAAGTGAGTTTGTCTTCACGTTTTAGCGCAGTGAAGCTTGAAGAGTCAGCCGGTGCGCGTATTTCAGCTGCGATTAACGGCAAGGTGGAGAATTTCGATTACCTTGTTACCGCCAGTTACGAGGAAAACGGCGTTCAGCGCGATGCAGAAGGCGACATCTTAGGTTTGCAGTACGGCCTGTCAGACGCTGAAACACAGAATTACTTTACCAAATTAGGTTACGACTTCGACCAAGAAAAGCGTCTTCAATTTAGCTACAACTACTTTAGCTCTCAACAAAAAACTGATTTGGGAGATGTTCCCGGAGACATCAACGAAGGCGTGAAAACCTACGCTATTCACGTACCTGAAGCGTTGCAAAAACGCGGGAAACCTCAGGGGCCTGACGGAAATGAGAACATCACTCTGAAATACACAGACAGCAATATCTTTGCAAACAGCGAAATGACGCTTGATGTGTACACACAGGATATTGAGAACGTATTTTTCTTTTCACCTAACTTAGCTAATCCTGATGAAGGCTACGACGGTGGTCAGTCTATTATTCGCTCTGAAAAGCGCGGCGCTCGCGCGACATTTAATACTGCTGTTGATTTTGATGGTGTTGAAGCTACGTTCATTTATGGTATCGACGCACTGAAAGACACCACCTCACAGCCGCTGGTTGATGGGCGAGTGTGGGTACCTGAGATGGAAATGGACAGCTTAGCTGGCTTTTTACAAACGAAATGGGTAATTAGCGACGACGTTATCGTAAAGGCTGGTGTGAGAAGGGAAAGCATCGACTTATCGGTTGATGACTACGAAACACTGAAGCTGTGTCGCTCTGAAACTCAATGCTCTGTTCCTCTTCAAGTTAAGGGGGACACTATAGATTACGACGCAACCACTTATAACATTGCAATTAAGTATAACTGGAGCGACAGCTTTAGCCCGTTTTTCAATTACTCGCAAGGTTCAGATATCGCTGACATTGGCCGCCTACTGCGCGCTGCAACGGTAGATGATATTGGTCTTATTCAAACGGAAGCTTCTATCATCGATAACTACGAAGTGGGTTTCACTTCTCTTTTCGACCAGGTACGCCTTGAAGTTGCGGCTTACAGAAGTACATCTGAACTTGGTACGACCAATAGTTTCAACGAAGTGACAGGTGTGTATGAGCCTGTACGCGCACCACAGGAAATTTGGGGTTATGAAGGCTTAGTAGACTATCGAATCTCTGAAACGCTCAATGTGATAGCCACATATAGTTACGTTGAAGGGAAAAATACCGAAGCTGATGTGTACCTTGGCTCTCGCCAAATTAGTCCACCCAAAGCAACGGCAAACGTAAACTGGAAGCCATCAGACACTTTATCGTTAACAGTTAGCTATCTGTATGTGGGTGATCGTAAACGCTTCTCGCCAAATGCTGACGGCGACTATGTGGGCGATCAAGGACCTATATCGAGCTATAATATTGTTAACCTAAGTGGACAGTACCAGTTCGCTGAAAACTGGAACGCGTTTATGGGTGTCGAAAACCTGTTTAACAGCGACTACTATCCTGCGCGCGCTCAGTCATACACCTACGGTGGCTACAATATTAAAGGATTAGGCACCACAGCAACCCTTGGTGTGACTTACTCTTTCTAACCAATAGCACCTCGTCTAATTGTGGCGAGGTGCCTTCTCTCTACCATCACTTTCAGTGATGCTTGTCTATTACAGCAATAATCGCTAATTTCGTAACAACTCATTAACAATGAATTGTGTAGGAATTACCGTGAGCAACGCTGAACAACAATTGCATTATTCTACTTGTACGCTTTGTGAAGCAATGTGTGGTATTGAGGTAGCGACGAAAGGCCGTCAAATACTGTCAATAAAAGGGGATAAAGAAAACCCATTTAGCCAAGGTCATATCTGCCCGAAAGCGAGTGCGTTAAAAGACTTGTACGACGATCCTGACCGCTTGAAGCGCCCGGTAAAAAGGGTACGAATTGACGGCGAGGCGAGTGCATCGGAAGACAGTGCATTGGAAGACTGCACCTGGGAAGAGATTTCGTGGGATGAAGCCTTTGATTTGGTCGCAAACAATTTACACCACATCCAGCAGGCACACGGCAATAATGCGGTAGGTGTGTATTTAGGAAATCCCAATGCGCACAATATGGGCTCAATATTATTCGGACCGTATTTCTATCGTGCCCTCAAGTCGCACAACCGCTATTCCGCTACCTCCGTTGACCAGTTGCCCCATCATATTGTTAGTCGACGACTGTTTGGTCATATCTCCCAAATTCCCATTCCTGACATTGATCACACGCAGCACTTTATGATCATCGGCGGGAATCCGCTGGCCTCTAATGGCAGCATTATGACCGTGCCAAACGTGAAAAAGCGTTTAAAGGGCATTCAAAAACGTGGAGGGAAGGTCGTCGTTATCGACCCTAAACGCAGCGAAACTGCCGATATCAGCTGTGAACATCACTTTATTCGTCCAGGCAGTGACGCGCTGTTACTGCTAGCTATGCTGCATGTATTGTTTGAAAAGCAGTTATACAAGGCGGATGAAATTTTACCTTATGCCGAGGATATAAAAGCGGTCGAAAAATACGTTCGCGATTATTCACCACAAAAGGTGAGCGAGCTCACCGGTATTACAGCTTCACAAATCACTCAGCTTGTTTTGGACTTCTGCAATGCTGAGTCTGCAGTTTGTTATGGAAGGATGGGGGCTAGCGTACAAGCGTTTGGTACGCTCACTCAGTATCTCATCATGCTGTTTAATATGCTCACCGGAAACCTAGATAAGCGGGGTGGCATGATGTTTACTCAGCCAGCCGCCGACGTATTACCTGTATCAGGCAAGGGCAGCATGGGCGGATTTACCTCTCGCGTAAGAGGGCTTCCGGCGTTTGCTGGTGAGTATCCGGTGGCGTGTTTAGCCGAGGAAATCTTAACCCCGGGAGAAGGACAAATTAAGGCCATGGTAATTGGTGCAGGTAATCCCGTGGTCACTACACCAAATGCAGAACAGCTTGATAAAGCATTTCCTCAACTCGATTTTATGGTTGCGGTGGATTTTTACGTTACCGAAACCTCCCGACATGCAGATGTGATCCTTCCTCCGGTAACCGCGCTAGAACGCGACCACTACGACATTGTTTTTCACAACTTTGCCGTGCGAAATTTCGCTAAGTATTCGGAAGCGGTGGTGGACATTGACGAATACCAGCTTAGCGACTGGCAAATATACCTTTCGTTAGCAGAAAGGCTCGATGCGCTAAACGGAAAAAACACCGCACACTATGCTGCGCTTTGGGACAAGCAGCCTAAAGGTGTGGTCGATGATTTGTTGCAAGCAGGTCTTTATGGTCGAGCAGCAAGTAAAAAAGAGGGCGCTGATGCTAACTTAAGCGAAACTTCAACCGCTATCCCGGAAGGCGGGTTGTCGATTGATACGCTTAAAGCACACCCACACGGTATCGACTTGGGGCCGCTACAGCCGTCTTTGCCTCATGCCTTGTTCCATGAAGATAAGAAGATTCACTTAGATTTTGATTACTTCATGGCTGATTTAGACAGGGTTAACACGCATTTTTTTGGAAAAGCGAACCATGGTACGCCGCAAAATCAGCCCGTTGTTTTGATAGGGCGCCGGCATATTAAAACTAATAATTCGTGGCTGCATAACAGCCCTCGTATGGTGAAAGGCAACAACCGATGTACGCTGCAGCTTCATCCTGATGACGGGGCTAAATATGGCATTACAGATGGCGATGAAGTAAGTGTGAAATCGCGAGTTGGCCGGCTAAGAATAGAGGCTGAGATAACCGATGCGATTATGCCCGGCGTGGTATCTATTCCCCATGGATGGGGGCACAACAAAAAAGGCATAAAGTTGTCTGTGGCAAGTCAGCACCCTGGGGTAAACACCAATATTCTTACTGACGATTTACAGGTAGACGAATTATCGGGAAATGCGGTGCTAAATGGCGTGCCCGTGGAGCTAGAAAAAGTAAGTTAAACACATAAAAAAAACGGCATTTGCTAATAAGCTAATGCCGGTTTTTAAAAGAAAGCGCTCAATCGAGCGCGTCTACCTAGGTCATAGTAACAAATTCTTCTGCACTGGTAGGGTGAATAGCTACACACGCATCAAAGTCAGCTTTGGTCGCACCCATTTTTATGGCAACGGCGAAGCCTTGCAGAATTTCATCCATGCCGTGCCCAATACCGTGAAGGCCTACCACTTTTTCGTCTTTACCCGCGCATACCAACTTCATCTTGGTCATTTGACGGTGGCGGGTTACCGCGGTGTACATAGACGCAAAACTAGAGGTGTACACTTTAACGTTGTCTTCACCGTATTCTTCAATAGCTTCTGGCTCGGTTAAGCCAATAGTGCCAATGGGTGGATGACTAAACACAACGGTTGGAATAAGCGAGTAATCCATATGGGCGTCTTTTTGGCCGTTAAACAAACGCTCGCTAAGCAAACGGCCTGCTTTAACTGCCACCGGAGTAAGCTCTGCTTCACCGGTAATATCACCAACCGCGTAGACATTCTTTGCCGTGGTGTTTTGATATTTGTCGACCTTAACCGTGCCGTTGTCGTTCAGTTCAACGTCGGTATTTTCAATATCAATTTTGTCGGTAGAGGGTTTACGGCCGATCGCCCAAATCAAGCAGTCAGCTTTTAACACTTCGCCATTGGTTAAGTGTATTGATAGCTCGCCATCGTCAGCTTTTTCCACTTTCTCTACGCTAGCATGGTCGTGCAGTTTGCAACCTTCAGCGTGGATCATATCTACTAAGGTTTCGTGAATGATAGGGTCGAAATTTCTAAGCGGAGCGTGTTTGCGAACTACCAGATGCGATTCTGTGCCAAGGGCGTGAAGAACGCCGGCCAGTTCAACTCCAATGTAGCCTGCGCCAACCACGACAGCACGCTTCGGCTGCTCTTTCAGGGCAAAGAAACCATCAGAATCAATACCGTACTCAGCACCTTCAATATCTGGGATGATTGGGCGGCCGCCTACAGCAATCGTAATATGGTCAGCCGTGTACTTTTCGCCGTTGACTTCTACCGTGTTGTTATCGATAAACTTCGCGAAACCGCGAATTAAGGTAACGTCATTTGCGGTAAGAGCGCGGTCGTAAGAAGCATGAATACGCTCAATATAAGCCTGGCGGCTGGCAATTAGGCTGTCCCAGCTAAAGTGATTTACCGACAAATCGAACCCGTATTCAGGTGCATAGCGATGTATGGCTTCAGCCACCTGTGCTCCGTACCACATGGCTTTTTTAGGCACGCAACCAACGTTCACGCAAGTACCGCCAATATCTTTCGCTTCAATGATGGCGGCCTTCTTTCCGTGTTTAGCTGCACGGTTTGCAGATGCGATACCACCGCTGCCACCGCCAATACATATATAATCAAAATGTGTCATTCAAAAAGCCTTCTTTGTCGGTTAGGCGAACATAAACGATAAGCATAGATGCCTTCGGTAGGTTCGCACAGCAAATCATTCTCTATCGGTCTTGTCATAAAGAGTGATTAAAAGACCGAGATTTGCTTTAGGGAATTTCATTTAGTTTATCAATGGGGACAGTGCAGCCTAATTAAAAGGCTAAGACAAAGCGAAGCATATTCATGCATCGCTCATCCTGCTTTCAGCACGTAACCTGTAGAACTTATTCACTTATAGTAGCAGAAAGCTCTTCTGGTTCTATTTGAATACTAAACGCTTTTCCACGTTCTTCTTCAAAGTGTACGAGTTTTTGAATGGTGGCATCACTAAACACATGTCCCTCGGGAAGGATAAGGATGTGACTATCGTTATACAAATTTTGGGCTAGTACCATGCCTGCTTTGAGCTGCGAGGCTTTCAATGATGTAGAAAGCAGTTTAGATGTCGTTACATCTTCAGCTTCGAGCAACAGGTCCAAAAATTCACCGTCATAGCGGGTGTTTCTGTGCTTTTTCATTTCTAGTTTGGCATCGCGAGGGCTCATTTCGATACCGCTCATTCTGCCGGTTACTAAGCGCCAGTAATCTCGGGCTATGGCCAAGATACGCGCGCCAGCAGGAATTTCTTTTGCAACTTTGTTATACAAGCCTGAGCCATTATAGTGCTCGAACTGAAATTCAATAATGTCAGAAACTTGATGTAGTTCGTGAGCCGGAGCAAGTATTAACGCAGCCTGCTTGGTTTGCGATAGATAGTTTTGCTGCTGTTGATATTTAAGCTTTGAAAATGGCGCCTTAAAATCTTCGCTTTCAAGCCCTAGTAACCCAAGCTCGCAGATAAGGCCAGCATAACGCACCTGTTTGATTTCTTCTTTCTCTAATCGAGCAATACGCGCCAGTTTTGATGCCAACTCGCTAACCTCAATGGCAAACTTACCATTAATGTCAGGGTTAATGCTTATCACGTTGAACAGCACCTGCTCCATTGCAAGGTTGTGTTTTTCGATTTTATTTAGCGCCGCTTTTATCTGGCGCGTGCGCTTTTGAACCACTTGTTCTAGTGAGGCATTTACGTCGCGTAGCTTTTTATTTTGCAGTCGTGTTAGTTTTTGTAGACGAAGGTTTTCCGCCTTTAACTTAACGCGTTCTAAGCCTTCTTCTACAACAGCAATAAGCTCTTGGTTGTCCCATGGCTTTTGCAGGTAACGGTGTATCTTGCCTTGGTTTACGGCTTTAATTGTGGACTCAATGTCGGCATAGCCAGTGAGCACAACTCTAAAGGTCTCGGGATAATTGATAGCGACCTGTTCGAGTAATTCCGCACCTGACATCTGCGGCATTTTCATGTCAGAAATAACTACGTGAACATCGTGTTTACTCATTAAATCTAACGCTTTGGCACCACTATCAGCAAGCAGTAAGGTGATGTCCATTGTGAACAGCGCACGCTTAATAGCGCGAAGGATATTCGGCTCGTCGTCGACAAATAGAACCGTGTAGGTCGTGGCTTGTTCTGTAGTAGGCTCTGTCATAAATTATTATCCTTATAAGCGACGTTACAACTATTACACGCAATGCTGCTTGATAACACTATTAGTTGATTCATCCTTCGCTCTCTAATGTTTTATCTGAGTGTGAAACAAGGGGGAGCGCTAATGTAAATATGCTTCCTTCTCCCTCTTTACTGGTGGCTGAGAGCGTGCCGCCATGCTCCTGAGCAATGCCAAACGAAATTGAAAGACTAGTTGTAAAAAATGGATTGAAGAGTTTGTCTAAATGACTTGATGGAATACCGCAGCCAGTGTCTTCTACACGAAGCTCGACAAACTTGCCCGCAGTACAGGTGGTAATAGTTATCTTACCGTTCTTACCCGTGCTCTCTATCGCTTGTCCCGCGTTAATGAGTAAGTTGGTAACAACTTGAGAAACCTTTCCTACATTCATGGCAACGTCAGGGACTTTGCCTAAATGCGTTTCAACAGTGCAAATATACTTTAATTGGTTGTTCACCATGGCAAGGGTAGTGCGTACACAATCATTAATGTTGTGCTGCTGCATGTGGTCACTGTCTACACGAGAGAATAGCTTTAACCCTTTTACAATTTCAGCAACCCGACTTAAACCGTCTCTCGAATCGCTGAGAAGGTCGGTGATATCTTCATTGATAAACGCCATATCCTGATTAGCTAACATTTTTTCTAGTTCTGACAAGGCAGAAGCACGCTTACCTTCGTCTTGCTCATTAAGGACCGCGTTAATTTGTGAAAATATCATTTGGTAGGTAGCAACGTACTCGCTTAAGGTGGATATGTTGCTGCTGACAAAACCGACAGGATTGTTAATTTCATGGGCGACCCCCGCTGCTAGCTGGCCAACTGACGCCATTTTCTCAGCTTGAAGTAGTTGTACCTGGGTCTCTTTTAGATCTTTATTGGCTTCTTGGAGTTGATAGTTTTTCTGATGCAGCAATGCGGTTCTATCCTGAACCTTTTCTTCAAGTAGCGTGTTAAGCTCTTTAAGCTCATCTTGCGCGTATTGACGCTGCGCATGTTCTTCTTTTAAACGCTCAACCAGTTGATTAAATGCCTCTGCCAGTTCGCTTAACTCATCAGTGCCGCGCACGGGAACAAAAACATCTTGATAGCTGTTGTTTTTCACTGCATCACCTAAACGTTTAGCGCCTTCGTGTAATTGATGAAGTTGCGACATCAGGTAAGAGCCAAGTAAGTAAGAGCACAATCCGACCAAAATAAATTCTAGAAAAGCCAGTGTAACTGTCCAGTTTCTCACCCTCGATACTGATTCAGTTACTGAAGCAATGTTAAGCCCAATCTCTACATAGCCGTACAAAGTCCTGTTCACCATGATGGGGGCTCGGGTGTCGTAAATACCATCATCAGCGTCCGAAACACTTGTGTCGGCAGTAAAAGGGCGGTTTAGTGCGTTGGTGTTACCCTTTTCTACGAAAACTCTGCCTAATTTGTCTTTAACTTTGACGTAAGCAATATTGGGGTTGGTAAGGATTTCTGAGACGTCGGCATCTAGAGCTGCAAGGTCGTAACTTAAAAAGGCATTTTTTGTCGTCGAAACAAAAAGGGCAACTGTGGTGTCGGCTGACTTCTTTATATTACTGTCGACAAGGTCATTAAGTAGCTGAAACACCGTCACAATGAGCACTAGCAGCAAAAGCGCTGCTATTGATGCGATGCCTGTTATTGTTTTTATACGCAACGACAGTTTCATACGAGTCTACTCATAAATGCGGCCTCGATAGCGATGCTATTCCCAATGCTCTCACGTCGTCCCAATCACTGTCGTTTGACGCTATAAAGCCGTTAAATCCAATACCTTTTAAAATCCAAGACTTACTTGTGTCATTCGACAAAGCAAGTAATGCATTAAGAATAGCTTGTCTGTCAGCGAGTGCCATATTTGGATGGGTTGCTATAGCATGAGGCGTATAACCTTTGCTCTTCCAAAGGACACGTAATTCTTGTTTAACGTCGTCAGGTGAACTGTTAAGCGTACGGACAATGCCACCCCCAGCATTGAAAAAGCCCCTTTGTACTGCGAGGTACACAGAGTCATGAGAATTGACGTAGCGCGGTACAAAAGCAATGCTTTTCATCCGCAAGTGAGCGCTTGTGATAATTGTGGCAGCAAACGCAGCTGGCGCTGGGAAGGCTACTTCAGTACCGCTTAAGTCATCCAGAGAGCGTATGGGGCTGTCTTTATGTACAACAAGTAAGCCGCGAATTTCTTTATCGCGTTGGCGCGCAAGCGCGCGGTATCCCGCAGATTCATTAAAGACCACAAAGTGGTAGGGGTTCATGTAGGCAATATCATATTTGCCGTCGGCGAGATTAGCCTCGAAGGTGGGAATGTCTTTTGCAGTTTTAAAATCAATCTTAAAACCGGTGTAATTGCTCACATAGTCGATTAAGGGTTGCCATGTTTCAGCCATTTTCTTGGCAGACTGCTGAGGTACAACAGCAAAAGTAAGGGGTTTAGCATTTGTCGGTAATGCGCAAACACCTACAAGCAAACTTAAAAGAGCGAATCGCGATAACCAAGCCATAATGTCACTCCCTTTAAATCGATTTACATCGACATAAACTGCTCAAGGACCATTGTTAAGTCATGATTTGAGAACGGCTTTTGTAAGGTGGCATCAGCCCCTATCTCAAGCGCGCGCTCCAGGCTAATTTCATCGAGTGCCGATATGACCACAATTTTGAGATCTTTATATTTACTCTGATCTCGCGTGAATTCGATAACGCTGTAACCGTCCATGCCTGGCATACTTAAATCTAGGGTCATGACTTTGGGCTCGTATTGGCTCAGCATAATCCCCGCTTGGAAGCCGCCTGTAGCGATATACGACTCATAACCCGCCCGTCTGGCCACGCGCTGAATAGACTTGGCAACTGGCATTTCATCGTCAACAATTAATATTGAGGGCGTGGCAATGCCTTTCAATGAATCGGGAATTGGCATGTCGTGTCGTTCAAGAAAGGCGACAAAATCTTCTACTAATACTCTGTTGTTTCCACGCCCAGGAAGTTTGAAGCCTTTCAGCTTGCCGCTTTCGATCCATCGAATTACGGTGCGCAGATTTACATCGCAATACGAGGCTATTTCGCCTGAGGTCAACGTTTTCATATCTATGCCTTGTAGATTTATTAATCGAAATTATAGACGCTGAACAGCGAAGGGACAAAGTAGACAAAAGGATGAAATGTGACATTTGTGACAGCGCTTGGCGGAGCTGACTGTGTTGTTCAGGTTTTATGAGGGGCATTAAGAAAAACGGTGCAGCGGCATTCATTGAATTCGTAAATATAGGCAATAATCATGATCCATGCACGTTGACGGCAAGTAAGTTCAAAATAGGTCAACAGTGGCTAAAACAATAGCTTGCTTTTAATCAGCGAAGCCCCATCATTATTCTATCAAAGTGTTAAGAGTGAAAAAGATTATGACAACCCCTGCAATTGAAATGGTAGATGGTCTACCAATTTTTTCTGCTATTGAACCTGCCTCTATCAAGCCTGCAATTGAAAAAGCCATTGCGGCGTGCAAAAGCGAAATAGATGAGGTCGTGGCGTCGAAAGAATACTCTTACCAGAATTTAGTGCTGCGCCTTGAAGAGGCCGATGATCGTTTAAGTAAAATATTTTCACCCGTTTCTCATATGAATAGCGTGGTGAGCAGCGATGAATTGCGTGAAGCCCACGATGCGTGTTTACCATTATTATCTGAATACGGAACTTGGGTAGGCCAGCACGAAGGCCTTTACAATGCTTACGCTTCCCTCAAAGCGTCTGACGAATTTGCGACTCTAAGCGAAGAGCAACAAAAAGTGATTGAAAATGCTGTTCGCGATTTCACGTTGTCAGGTGTCGCACTGCCAGCGCAGCAAAAGAAGCGTTTTGCAGAGATTCAGGCAAAGCTTAGCGAGCTATCATCAACCTTTTCCAATAATGTGATGGACGCCACTATGGGCTGGACTAAACACATTACCGATGAAGCTGAACTTGCCGGTATGCCAGAGTCAGCCCTTGAAGCAGCGGCGCAAGCTGCGCACCAAAAAGACTTACAAGGCTGGTTGTTTACGTTAGACATTCCGTCTTATTTGCCAGTCATGCTTTACGCCGATAATCGCGAACTTCGCGAAGAAATGTATCGCGCCTATGCAACAAAAGCGTCTGATCAAGGACCTAATGCGGGTAAGTGGGATAACACCGATATAATCAAAGAAACCTTAACGCTGCGTACTGAACTGGCTGAATTGTTAGGTTTTTCAAGTTATGCAGAGCGTTCACTAGCGACTAAAATGGCGGATTCTACCGATCAGGTCATCGGGTTCTTGCGTGATTTGGCGGCTAAGTCTAAGCCTCAGGCAGAGAAAGAGCTTGAAGAAGTACGAGCGTACGCGAAAGACAAGCATGGTGTCAGCGAGCTAGCGGCATGGGATTTACCGTATTACAGCGAGAAACTGAAACAGGAAAAGTACACGATTTCTGATGAAATGCTTCGGCCTTATTTCCCTGAAGATAAAGTGCTGTCTGGTTTATTCGAAGTTGTACATCGCCTGTACGGCTTAAAAATTATTGAGCAGCCTGGCATTGATACGTGGCATAAAGATGTACGTTACTTCACCATTACTGACGATGCTGATGTGATGCGCGGCAGCTTTTACCTAGACTTGTACGCACGAGCTAAAAAGCGTGGCGGCGCGTGGATGGATGAATGTCGCGTACGTCGTGAAAAAATGAATGGCGAATTGCAGCTACCCGTTGCGTACCTTACCTGTAACTTCAACGCACCTGTAGGGGATAAGCCTGCGCTATTTACCCATGATGAAGTAGTGACCATGTTTCATGAGTTTGGTCATGGAATCCATCACATGCTTACTAAAATGCGCGTAGCGGGTGTATCCGGTATTAACGGTGTGCCATGGGATGCGGTTGAACTGCCAAGTCAGTTTTTAGAAAACTGGTGCTGGGAAGAAGACGCACTTAACTTTATCTCTGGTCACTATGAAACTGGCGAACCGCTTCCTGCTGATTTACTGGAGCGTATGCTTGCTGCACGGGATTACCAGTCAGCGATGCAGATGGTACGCCAGCTTGAATTCAGTCTTTTCGATTTCTTACTGCATAGCGAAAAGGGCAGTGAGGTAGACGTACAGGGCACATTGGATAAAGTGCGTGAAGAGGTGGCCGTGGTCATTCCTCCATCGTTTAACCGTTTCCAAAACGGCTTTGGTCACATATTTGCTGGTGGATACGCAGCGGGCTACTACAGCTATAAGTGGGCCGAGGTGCTTTCTGCCGACGCGTACAGCAAGTTTGAAGAGGATGGAATTTTTAACCGCGATACGGGCAAAGCGTTCTTAGAAAACATTTTAGAAATGGGCGGCAGTAAGCCTCCTATGGACTTGTTTGTTGCTTTTAGAGGGCGCGAGCCGCAAGTTGACGCTTTGCTTCGTCACAGCGGTATTAAAGGCTAGGCACACATGAAAGAGTCTAAGTCAGAGTCTTTTCAATCTATCTACCGCCGAGCGTGCGAGCGCAAAGGCGGTGAAAGGGTGCTTGAAGCCATGCTCCAAGCACCACTTTCTAAAGCGCAAATTGAAGCAATTCCTGACGACCGTTTTTTAGCGGCGATGACCAAAAAAGTGTTCCAGTCGGGCTTCGTGTGGCGAGTTATTGAGCAAAAGTGGCCCGACTTTGAAACCGTATTTTTCGGGTTCGACATTGATAAAGTGTTGTTGATGCCCGATGAAATGCTAGAGCAAAAAGCGTCAGATAAGCGCATTGTTCGCAACTATAAAAAAGTGATGACAGTGCGTGACAATGCCATGATGATCAAAGACGTAGCCCTGGAGCACGGTAGCTTTGGTAAGTTCGTAGCAGGCTTTGAAAAAGACAATATCACAGAGCTTTGGGCGTTTTTGAAAAAACGCGGTGCGCGATTAGGTGGCAACACCGGCCCCTACATGCTTCGTGCACTAGGCATAGACACGTTTTTATTCTCTCGTGACGTGGAAGATTACTTGCGAAAGAATGAAATTATCGACGGTGGCTTGACCTCGAAAAAGTCGCTGTCGGCGGCCAATGCGGCATTTGCGCAATGGCATGAGGAAAGCGGCCGTTCTTTGCAAGAGATCAGTGCCATTGTTGCCTATAGTTGGGGCACAAACAATCAGGTAGCGTAGAGCAAGCTGCTCTAGTCTTCTAAACAAGCGAGCTTGTGCCTTGCAGGCTCCGCTTTTGTAAAGGTCAAAGGCTTGATTTACATCAGGAGACAGTCAGGCATAAAGCTTTTGCTTGAGCACACAATCCTATACACTTCGGCATTAATAAAAATATTCAAATTACAGGACTGTCATGAGCGACAATCAAACTCCCGCTACGCAAGCAGACTCTGCAATCGACAATGCTACTGAGCATACAACGCACTTTGGTTTCAAACAGGTGGATAAAGGGCAAAAAGCCTCTTTAGTTGCTAATGTTTTTGACTCTGTTGCAGCAAAGTACGACGTAATGAACGATCTTATGTCGATGGGAGTGCATCGTTTATGGAAGCGTTTCACAATAGACTGCAGCGGTGTTCGCGCGGGTAATAAAGTATTGGATATTGCCGGTGGTACTGGCGATCTAACCGCTAAGTTCTCTCGCTTGGTAGGTCCTACAGGGCGCGTAACCCTTGCCGATATCAACTTGTCTATGCTGAAAGTAGGCCGTGATAAGCTTCGCGATCGCGGCTTGGTAAGCAACATCGATTATGTGCAAGCTGACGCGGAAGCACTGCCTTTCCCCGACAACCATTTTGATGTGGTGACCATGGCATTCGGCCTTCGCAACGTAACGGAAAAGCAAAACGCGCTTAATTCTATTTTTCGCGTGTTAAAACCAGGCGGCCGTTTACTGGTATTAGAATTTTCTAAGCCTACGTCAGAGCAGCTCAGCAAACTTTACGATATGTACTCGTTTCACATTTTGCCAAAAATGGGTCAGCTAGTGGCGAACGATGCAGAAAGCTACCAATACCTTGCGGAAAGCATACGTATGCACCCAGATCAAGAAACCTTGAAGGGGATGTTCGAGCAGGCTGGCTTTGAGCAATGTGATTACCAAAACCTGACTGGCGGTATTGTAGCGCTACATAGAGGTTATAAGTTTTAATGCCTACTTCTGCGCTGGTTACCGCAACGGCTGAATCGGTTTTAAACAAGTTGCTGTCTTTAGACGAAGACAGCGAAGTAAGGCTAAAAGCGCTTGCTGGCGCCAGGCTTACCGCGTTCATTTCGCCGCTTCCTTATGGTATTACGCTGTCGTTTTCTGACCGTATTGACGTACTCAGTGAACAAGGCTCGTTTGAAGACGCCGTCACGTCCCTTGGGCCGAAAGACTGTTGTATTAAAACGTCGCTACAAACCTTGCCAGAGTTAAAAGAAACCAGCCAGTTGACTCGTCTTATTCAGCAAAAGGCCCTCTTTTTGGAAGGAGAGCTCAATGTTGCTCAGCAGGTCAGTGCCTTGTTTCAGCAGCTCGATATCGACATTGAAGAGTTGCTGGCACAAAAGACTAACGATGTTATTGCCCATCAGACCGTGAAAACGGTGAAATCCGTGCATGAGAAGTCGATGTCAGCGCTAGCGTCCATGGCGAAGGTATTCGGCAACGCCGTAGTAGAAGAAAAGCAGCTTGCTGCACACAAGCTGGCGGTTATGCACTTTAGTGACGAAGTTAATGCGCTTCGCGATCGAGCAGAAAGTGCAGATGCGAGACTGCGCCGCCTAGAAGAAAAATTTAAGTAAGATTGAGAGAAACAGGCTCATAAATGCGTATTGTTAGGTTATACCGAATTAACAAGGTATTGTTGGAACACGGCTTAGACGAACTTATTCCAGCAAAGTGGTTACCCTGGTACGCGCGGGCTATGCGTCATACCATTTTTTGGGTGCGAAACAAGCACAAGGGCAAGTCAGCCGGCGAGCGTATTACCCTTGCACTACAAAACCTTGGGCCTGTTTTTATTAAATTCGGCCAGATGCTCTCTACCCGCCGAGACTTGCTTCCTCCTGCCATTGCTAACGAACTTGCTCGTTTGCAAGACAAAGTTCCGCCGTTTTCATCTGACGCTGCACAAGACATTATCAAGCAAGCGCTAGGGCTTTCTGATTTAAGCGAATTATTCAGTGAATTTGAAAAAGCGCCGCTGGCGTCTGCCTCTATAGCCCAAGTTCACGCGGCAAAGTTGAAGCATAACAACGAAGACGTTGTGGTAAAGGTGTTGCGCCCAGATATTCGCGATACCATTGTGGCGGACATGGAGCTGTTATTTAGCTTGGCTAATGTGCTTCAACGCTGGCTTCCTGATGGCAAACGGCTGCGTCCTGTGGAAGTGGTTGTGGAATACCGCAAGACCATTGTTGATGAGCTGGATTTACTACGTGAATCTGCGAATGGCATTCAGTTAGGGCGTAACTTTGAAGGCTCAGACGCCTTATACGTACCTAAAATTTACAGTGACTACTGTCGCAGCAATGTGTTGGTTATGGAGCGTATTTACGGTCTGCCAATCTCGAATATCGACGCATTACTTACCCAAAATACCAACATGAAGAAATTGGCCGAGCGCGGTGTGGAAGTATTTTTCACTCAGGTATTTCGCGACAGTTTTTTCCATGCAGACATGCACCCGGGCAATATCTTTGTTTCTACCGAACACCCTGAAAACCCCAAATATATCGCCATCGATTTTGGCATTGTGGGTACGCTCAATCGTGAAGATAAGCGCTATCTGGCTGAGAACTTTATTGCCTTCTTCAACCGCGACTATCGCAAAGTCGCCCAGCTTCACGCCGACTCAGGCTGGGTACCGCAGGATACCAATATCGATGAATTCGAGATGGCTATCCGCACGGTATGCGAACCTATATTCCAAAAGCCACTTGCTGAAATTTCCTTTGGTAACGTGCTGCTGCAGCTATTTAATACGGCACGACGTTTCAATATGGTCGTGCAGCCACAGCTTGTGCTACTGCAAAAAACATTGCTGTATATCGAAGGCTTAGGCCGTCAGTTGTATCCTCAGCTCGACCTTTGGAAAACCGCTAAGCCGTTTCTTGAAAACTGGATGAAAGAGCAGATTGGCTTTACCGCCATGATGGGAAAGGTGAAAGACAACTTACCTTTCTGGTCTGAAAAACTACCTGAAATGCCAGACCTGCTGTACGACAGTTTACAGCAAATGAAGCGCTTGCCATTGCAACAACAAAGGGCCCATTTGGCACTGCTCCAAGAGCAAAAGAAAACAACTCAGACCACTCATTTAAGCGTAGTGGGCGCCACTTTTGTGTTAATGACAGCAATACTGCCAATGTACGATTTATCATGGTATTTCCCTGCAAGTACAGGCGTAATTGGCGCAATTTGCTGGTATTTAGCCTGGCGGAAAGGGCATTAATTTTTGTTACGCTGCGGTGAAATATTTATGAAATCCGTAGTTTATCAATTAATTTGTATATTAATCGTCCCGAAGAGTGTTATAGTGGCTTTGGCTTTTAGCCAAAGTCTTTAAAGAGACGCGATTTTGTATTATTTGCTATATGTTAAACCACTCGAGTTACCCGGTAATTTGTTGTAAGTTGTTTGTCCATTCGTAAGTAAGACCCAATACTCCGCCAATTTAAAGACTCTAAAGAACTTAGTTACACGCGCTTATGCGCAATTTAATACGATATTTGAGGTCTATACGACATGTCTAAAGTTACAGGCACAGTTAAGTGGTTCAACGCTGATAAAGGTTACGGTTTTCTAACTCAAGATAACGGCGGTAAGGACGTATTCGTTCATTTCCGTGCGATCATCTCTGTCAGCGAGTAGAATTTGAAGTTGAAGAAGGTCAAAAAGGTCTTCAAGCTGCTAACGTGCAAGCTATCTAAGAATTCAAAAACGGCGGTCATTTGACCGCCGTTTTTCTTTCTAATGTCTGTATTTCCACACCCACGCTAAACGCGCGACAAAGCTTTTAGTCCATACCGCTTTTGGTATATATCATTTCTAACGAATAACGCTTTTCATCAATAGCTAGTCTACCGCGTCGCTATCGCCATCCTTTTTCGGCTACACCACATAAGCACTCGTTCACCCCAATAAATTTGAAGCTCGCAGCATATTCCTAATATCAGTACGCCACGGTATTGCGTAGTCATAGCGTTTAATGCTTTACTCATTACAACGCCCATTTGGGTAATACCAGTCCGCACAGTTAATTACCCACTCAGCGAGACTCAAAGTGTTCGTAATCGCGGCGATAAATACGTCTACAGGGAGTGCTTAATGCACATGACATCAACTATTCGATCTTCATTGGCCACCGCGCTACTTATTCTAATTTCAAACCTTGCTTATGCTGCTCAGGCAAATGGACAAGTCGATGAGGCTCTGATCCATTTCTGTGTTGATATAATAAAATTTCAATATTAATCAACACTTAAAAGAATTCGTTAAAAACGTCCTCAAACTGTTCGCCATTGTTCAATCTTTCTAAGGCTCTGTACATGTCCTTTGGGTTCATCGGCTCCACAGCAATTAGTGATGCTTGATAATACTTTACATTGGTGTTTGGGAAGTCACTAAGGTAAAACACCGACTTAATCTTAGCTACGTCATCACTTGTCACATCAATGTTTTCTAATAAAAATGGCTTTCGGTAATCTGCTTTGATCCCTGTACCTTCAATGAACCAAGCAGGTAATTGAGTTAGTTCAACAAACAGGTTTGTTCTGTGTCTGACTTCTGCATGAACAAGTTCATGGGCTATAACATCAATGTTTAGTCCTTTGGGACCGAGGAATATACATTCTCTAAATAAACCAGAATTTTGCATACCTGTGGGGTTAAATCCGAACTTTGCATAGTTTGTCTCGGCTGTAGCAATGATTCTAGGGTTGGAAGTTGGAGTGCCATAGATATCCGAAACCCTTTTAGCAGCCGCTTGTACAGCATTTGATAGTTCTACTAGCTTTAGGCTGTCGATACTTTGGTCAACATATAAATTAGGTGACACTTCATTGAAGTGTGATACCTCTATCAGTTCGCAAGCAATGGCATCTTTTTTAAAGTAACCAAATGAAGCTATAAAAAACGTAATAAAAACAACGGTCAATATCTTAAGTATCTTCATTAAAATTCCAAATATTTATAGTGCTAAAACAACCCAGCTATCATCTTCTTGTGATTGCTCCATTTGCCTAAACCAAGCGATGTAGTTGTCAAGGTAATCTGTGCCAACCCCATTAAATTGCCTTAGCCACTGTTTCCAGCGCATCATCCAATTGTTTAGTGTTTGTATGTGATAGATGCCATCTATAACTCGTTGATTATCAATAGCTATAAGGCGTTTATGATCAAGCTCAAAAGGAAGGTTTTTAACGATGGTTTGATATGACAAATTGCCATCGGTACACAATACACTCTCAGGCGTTAATACTGGTGCTAGTGATTTCTCTAGCTCTTCTCTTGTGTTTCTTTGCAAGACGCAGTGAGTTACAGCTCCGTTGCGATCTAATGCAAGCATAACTGGTACTTTAGGTATGTCATGGCTCTTAACACCACGCTTACGTGAAGGTCTTTCCAACTGGCGTTTACCCTTAAACGACTCGTTGATAAAGGTTTCATCGGCTTCAATGATCCCATGAAGCTCTGAAGGCTTTCTTTGTCTTGGTTTAGATAATAACTGATGTCGCCAACGCCAAGCGGTTTTAACATTAATCCCTAGTTCACTTGCTGCTTCTCTGATCTTGGCTGTAAACCACATGCCTTCTGAATACTGGTGCCATTTATCTTGTTTTTTCATACCAGATAATGGCGTACCAGTAAGTGAATTAAAAGTTCGACCACAAGCTTTGCATTTATATCTCTGCTGTCCTCGTGCTGTTGTTCCGTATTTTGTAAACTCTTGGCTACCACAATGGGCACATTCGGCTACGCCTTCCTCATGCACAGCAATAGCTTTACCTACATGATTCGAAGAAATCATGTCTTCGATGTGTTGTCGGAGGCGTTTCAACTGAACAAAAGTTAGCTCTTCTAATGTAGTTTGAAGATTGGCAAACTGAGTGTTATTCATAGACGCTCCTAACATGATTTGATCTTCTTAGTATAACAAACCAACACAGAAATGGATCAGAGCCGTCGATGATCAGGGTGTTTTAGCAATGGTGCTCAATACCGAAATCCGTACGGCAGACGTCGTGCCTAGTGAAGAAGAACGTAAAAACTTGAAGCAGCAAGCGAAAGACAATTACGCAGGTATGCTTGATTATGTGGTCCGTGTAAATGCGTCTAACAGAATTTATGAGCTTGTTTTAGAGGACTATGCAAAACAAAAAGGCATAACGGTTAATCAAACACTGGTAAGCAAGTTTATCGAGAAGTTTGAAGGTCAGGTTTCAAGTGAAACGGCAACGAAACCCATTAAAGAGATAGCGGCCAAGCAGGTTCTACAGTTTCAAACAGAAAAAGCGATGTATGAAGAGTTTGGAGGGCGTGTTATCTTTCGCCAGTCTAACCCGCAAATGCCGATTGACGCTTACAATACACTGTTATCTCGCTATCGCGATGCAGGTGAACTTAGCATAATAGACGAGGACTTGCGGGATGCATTTTGGGATGTATTCACGCCTCCCTTTCAGTACGAAATTTCACCAGAAAATGTCGACTTTAATCAGCCTTGGTGGCTGTAAATAGCCTCCATAAAAGTAAAGCGCCTGACGTAATTCGCTGAAAAACTGAGAACATGGAAATAAAGGGCAACATCTCACTATGCGTAGTGAAAAAACAAGCGGTATAGACACAATAGATAAAGCCATTTTGGCCATGCTACAGAATAACGCTGACACGCCTGTCGCAGAAATCGCTGAGCAAGTTGGGCTTACGGTAACGCCCTGCTGGCGGCGTATTCAAAAGCTAGAAGAGAAGGGCATAATCTCTAGGCGAGTAGCGCTGTTGCAAGCAAAACACCTGGGGCTGGCCATGACCGTTTTCGTGCAAGTAAAAGCGGGCAGACATGATGGAAAGTGGCTGGCAAGTTTCGCCAAGCACGCCGCGTCATTTGATGAAGTTGTTGAATGTTATCGTATGTCTGGCGAATACGATTACCTACTAAAAGTCCTTGTTACCGATATGGATTGCTTTGATCATTTTTATAAGCGATTGGTTAACGGTATAGAATTTTCCGACGTCACTTCAAGCTTTGCAATGGAGCAGATTAAGTACACAACCTCGGTACCGCTTAACCATATTTAACCCCTCATAATTAGCGTTGGTTTCTCAATACTTTCGGTGATAGATGAGGCAACTTGCAGTTGAAGACACTAAGTAATACCAGTCCGCATAGATCATTACCCACTCAGCGAGAGTTAAAATGTTCGTAATCGCGGGCGTGTTACCGCAGGTATAGTGGTTCTACATCAAGGTGACACAACAAAGAGTACGAACATTTAGCTTCATTCTGGGAATTTGAAAGGGAACAGCCATTCCTGCATTCCCACGCTTTGCTAGGAAACTTGCCAGCGCCTTCTGAGTGGGCAATTTTCTAAGCGGATTGGTACAACATAAATTCGATAACTTCCCGATTAAAAATCTGAAAGAAAAAAGCAACCGTAGCGGTCTATTTTTGTTCAATTGTAGGAGAAGTAAATTTTGTCCTACCACGAATAGAAAAGGGTGCAGAGACGTGCGACAAGTATAGACGTGCCCCTAAATAATATGGGGCTTATATGTTTAAAACCATCAAGCAAAGAATCTTGCTCGGTTATCTTCTCGTTGTAATTGTACCGCTCATCGCGGCAATTGTATTGACAAAGAACAACGCCAATGTCGAAAACTTAGTAGAAGCCTACGTGGCTGAAACATTACCCTCGTTAAGCGCTATCGATGATATACAAACTCAAAGTAAAGAGCTGGTGCTTATCGCGTATTCCTTATACGGAACCACAATAAATAGTCGCGAATATAACGGACAGAAAGACCTGCTCGTCGACGAGACCAACGCCAAATTTTCCCGATTCAGCTATATGGGAAGCGATGCCGCTCAAGAAAAATTTGATGTACTGGTTGCGTCAGCTGCGTCTTTACAGCAAACGATGTCAGCAACATCTATAGATTGGGATATTGCACGGGAAAATCTTCAAGTTATTACCCAAGCAGCATCTGAACTAAATGCACTTTTAACTGGGGTACGCTCGGGTGTTGAGCGTGCTGCGAACTCTCGAACCATGGCTATTTCTGCTGAACTCAGTGTGAGCCAGTTCACTATCTACAGCCTAATCATATTGCTACTGGCTGTATCCATAATGGGCTACATACTTGCTAAGCGGAATATCGCAAGTCCTATCGAAGAGATGGCTAAGAGGCTTGACGATATTGCAAAAACACGCAATTTACAGTCACGTCTACCTACTCAAAATTTACAAGAACTCCACGCGATAACGCATAGCGTTCAAGGTCTACTAGCCGTATTTCACAAGGGAATGACTGACCTTCAACATGCAGTGAATGACCTGAACCACTCATCACAAACACTTAACAGTGCAACATCACACTCTTCAACCGCTATTCTAAGCTTTCAAGGAGACATCAAGCAGCTAGTGTCAGTCATGGACAATCTGTCTGATGAAATGGAACAAAGCCTTACTCTATCTATAAAAGCTGCGGAACAAGCGAAAGGTAGTGCCCACCAGATAGCGCAAGGTAAGGTGGATGTGGAAACCACAGCGCGCGCCATCTCTGATTTAACCCTAAATATTGATAAAACTGCTTCTACGTTAGATAAGTTGCAAAGTGATAGAAAAAACGTATCGAGTGTGGTGAAAACCATTGCTGAGATTGCTGATCAAACTAACCTATTGGCACTTAATGCTGCAATAGAAGCGGCAAGAGCAGGAGAGTCGGGTAGAGGTTTTGCGGTGGTGGCGGATGAAGTGCGTACGCTAGCATCAAGAACTCATCAATCGACAGTTGAAATTAATGCCATGTTAGAAAAAATAGTGCAGTCAATTCGTGATTCTGTACAAACTATGACTTCGAATAAAGACAAGGCACACAACGCATTGGGGCTTGCCAATGAGCTGGTGATTACGTTGGAAGACGGACGCAAAAGTGTTTTATCGTTAGTTGAGGTGAGCAATGAGGCTTCGGCTCTTGTACAACACGCTAAAGATCAGGTGCAAGTTGCACGCGAAGGGGCACTAGATTTTCAAATGCTGGGCGATCAAGTAAAAGCCGCGAATACCAATGTGAATAGTGAAGCGAAAAGCTTATTCAGCCTGGCTGAGAACCTTCAGGAAAACGTTAATAGATTTAAATTGAGCTAAAAAAATGGGGCCGGTTTGACGGGCCCCATATAAATTAATGATTTTGGTCTTCAACGTGCTGGTCGGCAAATATCTTGGATTTCTTTTTGATTTTACATCCTAAGATACGCTGCGCATTTTTACGGCCGATATAGTGAGCGACTGTGTAGGGGTGCGCGCGCTTGAAGAACCGTGAGAACGAATGGAATACATTTTCCATGGTATTGGCTCCTTCTATTAAAAATTGCCCCAAATAAAATATAGTAATATTACAGTTTGATGTCAACAAAATATTTAACGGTAAGTAACGTTTAAATTTTGATCACACCTTAAGGGTAGACTAGCTAAAGCTAAACATCCTCTAGTCATTGGTATACATTGTTCGAGGGAAAGGATCATATTTTGATCGCAGGTTTTCAGATCGAGTTCGTGGATTGGGGATACTGGTCGCCGCAAATGCCCCGAGCACAGGAAAGGCGTCGGGAACCGCAAGAAACTCGCAATGTACAGCGTTTAGTATAGCGCTGAATAGAAAGTGAACACCATTGAATTTCAATGATGTTCACTATTGTTTCAAGTAATTGGGATCTGCTGCGATCCCATTAACAAAAGCTAGTAGTAAGAAAGCTTCTCTGATTTACCGGAGAATATCTTATATACCATGGCCGTATAAGCCAAAATAATAGGTACTACAATAACTACGCCAACAAGCAAGAAGCGCAGAGAGCTTGCATCACTAAGCGCGTCCATCACCGTCATCTGTCCAGGGATGATAAACGGATAGTAGCTTATGCCAAATGCGGTGAAACAAAGTAAAAATACTAGAAGAGCAATAAAGAACGGAAGCCATTCGCCTTTCCCTTGTGCATCAGGCAGTTTTTTAAGCAACACACCACATAGTGCTAGAAGCGCAAAACACGCTACTGGAATAGCGAAAAGCACATAGCCCCAAGGAGCAGACAACCATAAGTCTCGTACGTCATCGTGTAAGGTTAGGTTTGCGATACTTACCGCGACAATCCCTACTGCCAGTACCCCTAAACCTCTTCTGGCCCAGTAATACGCTTTTTGTTGAAGCTCACCTTCGCCTTTAAGTATTAACCAGCACGAGCCAATAAACGCATAAGCAGCCGTAACACCAAATGCAGCGAGAAGTGCAAAGCCTTGCGCCCAAATATCTGTGCGAAGCCCCGTCACGTATATACCCAACATATACCCTTGAGCTAATGTGGTTAACAGCGACCCGTATTTGAATACCATGTCCCATTTACGCTTTTTCACCTGCACAACCTTGGCGCGAAAATCGAACGCTACGCCGCGCAAAATAAGCCCTAATAACATGAAGGTGGCTGGCAAGTACAAGGTTTGTAAAAACTCACTATGGGCTTCAGGGAAGGCAACAAGCAGTAGACCTATGGCGAGCACAAGCCACGTCTCATTAGCATCCCAGTAAGGCCCTATGGAGGCTATCATGTCATCGCGAAACGCTTCTGTTCTTGGCGGAATAAGCACACCCACACCCAAGTCGTAGCCATCTAAAATGGCGTACAGCAATACAGATAGACCAAGTAAACCCACATAAATATTTCCGAGCATTTCTGCTGATACGTTTTCAAACATGTTTGCTCTCCTTAAACCGTGCTTGGGTCTGGGTCAGTAGGCTGCATTTTTGCCTTGGCAATTTCGCGCTCTTCCGTCGTTATCTCTTCAATTTCAACGGCTCTTCTGCACATCAACATAAGTGTTCCCATGTATGCGATTAGAAGCACCGTATAAATAACAAGATAGAGCGTGAACGACAGAGCAATATTCGCCGGTGGTAACTGGGTAACGGCATCAGCGGTTCTTAATACACCGCTTACCAAATAGGGCTGACGGCCTATTTCCGTTACGTACCAGCCTGCTAACGTAGCAATCCAGCCGCTAAACGCCATGCCTGCAAACGTGCGTTTAAGCCAAATTGGGAAGTCTTTTTTGCGCATAAGATAAAGACTGCCAAGCCATGACACAGCAAGCATTAACATACCCATTCCCACCATAACCCTAAAACCGAAGAAAACAGGAGCAACGGGCGGATGCTCTCCTTCAAACTCATTTAACCCTTTAATCTCGCCTTTAAGTTCGTGAGTAAGAATTAAACTCGCACCATAGGGAATGGGAATTTCAAAATGATTCTCTTTGCTTTCTTCGTCAGGAATTGCAAAAAGCAACAAAGGTGCGCCTTCAGTGGTTTCCCAAAGTCCTTCCATCGCCGCTACTTTCTGAGGCTGATGCTCAAGCGTATTTAAACCATGCATGTCACCAGCAAAAATTTGTAGCGGGATTAACACTGCCGCCGTATAGGTGGCGGTTTTAAGCGCGAGCTTAGGTGCAAGCTTGTCGTCGCCTTTAAGCATGCGGTAGGCCGAAAGCCCAGCTATCAGGAAGCTGGCCGTCAGTCCAGACGCTAACATCATATGTACAAAGCGGTAAGGGAAAGACGGGTTAAAGATAATTTCTTTCCAGTTTGTGGCATACACCACACCGTCGACCACTTCAAAACCCTGCGGTGTTTGCATCCAGCTATTTAAGGCTAATATCCAGAACGCAGAAGTAGTGGTGCCAAGTGCAACAATAAGGGTTGAAGCCGTATGCAGCCAGTTCGGAACACGGCGTATGCCAAACAGCATGATGCCTAAAAACGTGGCTTCTAAGAAAAAGGCGGTAAGTACCTCATAACCGAGTAGTGGCCCCGCCACATTACCTACTTTCTCCATAAATCCAGGCCAGTTAGTACCAAACTGAAATGACATGGTGACGCCGCTTACTACACCCAAGGCGAAGCTTAGGGCAAAGACACGTACCCAAAAGCGATACATACGCATCCACACAGGGTGACCTGAAATATTAGAGCGCAGCTTAAAGTAAAATAGAAACCAGCCCATCGCCATGGTGATGGTTGGAAACAAAATATGAAAACTAATATTTAACGCAAATTGTAAACGAGACAGCAAGAATGCATCCACAGAAGGCCCCCTTAGTTAACGCTGTTTTTCCCCGGAAGTAGCTTGTCCTTAAGCTCAAGCATACGGCCCACGCCAGAACCCAACTTCATCAACGTGTTTAACTTTTCAGGTCCAAGATTTTGAAGCTCTTCAGACCATGCCGTAATTGATTCGAGTAAATCGTGAATTTCGTTCAGTTTATGTTGTGCATTCGCCTCTTTTTCATTGGCAGGTGCGTCAAGCAACAAATCACGCAGTAGACTCATTGTTGGGTCTATCTCGCGCTTTCTTCGCTCTTCGAATACTCTATTGGCCAGTGTCCAAATATCGCCAGCCGGAATAAAGAACTCTTTTCTCTCACCAGGAACAAGATGCTGTTTAACTAAGCGCCATGACTGAAGCTCTTTTAAACCCATGCTGGTATTGCCTCTGGATATGTTGAGCGCATCCGCAATTTCCTGCGCCGAAATGGGCTCTTCGTTTAAAACAATAAGCGCAAGAATTTGCCCAACTGTTCTGTTGAAACCCCAACGACTTCCCATTTCGCCAAAGTGCATAACCGCAGATGTAATTAAAGGCGTCATTTTCATTTTTACCTTCCAGAAGTTTCAGAAATTACTGAAAGTTTAATTATTAGTTTGATCAAGATCAATAGAAAGGGAATGAAAATAAGAAAAATTTAATGGTGATGCGCTATTTACCCTAATTTGCGATAACCGAAGCTAGCGCAGAAACAATTAAGTGAATTTGAGTAAGAAATACCGCTGAGAAACTAAAAGAGTGGTATGTGATAAGGTTCGACGAAGATTTGTTTTCTTTCATTTTTATTATGTTAACGGTATGTTGTGGTTAGCGCGTTAAAGGACATTATTGGATAATGAGAGTGATTAAGGGGGAAGCTTGAGCATAATTTACGAGCTTAAAGCTGGCACACCTGTTGAAATAAGTTATTTGAATGCCTTGCACGAGCGCGTGTCGTTTAAAGTCGGCTACATTGGCTGCGTGTCGTCTGAGTTTATGTTGTTTGACTTAACGCGAAACAAAAAAAGTCTGCATGAGCTAAAAATGTTGCGTCCGGGCCTTACGCTTGAGTTAAAGAGCATAGTTAGTGACGCAACACTCACGTCAATAAACTTTCAAAGTGAGCTGCTGATGCTCACCACTGTTCAAGTTCCTATCTTGGTTGTTTCATTTCCAAAAGACATCAACCAAAAACGCTTACGCCGTGAGCCGCGGCTTAAAGTTGAGCTGATGGTTAAGCTAGAGATGGAATCATTTCAAACAGGGCACCTTGCAATGGTTACTGATTTGTAAAAATCTGGTGTTCATTGTGAATATCATCCTACCGAACAAGAAATAGCTGACGCAGATAAAGATGCCTTAAATAGCTTAATTCATGAACCTGTCAAAATAGAGTTTCCGCCCGACGAAGAAAACCCCGAAGCGATAGTAATTCGAGGGAACATCAAAAATATTCGAGGTCGCGATAAACTGTCTGTGGGTATCCAGTTTGACACTGACGACATAGAGAACACAGGGCAAATTCAAATGCTTTATGTTTTGTTAGTGATGCGAGAGCACGGCCTTTAATAGGAACTAAGTTTACTCAAAGCATGAACTTTTGACGCCTTGGTTAATAATAATGCTCAAATTTGTAATTTAATTCAATACTTGGGTATTAATTTTTATACCAATATGATGGTGTGGGGTTTAAATAAATCGCTCGATATTAAACCTAATGATCCATACTGCCAACTAAATTTTGGGGTTTAGAAATTGCAATAGGGGTTAACCCCTATCCTTGTTGTCTTATCCTTATGTCTACTGTCTTTACGTTTTCCAACGCGTTATGGTCCGCTTTGCTCAGTAACTCTATATAAAACAGAGAAATATTAGTTTTTATTTATTAAAAGTTACTGCTTTCTATCTGGCGAGAAGTTAAATCTTGTACTAGTTTTCAGGTTCCATCATTTGAATGTATTCAATGGTTTTTTACGTTGAGTTCGATGAAAACAAGTATGAAGTGATTACAACTGAACCCGATAGCCAACTGTTTTAAAACGAAAAACACGAATGAAAGGAAAGACATGATCCGCACATTGTCCAAAGCCATCATCGGTACTTCATTGCTCTTAGGCGCATTGCAAAGCGCGCAAGCAGCAACCCCTGTCATCACAAACTCACCGCCGCAAAGCGCGTTTATAGGGGAGTCATTTTGTTACGACATACCGTTAACAAACTCAGGTACAACAGGGTATGGCCCTTATCTTCGCGTTATTCATGATGCTGACTTAACATTTAACGGTGCGACGTTTATAGGAAGTAACAGCGCTACGGTTAATGTAGGCACGTTTGACACCGTTGCGAACAACAATGAGCTCGAAGATCCTATCATTGCGCAAACCGTTGCTGGCACCGAAGGGTTCAGTTTTTCAACGGTAGATATCCCAGTGGGCTCGGTTGTAACCAATGGCCCTGACCTAACTACCAATGTTTGTTTCACTATCGACAGTAATGCAACGCCAGCGGAAGCGTTTGCTATCGAGGTAACGCCTGTTTATGAATTTGGTGACACAGCAACAGGTGATAACGGCCCAATAGTGGGAACATCGCAAAGTGCGTCAGTTGAGGCGGCCCTTTACCAAGTAACTACGCAAAGCTCTGCTGCGGAAAACGAGCTTGCTGCGGGCCCAAGTTTTTCAGCAACCGTTACACATACGGTAGATGTTGCAAATGGTCCAACGATAGACAACTTACAGTTCACAGATGTTTTAGACAATGGTGTTCAGTATAGCGCTCAAGCTACGATAACTGGTGGAACTGGGTGCGCTATAGATAGTGAACCTTCTACATCCAGTACTGGTGGCATTTTAGATGTTTCGTGTGCTTCTGCTACGGGAACAAGCAGTGCAAATGATGTGCGCGTGAGCTACCCCATGCATTTTATTAATGTCCTGAATGCGCAGCAGTGCAGTGCTTCAAGTATTGTGCATCCGCTTGACTTTAATGCGAGTTTTAACGGCAATGGGCTTACCCAGGTTTCTAGCAATGACACGGTTACGGCAAAGCATGTTGCAATACAGCAAGGTGTAAATACAGGGGAATCAAGTCCTGGCAACACACTTACCGTTACTAACTCAATTCAAATTTCTGATTACGTATCGGTAGACTCTTTAATTCTTAACGACACCATAGCCGATGGCGTTGATTTTTCATCGGATATCACGATTAGCTATGGTGGAAATACGTTTAATATAACGAGGCCTGCTTCAAGTACTGACGCCAGTCAAAATGAGGCCATCACTTACAACGTTACTAACGCAACCGGCACGCTTCCGGGGGGAAGCGTTTTAACGGTGTCTTACACCGTAGATATTCAGCAAAATTACGTTGGTGGTTACACAGGGGTTGAGAGTAATGCCCCTGTCGTTGCTAACGATTCACTGTCGTTTTCTCAAAGTGCACAATATAACGTAGCAAGTGGTGCGTCGAGCTGCTTGGAAGGCTCAAGTGCTTCGGTCTCGATTGAAGGTATTCGTACCTCTAAATTTCTTGTTGACGGTAACGGCGATACAACCACACAACTATTACAGTACGCACCGGGTGAAAGCGTTACCTATCGTTTGCGCATGGATATTCCTTCTGGCGATACTAACGACATTGTATTTGTAGATTTTCTTCCTTTGCCCGTTTTCTTAATCCCAGAAACGACTGTCGATACAAATTCAAATATTGCGAGCAACACCAGCTTTTCTTATACCGCTGAAAATACGGTAACAACCCTCACACCTACAATCACGGTATCATCTGCTGAAAACAGCGTAACGTTAGACTGGGGCAGTATCTCAACAACCCAAGCTGAAGTACTAGAAGTTGATTTTACCGTTGAGGTAACCGATAAGCCCTATGCTGATGGGTTGGAATTGGCGAACTTATTCCAAGGTACTTCGACCAATACGCCTGATGCAATCACTGCCGATCTTAAGTCAGCTAAAATTCTTGTTCGTGCTCCAGAATTGACCGTTTCACTTGCTACTTCTGCAGGAAATGTAGATGCCGGAGATACGATTCAGTACACCTTAACAGTAACTAACGAAGGTGGTGCTACATCATTTGACACCACCGCCAGTGTTCCTATCGTTTCTGGCGTGGCTTCGCAGAGCCTTGTATCTGCAACAGTCGATGGGAATGGTGTAGCCTTGGGCAGCGGCTCACTAGCAGATGGTACTTACAGCATACAGAACCTCGCCGCAGGTGAAGTTTACGTGCTTACTTTCACTCAAGATATTGCACAAACTGCAGAGCCTAACGATGTCATCACGTCTGAAGCGACGATTGATTGGGCTTCTGCACAGGGGCAGGCTGCGACCTTTGATCCGCAGTCAGATGACGCATTTGTCACCGTTTCAGATATTGCTATTGCTTCAACAATAGTAAGCCCCACGGGGAATGTTGTGGTAGGTGATACCGTACAGTATCGGGTAGACGTGACTTTGCCAGAGGGCACAACGAATGACTTAACGGTAGATATGACGCTCCCTGCTGGCTTTGAATACAGCAATACGTTAACGGTAAATTCAACAGGTTTTGACGGAACCGTAAGTGCCAGCCCAACCGTGACATCGTCTGGCACTGTCGCTAGTGGGCAAACGGTTAGAGCTGTGTTTAACGGCAGTACAACCACTAATAATGATAACGATCCAAGCGATAATACATTTTCAATTACGCTTGAAGCCTTGGTGCAAGACGTCACACAAAATGCCGCTACAACGTCAACGCAAAGCAAGCAGTTACAGGTAAATGCGGGAACCAACAATACCACCAACAATGCGTCAGCTACGTCAACTAATCAGTTTTCAGAGCATGTATTAAGCGCAACAACAAGCGTGGCGCCAAGCTCTGGCGTAGAAGCAGGCGATACGGTAACCGTAACTATAGATGTTGAAAATACAGGTACAGCTACCGCTTATGATGTTGAAGTGGTCAGCAATGTTAATACTGATATTTTCACAAATGTAAACGCAGGAACAACCCCAACTGGTTTTACGTATGCACTTCAAACTTCACCAGACAGAGTAACCTATTCAGGTACGGAGCTTGCCGCTGGTGATAGCGTGCAGTTCACTTATACTGCTGAAGTAAAAGCAGGTGCACAGACTGGTTCCTCTTTTGATATTACCGCGCAAGCTACAGGTGATAGCCAAACAGGCGATCAAGCCGTTGAGCGTGACTCTCAGTCCAGTAGCACAGGTACCACGGCCACAAGAGCAATTTCAGCTGACAATATTACGTTGATAGCTTCTTCAGAAACTTTTACGAGTGATTCAGGTACTCGTGAATCGGCTATAGGGGAAGTGCTTACCTACGCGTTTACAACTGTCGTACCAGAGGGACAGACGCTAGAAACTGCTAATCAGGACATTATCGAAGTTATTCTGCCTGCTGGAATGGCCTATCAAGCGGGCACTGCCTTAATTCGCGGAACATTTGATACGGGCTTTACGACGTCAAATGGTGTGTCAATTACTGCGTCAGATACAACTATTACCCCGGTTGTCAGTGGTCAGTCTGTTATCTTCGACTTGGGTGACATAACAAATAATGACAACGATGCAGGTGATGAAAGTATCACCGTTACACTTGATGTGCTTACCTTAAACACCAGTAACAATAACCGTACAAACAATAAAACGGTAACAGGTGAAGTAAACTATTTAAATGAAAGCAGTGCTAACCAGAGCAACAGTGCGACGCAGAATATTCGTATTGCAGAGCCAAACCTAACGGCTACAAAAACAGCTTCGCCATCAACTGTAGATGGTGGCAGCGAAGTAACATTCACCGTTACGTTAACAAATACGTCGGGAACTGCCGTATCGCGTGCGCATGACTGGTACATCAACGACAACGTGCCAGCGCGTTTTAACAGTGTGGCACTGGTTAGCGCAATACATTCACGAGGGGCAGGCATTGATGTATCAGCCTGTGCAAACATCAGTGGTAACGAGCTAACGGTTGAGTCTGATAGCTGCGCAGTTAGCGACATTGATTACCTAGCAGCGGGTGAAAGCGTTACCGTTGTGTATACCGCTCAGGTCAATTTTGATATCGCGTTTGAAGAAACCGTAACTAATACCGTTTCAACCTCGGCAACGTCTTTGCCTGGTGTATCAGGTACAGGGGATGCTACCCCAGGTGTTGCCGGTTCAGACAACGGCGAACGTACAGGTAGCGGTGCCAACAACGACTCCGGCCAAAACGTCAACGATATCGCGGACTCGGCCATGGCATCAGTTACCGCCAATGCGCCCACGCTTACGTTAACGACTACTGCATCAGATGCTGCAATTGGAACTGTGGTTGATTTAACGGCAAGTTTCTCTATACCAACGGGTACAACAGACAACTTTGTTTATACGTTAGATCTTCCTTCAGGCTTAACGTATACCGGCGACGCCATTACCATTACAACACCGGTGTCAGATTTCACCAGCACAAATACACCTAATACCACCCCTGGTGAAGGGACCGATCCGGTCGTGTTGGATTTTGGTACCATCACCAACAGCGCTTCAACGTCTCAACAAGTCACTATTGCAGTACCTGTTGAAGTTGCCAATATCTTAAGTAACCAAGGTGGAATAACGCTAACTAGTACCGGTTCACTTAGCTACCAAGACGTGAGCTCGCCAGCACCTTCTGCGAACGTTGACGTGGATGTTATCGAGCCGAATTTATCTATTACGCAAACCATCATTGCAGGTGCGACATCAAGTGATAGCGGTGATACGGTAACGTATCGCACAGTGGTAACCAACACGGGGAATACAGCAACCGCGTACGCCGTTACCTTTGAAGATGTGATGCCTGCAGAATTACTTGGAGGGCCAGACGGCAGCGGTTCTGGTGTTACCTTCTCTGCAATAACCCTGACCAACCCAAGTGATGAAGCTGTATTAACAGGCACGAACACAGCACTGACCGCAAGTGATGTTAGTGAGACTACTACGACCAACACTGGCGATACGCTGTCGGTTGCAGCATTCGACCTACCAGCACTTGCAAGCGTTACCGTCGAATACAGCGTTGTAATGGCCAACGAAGCAAGCGCTGGTGAAACGCTAACTAATGCAGTTGAAGCAACCTATAACAGTCAGCTAGACGGCAGCGGACGTAGCAGCGCCGATGGTGGAGATGACGACAATAACGCTACGTTAAATAACTACCGTGAAACAGCTAGCAGTAATGTAACGGTAGATAACACACTGGCTATTCAATCTGCACTTAATGCTACACATAGCGATAATGATTTCGCAGTGGGTGAGTCGGTTTCTATTGATGCGCGTATCGATTTAGTGGAAGGCACAATTGACGGTGTTTCTATTGTAAATACGCTGCCAGCGGACATTCGCTTTGACAGTATTAGTATTAACAGCCCAGCGCAAATTAGCTATGACGGCGCTGCAACCGCTTCGGTGTCTGGCAATGATGTCACGGTTGACTTTGGAACTGTGAGCAACACCGCAGATGGCAATAGCGCAAATGATTACATAACGGTTACGTTTACCGGTGTTGTAGAAAACGAAGTAGGCAACGCGCAGGGTACAACACTTACTAATAGTGTGAATGCATCAGGTGGCGGCGAAAGCGCAGGTCCATCTACTCTCGAGATCGATATCGTTGAGCCAAATTTAGACTCAACAATGACGCTCGATAAAACCTCGGTATCGTTGGAGGATACCTTTACCCTAACTATTAACGTAGGCCACAACTCTAGTTTTGCCGACGCGTTTGAGACCACGTTTAACGTTTCAGTTCCTAGCGGTCTAACTTATGTGGCAAATAGCTTCATGGGGCAAGGTACGATTGATGACACGTCGCCTACGCTACTTGTTGTAGATATGGGCGGTATTACGTTGGTAGATGGCAGCAAACAAGTAACCCTTCAGTTCACCGTCGATAGTGATGCTGATGTGGGTAACGCGCTATCTATTGGGTTGACCAATGGTGCATATAGCTCAATGAGCGGCGACACTGCTGACGAGCGAGACTACAGCTTTGCCGATTCAATTAACGTAACAGGTGATATCGCCGCATTCATCGGTGCAACCCAATCAGTTGTGCTATCTGATGATGTCAATGGTAATGGTTTCATTGATGCTGGTGATACCGTATTAGTCACTTCAACGCTAACTAATGAAAGCGATAGTGCCACAGCCACTGACGTTGTATTTACTCATGGGATTCCTGCGAATACAAACTATGTAGCAGGGTCCGCGACAACCACGAAAGGCACCCTTGATGATAGTGCTGGCATTACGGTAAATGTTGGCGATATGGCTTTTGGTGAATCTGAAACCATTACATTCGAGTTGCTTGTTGATGCCAATGTGGCTAACAACACGTTAGTCTCGCTACAAGGTAGCGTAGATTCATCTGACACAGTAGCAGAGCCAACTGATGCTGATGGTAACGATGTAAACGGCGACCAGGCAAACACTTTCAGAGTGGGCACACCTGCAAACACAGCAGATTTAGATATTACTCAGCTAGTAAGTTTATCAACCGATGCTGACACCAATGATGTCATTAGCCCTAACGATACGCTAACCATTACGTATTTACTTGAAAATACAGGTAGCCAAGCGCTATCAAACATTGCCCTAAGCGACGCTATTCCCACAGGTCTTACTTACGTTGCTAATTCGGCGACGGTAAGCGGTGGGCATACGGTTAGTGTAATTGGTAGCTCATTGAGCGCAGATTTTATCACGCTAGCAGCTGGCGCCAGCGAAACGGTTTCTCTTGAAGTTACCATCGACTCACCGCTGGTTGATTTCAACGGCAATGCCGCAAACGAGAGCTTCTCGCTACAAGGTGAAGCTACCAGCGATGAAACTGATACTGTCTATGCCGACAATAACCGTGCAGATAGTGATGGCTTCCAGCCACTTACCTTCAGTGCATCAACGGGCGCAGGCACGCCTGAACTAGAAATTATTCAGTACTTTGAACTTGTTGACGATGTAGACGGTGATGGGGTTGTTGACCCTGGTGACAGCGTACGCGTTTACACCGTGGCAACCAATCAAGGTTCAGCGACTGCAGAAAACGTGTCGTTTACTCAGCCGGTCAATGCGGGCTTGAGCGTAGTAGCTAATACAGCTGTTACCAGCCAAGGCGTTGTAGTAAGCGAAACGCCGTTTGACGTAAACGTGGGCGGAATTGCGCCAAGTGAAACGGTAACCGCGTCTGTGGTGCTAACGCTAGATGCAAATGCGGCTGACAACACCGTATTCTCAACGCAAGCTCTTTTTAGTGGTGATAATCTAGGTGCCAACCAGTTAAGTGACAACGACAGTAACGCTACTGATGGTGAGAATGCGCTGCTTATTCCGGTTACATCACAAGCGCAAACCGTATCTGCGCCAACCTTTGCCCTTACCGATACCAGTGATGGTGGCACATCTGGTAACAATTTTGTGCAGGGCGAAACACTAACCCTTACACAAACTGTTACTGTACCTAAGGGGACAACAGACGATTTAAGCTTAAGCGTTACGTTACCTGCTAATGTTTCATTGCTCGCAGGGGCGGGGGAACTTGCTCGTACCTTTAATACTGGCCTTTCTTCAGGCGTCAACCCAGCAAGTATTAACAGCACTGCTAGCGGCACAGCAGTTAATGTGAACGGCAATATTAGTGTGTCTAACAATACGCTAACGCTTGATTTAGGCAGTATTGTAAATAGCGATAATGATGGTGACACTGAAACCTATGTGTTTAGCGTTGAACTAGACACCAGCGCGCTAGTGCCTAGTGCGGCTACCCAGGATTTAACCATTTCTTCTGCGCTTAGCTACGTTGATGGGGCAGCTCAGCCTCAGTCATTAAATGCTAACGACGTGACGGTAACCTTGCTCAACCGTGTACCCGCTGCGAATGACGATAGCTTCACGGTAGATGAAGATACAACCAGCAATACGTTAGCGGCCCGTAGTAACGATAGTGATACAGATAATGGCCAAAGCATTAGCATTACCTCTGTTGCTACGCCAAGTAACGGCGGTACGGTAACTACAGATGGCGCGAACTTGATTTATACGCCAGCGGCTGATTTCTTCGGCACCGAGACCGTGCAATACACCCTTACCGATAGCGCAGGTGGTAGCGACACTGCCACGGCAACATTTACGGTTAACAATGTTCAAGATGCACCTGTAGCGCAGGCCGACTCAGCCACTACCACTGAAGACACACAAGTGGTAGTAAATGTATTGGCAAATGATTCCGATGTGGATGGCGATACATTGTCTATCACGGCGGTTAATTCTAGCAACGGTGCGGTTTCGTTTGCGGGAAGCAACATCACCTTCACGCCTGCACAAGACTTTAACGGTCCAGCACTTGTGACCTATACCATTTCTGATGGAAATGGGAACAGTGATAGCGCGAATCTAACGGTAGACGTGCAAGCAGATAACGATGCACCGGTTGCCACAAACGACAGTGCGAATACTAACGAAGATAATGACGTAATTATTGATGTGTTAGCTAACGACAGTGACGTAGATGGCGATGCCCTAAGTGTTACTGCGGTGTCGGCAAGCGCTGGTGCGGCCTCCGTAAATTCAAATGGCGATGTTCTTTATACGCCACCGGCCGATTTCAATGGCCCTGTTACACTTAATTACACGGTTTCTGATGGAAATGGCGGAACCGATTCAGCTTCTGTATCGGTAACGGTTAATGCAGTAAATGACGCGCCAATAGCTAACCCTGATTCAGGGACGGTGAACGAAGACAGCAGCGTAATTATTGATGTTTTGACTAACGATACTGACGTAGATGGCGATGCGTTGTCGATCACCAATGCAACATCGCCAAATGGTTCAGTAACCTTTAGCGGAAACAATATTACCTTTACACCTACGGCCGACTTTAATGGCGCAACAACCGTAACTTATACAGTAAGTGACGGTGCAGGTGGTACGGCATCAGGTACGGTGACGATTAATGTTACTAACGTCAACGATGCACCAGTGGCAAGCGACGACACGGCCAGCACTAACGAAGACACAGCGGTAGTTATTAATGTATTGGCTAACGATACCGACATTGATAACGATGCATTAAGCGTTTCAAATGTATCGGCAACCAATGGAGGTGCAATAGTTAATGGTGACGGCAATGTGGTGTTTACCCCAGCGGCAGATTACAACGGTAGTGCCACAGTAGCTTATACGGTAACAGACGGTAACGGCGGCAGTGACAATGCGTCGGTGTCTGTAGCTATTGCAGCGGTTAACGACAACCCAATCGCTAATCCAGATACCGCAAGTGTCAATGAAGACGAGTCGGTTAGCATTAATGTACTTGCTAACGATACCGACGTTGACGGCGACACCTTAAGTGTGGCGAGCGCCTCTGTTACAACCGGCAGCGTGCAGGTTGTAGGTAACCAGGTGAACTACACGCCAGAAGCTGACTTCAACGGCAGCGCCACTATTACTTACACCATCGAAGATGGTGCGGGCGGCAGCGCAAGTTCAACGGTAGAGGTGACGATAACAAACGTAAACGATGCTCCTGTAGTCGAAGATCTTGAATTCACTATTTACGAAGATGACAGTCTACCGGTAACGCTTGCTGGCACTGATGCAGACGAAGACGCTTTAACGTTTGAGTTGGTGACGTTGCCAACAGGTGAAGTGTTAGGTTCTGCCCCTTCTTTGCTGTACGTTACCCCAGAAAATTACAACGGTACGGTACTATTCAGCTATAAAGCGAACGACGGCCAAGAAGATTCGAATACCGCCAATATCACATTAAATGTGGTGGCCGTGAACGATGCGCCTGTAGCCGTCGCGGATACGGCTTCTACATTAGACGACTCAGCTGTAGAAATTGACGTACTAGGTAACGACTTTGACGTTGATGACGATGCATTATCAATACTTGGCGCAACAGCGGATAGTGGCAGTGTCGAAGTTGAAAATGGGGGACTTGTCTATACGCCTGCGCTTGGAACACAAGGCGATGTTCAAATTACTTATACTATTACCGATGCAAGTGGTGCAACATCGCAAGCAAATGTAATAGTTACCGTTACTGCCTCTGAGCAAACCGCTCAAACTTTCCCAGTAGTTGAAGCGCCGGCTGATATTGAGGTTGATGCAACAGGTTATTTAACGGAAGTTGTTATTGGTAATGCTACAGCTGTAGACACGAATGGTAACGCAATACCTGTAACCTTATTGAACGGGCAAACTCGTTTCACTCCAGGGCTGCATACCGTTTACTGGCAGGCAACTGATGGCGAAGGCAATACGACAACGGTTAGTCAAACTATCCGCGTAAATCCTCAAGTGTCTTTAAGTGAAGATATGGTTGTCACCGAAGGTGGTGCGGCAAGCTTTGATGTACTGTTAAGCGGTGATGCACCTAGTTACCCAGTGACAGTAAGCTATACCGTTTCAGGTACTTCAGATGCTAACGATCACGACTTGATCACTGGCGCTATCACTATTGAAAGTGGCACACAGGTAACCGTTAAATTCAATGTCATTCCAGACACAATTGCTGATGGCGGTGAAACGGTAGTTGTGACGTTAGATGCCAACGCGAATATCGGAGAAAAAGCGTCTCATACTACGATAATCGCAGAAGCACCAGTAGCTCCGATTGTAGCGCTGTCAGTTGAGCAAGCTAACACTGCAACGTTAACTGTTGGCCAAAATGATGGCTTAGTCGACGTCCTAACGGCTATCAGTCACACCAATCCGGCCGCCGATTTTATCTACGACTGGAGTAATTCAGCACATGAACTTACTAATGTTTCAAATGATGATGGCGTATTTACATTCGACCCTGCTTTAGTAGCGCCAGGTGTTTATGCGGTGACAGTACTAGTAGTTCACGCACAATTTATATTGAGGTAGTAGAAACTTTACCTGAACTTACTGGTGCAGACACCGACGGTGATGGCCTACCAGACAACATTGAAGGCACAGGTGATGCCGACTTAGACGGTGTGCCTAACTACTTAGATAGCATTGCGCTTTGTTCGGTTGCGCCAGAAATTGCAGGTGAAAGCGCGCAATATCTTGTTGAATCAAACGCTGGTGCATGTGTAAGTGCGGGTGAGTACACCCGTGGCACTTCAAATGCTGGCGTATTGCTACTTGCTGATGACAGCGTAGTAACCAGTCGCATTCCGACAGATACGGAAACTAACAATGTTGGTGGGTTGTTTAACTTCGACGTGGTGAATAATCAGTCTAATCAAGCACAGTTCGATGTGGTTATTCCGCAGCGCAATGCCGTCCCAGAAGACGCATTTATGCGTAGCTGGACTGCTGAGCTAGGTTGGTTCGATGTCATTGCAGACGGCGACGCCGTGATTTACTCAGCACCAGGTACGCCAGGTTTCTGTCCTACTGTTAATAGTGGCGCTTGGCAAGAAGGTCTAATTGCAGGTAGCTGGTGTGTGAAGCTGACGCTAACCGATGGCGGAAGTTTTGATGCTGACGGTACAACTAATGGAGCGGTTAGCTTTGTTGGTGGAGTAGGCACATTTGTTAATGGCAATACGCTTCCTGACGTTCAAGACGATCAGCTGGCTATTAAGCTCAACGAAGCGGTAGAGGTCGACGTACTGGCTAATGACACAGATGCAGATGGCGATGCACTTACGCTTACCTCAGTATCGGCTGATTTTGGAACGGCGACTATTATTGATGGATTAGTGTCATACACGCCACCTGAAGGTTTCGTAGGCACAGTAACGGTTACCTACACCGTATCAGACGGTATGGGCGGCACGGTAACAGGTACCTTGGTGCTAACTGTTGCCGAAAACAATATCCCTGTTGCGAATGATGACAGCTTTACGTCACAAGAAGACGAATCGGTAACCTTAGATGTGCTGTCTAACGATACTGATGAAGACGGCGATACGTTATCCATTACCGAAGTAACAGCGTCTACTGGCACGGTGATATTGTTGCCAAGCGGTGAGTTAAGCTATCAAGCGCCTGCCAACTACAACGGCGTGGTCACTATTGAATACACCATTTCAGATGGTCATGGTGGAACTGATACAGCGCAGGTAACCCTAACTGTCACTGCAGTGAACGATTCCCCTGTTGCCGTTGATGACACGGCAAGTGTTACCGAAGATGGCAGTGTTACAGTAACCGTACTAACAAACGATAGCGACGTCGACGGCGATGTACTAACAGTAACCATGGCAAGTACTGACAACGGAAGTGTGGTGGTCAATAACGGCACTACCGTTACCTACACACCTGTTGCCAATGTAAATGGTGAGGCAACATTTACCTATACTATTAGCGATGGCTTTAGTGGTACTGATACCGCAACGGTTACCGTAGTTATCGTTGCTATTAACGACGCACCAGTAGCAAATAACGACCAAGCTAATGTAAGTGAAGACAGCAGTGTTATTGTTAATGCACTTGCCAATGACGCTGACATTGACGGCGATACGTTAATCATCACAGATGCAACGGCTAACTCGGGCACGGTAACCGTTAATAGCGATGGCAACATTGTCTACACACCGTTACCTAACTTTGTTGGAACGGCGATCATCACCTACACCATATCAGATGGGAATGGCGGTGAAGCGACTGCGCAAATTACGGTGACGGTTGAAAATGTAAATGATGCTCCGACTCTTGAAGGTGGAGAAGTATCTACTAATCAAGATACGCCGCTAAGTATCAACGTATTATCCAATGCAAACGATATTGATGGTGATACGCTCACTATTGCTAGTGCCGAAGCCACAAACGGCACCGTAGAAATCGTTAATGGTGTGGTGACATTTACGCCTGCAGACGGTTTCCATGGCACTGCCACCATTACAGTGTGTGTTGCTGACCAGTCGGGCGCGCAAGCGTGTGCGACCTACACGGTAACGGTAATCGACACTAACGATGCCCCTGTTGTGTTGAACCTAACCTTTACGATGGAAGAAGATGCGACTCTGCCCATTCAGCTTCAGGGTAGTGACGCAGACGGCGATGCGCTAACCTACCAGCTGGTAACATCACCGGACGGTGAGCTTGTTGGTCGTTTACCTAATGTGTTGTACGCGCCGGACGCGGACTTTAGCGGCACAACTACATTTACCTTTACAGCAAATGACGGTGAAGAAACTTCTAATGTAGGCACGGTGACCATCAACGTAAATCCAGTGAACGACGCGCCGGTTGCCCGCGATGATGCAATCAGCTTGGGGAACTACAATCCTGCAGAAATTGATGTACTAGCCAACGATTCTGATGCAGACGGGGATACGCTTCGTATTATTGGTGCGCGCGTTGAGTTAGGTGATGTTTCTTGGTCAGACGATTCGCTTACCTATACACCACTTGAAGGCTTCGTAGGTGAAATCGTTATCGACTACACCATCACCGACCCTCAAGGCGAGGTAGCTCAGGCATCGGTACTGGTAGATGTAATGCCAGATGACTTGGCCGATCGCCCGGTTATTGAAGTGCCAGAAGACGTGTTCCTATTTACCAAAATTGACCTTGGCGTAGCCTCGGCGGTCGATAAATTTGGTAATCCATTGCCTGTGTCATTGGTTGATGGGCTAATCTTCTATGAGCCGGGTAATAATACGGCTTACTGGCAAGCGACTGACGAAGACGGCTTAACCTCTGTGGCAAGTCAGGCCGTACGCGTACGTCCTCTTGTTTCCATCACTAAAGATCAAGTTGTACTGGAAGGCCACGAAGTAGAATTTGGTATTCACTTAAACGGCACGTCACCGGTTTATCCGCTAGAAATTCCATTTACGGTAAGCGGTACGGCAGACAGCGGCGATCATGACTTAGTCGATGGCATCATTGTGATGGAGTCGGGTAGTGATAAAACGGTGAGCTTCAATGTTTTCCCTGATGCGGATATTGAAGGGACTGAAACCATTATTATCGAGCTTTCAGATGTGTTGAACATAGGTAACAAAGTGAAGATAACGTGAACCCAGATGTTGACCTGTTTACCGAGCAGGACGGCGAGTCAAGAATTCGGGTTATTCCTACAGGCTCTGACGTGTTGGTAACCTCTCGAGTTGACCACCCAGACCCAACCAACGAGTACGAGTTTGTGTGGACATCACTGGATGCAGATCTTGCAGATACCGATAACGTGAATGACACCTTTACGTTTGACCCAAGTGGTCTAGAGATTGGTGTGTACCGAATCCGTGCAACGGTCACCGACGCAGATGACACAGCCTTCACAGACTCGGATACTTTGTATATTCAAGTAGTGGATGCACTACCATCGCCTACTGAACTTGATAGTGATGGTGACGGTGTACCGGATGTTGTGGATGGTCTTGCCGATAGCGATAGAGACGGTATTTTAGATTACCTAGATCCAACGCCTGAATGTAATGTGCTTCCGCAAGAAGTGGCGTTTGTTGACGGCTACATGGTAGAAGGCGACCCAGGTGTTTGCTTGCGCTTAGGTAACTTCTCTGTAAGTAGCGAGCTCGGTGGCGCGAAAATCATAGATGGTGATATTGCGGGCGATGATGACATTGTCCCTGACCCAGAAGCGACAAACATTGGCGGCATTTTCGATTTCATCGCCTATGGTCTACCTGAGGCCGGACAAACGCTGAACATTGTTATGCCGCAGCTTAAGCCAATTCCTGCGAATGCGGTCTATCGTAAGTTTACGCCTGAAAACGGTTGGGTAACGTTTACGGAAAACGCAAACAACCGTTTATGGTCAGTTCAAGGTGAGCCGGGCTACTGTCCTCCGCCGGGCGGCGACTACTGGACCGAAGGGCTAACCGAAGGGCACTGGTGTGTGCAGCTCGAAATTCTAGATGGTGGCGTTGATGATGACGACGGTTTGGTGAACGGTACGATTGTTGACCCAGGTGGTGTAAGTGTCATGTTTAATGGCAATACACAACCCGTCATTGTTGATGAGTCTGTAACTATTGAAGCCTTAAGTAACGATGCAGACCCTGATGGCGATGACTTGCGTATTACCTCTGCTACAACCACTTTTGGTACTGCCGAGATTGTAGGTGACAACATTGAGTACACACCGCCATCAGGCTTTATCGGCGAGGTGATAGTTAATTACGGTATCAGTGACGGAAATGGAGGCTCAGACCTAGGTGAAATTACAGTTACCATCATCGGCAACAACCCACCACAGGCGATAGAAGACTCTGTGACCATAGATGTAGACCAGTCAGTAACAGTTGATGTTCTAGCCAACGACTTCGATGAAGATGGCGATAGTATACGAGTGGTAAGTGCGCTGGCGTCAGTGGGTAGTGTGTCGGTTAACCCTGACGATACATTAACTTTTACGCCGCCCACCGCGTTTACAGGTAATGCTGTAGTCACCTATATTATTGAAGATACCCAAGGTGGTACGAGCGAAGGCAGACTGACTATTACCGTTCAACCTGTGACGGTTAGAATTGAAAATTCTGGCGGAGGCGGTGGTAGCATGAACGCTGCACTGCTGATGTTACTGGTATTTGTTATGACACTGCGCCGCACATTAGCGGCGCAGAGAAAGGGAGTAAGAGTGTGAGGACAGTCAAGATGAGTAAAGTCTTTAAACATGGGGCAGTAAGTGTTGTAGCAATGGGAGCACTGTTCGCTTTTCCAGCCATGGCTCAGCAAACTGATGGCGAACAGGACGTGTTTCCCTTTCTGGCTAGTAAAACTCAATGCTTGTCTGAAGAGGATGCCTCAAAACTTTCTAAAGGATATGAAAAGTGCACCGCTAGACAGTTTTTCATAAGCGGGAGTTGGGGTAGCGCATCAGGAGACTTTAAAGAAAGTGATGGACATAGATATTGATGACACCCGCAGTGCGTGGAAAGCGGTAGTAGGTACCAATATTACCGAAAACAGCTTTATTCAAGTCGGTTATACCGATTTAGGTGATGTATCGGCAGCATTTTCAACCACGACCAATGAGCCATCTCGCTTTTTCAGCGAGACATCGCGTATTCGCCCAACATCAGTAGATGGCTATACATTAAGTGTAGCCTATCAGTTTTTACGTCATGAGGACTGGTTCATTCATGCGCATGTGGGCTTATATTTTTGGCAAGGTAACTACGATTCGTTAGATGTTTTTGAGGATACAGCCCTACTTCAAGACGTTGATGATGAAGGCACGGATTTGTTCTATGGCATTGGCGCTAACTGGCGTATTCACCATGATTGGGTTGCAATGATTGAATATGAACGCTATGACATAGAAGATAACTCTACTGACCTCATATCAATAGGTGTTAATTATCTCTTCTAGAGAAATGTAAATTTTCAACAAGTAATATACGAGCAAAACCAATAGAGGGGGGCGATAAGCCTCCTTTTTTATGCGTTAGACTTTTGGATATAGCATGCTTTCTTCACGATAAGTTGTTATCGTGTCAAAAATAATATTTCCCCTCATGAAAGTTCGCTTTCAAAATTTCTCGGCCAAGGCAATGCAGCACGTTACAGATAAAAAGATAAAGACGCTTCAAAACTGCGAAGATGAAGCTATTCACCTAATCGAAAGTGTTCAAAGCTTTGGTTACGTTATAGCGGTAGACCCTGAAACTAAAAAAATTCAGGTGGTTAGTGAAAACATCAATGAGCTATTTAAAGTCAGTATCACTGCGGGTGAAACTCTTATTACTGAGCTCATCGATACGCCTTCCGAAGATGCACCAACCTTTCAAAGTATCTATCAAAGCGTTAAAGGCGGGAATACACGCCGAGCGTATCAATGGAAATTTGCCGAAAACGCACTTTGTTTAGACAATTGGGAAAAAGAGGGCAGTGGTGTCGCGTTCGATTCAAACGGCTTACTCGTTATTGAACTAGAGCCTACCCCTCAGCTTAGTTATGAAGCCGCCCAACAATGGGTACCGATGGACGTAAATATTCGCACATTGCTTCCCGATGTGGATGGGTGCGAGTCTATCAGTGATGTTGCAGACGCCATTGCGGGCGTATTTAAGCGCTACATAGGGTTTGATTCGGTGATGGTTTATCAGTTCGATAAAACCTATAGCGGAGAAGTAATTGGCGAAGCAAAATTCCCAGGGTCTCGCTCTTTCAAAGGTTTGAAATTTCCCGCATCTGATATTCCTAGCCAAGCCCGGGCGCTGTACTTAAAAAATCGCGTACGTTGTGTATTTGACGTAGAACAACCCCCTATTGCTTTAATACCAACTGTGCAAGAAGCAGAGCGACCGCCAATGGATTTATCCATGTCTATGGTTCGTTCAGTGTCGCCGGTTCATATCACTTATCTTAAAAATATGGGCATACGTTCATCGTTTTCCGTGTCCCTTGTGTTTGAAGGTAAACTTTGGGGGTTACTTGCTTGTCACAATAACGAGCCTAAATATATCGACCAAAAAAAGCGTTTGGTATGCGAATCCCTCGGTCATCTCTATGCGTGGCAGCTACACACTAAAGCCTTGCATGAAAAGAAAGAACAGTTTCAAATTCGCCAACGTAAGCTAAACACTATTATTCATCAGCTTACTGGCTTTGCTAACCCGCTTGAGGCGATAACCCAAAAAGAAAAAGGCCTTTTGGATGTAGCCAATGCATGTGGTATGGCCGTTATTACCCCTGTAGATAAATATTTAGTAGGTAAAACGCCCTCTGAACAAACATTAACTCGCCTTCTCGACAAGTTCGTCATTCCAAACTCTGAAGAGTCAATTGCTATTAGCAAGCTGGCGGAAGAAGTGTCCGAACAATGTGACCTTAATGGCATTCGCGGCATGTATATTTCCTGTGTATCTGCCAAGCTTGGTTACTACACGGTTTGGTTTAGAGAGCAAAAAGACAAAACTATACGATGGGCGGGCCGCGAAGCCGCGAACAAAGATGTTGGTAAGGTACTAACACCTCGTAATTCCTTTGATATGTACTTACAAAGTGTTGCTGATGAGTCGGTAGAGTGGAGCGAGGATGATCAGCTTATTATAGAAGGTTTTGATCATCTATTTATACCTTACGCGCTAAGCCTGAAAGCGTCGCTCGACAAGCAAATTAGTAAATTAGAAGAGTTAGATAAAGCTAAAGATCAGTTTTTGGCGAGTATTTCCCATGAACTTCGTTCGCCCCTTAATTCTATTGTAGGTTGGACCGACTTAGCTCTGATGGATGTGACGAATGTCGATAGAATGTCTGACGCATTAGGCGTTATCAAACGCGCTGCGTCTACACAGGCTGCCTTAATAAATGACATTTTAGATTTGTCGCGCATTATCTCCGGCACTATGAAATTGAGTACGCATTCATTAAATATCGCTGGGTCTATATTTGAAGTCGCTAAATCATTCGAAGCGGGCTTTGCCAGTAAAAATATTCAACTTTCAATCAATTGCGAAGACGAACATACTCAAATTCTGGGTGATAATTTGCGTATTAAGCAGGTGATAAACAATCTGCTCAGTAACGCTCTTAAATTTACAGCAAAAGGCGGAACCGTACATGTGCGGGGGCGAAGAGAACATTCAAATTACTTGTTTCGTGTAAAAGACAACGGTAAAGGAATGACCCAAGATCAGATAGCACGGGTTTTTGAACGCTTTTACCAAGGTAAAGACTCTCATAACAAACTCGGCTTGGGGCTGGGTTTATCTATTGTAAAGAGCTTGGTTGAAATGCACGGCGGGGAAATTCGTGCCGAAAGTGATGGGCCAAATTCCGGGACTACGTTCTTTGTGTCTTTGCCTATTGCTCCTCTTAGTTTGCACGATGACATTATCGAAACCAAGAATAGTGAAATCAGTGATTTGACCGAGTCTTTGCGTCTAAGCGGTTTACGAATTTTGGTAGCAGAAGACGAGCAAGACGCCCGTGACTTTATAAAGCTGTTTTTAGAGTCTAACGGTGCCCGGGTCAACGTAGTTAAAAACGGGCTACTCGCATGGAAAGAGCTAAACGATATGCCCGAAGCTTTCGATCTATTACTGTCGGATATTGGCATGCCGGAAATGGACGGGTTAGGCCTAGTATTGAAAATGAGGGCAAGCGAAATCCCAGAGATTGCAAAGCTCAACGCTGTGGCGCTTACTGCTTATGCCTATACCTCTGATCGCGTTAAAGCTCTTAAAGCTGGCTTTAATAACTATGTGTCAAAACCGGTAGATGGCGAAGAATTGCTGACAATTTTGGAAATGTACTTGCCAGAAACGACACACTAACGCAGATGACTCCCAGTCTTTTTTGCAACCTTTGATCAGCAGTATTACGAGGATAGAGCGCGAAGATAGAGCGTTAACAAAGCTGACGCATATCTTTGAATAGGTCGTTTAGTTTAAGCAACGACAGGTATGCTTTGTAGTGTAGAAGTCGCGTAGTCGACTTCGTGCTTCTCTACCTAATTTAATGCCTTTCAACGCTCATTGCTTTCAAAGTTCACTGAAGTCAAAATTCATCTACCAGCGGCGAAGTAATAGCTGGTAGGTGGTTTTATCTAACAGCGACTCGCGAGGCGACGAACTTTCTTTATCAGGAAGGGCAGCACGCGCTTCCTCAAGCGATGCATATCTATCCCCGTCAATATAAAACGCGCTAGCTTCAGATGTAGGTTTACCGTCAAGGGAATAGGCGGTGTTTAACAAGTCTGACGTGGTAGTTATGTTGCTGTGCCCGATAAAGTCGGCAACGCCATCGCCATTCACATCTTTGGTGAGCCAAGCTAAATCAAGTGGCTGATTCAATTCCCCCGAATTCTGCATTGTCGACACAGCCTGGTTGAATTGCGCAATAATCCTTTCAGCGTTAGCAACATTTTTGCTGATAGCTATTTGAAATCCGGTTTTTGCTAATGGTTTTGCTGAAAAGTGCAGGGTTTCTTCATTATCGTTAGCCAGCAGTATGTTTAGCTCGCGCGCAAGCAGCTGGGTGGTAATTAAGTAAGGCGCTCTATCGTCGGCAAGTTGGCGAAATGCATCAAACGTAGTGGGGTTGCGTGACCACTTTATATCTTTCAGCAGTCTGAATGATGGCGTATTCGCAAAGCGATTTTCAATAGCGACCCGGTTGTCTTTTAAATGAGGAAAAAGCTTTATTGCCTCAACGTCCGCCTCTTTACTTACCGCGTAAAGGTAAATGGGTAAGTAGATATCGGATAGAACATAGTTGCTGCTGTCCTCGCCCAAATTAACGTAGGCAAATTCACCGTCTAGCTTACCTGTCAGTACAGAACTGCCCAAAAAAGCTTGTCGCATAACCTGAAGTTGGATATCCAGCTCCGCCTTCTGAAACACCTTTTCGAGCAGTGTATTAACTCGAGCAGGCTCCCCATCGTCGCTTATGTAGGTCTCGAAGGAAGCTGCACCTAATTTGGTAGGGGCGGCATGTAATTGCGAAACATTAAAACAACAAAGGACTAGGCTTATGCCTAATAAAGAAAGACGTTGAGTGAAAATAGAGAGCGAGAACGCGCTGAATCTTACCAAAGGTGAACTCCGAACTGCCGTCATACATTTACTACACTGTAATGCAGTTAGTCGCTTAATTCCAATAAACACGTACTGGCTTAAATTAACAAAATGTAAGCGACATCAATATATTGAGTGTAGTGTCCACGTTTATACTAGCTTTTATTGAGTAAAGTCATTCGTGACGATAAGCCGGTTTCATTACCAGCTTAACGTCACGAACTTGATTGCATGCATATACGCACGCTTAACATAGGCGCTCAATAAAAACGTTTATTCTCCAAAGCTTCCCGCAGGACCTGGATAAACCACTACGCTTTCAACACCGTCCTTGTTAACGCTGGCAACCCCAAAAAAGTAGTTGTCGATAACAACGTTCTCAAGCATGGCCTCGGTGACGTTACCCACATATTTACTGTATTCCCATTGCGGAGCATCAGTATGACGCCAGTATACTTTGTACCCTTTAAGTTGAGGGTTCTCTTCAGCGTCTAGTGCATCCCACTTTAAAAATGTTGAAGGTTGAACTGCACCGGCAATTTCTACATTTGCAGGTGGGTTCGGTGCCCACGCCATAGCAGCAAGAGAAACAGCATTAAGGCCAGTAAGTTTTGCAGCGTAATCAAAGTCGACGCCATCCAAGGTATCACCATAGGCAATACCGTCTTCTACGCGAAGATCTTGATGCTGGCGTGTGTAGTTTTCGTTAGTTTCCATAATACGAATACCCGGGTAGCCCAAGTCGTTAAACGGGCGGTGGTGGCCGCCACGACCAAAGCGGTCCAAGCGATAAATCACCATAGTGTCTAAGTTCTCAATATACTGATCGGCAATTTTATCGATATAGCGGGCAAGGTTTCGGCTTGGCGAGTCTACTTCACCTCCGGTGAAACGTCGCATGCTCGCTTCTTTTTCCGTTTCTGTTACACGAGTGCCTTCAGCAAACAAGCGAGCGGTGGTGTTGTTAATAACACCGTTTACCCCTTCGATATTGCCAATCATGTCATTATTGAGCACGGCTTTAATTCGCCAGCCGTCTTTCTTGGCTTGGTTTGCCATAATACGCCCGCCGAAAAGCCCTTGCTCTTCGCCAGATAAAGCAGCATACACGATACTGCCGTTAAACTTGTATTTGGATAGTACTCGCGCGGCTTCAAGGGTACCGGCAACACCAGAGGCGTTGTCGTTTGCACCTGGTGAATCAGAGGTGAAATCCATCACATCAGACACCCGTGAATCAATGTCGCCAGACATAATCACATAGCGGTCCGGATCAGTACTACCGCGTTGAATAGCAATAACACTAACCACTTCTACTGGGTCGGGAATACGCTTTTCACCGCTGATGACTTCCGACTGGTAGTACACCTCTAAGCAGCCACCACACTCGGCTGAAATTTTATCAAATTCAGATTTAATCCAGCGACGCGCAGCGCCTATACCGCGGGTATCAGACTCGGTTTCAGAGAGAGTATGGCGTGTACCAAAGTTCACCAACTTGGTAATGTCTTTTTCAATGTTTTCAGCGGAAACATTTTTGGCAATATCATAAAGTGCTTGCTGCTGCTCGGTATCAGCAAAGGCTGTAGTAGATAGTGTTAGTGCAATTGCGGGGGCAATTTTTCTTAATACTAGGTTCGTAAGATAACAGGGCTGTGATTTATTCATTATTTTCTCCATGTTCTGCAAAGACCATACTGAATGCGTCGAAAATGGACAATGAATATCGATGTAATTAACTTTATTTAAGAGGAATACAATATATCGGCACGTAACACTCCGTGCCGATATACATTTACAATTTAAAAGATCTAAGCCTATTTAAAAGTCGAAGTAAACCATACCGTAGGCGGTAACATCATCATTTTTAAGCGACTCAAGATAATCATTCGTGCTTTGCACATCATAAGCTTCCAATCCTATATAACCCGACGCTGGCTCTTCATCGAAGTTAAAGTTTGCCGATAGGGGAAAGTCGACACCCTCTATGTCTAAGTTATCTAAAATAGCAAGAGAACCCTGACTTGGTGTGGTTAGTTGGAAGTAATAGAGACGATCACCAGAAGAATCATTCCCAGACAAGGTAACGGTTACAGAGTCCGCTCCCACTGAAGACAGGTCATAACTTTCATCATTAAAGAATGTTAAAACTTGTTGGGAAAATAAGTCGTAAGACATCAATGCTAAGTCTAATGATTCAGTGTGGGTGGATGGAAGTGTTACCTGAGCGCCCGTATAAATGGATACTTGAACATCTGTGCCTTCGGAGCTGAAGCTGTCGAACTCGAAATTGTAAGCATCGATATACGTTTCAGGGGTGTCAAAGATAGGAACTGAAGGTGAAAGTTCTGCAACATCCCAAACCTGCACATTATCAGCATAATGCATCCAGCCATCTTTTCGGCCGCGTAGTGAAACGCGCAGACTTGAGTCACTGTTGACGTTATTATTGAGCAGCGAAAAAGGTACTTTTCTGACAAGCTCTGCATTACTTACTACATATGTTTCATCGAAACTGTAATCACTAAGAACAGCAGTGTAATAGGTTTCAGCAGGGTATTCCTGTGCACTGGTTAGCGTGAGAGCAATGTCTGGCCACTCTCCGCCAATGGGTCGACAAACATTAGCTTCAGCCAACCAGTCTGTGTCATTGACATCGAAAATATTAGACGATGTTGTGGTAGAGACAACGACGCTGGCCATAGGCGAGGCAACAGGAACTTGACTAATATCGAATGTTACGTTGTTACATTCGCACGAGTCTTCATTGGCGAAGCCTTCAGCGATAATGCGTGTGTTTTTGATTTTATCGGCGGTAATGTCTACGTAGGTATGAACGCGAGGATAGGCAGTTTCTCCCCAATAACCTACACTTAGCATCGTATACGTTGCTACACCGGAGTAATCGATAGCGATATTTCCGTCATCATCAGCTTCATAGACAGCAGCTACTGCACCGCTGTTGTCATGGCGAGCAACCATAGCTTCAGTTTGAGGTATTATCTCACCGCATGAACTAAAGTAACTTGCACTAACTACATGCTCATAGTTTGAAGTAGGCGGTGTACTTCCATTGTCGTTAGTAGGAGGTTGTGAAGAGCTACCACCGCCACATCCGGCAATAGCGGCCGCTAAGCCTGTTATTAGCAGTTGTTTGTTGTACTTCATATATTTTTCTGAAAGACATAATAGTAGGCTGACGCATGTCCAAGCAGCGCGGAGTGCCGAAATCAAACTGGTTACCCTACCAATGCTTCCAATTCCTTCTGTTTTACTATTTGATTCGTTGGTTGAGTGTTGATGTTAGCAATTTTTTAGAAATGAAAATAGACGGCGCTTATCAGATTTAATTTATGTAAGAAGATAGGGTTAGTGTGTGAAATGCCATGTTGACCATATATAGTTTTGTATGGTCAACATGATGGGCTAGAGGTAGATTTAATGCTCACGACATGAGCATCTTTTGCTACTACTTACCTTGCACGCTTAAATAAACGCAAACGCGTCGCCAAACAGGTTCTCAACTTTTAAGCCGCGTTGTGTAAAATCATCGCGTACGACTTTGGCCATTTCAAAGCGACCTGCTACGTAAACCTGAATATTGGCAAAGTCAGCGTGGTCTGCCATTACCGCATGGTGTACCCAGCCCGTTCTGCCTTTCCATTCGTCGCATGCAAACTCTACAACCGGCACAAAAGTGAAGTGATCGTTAGTTTCAGCAAGTGCTGTTAGCTCATCGGCTAGATACAAATCAGCCGCGTGTTTTCCACCCCAATAAAGGGTAAGTGGTGTCTTATCACCGCTGTTAAGATGCTCTTGCAGAATAGAGTAGGTATATGAGAAGCCAGTACCACCAGCAATAAGCACCATAGGCAGGCCATTACTTTGCAAAAAGGCATTGCCATTACCTACGTTTACGGTAATTTCGCCATCCGCACGCATGCGCTCTAGCACTTCACCAGCGTAGCTGTTGCCAGGCTCTGCGCCAATGTGTAATTCAATGCGGCTATTATCAAATGCGGCATTGGCAATAGAAAATGGACGCATATCTTTTTCGCCCATTACCACCATGGCGTACTGACCCGCTTTAAACTCAACAGGGCTTTCTGGCGTTAATTCGACTTTTTGAACCACTTCGGTTAAAGGCGTGATGCTTGCAACCTTACACTTAATTTCTGACATGTATTCTCTTCTAACCTTCTTGCTTAGCGTGTCGCCTTTTCATGCGCTTAAGAAAAGCGCTTGCTTCTATACAAAATAAATAGCGCTAAAAATAGTCGCTACATAATACCAAGACTGTCCCAAATATCATCAACGCGTTTTTTAACGTCTTCGTCCATCACAATAGGCACGCCCCATTCGCGGTCGGTTTCGCCCGGCATCTTATTTGTGGCGTCCATACCCATTTTAGAGCCTAGCCCCGAAACCGGTGACGCAAAGTCCAAGTAATCGATAGGTGTATTCTCTATCATAACCGTGTCGCGAGCGGGGTCCATACGGGTAGTGATAGCCCAGATAACATCGTTCCAGTCGCGCGCGTTGACGTCGTCATCGCACACTATCACAAATTTCGTGTACATGAACTGTCGTAAAAACGACCACACACCCATCATCACCCGTTTTGCATGGCCAGGGTATTGCTTCTTCATGGTAACTACTGCCATACGATAAGAGCAGCCTTCGGGGGGCAAGTAGAAATCTACGATTTCAGGGAACTGCTTTTGTAAAATAGGCACAAACACTTCGTTTAGCGCAACACCTAAGATAGCTGGCTCATCTGGTGGACGGCCCGTATAGGTTGAATGGTAGATTGGGTCTTTGCGGTGGGTAATATGGGTAACGGTAAATACAGGAAAATCATCGACTTCATTGTAATAGCCGGTATGATCGCCGTATGGACCTTCAGGTGCTGTTTCATCTTGTGCAATATAGCCTTCAAGCACAATCTCGGCACTGGCAGGTACCTGCAAATCGTTACTAATTGACTTAACCACTTCGGTTTTATCACCGCGCAGTAGGCCTGCAAAAGCATACTCGGAAAGGGTATCTGGTACAGGGGTAACTGCACCTAAAATGGTAGCGGGATCTGCGCCAAGGGCCACAGATACCGGGTAGGGTTCGCCCGGGTGTGTTTGACACCACTCGCGAAAATCAAGGGCACCTCCACGATGTGACAACCAGCGCATAATAAGTTTGTTTTTGCCGATAACCTGCTGACGGTAAATGCCCAGATTCTGGCGCTTCTTATGCGGCCCTTTAGTAACACTTAACCCCCATGTTACCAAAGGTGCAGCGTCACCCGGCCAGCAGCGCTGTACCGGAATTTTTGATAAGTCTACGTCGTCACCGGTAAGCACCACCTCCTGACAAGGGGCTTTTTTAAGGACTTTGGCAGGCATATTAAGCACCTGCTTAAATACTGGCAGCTTCTCCCAAAGATCTTTCAGCCCTTTAGGCGGCTCTGGCTCTTTCAAGTAAGCCAGTAGCTTGCCTACTTCACGCAGTGCTTCAACAGACTCTTGACCCATGCCAATAGCTACGCGCTCTGGTGTACCAAACAAATTAGCCAATACGGGCATATCGTGATTTTTAGGGTTTTCAAACAACAGTGCAGGGCCGCCAGCACGCAACGTCCTGTCGGCAATTTCTGTCATTTCAAGGTCGGTATCAATGGGCTGGGTAATGCGTACCAATTCACCTTTAGCTTCTAGCTGGCGAATAAAGTCGCGTAAATCTTTGTACTTCATCAGTGCAGGTGCATCCACAAACTCAATTTATGGCAAGAATATACTATTTAGCGCCAAAGTCCGATCAGTAAGCGCTGTGTTTACACGATTAAACGTTTTACAGATAAATTACGCTTTACAGAGGTGCCATTTGGGTGTGATATAAGAAAGCGTTAAAAATATTAACAAATCTAGGGCTAATAGTGCTTTGGTGTGTGCGCTTCGGTATAGGTTGTTAACATAGTGCTTTGCTGAGGTGTTTTACAGTGGCCAGCGTGCTAAATCCCTACTAACCCTTTTGCCTAAGGTGGTTACATGAGTTCATTCGATCAGGACATGTTAGACGAATTAAATTTGTTACTGAAGTTTCCAACAGACAGCCTACTTCAAGGTTTAAAAATTCATCACGATGCCAGCCAAAGCATGGTGAACGCAGCATCTAGGCTATACTCCAAAGGCCTAATCACCCAGCCAGACGGTGGTTACCTAACTGATTTAGGTATTGACCTAGCCGATCACGCCCGCCATATCCAATCGGCCATGTGCCCGCGAAAAAGTAGCCACTAAGAGCAAGATGCTGGCGTACGGTTAAATGCATGTGGTCAGCATAAAGTTGAAAGCAGATATTAGCTGGCCGCAGACGCTCATGTGTCCATTCGTAAAGAAAAGCATGTCTTGGTTAAGATAATCTATAATTAGTCGATACCTTAACTAAGACATTGTAATCAACACATACTCTTTTGCTATGAAACGTATTCTACACACAGCCTTATTTATCTGCGCGACTGTCACGGGTTTTTGCGCTCATGCTCTTGAAGGGGAAACGATTGAAGAGCTTCGCGCAGTTCAGCTTTACAGCCAAGATGCCTTAATCGATATGATTAATGCTAATACGCATTTAGACAAAGTCGTGGCTGATCGATGCCAATTAGTGCAAGACATTGAAGCGCGTGCCAACGTGTTGAAAGTACCGGCCTACCAGTTTTTATGGGGCGATATGCTGGCGTGGGGCGTGTGCGTAGATGCTGAACCTGCTCGTGGTATTGGCTATATGGAAGATGCCGCGAATCAAGGTTTGCCAGCAGCACTAGAGCAACTTGGGCGTTACTATGCAAAGGGCACGCTTGTGCAGCAGGATAAATCTCGCGCTGTAGTGTATTTACGTGAAGCCGCTGCGCTTAAAAACCTAAAAGCGCAAATTCACTTGGTTGAGTTGTTTTTGGACGGTTATGGCAGTCCTTACGATTATGAAGACGCATACCACTGGCTTTATAACTCGGTGACCAACGATAAAAAGCAGCATCAGCAAATTGCGTCTTACCTCGCTCGCTTAGAAAAATTAATGCACCCGAAAGCCGTGCGAGAGGCAAAGCGGAAAAGCCACAAGCGTCGAGGTGATATCGAACACCTGCAGGCAACTAAAATCTTAAGGGCAGAAAGGCTGGCAAACACAACAAGCCAGCTTCTGCAAAAGCGTATTTATGTCCGTAGCACATCTATGTTTTTACGTAGGCTTAACGCTTACGCCAGCCAGTAAGCATAGGGCGAACTAACTGAATATTACCCATACGTTGAACAGCAAACACGGCAGCAATATGCACCAACACACAGCCGTACAATACATCAGCCATAATACTGTGTATCCATTCCAGCGTGCTATTTCCAAACAGTGCGTCTATTTCTTCCATCATAAAACCGGTAATACCTAACCCAAGCAAAAGGGCAATAACTGCCATCACCATAAGCCAGCCAAAAGGATTGTGGCCATGAGTACGTGGGATTTGTTTATGCTTTAAGTGCTGAAGATGTTCTCTAAAGGCCTGCTTGCTTAGCGAAATAGTGGAGAAGCTAGCGTAAGCTGTGGAACCCTTCTTGTTGGGATTAGCTGAATATAAGCCCCAAGCAACGCGTATAGATATAAGCGCTACGCCCACATAGCCCGCTATTTCATGAAAAAGCCGGCCCGGCTCTACAATAAAGTAGTTGGTGATAAAACTTGCAACAATGCCCCAGTGGCATACGCGCACTACCCAATCCCAAACATAAATATCTGAACCCGTGTCTTTAGCTTTGTGCATTACGTGACTTTCTCAGGCTAAAACAAAAACGCTGCAATAGTTTGCAGCGTTTTTATCAAGTTTTAAAGCAAGCGTTCGATGAACCGTTTGCTAAACAGAATTTAGTGCATTTCTTTTTTAACAATGCTGCCATCAACAGGGTTGAAGTAAATCTCTACTTTGTTCTCTTCTTTATCGAAGCCGTAGATTTCGTAGCAGTTACCGCCTGTCACTTTAAATTCGTTGATTTTGTAGCCTTGCGCTAACAGCTGAGCCTGAAACGCATCTTGGTTTTGCCATTCAGCTTCCGGCGCAGTAGTACACTGAGTGGTGCCGTGCTCTGCACTACATGCGCTTAATAAGGTCGCGGCGCCAATAGCAGTAGCCATCATTAGTTTTTTCATTGCAGTCTCCGTTTCGCTTTTTATTTAAAAGTTCTTTCTATCCTACTTAAATATTGTACTGATATTGTTCTTTTGTGCATAGAGGTTGCACAACTTTGTTGTACAGAATTGAGTTCTGCTTGGTTTCATAAACGGGGCACAGAATACTTGTCATAAAATTGCCTCCGACATGTCACGGATAGTTCATCGAACCGTCTCAAAAGCATTCTACATTTTTGGGCTTTGATATTTCTAAACACTAGGCAATGTCGCCAATCTATCGACGAAATGTTTAAAAAATACATAAAACACCCAATAAGCACACAAAAGGAATGATTTGATGCGTCCTCTGTACCCACGAACGGTTTATCCACGCTCTCTGCTTGCCACAACAATTGCATTTGCACTATCAAGCGCCGCAATTGCACAAGAAGTAGCGCCCGACACAGAAAACGAACATAACTATATAGAAGAGATTACGGTAACCGCACAAATGCGTGAGCAGTCCGTTATGGATGTGCCTGTTACTATGGATGTAATAGGTAGCGAGTTCTTAGAGCGCACCAATATCATGGAACTTGATGAGCTTTCTCGAATTTTACCTAACGTTCAAATTCAAGAGCAGGCCGTAAGCTTACCGTCTTTTAATATTCGGGGCGTGACTGACGACGTATCTTCGGTATCGGCAACGCCTCGCATCTCTGTATATCAAGATGGCTTTGATATCAGTAAAAAGACGGTAGCCAGCGTCGCGCTTTTTGATATTGCGCGCGTAGAGGTTTTAAAAGGCCCCCAGCCAACCTTGTTTGGTGTGGCGGCAGCCAATGGTGCGGTAAGTATTCATTCTAATCTTCCCACCTTCGAACAAGAAGGCAAGGTACAGGTTGGCTATAACTCAGAGCAAGGGCAAGAACTTGAATTAATGTATAACCAGCCTATTAACGACAATCACAGTTTTCGTATAGCAGGTCTTTATCGCGAAATGGACGGCATTGTAGAAAACAATGCCTGTAGTGCTGATTCCTATTACGGTAATGCAAATATGTACAACCATCTTGGTGAAGAAGTGCCGTGCAACAGCGAAGATCTTCAGGGTGTTTCAGTACAAGCACTACGTGCAACATGGCGAGCGAATTACGATCAGCTTGAAATCATTGCGCGCGCAGCCATGGAGTATAACGACCAGCCGGGCATTGCCTTCAAATCAGGCTCTATCGCTCCCAATGGCGGAGATACTAGCCCTTTTACTGATGCCGAATTTAGCTTAGGCAGTGAACTAGGTATTGAACGAACGCTTCAAGCTTATGACTTAACCGTAAACTACGATTTCAACCAAATGCTCAGTCTGCATGCCGACGCATACTATAAAGATGTAGAGGTAAGCGAAGGCTTTGATGCTGACGGTTCAGCGTTGCGTATTCAGGATGCTTATTTCGATAACGACGCTACGCTTAAAGGTGCGTCAATGCGTTTAGTGTATGACTCGGGTGATAAATTGGCCGCGTTTGTAGGTGCGTCCATTACTCAAGACGATTCTATTTTGCCCTACTATGTGATGGTAGACCCATTTGTACGTGGTACCTTCGATGCGATAAAAGCACAGCTTGAGGCCACATCAAACATTCCGCTAAATCAGAATATCGCTACTGATGCATCGTTAGAAGAAATAGAAGCACTGCGTGCGATGTTAGTGTCGCAACTGTTTAATGAAGATGGCTCTCCTATTTCTAACCCTGCACTGCCGCCTATTATGATACAAGGGCCGTTTATATTTGAAGCTGAACTTGATATAGCGTCTTATGTTGCTGAGGTGTCGTATTTTGTTACCGACGACATCAACATTACTGCTGGCGTGCGCTATATCGACGAAACACGTTATACCCGTAATACTTATACTACTGCAGACGGTGCATTTACTTTCGATGCCGAGCGCGACTTTGATGATACCCTGCCGCGCTTTGCCGTAAGCTATGATGTTAATAACAACTGGAACGTATACGCGAACTACGCTAGGGGACGACGTTCACCAGTTGTGGATGCGAACGCAGGTGGCGTTAATGTGACTAAACCTGAAATAGTAGACAGTTACGATTTAGGTATTAAATACCAAAGCGCGAACTTCCTGTTCTCAGGTGCCATATTCACCTACGAATACAGCGATTATCAGCAAAACTTTACCGACGCAGAAACCTTACAGTCTATTACTGTAACGGTAGGCGACTCGACCATGTCGGGTATTGAAGGCATGGCGACCTATAACTACAGCGAGACGCTGACGCTAACAGCAAGCCTTGGTTTCCTTGACGCTGAATTTGCAGACAATACTGCTGATGGATCTGAGTTCCAATACGGTGGCAATAAGTTCCGCTTAGCGCCAGAAGTTAGCGGCGCGATAAACATCAACAAAGTATTCAATATGGACAGTTTTGACATTGATGTTAACTGGCTTACCAGCTTCCAGTCAGAAGTGTTTTTTGAAAGCAGCAATTACCCTGGTCTTTCTCAAGATACTTACTCACTGACTGATGTATCGGTGAAGCTGCTTCAAGACAACAGCAAGTTTGCCTATGAGTTTTACGTGAACAACCTGTTTGATAAAGAATTCTTGATTGATGCTGGTAATACGGGCGGTGGATTGGGTATTCCTACATTCGTACGCGGTATGCCTCGCATTGCCGGTGTGCGTGTTTATTACGCGTTTTAGAAGTAAAGAATAAGAGAGTACCTATTCCCGTCAATATGCCCCTATCTTGATGGGAATAGGACGTAACTTAAATTATATGGATTACAAGAAGAAGTATCAGAGACTCTGTTTTTAGTTGGTGCAATTTAACTATAATGTCTTGCACTCTGTCTTTGGTGATGAAAAGCAAAAGAAGACATTTAAAGCTAGTGTAGTTACAATAAAGATTCTCAAAGAACCTCGGAGAATCTGCATGCCTTTAAAAGCGACCTCAGTGAGATTAGATGATGAAACACTTGCACGTGTAGGCGAAATGGCTAAGGCGATGGATAGACCTAGGGCGTGGCTGATGGCCGAAGCCATCAAGCAGTATGTTGCCCGCGAAGAGTGGTTTATCCGAGAGGTGGAAAAAGGAATGAAGTCCGCTGATGAGGGACGCTTGACCGACCATACTGATGTCAAAGCTAAGTGGGAGGCTAAGCGTGCAGCTCAAATGGACTGATCTTGCAGGTACCGATTTAGAGAAAATTGAAGCTCATATTGCGCAAGAAAATAGCCCCTCTGTAGCTATTGACGTTGTCATGAACATTATTGATAGTTCGCACCTAGTCTTATCAGAACATCCTAGAGCAGGCCGTCATGGCCGATTGAAGAATACGCGGGAACTTGTGATTAATGGCCTGCCGTTTATCGTAATATATCGAGAAAACATCATTACAAATTGCATCGAAATACTACGTGTACTTCATGATGCTCAGCAATGGCCGAGCGCAGATTAAAAACACACTATTTGTTCAAAGCACTAAGCTCATTGTGCGAGGTGTAAAACAGCGTTTATAGTTTCTTCTTGTACAAATAACGTGTATAGACTCAAGCCTATACACGCTTATAAAGTTTTAGAACGCTATGCCTTAATCTCAAAGCTATGCGTGTTAACCACCTTTCCAGCTTTGGTTAAAATTACATCCACATAGTGCCAAGTGGCTGTAGCGCTATCTTGGCTAACGGTCAATGTCATAAAGCCGCGCTGGTGAAGATTACAGTACTGCAAGTCTTCTATAAGAAGCGGTAGGTCGTCTGCAAGGGTTTTAGCTTTTTCATCCCCCATGCTCAGGTAATGTTCCATACCGGGTGACGTCACGCCTGGTGTGGCAAGCTCAACCCCTACCTCTGTACCATCTTTAAGGGTTAATTTATTGTGCCAAGCGTTATGTGTATCACCTGCAAGGGCAATAACTGGCTTGCCGATGGACTTAAGCTGCATCAGCACCTGTTCCCGCTCAACAGGGTAGCCATCCCATGCGTCTAAGTTGTAAGGCATTACGGTATTGATAAGCGCAAACTCTTGCTCACTAAGTGCACCACCTTGCTTTTGTTTGCGTTTGATATTCGCGAGCCTATGTACATGATCAGGTATTGCTTTGCGTTCAACGCCATTAAAAATAGATACAGGGAAAAGCATGCGGCCTATTAATAGCTGTTGCCCTAACACCTGCCATTTAGCCTGGCTTTGCTGCATAGACGAATGGAGCCAGTTGCGTTGGGTTTCACCGAGTAAACCGCGGTTCGGGTTGCCGATGTCTTTCATAAAGCGTGCTTGGTCAAACGTTTTAGTTTCAGCATCGCGATAGTTGGCGTATTCAAGCTGTTTGTCGCGGGCAAGAACGCGGGTGTCGAGCATGTATAAGTCAAGAAGTTTACCAAAAGTAAACTGACGATAAATTTCTAAGCGCTCGGTGCCAAAAGGTGGGCGAATGGGTAGCCATTCATAATAAGCTTGAACTGCCGCTGCACGACGGGCATAAAAATCTCCTTCATCCGCTTGGTGATTCTCAGCACCGTCTTTATAGGTGTCGTTAGTAATTTCATGATCATCCCACACAACAATAAAAGGCTTATTTTGATGTAACGACAGCAAGCCTTCATCCGTGCGATACAGCGCATAGCGGTTGCGATAGTCAGTGAGGGTGTAAAGCTCGGTGTCGTTATCAGGCGCATAGGTTCTGCCAATTTCCTTGGCGTGCTCAGTTGCGTAACCTTCGCCATCGTACTCATAAATGTAGTCACCAAGGTGTAATACATAGTCGATGTTGTCGTCTTTCGCTGCTTCCATGTAAGGCGTGAAAAAGCCAGCGGGGTAGTTGGAACAAGAAAATATGCCGAACGTGACGTTAGACACATCGACTTCAGGTAGCGTACGGGTTTCTCCAACAGGGCTTGTATTATTAGCGCTTTTGAAACGGTAAAAGTAACGACGAGCTGGACTAAGACCTGCTACGTCCACTTTTACGGTAAAATCATGGATTGCTTTCGCTTCAACAATACCGCTACTTACCACGTTGGCAAAATCAGCATCGCTTGCCATTTCCCATAAAATATCGGCCTTAGCTACACCTGACTTTGAGCCTGAGCCTGCACCAGAATCTGGCACGGCGCGCGTCCAGATAATAACGGCGTCTTTTAACGGGTCGCCACTGGCCACACCATGAGTAAAGGTAGCGTTAGTTTGAGGTTGGCTATTTGCTGAATTGCTCACTGTGCAGCCCGCTAGCCCTGTAGACACTGCCACGCTCGCACCTGCGAATGACGACAGCTTTATAAACGATCTTCTATCCATATGCCTGCTCTTTATAAGGTTTGTAAGGTATCCGGTGATGTCATTGTTTTGTTGAACGCTCATGCAACAAAAACGAAAACCCATTTTTATACTGAGTGTTTGTGACATAGAGATGTCAGGCTGAGAATCCATAATAACAGTCAATGTTTTACTGCAAATACTGTTATACTGTGCAGCAAATAACCACATGAACCAAAAATGGTTTGTGTGTCTAAACAATCATATTTATGTTTTCTATAGGGCTTTGAAGAACTAAGCCACAAACAAAAACACGTTGAACAAAATACGAAAGGTAAATTTAAAATACATGAGTGATGATCCGCATTATCAGCGCGAGAAAGAGAAGTACGAAAATCCGGTAGCCAGCCGCGAATATTTAATAAGTTTATTAAAAGAGCACGACAAGCCGTTGTCGTTTCTTGATATCTGTAACTTGGTGAACGCCTTCGACGAAGAAGCGCGAATTGGAATTCAGCGCCGACTACGTGCCATGGAGCGCGAAGGTCAGGTGCAATTTACCAAGCAGAAAAAATACATTCTCCAAAACCGTGATGAACTCATTAAAGGCAGAATTATTGGTCACCGTGATGGCTACGGCTTTTTGCGTCCTGAAGATAAAAGCGGTGATTTATTTATCAGTGCTGGGCAAATGAACCTGTTCCTTCACGACGATGTGGTAGAAGCACGCATTAGTGGTACCGATCGCCGTGGAAGAAAAGAAGCGTTTGTTACGCAAGTCATTGAGCCACGCAGCGAGCCAATTGTTGGCCGCTACTTTGTTGAACAAGGTTTTGGCATGGTTGTGCCAGATGACAGCCGGTTGCAGCACGAAATTGTCATTCCACCAGAGAGCACACATGGTGCTCGAATGGGGCAGGTGGTTGTGGTAGAGCTTACCCAGCGTCCACGCCGTAAAATGAGTCCGGTCGGCAAAATTGTTGAAGTACTTGGTGAACATATGGCGCCAGGTATGGAAATAGAAATGGCACTTCGCACGTTTGATATTCCGCACCAGTGGCCAAATGGCGTAACCAAGCAAGTGGAAAAGCTTACCGATCAGGTGCCCGATGAAGCCAAAGAAGGTCGCATCGATTTACGCCAGCTTCCGCTGGTCACCATCGATGGTGAAGACGCCCGCGACTTCGATGACGCAGTATATTGTGAACCGCTAGACGATGGCGGCTGGCAACTGTGGGTAGCCATTGCCGATGTAAGTCATTATGTAAGAACAGGCTCAGCCCTTGATGATGAAGCGCAGCAACGCGGTAACTCGGTTTACTTCCCTGACCAAGTAATTCCTATGCTACCGGAAGTGCTGTCAAACGGCTTATGTTCATTAAACCCTGAAGTCGACCGCCTATGTATGGTGTGTGAAATGACCATCAGTGCAAATGGCAAACTAGAAGAATTCCAGTTTTACGAAGCGGTCATGAACTCACACGCCCGTTTAACCTACACTAAAGTGTGGAATATTCTGCAGGGCGACAAAGAACTTCATCAGCGTTACGAGCCTCATGTACCTCATTTACGTAATCTTCACGACTTGTACCGCGCGCTCAAAAAAGCCCGTGCTAAGCGTGGAGCGATTGAATTTGAAACCCAAGAAGTGAAGTTTGTATTCAACGCCCAGCGCAAGATTGAAAATATTGTGCCGTTGGTGCGTAACGACGCACACAAGCTTATTGAAGAGTGCATGATCATGGCAAACGTAAGTGCGGCTCTTATGCTTGAAAAGCATGAGGCGCCAGCGCTATATCGTGTGCACGACAAACCAGACGCCGACAGGCTTACCGCATTTACCAGTTACTTAAGTGAAATCGGTATTCCTCATCGCATAGTTGAAGACGCGGAGCCTGCCGCATTCACCGATGTGGTGCTTAAAACCCGCGGTCGAGTGGACGAAGAACTAATTCAAACCATGCTGCTGCGCTCAATGAAGCAAGCGGTTTACGACGGTGACAACGTAGGTCACTTTGGGTTGGCGCTAGAAGCTTACGCGCACTTCACGTCACCTATCCGTCGCTACCCAGATTTGGTCGTGCACCGTGCGCTAAAAGGCATTATTGCTAAACAGCAGGGCAAAAAAGCTGTCAGTGGCGCGAAAAATTACACCGCTGAAGAAATTGAACAGTTAGGCGAACAGTGTTCTATGACAGAGCGCCGCGCCGATGATGCCACCCGTGACGTGGCCGATTGGCTTAAGTGTGAGTTTATGCTCGACCACGTCGGCGACACCTTTGAAGGTGTGGTGAGCTCGGTCACTAGCTTTGGTTTATTTATACGCCTTACCGAATACCACATCGACGGCTTGGTACATATAACATCGCTAGATGATGATTATTATCACTATGACGACGTAAAACAAGCGCTGGTTGGTGAGTCGGGCCATCGCCAGTTCAGATTGGGTGATACGGTTGAAGTAACCGTAGCAGCGGTCAACCTTGATGAAAGAAAGATTGATTTATTACTCGATAAGTCTATGCTGCGCGGCACTAAGGGTAAGAAGGTAAAAGTGAGGTCTGCGAAAAAGGCTTCAGATAAACCTACTCGTTTTGATAACAAATCACGCTCTGATAAAGGCTCGCGTTCTGATAAAAAAGGGAACAAAGGCAAAGGCGGCTCAAGCTCGTCTAGTCGTAGCGGTGGAAAATCGTCAAGTCGCGGCAGCGCCAAAGGCGGTAGTAGCGGCAAAACACTGTCATTGAATAAAAGAGGTAAGCGTTAAATGGCGCAGCAAGAATGGTTATACGGTTTACATGCCATGCAGTCGGTACTTGAAAAAGAACCCGAGCGTGTAATGGAAGTGTTAGTGTTAAAAGGTCGCAATGACGAGCGCCTAACCAACATTGTTAACCAAGCCCGTCGTTTCGGTATTTCCGTTCAGTTTTGTCAGCGCAAAGCGCTAGATGACAAAGTAAGCGGTGAACAACACCAAGGCGTGGTAGCAAGAGCGAAACCAGCCCGCGTGCTAGATGAAGCTGACTTAGACAAAATTTTAGAAAGCGAAGCGCAGCCTTTAATCTTGGTACTAGACGGTGTTACCGACCCGCATAATCTAGGTGCGTGCCTGCGTACTGCAGATGGAGCAGGGGTGCACGCGGTAGTAGTACCGAAAGATAAATCAGCAAGCTTAAACGGCACAGTAAGAAAGGTGGCCTGTGGTGCAGCTGAAGTGGTTCCACTTATTCAAATCACGAACCTGGCCAGAACCTTGAAGCACCTTCAAGATAAAGGCCTTTGGATTGTTGGCACAGCCGGTGAAACCGATAAGACCCTTTATGATGTAGACCTGAAAGGCCCAACTGCATTAGTAATGGGGGCTGAAGGTAAGGGCATGCGTAGGCTCACCAAAGAAACATGCGATGAGTTGGTGAAGCTCCCTATGGCTGGCAGCGTGACAAGTTTAAATGTGTCCGTAGCAACCGGCGTGTGCTTATACGAGATCGTAAGACAGCGCAGTTTATGAGACAAAGTTGCTAGAATTGAGCCTCTAATGAGTTTTCAATTGGTTTTTAAAAAAGCGTGTACCTTTGGGTACACGCTTTTTTTATATTTAAGTAAAACTTATAAAGAGTTTAATATTTTGTTACATTTGAATTTGTGAAATTAATGTTAACTATAGTTTTTTATCCCTACCATGAATCTGCTCGTAATACACATTTGGCGCGCTCTTCATAAGTTGTGTTGTTTTTTTGTGCATTTTTAAAGGTATTAAAAATGCTCACCAGGGTTAAGGCAACATACTCAACAGCCTGATTCGCCGCCTAATATGAGCTCTGTAAATAATTGGTAATACCGTTTATTTGCATACCTGACAAACGGGTAGGTCGTTGCAACGCAGTTGCGTCGGTTGTCATGGATGAGCTTTTCGTATGAGGTAATGGTTATACCTGTATGTCATTTAATAACAAATAGCTTCCAAAGCACGGAATAAAACAGTGTTGAAGTTAATAAGACAGATAAAACAGGAAATAAATTTTGAACTCAAAATTAAATAAGAAACACACATGTCTAACAGCAGCTGCTCTAGCTGTATCACTTGGCTTAATGGGTAATTCTGCAATGGCAGCAGGCGAAGGTCTGGTAAAAGTTAAAGAAAAGCCTCAAACCCTAAAACAAGCACTAGGTAAGCGATTGACTGTCGATCGTCTTGTCACCACTGACCAAGAGCGTTACATCATCAAGTTCAAAGATGAGATGACTAGTGAAACGGTTGAAGTGAGTGCATTAAAAGGTAAAGGTCAAATCTCAAGTGCCAAAGTAAAAGGTAAAAAGCCTTTCGATATCGCGTCTGCTAAATCAGAAGTAAGAAAAGCAGGTGGTGCAATTAAGAAAGAGCTAAAAAAGCACAAAATGGTAGCGGCGACCATGAGTAAGTCGGCGCTCAACAAGCTTCGCAACAATCCTAACGTAGAAAGTATTGAGGTTGACGTACGTCGTAAGCCTATGGCGCAAACTACGCCTTACGGCTACACCATGGTACAGGCAAACCAGTTCGGCCAGTCAGATACCACGGCACGCAAAGTATGTATTATCGATACTGGCTATAATTTAGGTCACCCAGACCTTCCGGGCACAAACGACGGGGTTACCGGTCAAGCCAATAATAGTGCCGTAGGTAACTGGTACAACGATGGTAATGGTCACGGCACACACGTAGCGGGCACTATCGCCGCTTATGATAATAACGAAGGTGTGGTAGGCGTATACCCAGGCGTAGACATGCATATCGTTAAGATTTTTAACGATAATGGTCAGTGGACCTATGCGTCAGATCTTATCGATGCTATCACCCAATGTCAGGATGCCGGCTCGAACGTTGTTAACATGAGCTTAGGTGGCGGTAGTTCGTCAACTACCGAGCGAAATGCAATGCAAAGCTTTACCGATGCAGGCATGTTGTTAGTTGCGGCGGCAGGTAACGATGGTAACAGTGCGAAGTCTTACCCTGCTTCATATGATGCAGTAATGTCAGTTGCGGCAGTAGACTCAAACGAAAATCGTGCAAGCTACAGCCAATATAACGATCAGGTTGAAATTGCCGCGCCAGGCAGTGCAGTTCAGTCTACCTATCCAACAAATACCTACGCTTCACTCAGCGGTACATCTATGGCGACGCCACACGTAGCTGGTGGTGCAGCACTAGTGTGGAGTTACTTCCCGCAGTGTTCAAACAACCAAATTCGTAGTGCACTTAATGCAACGGCAGAAGATAAAGGCAGTGCGGGTCGTGATAACTTCTACGGTTATGGCTTAATGCAGCTTGCTGATGCCTACAACTACCTTAACACCAACGGTTGTGCCGGTGGCGGTACTGGTGGCGGTGGCGGCTCTGAGCCTGGCGTAGAACCAGTATCAGGTCAGCTAACCGGCCTTTCTGGTACGCGCAGAAACTGGGATCGCTACACTTGGACGATTCCTGAAGGTGTAACGCAGATGACTATTCGTACCTCTGGTGGTTCAGGTGATGCCGATCTATACGTGAAGTTTGGCTCACAGCCAGAAACGAATAGCTATGATTGTCGTCCTTATCAAAATGGCAACAGCGAAGTATGTACATTCGACGCGCCAGCGTCAGGTACGTGGCACATTGGTATTCGCGCTTATTCGTCATACAGCGGTGTGACGCTATCATACTCGTATGAGTAAGTAATCCCGTCTCCCTAAGACACAGTTAAAGCCTGCTTATGCAGGCTTTTTTTTGTTTCAGTTTTGTGCGCGGTTTGTTTACGTTTATTCGCACATCTATGCCTGTTACCAGCACTTTTAGAAGCTTGAATGTCAAGTTTCCATAAAGAAAGGTCAGCTTTGCAAAGTTGACGTAAAGCTGCGAACTAAGCCCTATTCACATAGCCATATCGCTGTATTGTGCGTGCCAAGATCAGCACTCTCTACATGTGCCTATTTGCTTTTACGCAGGCTTTATCCAACCAAGAACAACTTCAAAGGACATTCAATTTATGCAATTGACCTCTCAATCTTTGCTTCGTGGAACATGGTTCCAAACAGTGGCAATTGGGCTTATTGCACTGCTTGGGCTTACCGCTTGTGGTGGCTCAGGCAGCAGTAGCTCAGATTATTCGTATGCTTACATTCAGTTTTACAACGCTTCGCCTAACGGTGCCAATGTAGAAATGCGTGAAGTTGATGGCGATAGCTTTGGCTCTGCTCAATTTGGTGATACTACGTCAATGTACTCTATGGATGATGGAGAATTAGAACTCGAGTTCATTCGAACTGATTCAGACGACCAAGAAGTATTTATTGACGAGATTACCGTTAACTTAAAAACCGGTTATAAGGCCATTGTTGTTATGAGTGGTGACTTTAGTAACCCCGTTTTTACTACCTATTCCTATAAGCGCGAAACATTGGAAGATCACTTCCGCCTATTCGCTTTGTCGGTAGCAGTAGATGAATCTTCTTATGATTTCTACATGAGTGAGTCTGGCGACCCGTTTGAAGCAGCCAACTTCCTTGGCACGGTTACAACGGGCGACATGATTGAATTTGACTTCTGGGATGCAGATGATGACAGTGAATACTTCGATGAGGGCGAGTACACGATTTATTTGACCGAACCAGGAAGTGACGATGTTGTCTTTGAATCACAAACCATCGATTTTGTATACGAAACTGAGTATCTAATGACACTGCGCGATGTCAGTGGCGCCATTCAAGAAGGGCTAGTTGTAGACACTATTCTTAACTCTTCATCAGTTACAGCGCTTACAGATGTAGAAGCAGATTCACAGTATCGTATTTACAATTCTACGAATCTAGATGCAGAGCTTCAGGTTACCTTTGGTGGAAATACTGATGAAGAGGACGTCAGTTTTACACTCGCGGCGGGCGAGTTGTCTGAGTTTAGTACTATCCGCTATGGCGATTATCGCGTTACCGTAACCGACCCATCAGGTACAGTAACGTCACTGAGCAACAAGCTAATTACGCTTAATCAGGGTGAGAGTAAGGCTATTCTTATCTACAACACCAACAATAAATTAGGCGCAGCAACCTTTGTAGAAAGTGGTTTGCCTCAGGCCTACGATAAGACAGTAAACTTCATCAACTTAGTTAGCGACTTTGATGACGTAGACTTCTACTTGGTAAGAAATGACGAAACCATTGATACTGCTGAGTACGATATACAGAATCTTGAATTTGCTGAAAGTACCAGTGAAGTGCTGCCGTCAGACTACTATGAAGTGATTGCCGTATACGAAGATGACAACGAGGAGCAGGTGCTGCTTGATAGAACCGCGCTGTTTGGCTTTACAGAGGAAGAAAACTACATAGTTACTGTTGAGCCAGCGGATACGCCAACGGGATATGAAATTAACGTGCTTTATTAGTCGGTTAGTATATTTATTATACTAATTGATAAGGGTGAAAACTTTCATCTGCGTGTATTTCACGTAAGTTTAAAAGGTCAACGCTAAAAACGTTGGCCTTTTTACTTGCTGTCCGGGAGGGCGAAAATCCTCATGAGTATCATTAAAGATCTACAAACCATATCAAATGACAAAGCACTTTCATTTGATAAAAAGCTCGAGAGCTTGCTAAGCATAGGTACGGAAATACTCGGGTTGGAAACAGGGATTGTAAGTAACATTCAAGGCGATAATTACCGTGTGCTTAGCGTTATTACGCCCGACAACGACATACCATTAAATACGACCTTCGCATTACCAGACACTTACTGTGCAGACGTGGTGAACAGCGATGCTGTTGTCGCTTATCACAATATAGATACTGCGCCAGGTGCCTCGCATCCGTGTTTTGAAAAATACACATTAAAGAGTTATCTCGCTTCACCAGTGCGAGTACATGGTGAATTTTTCGGTACAGTAAACTTCTCATCTCTCGGTCCACGGGACACACCCTTTACGCCATTAGAGATGGATTATTTGCTTTTGCTTGCTTCGTGGATAGGCAACGAATTAGAGCGTCAACAAGCGATAAGTAATCTCAATGCGCAAAAAGCGATATTAGAAGAGAGAAACTCGTTATTACACCAAGTGACTAACCTTGCCGGTGTAGGTACATGGGAGTTAAATATTGATACCGGGGCATTGGTTTGGTCTGGTGCACTGAAGCGAATGCTGCATGTGCATGGTGAAAAAGTAGTAAAGCCAGAAGACGTGATCAAATTCGTGGTTGATGAAGACCAGCGGAATAAATACGTCGCCCAGTTCAATCAGATGATAAAAACCGGCGAAGACTTTTCCTATGAACTTGAAGTTCGCACCGATGCGGGAGAAACCCGTTGGTTACAAAGTCGCGCTCATCCGGTCATGGAGAATGACCGTTGCGTTAAGGTAATTGGTGCTACAGTTGATATTACGCAGCTTCACATGGACAAGGCAATGCTGCAGCAAAAAACGGATATGGCAGAAAGCGCCTTGAAAGCGCGAAGTGAGTTCCTTGCGAATATGAGCCATGAAATAAGAACACCAATTCATGGGGTTCAGGGCATGCTTGAGGCACTTATTAGTTCCTCGCTAAATTCTACCCAGCTAGAACATGCCACTATTGCTATGAAAAGTGCAGATTCATTACTCAACATCGTGAATGATATATTGGATTTTTCTAAAATCGACTCTGGCAACATGTCGTTTGAAGAATCGCCCACCAACCTTGCCGACACCATAGAAGAGCAAGTGCCGATGTTCACGCGGCTAGCTCACGAGAAAGGTATAGAACTTTCAGTAAGCACAAAGGGGGTTGAGGGCAAAACCTTCATAGCTGACAAACTAAGAATTGGGCAAATTCTGATTAACCTATTGAATAACGCCATTAAATTCACAAAAGAGGGGAAGGTAACGGTTGAAACTAAAAGCACCCGATACGGAAAAGGGCGGTTCAGAGTAAAACTAATCGTGACTGATTCAGGGATCGGAATTAGCGAGCAACAGCAAAAGCTCATTTTCTCGCCGTTCGTTCAAGCAGAAAACTCGACGCAGCGAAGATATGGTGGCACAGGCTTAGGGTTGTCTATAGTCAGTCAAATCGTGAAGCATTACGGTGGTAAAATTGAGGTGTGCAGCGATTTAGGCGTGGGGGCGCGATTTATCGTAACCCTCATGCTAGACGATGCTAACGCAGGCACCGTAGCCGAAAAAGCATGTGGTCATAATGCTGTCTATATCCCTTCTAAACAGGAACTGAGCGCGTTTAAAGCACTAATTGTTGAAGACAATGAAATAAATCAGCTTGTCATTAAAGAGCAACTAAAAGAGATAGGTATTACCGCCGATTTAGCAGAAAACGGTGAAGAGGCAGTAGAAAAAGTTAAAGACGCATTAAAAGGAAAGTCACCCTACACAATCATTTTGATGGACTGCCATATGCCTGTAATGGATGGACTAGAGGCGACGAAGCAAATTAGGTCAATGGGAGGCAAGGCACGGGGCATCCCAATAATTGCATTAACCGCAAATGCACTAACCGGCGACAAAGAAAAATGCTTGAAATCCGGCATGGATGACTTCATATCAAAACCTGTTGGTGTAAGCCGGTTGAAAGAGTGCCTTTACAGGCACTTGAGTAAGCAACTTGTAAGTAATGAAAATCGCCTAAAAGATCCTGCTTGATAACCTATGACGTGGTTATCAGCCCCGACTTTTAGTCGGGGCTTTTTTATTGCTCACATAGTTTAAAAATAATTCAATTTACCGCTATCACTTCCAAATGTTTTCTGTTATTATTTCGCGCCCTTTTTATGGGGGTATGTACATAAAAGCAACGACATCCAGTTGTTTTTAGCAGCACTAACGACTCGGGAGAGTCTTAATTTTAAGAGCGGAGCACTAACATGATCCAAATGCAAACTAACCTGGACGTTGCAGACAACAGCGGCGCTCGCAGGGTTCAGTGTATTAAGGTTCTTGGTGGCTCGCATCGCCGTTATGCAGGTATCGGTGACATCATCAAAGTTACTGTTAAGGAAGCAATTCCTCGCGGTAAAGTTAAAAAAGGTGACGTACTGAATGCAGTGGTGGTGCGTACTAGAAAAGGCGTTCGTCGTGCAGATGGTTCTACCATTCGTTTTGACGGTAACGCGGCTGTTATGCTTAATGCTAACAAGCAACCAATTGGTACGCGTATCTTTGGCCCGGTTACCCGTGAGTTGAGAAGTGAAAACTTCATGAAAATCATCTCATTGGCCCCAGAGGTACTATAAGGAGTCACGATAATGGCTAATAAAATTCGTCGTGATGATGAAGTAGTCGTATTAGCGGGTAAAGACAAAGGCAAACAAGGCAAAGTCCTTAAAGTGCTTATTGCTGATAACCGTGTAATTGTAGAAGGCGTTAATCTCGTTAAGAAGCACACTAAGCCAAACCCACAACTGGGCGTAGCTGGTGGCATCGTTGAGAAAGAAGCTTCTATTCACGTTTCTAATGTTGCGATTGTTAACCCGGCAACGGGCAAAGCAGATCGCGTTGGTTTCCGTTTCGAAGATGAGAAGAAAGTACGTTTCTTCAAGTCTAACGGCGAACTTGTTTAATTATATTGGAGAGTACGATGGCGAAACTGCATGATTTCTATAAAGAAACAGTAGTAGCTGAACTTGCTAAGCAGTTCGGATACAAAAGCGTCATGCAAGTCCCTCGGATTGAAAAAATCACTCTAAACATGGGTTTAGGTGAAGCAGTTGCTGACAAAAAGGTACTTGAGAATGCTCAAGCTGACATGACGGCTATCGCCGGTCAGAAGCCTGTTGTTACAGTTGCTAGAAAATCAGTAGCGGGTTTTAAAATCCGTGAAGGTTATCCGATTGGCTGTAAAGTAACCCTACGCGGCGAGCGTATGTGGGAATTCCTAGAGCGTTTGATTTCAATCGCTATCCCACGTGTTCGCGACTTCCGTGGTTTGAATCCTAAATCATTCGACGGACGTGGTAACTACAGCATGGGCGTGCGTGAGCAAATCATTTTCCCTGAAATCGATTTCGATAAAGTGGATAAGGTTCGCGGTATGGATATCACTATCACTACCAGTGCGAATACAAATGAAGAAGCACGTGCTCTGCTGGACGCGTTTAACTTCCCATTCAAAAAGTAGGGGTGTAGGGTTATGGCAAAAGAATCAATGAAGGCACGTGAAGCTAAGCGTACTAAGCTAGTAGCTAAGTATGCTGAAAAGCGCGCCGCACTTAAAGCGATTATCAGCGATGTTAACGCTTCTGAAGATGAGCGTTGGGACGCTGTTCTGAAGCTACAACAACTGCCACGTGACTCTAGTAAGTCTCGTCAACGTAACCGTTGTCGTGTTACTGGTCGTCCACATGGTTACCTACGCAAATTCGGTCTTAGCCGTATTAAGCTTCGCGAAGCAGCGATGCGCGGTGAAGTCCCTGGCCTTAAGAAAGCCAGCTGGTAAGGAGTAGCTGATAATGAGCATGCAAGATCCTATCGCGGATATGTTTACCCGCATCCGTAACGGCCAGATGGCACAGAAAGTTTCTGTAACTATGCCTTCTTCAAAACTTCGCGTTGCAATCTGTGAAGTATTGAAAGCTGAAGGTTATATTACTGACTTCGCTGCTTCTGGTGACGTTAAGCCTGTTTTAGAAGTTACGCTTAAGTACTTCGAAGGCAAGCAAGTAATTGACACTATCGAACGTGTAAGCCGTCCTGGTCTGCGCATCTATAAGAAAAAAGATGAGCTTCCAAAGGTTATGGGTGGTTTAGGCGTAGCTATCGTGTCGACTTCTAAAGGTGTGATGACTGACCGTGCAGCGCGTAACGCTGGCATGGGCGGTGAGATCATCGGTTATGTAGCATAACGGAGGAGTTGAAATGTCACGTATAGCAAAAGCCCCAGTAGACGTTGTATCAGGTGTAGAAGTTTCTATCTCTGGTCAAGAAGTTACTGTTAAAGGTAGTAAAGGCACTTTGACCCGCGTTTTCAACGACGCTGTAGAAGTTGCACAGGAAGAGAACCAACTTAAAGCACTTCCACGTGAAGGCTTTGTTGACGGTTGGGCACAGGCTGGTACTGCGCGCTCTATCCTTAACGCAATGGTTCAAGGTGTTTCAGAAGGTTTTGAGAAAAAACTTCAGTTGTTAGGTGTTGGTTACCGTGCACAAGCACAAGGTAACAAACTAAACCTTACACTAGGTTTCTCTCACCCTGTAGCATACGAAATGCCTGAAGGCATTACGGTTGAAACTCCTAGCCAAACTGAAATCGTCGTTAAAGGCGCCGATAAGCAGGTGGTTGGTCAGGTTGCGGCGAACATTCGTGGTTACCGTCCACCAGAGCCTTACAAAGGTAAAGGTGTACGTTACGCTGACGAACACGTACGTCGTAAAGAAGCTAAGAAAAAGTAGGTGGGTGATACGATGGATAAGAAAACAGCTCGCATTCGTCGCGCTACTCGCGCACGAGCAAAAATTCGTGAACTGGCCGCGCATCGCTTGGTAGTTAACCGTACACCTCGCCACATCTACGCTCAGCTAATCGCTCCATGCGGTTCTGAAGTGTTGGCAGCGGCTTCAACTGTTGAGAAAGATCTTGCAAAAGATCTTAAGTCTACAGGTAACGCTGAAGCAGCGACGGTAGTCGGTAAAGCAATCGCAGAGCGCGCGCTTGAGAAAGGCATTAAAACAGTGGCTTTCGATCGCAGTGGTTTCCAATACCACGGTCGCGTTAAAGCATTAGCTGATGCAGCTCGCGAAGCTGGTCTTCAGTTCTAGGAGTTTATAATGGCTAAACAAGACGTTCAAAATGGTGAATTTCTAGAGAAATTGATCGCCGTAAACCGCGTATCTAAAGTGGTTAAAGGTGGTCGTATCTTTAGTTTCACTGCATTGACAGTAGTGGGTGACGGTAACGGTCGCGTTGGTTTTGGTTACGGTAAGGCACGTGAAGTACCTGCTGCAATCCAAAAAGCAATGGAAAAGGCACGTCGCAACATGGTTGACGTAGACCTTAACGGTCACACGTTACAGCACCCGATTAAAGGTCGTCACTCTGGCTCTAAAGTTTACATGCAGCCAGCATCTGAAGGTACCGGTATTATTGCCGGTGGTGCGATGCGTGCAGTACTTGAAGTAGCTGGTGTACAAAACGTACTTTCAAAATGTTACGGCTCTACAAACCCAATCAACGTTGTACGTGCAACAATCAACGCGCTGACAGAAATGAACAGCCCGGCGAAAGTTGCTGCGAAGCGTGGATTGTCTGTAGAAGAAATTTTGGGGTAATCAGACATGGCAACGATTAAAGTAAAGCAAACTAAAAGTGCAATTGGCCGTCTGCCAAAGCACAAAGCTACGCTTAAAGGTTTAGGCCTTCGTAAAATCAACCATGTTCGTGAACTGGAAGATACCCCAGCCGTTCGTGGCATGATCAACCGTGTATATTACATGGTTGAGATAGTGGAGGAGTAAGACATGCGTTTAAATACAATTTCTCCAGCCGAAGGTTCAAAGCCTACTGGTAAGCGTTCTGGTCGTGGTATCGGCTCAGGTCTTGGTAAAACGAGTGGCCACGGTCACAAAGGTCAAAAAAGCCGTTCAGGTGGCCGCGTTAAGCCAGGATTCGAAGGTGGTCAGATGCCTATCCAGCGTCGTCTTCCTAAGTTCGGTTTCACTTCACGCAAGAGCTTTGTTACTGATCAAGTAACTCTTGCTGAAATCGCGAAGGTTGATGGTGATACTGCGTCTCTTGAGACTTTAAAAGCAGCTGGTATCGTTAAGAAAGAAATCCAGTTCGTTAAAGTTGTTAAGAGCGGTGAAGTTTCACGCGCTGTTACAGTAAGCGGGTTAAAGGTTACTAAAGGCGCTAAAGAAGCGATTGAAGCTGCTGGCGGTAAAGTAGAGGAATAAGCTAGATGGCTAAACCAGGATTGGATTCAGGCGCTAAAAGCGGCTTGAGTGAGCTTAAGGCAAGATTGTTGTTCGTACTTGGTGCGATTGTTGTATTCAGACTAGGTTCTTACGTTCCTATCCCTGGCATCGATCCAGCTGTACTTGCTGACTTGTTCGAGCAACAAAAAGGCACCATTGTAGAAATGTTTAACATGTTCTCTGGTGGTGCGCTTGAGCGTGCATCCGTTCTGGCTTTGGGCATTATGCCATACATTACTGCATCCATTATCATGCAGTTGCTCTCGGTGGTTCACCCACCGATGGTGGAGCTTAAAAAAGAAGGCGAAGCAGGCCGTCGTAAAATTAGTCAGTACACGCGTTATCTAACGCTTGTATTGGCTATCTTCCAATCAATTGGAATTTCGACTGGTTTGCCTAACCTGATTAATGGATTGGTGATAAACCCTGGCTTCGGATTCTACTTTACGGCAGTAGTGAGCCTAGTCACAGGAACTATGTTCCTTATGTGGTTGGGTGAGCAAATTACCGAACGAGGTATTGGTAACGGTATCTCTATATTGATTTTTGCTGGTATTGTTGCCGGTCTGCCAACAGCGATAGGTCAGACTGCGGAACAAGCAAGGCAGGGCGACATTAACTTGTTGTTCCTACTGTTGATTGGCGTGATTGTTATCGCTCTTACATACCTAGTTGTATTTGTAGAGCGCGGACAGCGCAGAATTGTGGTAAACTACGCGAAACGTCAGCAAGGCCGTCAGGTTTTTGCTGCGCAAAGCACCCATTTACCGCTAAAAGTCAACATTGCTGGTGTAATTCCACCAATCTTTGCTTCTAGCATTATTCTGTTCCCGGGTACCATCGCAGGATGGTTCGGACAGAATGAATCAACAGCGTGGTTGCAAGATGTAGCGCTTATGCTATCTCCTGGTCAACCGCTGTACGTGATGTTATATGCAGCTGCGATTATCTTCTTCTGCTTCTTCTACACGGCGTTGGTTTTCAACCCGCGTGATACAGCAGATAACTTGAAGAAATCTGGCGCGTTCATCCCAGGCATCCGCCCGGGTGAGCAAACGTCACGATACATTGACAAGGTAATGACTCGCCTTACACTGGCTGGCGCACTGTACATAACCTTTATTTGTTTAGTGCCTGAATTCATGCTAATTGCTTGGAATGTGCCGTTCTACTTCGGTGGTACGTCGCTTCTCATTATCGTAGTAGTTATCATGGACTTTATGGCACAAGTACAGACACATTTGATGTCTAGTCAATATGAGTCTGTGCTGAAGAAAGCTAACCTTAAAGGCTACGGCCGATAAGTTAGCCCCTTAATATTGATAGAAAGGGGAAAGATGTAATGAAAGTTCGTGCATCAGTAAAAAAGATTTGCCGTAACTGTAAAGTTATCAAGCGCAACGGTGTTGTGCGTGTAATTTGCAGTTCTGACCCAAAGCATAAGCAGCGTCAGGGCTAATCTAAGCGGAACAAGATATTCGCAAAGCTAAGTAAGCAGAACCTAGATAGTACTTGTCTGGTTCTGCTAGTTTTGTTTTAAAGTATTTTGAACCTTAATTTGCAATTTAGTCGACGGGTAAGTATCCTATCGGGCTTTTTAGGTCGTCGACAAATAAACAAGAGGAGTGCTGTTAATGGCCCGTATCGCTGGCATTAACATTCCTGAGCACAAGCATGCTGTAATCGCTATCCAAGCGATCTATGGCGTTGGTCCCACACGTGCGAAAAGCATTTGTGCGGGTGCTGGTGTTGCAGAAAATACAAAAATCAAAGAGCTAGACGAAGCTACTATTGATAAGCTTCGTGACGAAGTGGCAAAATTCACCGTTGAAGGTGACCTACGCCGTGAAGTCTCTATGAGCATCAAACGTTTGATGGACCTGGGTTGCTTCCGTGGTATTCGCCACCGTCGTAGCTTGCCTCTACGTGGTCAGCGCACTAAAACTAATGCGCGTACCCGTAAAGGTCCTCGTAAGCCAATTAAGAAGTAAACGGGGAGTAAGTTATGGCTAAAGCACCAGCTCGTAGCACGCGTAAGCGCGCTAAACGTCAGGTTGCAGACGGTATGGCTCATATCCATGCGTCTTTCAACAACACAATTGTGACTATTACAGACCGTTCAGGCAATGCACTAGCATGGGCGACATCTGGTGGTTCAGGTTTCCGTGGTTCACGTAAATCTACCCCATTTGCTGCACAGGTAGCTGCTGAGCGTGCAGGTGTTGCTGCACAAGAATACGGTCTTAAGAACCTTGAAGTATTCGTTAAAGGTCCAGGTCCAGGCCGTGAGTCTGCGATCCGTGCTCTTAACGCTACAGGTTATAAGATCACAAACATTACCGATGTGACCCCTATTCCTCACAACGGTTGTCGTCCACCGAAAAAACGTCGCGTTTAATCGACGGACAGTTGGAGAAAGATCATGGCAAGATATTTGGGTCCAAAACTCAAACTTAGCCGTCGCGAAGGAACAGACCTGTTCCTAAAAAGCGGCGTTCGCGCAATCGATTCTAAATGTAAAATCGATACAGCGCCTGGTCAGCACGGTGCCCGTCGTGGCCGTCTGTCTGACTACGGTGTTCAGCTGCGTGAAAAACAAAAAGTTCGTCGTATGTACGGCGTTCTGGAAAAGCAATTCCGCAACTACTATAAAGAAGCTGCACGTCTAAAAGGCAACACAGGTGAAAACTTGCTACAGCTTTTAGAACAGCGTCTTGATAACGTAGTTTACCGTATGGGTTTCGCTAGCACTCGTGCAGAAGCACGTCAGCTAGTTAGCCACAAGGCGATCATGGTAAATGGTCAAGTTGTGAACATCCCATCGTTTAACGTTTCTGCCGAAGACGTGGTTTCTGTTCGTGAAAAGGCTAAAAAGCAAGCGCGTATCGTTGCTGCTTTGGAACTGGCTGACCAACGTGAGAAGCCAACCTGGATTGAAGTAGACAGCAGCAAAATGGAAGGCACTTTCAAGCGCGTTCCTGAAAGAACTGACCTGTCTGCGGAAATTAACGAACAGTTGATCGTCGAACTTTACTCTAAGTAAAGCTAACTAAAGAGGAAGCATTGTGGGTTCTGTGACTGAATTCCTAAAACCGAGATTAGTTGAGATCGAAAACGTTTCTCCTACTCGTGCCAAAGTAACTTTGGAACCACTAGAGCGCGGCTTTGGCCATACTCTAGGTAACGCCCTACGTCGTATTTTACTGTCATCTATGCCAGGATGCGCAGTTACCGAGGTAGAAATTGACGGCGTTCTTCACGAGTACAGCACCAAAGAAGGTGTTCAGGAAGACGTAATTGAAATCTTGCTAAATCTTAAAGGTTTAGCGGTTCGCCTTGAAGGTAAAACTGAGGCAACCCTAACTCTAGTGAAATCTGGCGCTGGCCCTGTTGTTGCTGGTGATATTCAGCATGATGGCGACGTAGAAATTACAAACCCTGACCACGTTATTTGTACTTTAACTGGCGAAGCTGAAATCAGCATGCGCATTAAAGTAGAAATGGGTCGCGGTTATGTACCAGCTTCTACCCGTCGCTCCTCTGAAGAAGATGATCGTCCAATTGGTCGTTTGTTAGTAGACGCTTCATACAGCCCAGTTGAACGTATTGCTTACAGTGTAGAGTCTGCTCGTGTTGAACAACGCACAGACCTAGACAAACTAATCATCGACATGGAGACGAACGGTACTTTGGATCCTGAAGAAGCGATCCGCCGTTCTGCTACTATCCTAGCTGAACAGCTTGATGCATTCGTAGACCTACGTGATGTGTCTGAGCCAGAAGCGAAAGAAGAGAAGCCAGAATTCGATCCGATTCTGCTTCGTCCAGTAGATGACCTAGAGCTAACAGTACGTTCTGCAAACTGTTTGAAAGCAGAAGCTATCCAGTACATTGGTGACCTGGTACAGCGCACTGAGGTTGAGCTACTTAAAACGCCAAACCTTGGTAAGAAATCGCTAACTGAAATCAAAGATGTTCTAGCATCTCGTGGTCTTTCTCTAGGTATGCGCCTAGAAAACTGGCCGCCAGAGAGCATCGCTGAAAAAGATTAATCAGGTTTTTATCAAACTGATTTGTAGAGAAGGATAAAACTATGCGCCATCGTAAGAGTGGTCGTCAGTTGAATCGCAACAGCAGCCATCGTCAAGCTATGTTCAAAAACATGGCCGGTTCTTTGGTCAAGCACGAAGTGATCAAAACTACGTTACCAAAAGCGAAAGAATTACGTCGCGTAATCGAGCCTCTAATCACTATGGCTAAAGAAGACAGCGTTGCAAACCGCCGTCTAGCTTTTGCCCGCACTGGTGACAAAGAGGTTGTAGGTAAACTATTCAACGAGCTTGGTCCTCGTTACGAAGCTCGTCCAGGCGGCTACACTCGCATTCTTAAATGCGGTTTCCGTGCTGGCGACAATGCCCCAATGGCATATGTTGAGCTAGTTGACCGTCCAGTTGTAGAAGCTGAAGAAGAAGCAGTTGAAGCAACTGAAGAGTAATTAATACTCGATTAGGAAAAGGGGCCTGAGTGAAAACTCAGGCCCTTTTTTTTGTATGCACAACTCAAAGTGCGAGATACGTTCCATACACTTCCCTAAACACAGGAAAGACTAAAAGAACGTCTAACTATTCCATTGTTCTAATAGTTGTCGGCCAGTTCTGAATAGCGCTTACAAGCCGTTGTTTCCTCATCAGAGTTAAGTAGTGCATCGCAGCCTTGATTGGCCATTGAAGTTAGGCATTCTGTAGCGGGCTCAATAAGTTCATGCTCGTCGCCTAAATCAGCAATGCTCATATATTGGCCACATATCTCTTCTACCATATTCGACAACATGGCTTTCATTTCAGGTGGAAATTCGTCATTAGCACTTATCTCCTTGCCAATACACATTTTACTCTTATCACATAATTTCATGGCCGCATCGTTTAATGCCGCAGTATCCGCAAAAACACACAACGAATACCCAGTTAAAGCTAGGGCCAAAATAATTTCCTTTTTATTCACCATAAGGTTTGACTCCATAGTATTTACTAGGTTGTACTAAATTTGCACAGCAATATCACATTACCGAACCTATATTTAAAGTCTAGCGTTGAAAGTGCTGTTTTTGGTGAGTGTCGGAAGCTATTTGGAATAAAGTTAGATTATCGTTCTTAGCGCGCGTAAGGGGTTTGTTGGCGTGCTTATTGCTGAAACATACATACAAACTATGCCAACATAATTTAACTAAGATAAAAGCGTAAAGGAAATAACGTGCTTTCGGTTTCAGGAAATTACCAGTCTTTAGGTCTTTCAACTTTACAAAATACTGCGCTATCAACGCGTTTAGAGCGTTTAAGTTCAGGTCTAAGAATAAACAGCGCTGCTGACGACAGTGCTGGACTTCAAATATCTAATAGACTTGCTTCCGAGAAAAAGGCGTATACCCAGCTTAATCGAAACCTAAATGATGGTATCAGCTACGTGCAAATTGCAGAGGGTGGACTGCAAGAGTCTGCCGCTATACTGCAAAGAATGCGGCAGCTGGCAATACAGTCGCAAAACGGAATTAATAGTGTAAGTGATCGTGCCGCATTAGATAAGGAATTCCAGCAACTAAAAAACGCACTAAATGGCATTGCCTACAATACCGAAGCATTTAATCGTTTACCGCTAGTGGATGATAGCGATCTGCTTTCAGCTAACGTTCCATCTATAAGCGATACATTTACAAACGGCGTAAATCAAAGTATGACCAGCGGATTGCGCTCTATCGCTTATATTCCTGCAGGCTCTACGAACATACAGATTAACTTAAACGACAATGGTGCTAATGACGATATTCAGGTGTTTACCGTAGACGGAAAGCACCTAGCGGGTACGCCGCTTTCGGCAGCTACGTGGGGGGCTTACGGCGTAGTGAATTCATCAGCCATTGAGGGGACATTCTTTCTTCCGACAAACGGCTATAGCCCTTCGGCATCCTACGACGATAGTGATTTATTAACAGTCGGAAGCGCTACTATAGACGGCAATACCATTTCATTCACTGGGGATCAGAACGCCAGCGGTAACCTAAATGAAAACCTTACAATTACGAGCAATGCACAACCGCTCATTATTTCTGTTATCGGCACAGGCTCTTTTAGTGTAACGGCCTCGTGGACATCGCTTGGGGACGGAGACAGTCAAAATTTCAGCTTAGGGCCCGTATATGGTCTCCCCCATTATTGCAAGAGTAAACATGCTGTTTTGACTAAAATGGTTTGCGTCCGTATATCCGGCTTCTCGTTGAAGTATT
>JYMV01041656.1_pt1 | contig 107093 bp, 82 predicted proteins | sample 338911 | NCBI WGS metagenome assembly JYMV01 (sample SAMN03354496, study PRJNA234377) | hydrothermal vent metagenome | biome: Deep sea; feature: Hydrothermal plumes at the Eastern Lau Spreading Center, Western Pacific Ocean; material: Seawater | place: Tonga | collected 2009 | depth 2000 m m | reverse complement strand
ACTCAAAACCCATAGCCTCTAGGCCATCTTCAATATCTGGATGCAGGTCTAAATCAATAAACGGCACCTGCTTAGCCTTCACAGGCTGCTTAGCTTTTTCAGCTTTTTTTTCTTCCTCTTTTTCCACGCCGTGAAGATAGTCAATACCTTATCTTTATCGAGTGAGAAGGATGAGCAAGATTATTTTTGGCCTATTATTTATGGCGTTTTCCGCGGAGGCATGGGCTACACACCTAATAGGCAGTGAGATGTACTATGTTGATTTAGGTGGCGGCAATTACCAAATCACACTTAAAGTTTATCGTGAGTGTGGCCCCGCCAATACACAAGGCACAGATTTTGATGACATCATTTACCTGGGAATTTTCTATTCTGGCACTAATCAACTGCAGCAAGTAGAGGATGTGTTTTTGAACTTTAATACAGTCCAAAACATCCCAGTCATCATGACCAATCCTTGTGGAACTCCACCTCCGGATCTTTGTGTAGAGGAGGCAACGTACACAAAAACGTTGATGCTTGGAGCTACAGCTCTCGGATATGAAATTGCGTGGCAGAGATGCTGTCGAAACCCTTCTATCAGTAACGTTCAAAATGCTGGAGGAACAGACAATCCAGGAATGACTGCAACAGTACACATTCCAGGAACTAATGCAACGAATGGAGACAACAGCTCACCTGTATTCCAAGCATTCCCTCCTGTAGCTCTGTGTGCAGATTTCGGTTTTTTCTTTGACCACGCAGCAATTGACCCTGATGGGGATCAGCTAGTATATTCACTATGTGCACCTTTTGATGGAGGAGGTCCTAATGGTGCTGGCGGCGGATTTGGAAGCCCTGCTCCTAACCCACCATCAAACCCTCCCTACACTCCCATACCTTATGGAGGGGGCTTTTCTTCCGCATTTCCAATAGCTGCAAACCCGGCATTTGTAATAAACCCTGCTACGGGATTCATAACAGGCACTCCTACAATTCCAGGCCAATACGCTATGGGGATTTGTGTTGAGGAATTCAGAAATGGGGTTTCTCTAGGAAAGGTTATTAGAGATTTTCAGTTTAACGTTGCGCTTTGTGATGCAAATATCGTTGCTGCTGTAACTCCTCAACAACCTGAGCAACTGTGCATAGGGGAAACCATTCAATTCGAAAACAACTCTACTAACGGAGACAACTTCTTATGGGATTTCGGAGTTAACGGAATAAATACTGATATCAGTGAATTATTCGAACCAGAATACACATTCCCCGACACTGGGACTTATGTAGTTACTCTTATCGCTAACCCCACTTGGCCATGTGCTGATACTTCGTCTCAGGTTTTCGACGTTTTTATGCCTCTCTCTCCTGTTATAATAATGGACGATTTCGATTGCATTTCCGGAGTTGAAACATTTGGTTTTGATGTTGATGGGACTATGAGCGGAGCTGCAACTTATTTTTGGGATTTAACTGGGGGGTCACCTTCGTCAGCAAACATAACTTCGCCCCAAGGTGTTGCCTTTGCGAATGCTAACACTTGGGGTATTACTCTCACCGTTAACAATCATGGATGTACTGTAAATGTGGACTTCGACTGGGTCGCACCAGAGGATCCTGTTGCATCTATTGAAGACCAAACCGGTTTCTGCCAAGGTCTTACTTTCACATTCGCAAATAACTCCACTAATGCAGAAACGTACTTATGGGACTTCGGCTCGCCTTTCGGCGGGGACTCTTCAACCGACCTTGAGCCACAATATACTTATGCCGATAGCGGCTCCTACACGGTAAATCTGATAGCCTACGCGCCGTTCACATGCCCTTCATCAGCTACAGCTACGGTTGATATACATTATTTACTATCGCCAATATTTCAGGCTCCCGATCCTAATTGCTTCTCTTCTCACAACTTTTCGATGACAGGCTCTGCCTCTATTGATATAAACACTATTTATAGTTGGGACTTTGGAGGAGAAGTTTCTAGCGCTATTACAAATGGTACAACTGTATCGAACCTCGTATATGCCGAGCCAGGAGTTTATGACGTAACTCTTACATCTGAGGTTCCCGGACTTGAAGGGTGTCAGCAATCATTTACGGCGCAAGTCGAAGCAATTCCTGACCCTACTATTGACTTTACTGGAGGACCGTTAACGGGATGCCCTCCTCATCAAGTTTCCTTCACGAATGGGAGCTCGACATCTACTGCGACGACGTATTTATGGCATTTCGGTGATGGGACTACGTCTAACTCTATACACCCCGTCCACGTCTATCTCTACTCCGGTGATTTTCCGGTACTTCTCGAAATGACGACAGGGGGGTTTTGCGCGAAAAATCTTGACAAGTTCGAGCTTGACTTCGTCCAAACTTTCCCTATCCCATTCGCAGCATTCGAAGTAGACCCGAACGTTGTCGACATCCTAGCACCAATTGTGACCGTCGATTATCTCGGCGACCAAGAAGTAGATTGCTTCTACAACTTCGGTGACGGAGGCAGCCTCCAAGATTGTGACGGCACCTATATTTATTCAGACGGCGGAAACTTCAACATCACCCTAACGGTAATTAACGAAGTCGGCTGCACGAACACCGCTTCGGGCGAAGTAAGCATTAGCGGGTCGGTGTTCTACGCCCCTAACACCTTTACTCCAGACGGAGACGGTATTAATGACGTTTGGCTCCCTGTAGTCCTCGGAGTGAGCGCCTATCGCATGAGGATAGTCAATAGATGGGGTGAACTGGTTTGGGAGACTCTAGATGCTTCTATTCCGTGGCTCGGGCAGAAAGGCATTGATGGTCAGCATTTTTGTCCTAATGGCATGTATGTGTGGGAAGCTGTTTGGGTAGACCAAATCGGATACCCTAGAACGAAAAGTGGAACAGTGTTTCTAAGAAGGTAAGTTTATGCCTAACTTGGGGCATCATTGCGAATGAGCAGAATAGATAAACAGTATTTCTAAATAGAGCAGAAAGATGTCAGATTACGGAAACGACAATAGAGACAGAGAGGAGTTGTACTCGGTGAGAGTAAGAGCAGGAAAACGCACCTACTTTTTTGATGTAAAAGAAACGAGAGGAAAAGACCTCTACATGACTATTACAGAGAGTAAAAGAAATTTTGACAACAGTGGCAATGTCCATTATTCAAAGCACAAATTATTTCTTTACAGAGAAGATTTCGAGAAGTTTGAGGATGGATTTATCGACGCAACTGATAAGATTAAAGAGCTAATGGCTTCTGGTGATTTTAGAGATCCGATTGCTGAGCGTAAAGCATACGACGAAGCTAATCCTCGCGAAGAATCCGCCTCTGACGATAAGTCTAAAAGCGAAAAGGCTAGCGAAAGTTCAGACGAGAAAACTGCTGAAATTTCTTCTAACGATTCAAGTGAAGACGAACTTTCTAGCGAATCAAGCGACACTAGTAATTCTGACGATTCAGATGACGAGGTGAAATTCGAGGATCTCTAATTGTATAATTCCGCAATTCAAAGCCTTACCTTTTCCACATTTCATCAACCCAATTCACGCTTAGCCCCTTATAAACATGGGGTTTAGTGTGTAAAACTTTCTTTCGAAGTCGTTAGCGCAAATTCTACCTTAGCATAGGCATGAATTAACGCCAAAATCACATTCGAATGGGAAAGATTATTGCGATTGCAAACCAAAAAGGAGGGGTTGGAAAAACTACTACAGCTATCAATTTAGGCGCTTGCCTAGGGGTTTTGGAATACAAAACACTGCTTGTTGACTCTGACCCACAGGCAAATGCAACTAGCGGAGTGGGTGTTGACCCTCACCAGGTTAAGAATGGTACTTACGAGGTGCTGATGGGAAAAGCTAATATTGAAGACACCATCCTCACTACTACATCTCCTAATTTAGATGTTCTGCCTGCAAATCTCGATTTGATAGGTGCAGAAATAGAGCTTGTTGACATGGCTCAGCGTGAAAGAAAGCTTTACCAAGTTCTTGAAAAGGTTCGTGATGATTACGACTTCATCGTTATTGATTGTTCGCCAAGCTTAGGTCTTGTCACATTGAACGCACTCACAGCAGCCGATTCGGTGATGATACCTGTTCAGTGTGAATATTTCGCCCTAGAGGGCTTGGGTAAGCTACTCAACACCATTAAAATAGTCCAAACCCAACTTAATCCTCGTCTCGAGGTGGAGGGCATTCTTCTCACTATGTATGACACACGACTCAGACTAGCGAATCAAGTTGTAGAAGAGGTGAGAATTCATTTCCAAGATTTGGTATTGAATACTGTTATTCATAGAAATACTCGACTCGGGGAAGCACCTAGTTATGGAGAGTCCATCATCCTTCACGACGCTACGTGTAAGGGGTCTGTCAATTATCTAAATCTCGCTCGTGAGGTATTACAACGAAACGAGATGACGAAGCTTAAAGACCAAGAAAGACTCATTAAAGATCTCGTAGGTTAATCTTATCATGTCAAGTAACAAGGTTTCTTCAAGAACTGGCCTAGGACGAGGACTAGGTGACATGTCTGATTTCAAAGACACTAATCTCGGACGTAAGTCTAAGATAACCGAGATCATACGCGACATCGACTCTACTAAGTCCGATTCAGCCTCACCAGATTCAGCCTCACTCGACAATCTCAAATCGCCTCGCATTATTGGGCAGATGGCCGGGAATATCGCGATGATTCCAATTGGCAACATCGTTAGAAATGCTGGACAACCCCGTGAAGCCTTCGATAGCAAGTCGCTTAAAAGTTTAGAAAACAGCATTCGTGAACTCGGTGTAATTCAACCCATTACAGTTCGCAAAATTAGCGCCCTTCAATTCCAAATCATTTCAGGAGAGCGTCGATTTAGAGCCAGCCAAGCTGCAGGACTCGATGAGATCCCATCATACATTCGTGAAGCTGACGACGTACAACTTCTCGAAATGGCTCTTGTCGAGAACGTTCAAAGGCAAGACCTACATCCCATCGAAATCGCTACTTCGTATAAGAGATTAATTGACGAATGCAGCTTGACTCATGAACAACTTTCACTTCTAGTAGGTAAGGCTCGCGCCTCTATCACGAACTCGCTTCGCCTTTTAGATTTACCTGAAGAAATAAAGATTGAACTTTCAAGGCGCACCCTCTCACAGGGACACGCGAAAGCTCTTCTTGCTATTTCAAACGATCCAGAACGCCAGATTCTCATTATGAATCTTGCTATCACTCAGAAATTTAGCGTACGCCAAACTGAGACCCTTTGCAAAAAGAACGGCGGACAGAATAAGAAAACTTCCACAGCGCAAAGCCTCCCTTCTCGAAGGTTAACACCTGATGAAGAACAAGCTGTGAGCTTATTGAGATTAAAGTTTGGCAAAGGCTTAAAACTCAAAGTAAACAATAGTGATGGTGGGAAAATTGAGTTGCATTATCAGGATATTGATGAGTTGCAACTCCTGCTTGATAAGCTTACGCATTAAATCCATCTTAGGCTGATTCAATGACTGAGCTTGCCCGATACCGATACTTTCTGTTTATTTTAGGTCTGTTTTTATCGTGTGTTTCTGTTTCAGGACAGAGAGTTAAACCTGAGCTTTCAGACGCAGAGCAAAGAGTACGAAAGACGACAAAATGGGCCGCGATTCTGCCTGGATCAGGGCAAGTAATAAACCAGAAATACTGGAAGGCTCCCATTGCAATAGGAGGGCTAGTTGCGAGTGGATACTTCATACTAGACAACACAAATCAAATGAACGTATTTCTTGAGCACTGGGGCTACGAGACCGACGAAAATCCATTGACGACAAGCACCTTAACTGATTCAAATGGAAATCTATATTCCTTAGCAGATCTAGAGGAAGGGACATACTTCTATCGTCGAAATCGCGATTTATCCTACCTTTCATTTTTCGGCGTGTATTTACTCCAAATCATAGATGCAAACGTCGACGCTCACATGAAATTCTTTGATGCTAGCGAAGACCTTACACTTAGGGTCATCCCTCCTGTTCTTTCTAAATCGTATTCGCAAGGTGTATGGCAAGTAGGGCTTACAATGAATATCGGAAACTGACATGAAGATAGCGATAATTGGATATGGAAAGCTGGGAAAGGCTGTAGCAGAGATAGCTGCAGAAAAAGGTTGGACAGTTGTAGCGAAGGTAAATAAAGGAGAAAATTGGGACCCTTTATCGTGGGGGGCTGACGTAGCTTTCGAAAGCTCCGCTCCCGATTGTGCCGTCGACAATGCATTGAAGTGTTTGGCGATAGGGCTTCCTGTCGTGATAGGGACTACTGGATGGCATGATAGAATGGCCGAGGTTGAAGTGGCCGCGAAGGAGAATAAGAGCCTTGTTTTTCACGCGACGAACTTTAGTTTAGGGGTTCATCTTTTAAACCAAATCTCGTCTTACATGACCCGTGTCATGATGCAGTTCCCCGAATATACTGCCTCAATTCAGGAAACACATCACACTCAAAAATTAGATTCTCCGAGTGGTACCGCTATCACTCTGTCTAATGTGGTCGATAAAGTTCGGAATACCACTGCTGAAACGACCCCAGAGATTCAAATCGATTCTTATCGAGAAGGTAATGTTATTGGAATTCACGAATTAGTATGGAAATCGGAGGTAGATGTACTTGCTTTGCGTCACGATGCAATTTCTAGACGTGGATTTGCGTTGGGTGCCTTTAATGCAGCGGTTTGGGTTGTCGAAAGGCGAAACGAAAATCTAAATGGCGTATTTACTATGAACGACTTGATTTCTGAAATAAAATGACTTTACTCCCTTGGATTCTGCTTGCAATTATTTGCATTGAACATTTAATTTTCATTCCCGCGTTAATTAAACGATCAGGAGTCGGAACAGCTTGGCACGGATACGTACCTGTACTTAACGCTCTGGCAATTTTAAGGATTATCGAACGACCATGGTATTGGGTACTTTTCCTTTTAGTTCCAGGAATAAACCTGCTAATGTTAATCATTATGCATGTCGAGCTTGCCATAGTTTTCGGACAAAGATCGACGAAAGACCAATGGTTAATGGGACTTCTCCCTTGGATTAGCATTCCTCAACTTGCACTCGGAGAGGACAAATACGTAGGTCCTCGTAGTTGGAGCAAAACGAGAAAATCTACTTTTAGGGAATGGGGAGAGGCATTGCTTTGGGCTACAATTGTTGCAAGCACATTTAGAATCTTTAGCTTCGAACCATTTACAATCCCGACAGGATCGATGGAGGGCAGCATGCTTGTCGGCGACTACTTATTCGTGAACAAGCTCAGCTACGGACCGAAGCTTCCTCAAACACCGTTCAGCCTACCCTTCATCCACAACGCACTTCCAGGGTCTATGACTCCGTCCTTTACATCGTGGTTTTCACTTCCATACACCAGACTCCCTGGAATAAGAGACGTAGAACGTTATGACGCAGTAGTATTCAGCTTCCCTCCGGGAGATACGATTTTTTCTGACAAAGAACTTGCTGGACACGATTACTACGGTCTGTTAAGAAGAGAAGGGATTAGAAATGCAGATGGAAATATTGAGAAGTTCGCTCTCAATCCAGAAAAGTATTTAAGTATTGCGAGAGACCGAGCATTTATTAAGCCAGGACTTGCAGCCAGACCTATTGATAAGAAGGAAAACTACGTTAAGAGATGCATAGGCCTACCGGGAGACTCTCTTTCTGTAATTGACAGGCAGGTTTTCATCAACTCAGTCTCTATCGAAAACCCTGAGCATTTACAATACGAGTATCAAGTACATTTCACTAGCCCTTTAATGGCGAAAAGAGCGATGAAACTACTGGGTCTAACGAATGTAGATATAGGAGCTTCACAGAAGATGAGCAACGGGATCGCAACCTTAATCTCATTAACCAAAAGTGAAGTCGAAACCCTTAACAATAGCGGTACCGCATTAAGTGTAGACTTAATGAGTACTAATAATCGAAAGGGGCGCATGGAAATGTTCCCTAACACATACCGTGAGGAATTTAATGAGTGGACTCCAGATGACTTGGGCCCTATTTACATCCCTAAAGCAGGGAGGACTATTGAGCTGAACGAAAGAAATCTTGATATGTACAGAAGGGTAATTACGGCATTCGAAGGTCACGATCTAGAAGTGAATGCTGGAGGAAAAGTCCTTATCGATGGTGTTGAATCCACTCAATACACGTTCCAACAAGATTATTACTGGATGATGGGTGACAATAGACATCGCTCTGCCGATTCAAGGATGTGGGGTTTCGTACCTGAAGACCACGTTATTGGACGAGCCTCATTCACTTGGTTTAGTAAGCAAAACGTTGCACAACACGGGGAATCAAAAATTCGCTGGAGCCGTATGTTTAAGTCGGTTAAGTAACAAGTAATTGATAGTCCTTCCCTCCTGCCCCTTTCCGAATATTGCTTGGTATTATTTGGCATATGCAAACGAAGCGAAAGGCGGTAAAGAGGAAGTAGTTATTGACGTTCACGAAAATTTCGTGAAACAAACTCTACGTAACCGAATCGCTCTTACTGATGCACACGGGGACAAATTTATTACTCTTCCTGTTCATCGTAGAAATGCACATTCCCGATTTATCACAGATATCGTTTTTACTGACTCGATGAATCATAAGGTCGTGATGCGGAACATTAGAACTGCATATGGGGCAGCGCCTTTTTATGATCATTTCGCAGAGCCACTGGGTGTGTTTTTAGAGAAATATGGAAAACCCGGCAAGTCATTGCTGGAATTTAATTTGGAAAGCTTGAAGTGGGTTGAGTTTGAATTAGGCCTTAACCTATCTAATTTGGCGACTAGCAACACCTATATAAAAGCTTCTTCAAAAGCTGATGACTTTAGAATCAAAGGTGCTTTTTCAAATGATAAATGGAACTACGAAAGATATCCCCAAGTATTTGAAGATAGAAACGGGTTTATAGGCGGGCTATCTATTTTGGACGCTTTATTTCATGGCGGACCCGAAGCAGAAATTTGGTGGAATAAAAAGGTCGTAAGACTATCTTCGCGCAATGATTAACGAAACACTTGTAAGAACATCTCTCTTTGACAATCACGTTGAGTTAGGAGCTAAGATGGTTACATACTCAGGTTTTGAAATGCCTGTTTCCTATGAAGGCCTCAAGGTAGAGCACGCGGCAGTACGAGAGAAAGTAGGGATGTTTGACGTAAGTCATATGGGTGAATTTACCGTTAAAGGAAACGACGCTACAGCATTTTTACAGTCAATCACTACAAATGACGTTTCGAAACTCACCGTGGGGAAAATTCAATATAGCTGCATACCTAACGGAAAAGGTGGAATCGTTGATGATCTTTTAATCTATAAGGAGGGCGAAGATGAATACCTGCTTGTGGTTAATGCTGGAAACATCGCTAAAGATTGGGAATTCGTATCGAAAAAAGCTGAGTCGTTCGACGTTAAACTTGAGGACACCTCAGAAACCTGGTCGCTCATCGCTTTACAAGGTCCCGACGCAACTGAAGCCCTCGCCCCTCTCATGGACTCATCTCCAGGCGAATTGAAATACTACACGTTTATGCGTGCTGAGGTTCTGGGCGTAGAGTGCATCGTGTCGGCTACCGGATATACTGGATCTGGAGGTTATGAAATTTATATACCAAACCACCATGCACCTCGGGTTTGGACTGAATTACTGAACAAAGGAGTGACACCGTGCGGATTAGGAGCACGGGACACCCTGAGAATGGAAATGGGATTCTGCTTGTACGGCAACGACATTGACGAAACCACGAACCCCATCGAAGCCGGTTTAGGGTGGATTACAAAATTCACAAAAGACTTTACTGATAAAGCCCTTCTAGAAAAAATCAAACTCGACGGTCCTAAAAGAAAACTTAAAGGATTGAAAATGCTAGGTAGAGGGATTCCGAGACAAGGTTACGAGGTGGTTACTCGCTCTGGAGACATCGTAGGAGTTATTACGAGTGGAACAATGAGCCCAAGCATGGGATTCGGAATAGGAATGGCTTATCTTGAAAGCGATTATTCGAAGAAAGGAACCGAGCTAGCTGTTAGAATTCGGAATAAGGATATCGATGCAGAAGTTGTACTATTTCCATTTCTAAAGAAAGACTAATTAATTTTCTATGGAATTTACAAAACCAAGAATCGAAGCCTGCTTTTCTCCTAGAGAGTTCCACCAATACGAGGAGGGATTCGAGTTAATCGTGGTTATTGACGTTCTGCGAGCCACATCAGCAATTTGTACCGCTATTGAACACGGAGTGAAGGGTATTATCCCCGTAGATTCCGTTGAAGAAGCTCGTGATTACTTAAAAAAAGGATATATAGCCGCTGCAGAAAGAGAAGGTAAAATAGTAGAGGGATTCCCTATTGGAAACTCACCCTTTACTTATATGAATCCTGAGTTTAAAGGCGAGACTATTGTACTTACCACAACTAATGGAACTAAGGCTATTAAAATAGCTCAGCATAAGGAAACGGTGGTTATCGGAGCTCTGAATAATTTGGACTCCCTCACTGAATGGCTTATAGACCAAAACAGAAATGTATTAATTCTTGCATCCGGGTGGAAGGATAAATTTAATCTTGAGGATACCATTTGCGCAGGTGCCATTATTGATGGAGTACTTAAAAGCGGGAAATTTATTTCAGATGAGGACAGCTCCGTTGCTGCGAAGTTTATTTACAAATCTGCGAAAGAAAATATTTTCGCATATTTAAAGGCAAGCTCACACAGAAGACGCTTACGTAGGCTCAACTTAAATGCGGACGTGAAGTACTGCCTAACGCCGAACAACTTAACTGCTATTCCTATACTTAAAGACGGGATCTTAGTGGCTTTGAAGCACGTTGAAAAAGCAGTCGAGTCATAAAACACTTTTTATAGTTGTTGCAATAGCGACACCTTTCTTGTTGAATGGAGTTTGGGGATTCTCTCCTCATAAGGAACTCCATGCGGTAGCAATTACGGCGCTTCCCCCTCCTTTGTTTGGATTTTACAAAACTCACCAAAGTGAAATAATTCGAAGAGCCACAGACGCCGACAAAAGGAAGCACGGAGTTAATAGCGAGGCCGCGAAGCACTACATTGACTTAGACCAGTTTAGAGAGGGCGTTGATCAGTGCGGATGGTATGACGCTTGTGAATTATATAGTGAGGACACATTGCAAGAACGAGGAGTGCTTCCATGGAATATCGAGAGAGTCTATAGGTCGCTTGTAATTGAACTGTCTAATTCGGGGTTAAAAGGCGACACGACAGCATCGTTAAATCGAATTTTAAGACTTTCCGCAGATTTGGGACACTATATAGGAGATGCACACGTGCCCCTTCACACAACATCAAATTACAATGGCCAAACAACAGGACAGTTCGGAATTCACGCGCTTTGGGAAACCCATGTGTACGAGACGTCGCGAGATAGCTGGTCAGGTAAACGAGTACAAGCCACCTACATTAAGGATCTGCGAAAATGGATCTGGGATGTGATTTACGATAGCCACTCCGATGTAGAAGAGGTACTATATAAAGAACGTATCATTAGAGAGAAGCCCGACGCACCGGAAGGATGGGGATACAGAACTCGAGGGCGAACTCTTGCATTAATCCCTACTCCAGCTTTTTGTGAGGAATACGGAAAAGCTATGGGCGGAATGGTCGAAAGGCGATTTTACTTGTCAGCTGAGGGAATCGCTTCGGTTTGGTATTCCGCCTGGGTAGATGCGGGAGCCCCCAATTTGTCAAGAGACTTCTCATTAACCAAGCAAAAAAAATGTATAAAAGACACTAGTCATGTCATCTTGAAAATCAAGCGTGAATTAATTCGTTTTTATCTAGGTCTTGTGCCAAACCAACAGGAGCTCGACGAGGACGACCAGTAGTAGCATCAACAAAGGCTAGCGTTACTTGAGCTTCTAATAATAGATCTACGTCATTAAATATTCTAAAACAAAATTCTATTCTAGATGTTGGAGTTTTTAAAACATGAGTTTCAATCCTTAAAATCTGGTCATATCTACCTGGCTTTTTATAACTCATATGAAGATTGATTACAGGTAATAATAATCCGTCTTCTTCCATCTTGGAATATACCCATCCTATCTCTCTTAAGGTTTCCACTCTTGCTGACTCAAGTATGTGAACGTATGAACCATGGTATACCATATCCATTCTGTCAGTATCTGCATATTTCACCCTGTAATGAATGCAAAAGCACTTGAAATCATTCTCCTTTTTCCAAAAAGACTGTAGATTATTGTTCATTAAACGAAAATAATATATAAATTTTGAATTATTTTGCTTAATCATAAAAATGTTCAAAGCGTATTGTATTCAAAATAAATTTAATATAATACACAACATAAAAAATCGTTAGTGTTGTATAATATTTTCCATAGAAATGTTAAAATGCTGTTTGTCAAACACTGAGATATCAAACACTAAACCTTTGGGGAATTATAATAATTCACCCCTAATTGAACCGGATTGAATTTCTATAAAAATTTACGGATTTAAAAAACAAAGATTTTACAAAAACAATAGCCTTTGCATTTTTTTTTACAAATGTTTTGTCGAACATTGCACTCTCTAATCACCGAACAAGTAATAAGAAGAATTCATGGAAAACGACCACAATAACGTTTGGGCAAATTGCCTTGCTGTCATCAGCGACAATATTAGTGCACAAGCTTATAAGACGTGGTTCGCTCCCATAAAACCGGTGAAGCTAGATGATAGCGTTTTAACGATCCAAGTGCCGTCCCAATTCTTTTACGAATGGCTAGAAGAACACTACGTGTCTCTCCTACGCAAAACTGTTCGGAAAGAATTAGGCCCGGACGCTAGATTAGAATACAGCATTATTATGGAGCACTCTCTTGAGGGAAATCAAGCGAGCCCATACACAGTAAAGGTTCCTACATCACACAGAGCAGCTACGCGCAACCCAGCCGTAAACATGCCCATCGTAGGAGAGCCAGCCCCTATTAAGAATCCTTTCGTGATTCCAGGCCTCAGAAAGCTGAAAATCGATTCTAATCTAAATCCTAATTACGCTTTTGACAGCTTTGTCGAAGGAGAGTGTAACCGATTAGCTAGATCTGCTGGTTTCGCCGTTGCGAATAAGCCAGGAGGAACAGCCTTTAACCCATTATTAATCTACGGAGGTGTAGGCCTTGGTAAAACTCACCTTGCTCACGCTATAGGTATTGAGATTAAAAACCAAACCCCTGACAAGACCGTTCTATACGTTACCTCTGAAAGATTTACCCACCAGTTTATCGATTCAGTAAGAAACAATACAGTTAACGATTTCAGTCACTTCTATCAAATGATAGACGTACTTATCATTGACGACGTACAGTTCTTTAGCGGAAAGGAAAAGACTCAAGATGTCTTCTTCCACATCTTCAACCACCTACACCAAACAGGAAAGCAGCTAGTTCTAACAGCTGACAAACCACCTGTTGAAATGCAGGGAATGGAGCAACGCCTATTAAGTCGCTTTAAGTGGGGACTTAGCGCCGATCTTCAGACACCTGCTCTTGAAACTCGTATGGCGATTCTTGAGAAGAAGATGTACGGAGATGGAATCGATATGCCTAGAGAGGTTGTTGAGTACCTAGCTTACAGCATCACTACTAACGTTCGCGAACTAGAGGGAGCCTTGATTTCTCTTATCGCTCAGAGTAGCCTCAATAAGAAAGCTATAACTCTTGACCTCGCTCGTCAAATGATTGACAAGTTCGTTAAGAATACAGCTCGTGAAGTAAGCATTGACTACATACAGAAAGTTGTTTGTGATTACTTCGACCTTCCGATAGAGCTTCTCAAGTCAAAGACTCGTAAGCGTGAGATAGTACAAGCTCGTCAAATAGCAATGTACTTCTCTAAGAAGATGACAAAGTCTTCTCTTGCTAACATAGGACTACACTGTGGAGGTAAAGACCACGCAACGGTTCTTCACGCATGCAGAACGGTTAACAATCTCAGCGAAACTGACAAGCACTTCAGAAAGTATCTTAACGACCTTGAAAAGAAGCTAGCGATTCACTAAACGGAAAGCACGAATCTAATTAGAACGGGACTCATTGAGGTCCCGTTTTTTATTTCCACTTATTTCTATTTATATGACTACTCCATCTTACAAAATCCTAACCGTATGTCTCGGAAATATATGCCGCTCCCCTATCGCACACGGCTTAGTAGAACATCACGCTAATTCGATGGGGATTACAGTAGAAGTGGACTCGGCGGGAACGATAGGAGCTCATAGCGGAAATGCTCCTGACTCGAGATCTATCGAAATTATGGCTCGGCACGGGATTGACATTTCGAATCAAAAGTCGCGAAAATTTAAGCTGGACGATTTCGGATACTACGACTTGATATTGGTGATGGATCGATCTAATTACGAGGACGTGGTTTCGCTAGCGAGGGACGAAGATGAGGTGAGTCGAGTTAAGATGGTGATAAGCGATCAAGATGTTCCGGACCCGTACTATGGAGAGGCCGATGGATTTAAGCTCGTCTATGATATGCTGAACCGAGAAATACCGGTTTGGCTCGGGGGTTTGGGTAGATAGGAATTAATTCTGTCGCACATGGAGTACGAGCAAAGCCCCTGGAGGAACTTGACCGTGAAGGCCTTTAGTTCCGTATGCCATTAAAGAAGGAATAAGCGCTCGAATGGAGTCGCCACTATGCATCTTAAGCGCGAGCTCTTCAAATGCCTGTGGCTGATTAGAATGTCCCACCACAAACCTGAGGGAGGGTAGAGAATAACATTCAAGACCATTAATGAGAGAGCATATAATATGCCAGGAAACAGTGTCGCCTTTTTCTACAATCTTAGAGGTATCTGGGTGTTGAATTTTCTCATAAACTATGCCTCCAGTCATTTTCTCAGAATTCCAGTTCCAAGATGCGGCAAGTGAATCAATGATCTGGAATTCAGCTATAGAGCGAGCGGCGTTAAAGTCCAGCATAGCATTACTCAAAGCCTTCCTCCTTTGCTTCACTGTTTTATATTCGTTTCCATCAACATCGTTTGACGAACATGAAGAAAAAAAAGCAGCTCCGAAAAAACAGATTATGAAGGATAGAAATAAAAAAGTATTGTACTTAATCACGGAGCAGGATAATCTAGGTCTTTAGCGTACTCAGGAAGCAACGAAACAATTTTCTTAAACACATCGTCTAATGAATCGTGAGATGCTCCGCCTGCAGCGTTATGATGACCGCCACCACCGAAATATTTTGCGGAAAATTCGCTAACACTAAATTCGCCTACAGACCTGAAACTCATTTTCACACGATCAGAAGACTCATGTATGAAAGCAGCGAAGTTGATGCCCTCTATACTGAGAGCAGTGTTTACTAGACCTTCTGTGTCTCCTTTTTTATAACCAAATCGCTCTAGCTCTTCGGCTGTAAGAGAAATTATCGCAGCGTGAAATTCAGGAAAAACACAGAGTTTTTCACTAAGTGCGTAACCCACAAGCTTTAGCTTGCCTTCTCGGTTGTTATCGTAAACTCGGGCGTGAACAGCCGAATGATCCATTCCTGTTTCGCAAAGTGCAGCAGCGATTAGGTGAGTCTTAGGGGTGACGGAAGGAAATCTAAACGACCCCGTATCAGTCATAATCCCGCAGTAAATACATTCAGCTGTGCTTTGCGAAATCACACTAGCTTCTCCCCACTTCTCAATCAAACGGTAGACCATTTCGCAAGTCGAACAACTAGAAGAATCTGAGAACATCATATCCACGAAATCGGAAGGCTTTTGGTGGTGGTCTATCATAACTGTGAAAGCCTCGGTCTTCAAAAGCGCATCTTGCAAATCCCCCACTCGTGAGGAATCGTTGTAATCTAGGACGAAAAGAACCTCAGCCTGGGTGACGAGTTCATCAGCGAGGTTTGGTTTATCCGAATGCAGAACAATCTTCTCATGTCCATTCATCCAGTGAATAAATTCGGGGTACGGATCAGGCAGGACCACAGTAGATTCAATATTATTCTCCTGGAGATGATTCCATAATGCCAAACAAGCACCGACAGCGTCCCCATCAGGCCCTCTATGACCTGTCAGAACAATTCGCTTTGCACCCTCCAACCTCGTACGTAACTCGCGCACCTTTTCATCTGTAAATACTTCCATTGACTCCATGGGATAAATATATACCTTTAGGACATGATTCGATTGCTACTTATGTGCTTGTTTATTGCGAGTTCTACTCACGATATTCACTTTACAAAAACGACTCTAGACTACAACGAAGAAACGAAAACCCTTCAGGTAGTTATGAATGTCTTTACTGACGATTTAGAACTAGCGATAGAAAGCGTGCATGATGGGCTTGAACTTGAGATAGGAGCTGAAAACCAGCACGAATTGACAGACTCGCTAGTTGGGGCTTATGTACTAGATCATTTAATGTTTAAGAATAATTACAGAAATATCGAGTTTGATTTTATAGGTTTTGAATACGATTATGATATCTGTTACATTTATTTAGAGTCTCAGCCATTCACCCCAATCTTATGCGGATCAAACACCATAGGCGTAAGAATGTTTTACGAGCTTTTTGAGGATCAAGAAAATGTATGTGATCTTAACTGTCCCTTCTGGGATACTGAATTTATTTTCACTAAACATTTCGGGTCATTACACAGAGAATGTGATTATTAATTCAAATGAGGAAGTCTGAATGAAAAAATCTGAAAAAGTTGAGTTTATTATTTCAGAGCTTGAGAAGCTTTACCCTGAAACGCCTATTCCGCTCGACCATACAGATTCCTACACGTTGTTGATCGCAGTTTTATTGTCGGCTCAGTGTACTGACAAGCGAGTGAACACAGTTACGCCCGCTTTGTTCGAGCTTGCTAATAAGCCTGAAATAATGATGGGAAAGGACGTTGAGAGGATTCGAGAAATCATAAGACCGTGTGGGCTCTCGCCTCGCAAATCGAAAGCGATAAGTGAGCTTTCACGAATCTTAGTAGAAAAGCATGGAGGCGAAGTTCCCGATAATTTTGAAGACCTGGAAGAGCTTCCGGGAGTCGGGCATAAAACCGCGTCAGTAGTGATGTCGCAAGCGTTTGGAGTGCCGGCCTTCCCAGTTGACACGCATATACATCGGCTTATGACTAGATGGGGATTAACGTCTGGTAAAAACGTTGTTCAGACGGAAAAGGACGCGAAACGTCTATTCCCTCGGGAAATGTGGAATAAACTTCACCTGCAAATTATTTTTTACGGTCGGGAGTATAGCCCGGCGCGGGGTTTAGATATCGAGAAGGACTTTATTACTTCGAGAGTAAATAAGCCTTGAGCGTCTCGTAAGTAGGGTCGATAACGATACTGACCTTTTCCTTTAAAAGGCAACCCTGCAAATGCAATGGGATTTCGGGCGTAACATGAGTCGCTCCCTCCACTAACTCACCGAATTTCGCTGGGTGGGCTGTCGATAGAACGACTCCGGGATCGGAACTGCCGAACTTGGTTTGGTATGCTTTCAAACCCGCGTAACCCACTGCTGTATGAGGACAAACCAGGTAATCATGGCGATCCGAAAGCTCTGACATTACTTTACTAGTGTCATTATCATTCAGGGAAAAGCCGAACAATTCCTTTCTCATTTTCATCAAGTCATTCTCGTAAAGAGCTTCAACTCGAGGGCGATTAGAGGGGTCGCCGACGTCCATTGCGTTAGACATGGTAGAAACGGAGGTGCGAGGCTCGAAGTTCGAGTCGCAAGATTCGTCCAAGTACAGGGACATACCATCGTTTGCATTTGTAGCAGCAACGAATCCTGCTACCGGCATTCCCATTTTTGCGGCGAGAAGCCCTGCCGCAATATTCCCGAAATTACCTGAAGGAACAGAAAACACTGCGGGTTTTCCTAATTGATAGGTAGCCCACGCGTAGTAGATACTTTGTGGCATCCATCTCGCTATGTTTATAGAATTAGCTGAGGAAAGTGGTCTAGCCGCTTGAAGAGAAGAATCAAGGAAGGCAGTTTTAACCATGGTTTGGCATTGATCGAAACTACCTTCTACCTCGAGAGCCACAATGTTTTTACCGGCTGTAGTAAGCTGCTGCTCTTGGATATGTGAAATTCTACCGCTTGGGTATAAAATCACCACGTCGATGTTTTCTACATCTAAAAAACCCTGAGCAACAGCACTTCCCGTATCACCACTTGTAGCAACTAAAATCGTAAGGCGCTTATCTGAAATGCGACTTAATACTCGTGACAAAAACCTAGCTCCTACGTCCTTAAATGCAGAAGTAGGACCATGAAATAACTCGAGCGAAAACACTCCATCCTCAATCTCTTGAAGCGGTAACGGGAAATTTAAGACCTCCTTCAATATCTCTCGCAACGCATCTTTATCAATACACCCGTCAGTATATGGGGCCAGCATTTCTACTCCGAAATCCCAAGGATTCAAATCCTCGCTCGAGAGCCAAAACTCTTCCGGCAAAACCGGTATTTCATCCGGAAAGTACAACCCCCTGTCAGGAGCTAACCCCTCCACAACCGCTTCTGCAAATGATCTCTTAATCGAAGAATCAGATAAACTACTAAACTGCATGTGCTCCTTGATTTGAAACTCGCGTTACATGAACATTATACTCCACTCCCACCCCCTTCATTACATTTCCCAGAGCTTCCGCCACTTTTAATGCTATTTCTTCAGAATTCATAACCCAAAAACTACTCGGCCCACTCCCACTCACACCACCTCCCAACGCCCCTTCGGCATAAGCTGCTTTTTCACATTCCACAAACGATGGCAACAACGGCTGCCTATGTGGTCCGACTAAAACATCCTTTAACGAGTGAGCAAATCCTTCTATATCATTTTCGTAGCAAGTTTGAACAAATCTCCCCATCCACCCCATTGCTTCTATAGCAAGAGAAAGAGACACAGTATCCGGCAACACTTCTCTAGCTTCAGAAGTTTTAATTTCCACCTGAGGGTGTAAAACTACCAAATGTAGATTTTCAGGAACAGGTAACGAACTGTAATTTCCTTCAGGAGTAATTAAACAAATTCCACCAAATAAAGCTGGCGCAATATTATCGGCATGCCGTGATCCACTTGCTATCTCTTCCCCGTCTAAGGCTGCGTATAAAAGCTCAGGTTTGGTTAAAACAATCGAACACCCTTCAGCCTTACCCAATTCACTAACACCTACAACGGCAGCTGCAGCACTAGCCGCGCTAGAACCAATTCCGCTCCCTGGCATTATCGATTTATAGATTTCAATCTCTACACCGAAAGGATTACCCAGCTTTTCAAGAGCGGAAATCGCTGCCTTTCCGGCAACATTTTTCTCAGGATTTGACGGCAAATCACTTCCTGGCTCTAGGATCAACTTAACTCCTTTTTCTACGGTAGTTCTGAGAATCATCTTCTCAACAGGAGAAGTTAAAGCAAGCCCTAAAGCATCGAAACCCACGTTGAGGTTTGCTACGGTTGCTGGCGCTATGACTTCTATTTGGCTCATCTTTTCTTACTATCTACTTTCTGCGAATCTCATTATATCAGCAAAGACACCCATCGCTGTCACGTCAGCCCCCGCTCCTGCACCCTGCACCACTAAAGGTCTTTGCGAATATCTATCGGTTGTCAACATTACAACGTTATCCGACCCCTCTAACGAGCAGAACGCATGTGAAGCATCCAGTGGCTCTAATGCAACTTTCGCTTTTCCATTCTCAAAAGTAGCGAAATATCTCAACTTCTTCCCCTCTTTCGTAGCAGCAGCGAGCTTGTCCTGCATGGACTGCTCGATAGAAGGTAGAGCTTTAAGGAAGTCCTCTACCGACCCCTCCATTAATTCTTGAGGAAGGAAGGGCACATTTTCGACATCGGACATTTCCAGTTTATAACCAGCTTCACGAGCGAGAATAAGAATCTTTCTTTGGACATCAACACCACTAAGATCAATCCTCGGATCCGGCTCTGTGAATCCCGCATCCATCGCCCCTTTAACGGAATCCTCAAAAGTCATTTCAGGGCTGAATGCACTAAACAGGAAGTTCAAAGTCCCACTCAATACAGCCTCTATTTTGTGAACCTTATCTCCACTCAGCACCAAATGCTGAATTGTATCTATAACCGGCAATCCTGCCCCCACATTCGTTTCAAACCGGTATTCAGTAGAATGTTTAGATGCCAAATCAAGCAACCCTTTATATCTTTTATAAGCATCTGCTGCGGCTATTTTATTACTTGCAACAACTCCAATACTTGCGCTAAGCACAGACTCATATAATGCTGCTACATCACTCGACGCAGTGTTATCAACGAACGCCGAGTTTTCTAAATTAAGGGTCTTTATCCCATCGATGAACCCGTCTAAAGTACTCTTCGTCTCCGAAGAAGCTAAGTTATTTCGCCAGTCTGACAGATCAATTCCTTCAGCATTGAATAGCATTTTCTTTGAATTGGCAAGACCGGCTATTTGTAGGTCGATATTCCTATCCTTCAGCAATTGATCGTGTTGATCTCTAACGAAATCCACAAGGGTCCCTCCTACGTTCCCTACTCCCATACAAAACAGATGCACCCTTCTTACGTCCGATTCAAAGAACGTACCATGCAAAGCCCTCAAAGCCTTAGGAACATCGCCATCAGCTACGACTATAGAGATGTTTCTTTCGGTCGAACCTTGCGCTATTGCGTAAATATTTATCCCGTTTCGCCCAAGAGCATGGAATGCCTTACCACAAATACCGGTAAAACCATCCATCCCATCTCCTACAAGAGCTAATATGCTCAAACCTTTTTCAGTTCTAAATGGCTCTAATCTTCCTAACTGCAAGTCAGAACCAAACTCCTCTTGCAACGCCTCTAACGCCACTTCTAGCTCGTTTTCCTCAATCGCTACAGTAATACTATGCTCAGACGACCCTTGAGTAATCAACACGACATTAACCCCAGAGAAAGACAAGGCAATAAAAAGCCTTCGTGAAAAGCCCGGAACCCCTACCATGCCACCACCTACAAGAGTAAGCAAAGACATACCTCCTATTGAAGATAACCCTCTAACCGGCCCATCTTCTTTAGGATCTGCACAAATTCTTGTACCCGCACCATCCGCCTCAAAAGTGCTTCTCACAATTAAAGGAATTCCTGCCTCCATTAGGGGAGCAATAGTCGGTGGATAAATGATTTTAGCTCCAAAATGGCAGAGTTCCATCGCCTCAGCATAACTCATCTCCTCGATAATCCTTGCCGTAGGCACTTTGCGAGGATCTGCTGTAAGCATACCTATGACATCGGTAGATTTCTCGAGATGGTCTGCTTTTACAGCAATTGTCATAAGTGCCGCAGTGTAATCAGAACCTCCTCTACCTAGCGTCGTCGTAGCCCCATCTGGAGATTGACCTATAAAACCCTCCATAGCGAGGATTTCCCAATCACAGACATTCCCATCGTCTGAGACAAACGCCTCACCAACTCCCTTTAATATTGCTTTTTTAGTTGTTTCCGGCAGAACATGAGCTGCCCCATGATTAGCATCTGTTTTAATCCAGTCTCTTGCGTCAACTCTTCTTACAATTAAACCGCATCCATTAAGATGTGCAACAACTATAGGGATAGAAAGTCGTTCGCCGAAAGCGACAAGCTCATCCTTAGACCTATCGCTAAGTTCACGAAGTAAATATATCCCGTAGCACAACTCATCAAGATCATCTAATAGCGACTTCATTTCACCCTCAACCTCCTTTACTTTACCTGAAGGCACAAGCTCGATTAAAGCCTTTAAGTGAAAGTCTCTTAACTCCTGATATACAGACTTATAATCGGAGTCACCGGAACAAGCTAGTTCGCCTATAGAAATTAATTTATTCGTCATCCCGCCCATAGCAGAAAGAACTAAAATCTTCTGTTTATCTCTTCTAGAAACAAGGACTTCTCCTACTCTTCGAATAGTTGAGGCACTAGCTAAGGAACTTCCTCCGAACTTTATTACTTCCATTGTTTTATTCTTCTGGAGCGAATTTTGAAATCACTTCCATGCTCACTCCCGTATTCGAAAATCCACCATCATGGAAGAGGTTCTGCATAGTTACGTATCGGGTTAGATCACTGAACATTGAGATACAATAGTCTGCACAAGCAAGAGCATCGGCATTGCCTAGAGGCGACATTGACTCTGAGTATGCTATAAATTCGTCAAAACCTTTAACACCAGATCCAGCCGTCGTTACCGTTGGAGATTGTGAGATCGTATTGACTCGAACCTTGTTAGCCACACCGTAATGATAACCGAAGCTTCTTGTAATACTCTCTAAGAGAGATTTCGCATCTGCCATATCGCCGTAATCGGGGAAAATTCTTTGGGCTGCTATGTAAGTGAGAGCAACTACTGACCCCCACTCATTGAGTGCATCAAGTTTTTTAGAAATAGCAAGGGTTTTATGCAATGAAATGGCGCTAACATCAAGAGTCGTCTGTAAAAACTTGTAGTTGATGTCTGTGTAATGACGGCCTTTTCGAACGTTAGGACTCATTCCTATGCTGTGCAAAATGAAATCTATTTTACCTCCGAAATGCTCCATTGCCCCTTCAATCAGATTTTGTAGATCCTCTTCGCTTGTAGCGTCTGCGGGAATAACTGGGCAGTTATTGCATTTCGCAGCCAATTCATTAATGGTCCCCATCCTCATAGCAATAGGAGCATTTGTAAGAACTATATCTGCGCCTTGTGCGACTGCTTGCTCGGCTACTTTCCAAGCGATAGACATGTCGTTCAAAGCGCCAAAAATGATTCCTTTCTTACCTTTTAATAATCCGTGTGACATCTTAATTTTAGCTTTAATCAAAAAACGAAAGTTAGGACTTCACACCATGCAAACTCACACTTAATATGGCTTCTATTCACATCTCATCGTGTGGTAACTGTGGAAATATTTTACCCGGATTCATTATATTCTTAGGATCCATCACCTTCTTTATACCCCTCTGAATCAGTAAATTGTGTGGTGACAACACAATATCCATGTATTCTTTCTGTACATACCCTATTCCGTGCTCCCCGCTCAAAGTGCCCCCTAATTCGACAACATTCTTGAATATTTCTCGGATTGCCTCGGGTATTTTCTCAGACCAAACCTCCTCACTCATCTCATCCCTTAAAATATTAATATGCAAATTCCCATCTCCAGCATGACCATAACAAACAGTTCTAAAGCCGTATTCTCTCCCTACTCGCTTTACGACCTCCATCAATTCCGGCAAATACCCCCTGGGCACCACAGTATCCTCTTCTTTGTAAATACTTACCGCTTTCACTGCCTCCCCGATTCTTCTTCTTAAATACCAAAGCTTTTCCTGCTCAGCTGCGGTCTGAGCGAATAACACCTCTCCCCCATTATTTCGCTCAAGAACTGGAAGTATTCGTTCACATTGAGGCATAAGTTCAGCCTCCTCAAAACCATCTACTTCGATTAACAAATACGCGCCATCTTCTTCACCAAGTGTAAGATCATGATTGCCTGTATAATCTTGAGCCATAACAAGTGCGTCACGCTCCATTAATTCTACGGCGCTAGGCATCGCCCCAGCTTGGAATATTTCAGACACCGTTTTACATGCATCGCTGATACTTTTAAATGGAACCCACATTAAAGCATGAAACCTCGGAAGGGGTAATAATTTAAGAGTGGCTCTTGTAATAATCCCAAGCGTACCTTCACTTCCTACCATAAGCCCCGTGAGGTTATATCCAGTTGAGTTTTTGAGGGTATTTGCGCCCGTTTCTATGATTTGGCCATCGGCCAGAACCACCTGAAGATTTAAAACCCAGTCCTTCGTTACACCATATTTCACGGCTCTAGGACCACCACTGTTTTCTGCCAAATTCCCACCTATTGTACAAGTTCCTTTGGAAGAAGGATCAACGGCGTAAAAGAGGTTTTTCTCCTCAACGGCGTTTTGCAGGACCTCCGTAATTACTCCTGGCTCTACGATGGCTTGATGGTTTTTCTCATCGATTTTGATGATCTTATTCATCTTGCGCATTGAGAGAGCTAGACCTCCGTGCACAGGTAAAGCACCCCCGCTTAGACCAGTTCTAGCTCCGGCCGCTGTTACAGGGACTTTATTGTCGTTAGCGGCTTTTACGAGGACGGACACTTCTTCGACGGATACAGGCTCGGCAACGACACGAGGCATAAAACTCAACCCCTCAGTTTCGTCAACGGAATTATCCGACAAGGCCTCTCCCTCGAAATGCAACCTATTCTCGGGCAGTAACCCTTGAAATATTTCACGGTAGATATTGGTATTCTTATCTGTCATCGTCATCAATCATGCTCAATTTACTATCTTGGACGCTGTCAAATGTAACCTTCATTTAATATGACTAAAAATAATTCTTTAGCAACTGCCACTTTTTTATTTGTGAGCATGTTTTGTTTCTTTTCGAGCTCATTTGCTCAAAATGATTTTACAAACGAAAAAATTTGGGGCGGTGAGTTTCGCTCTGAGGGGGTTTGGGGTATTAGATCTATGTCAAACGGATCTCAATACACTATCTCAGACTACGATTCAACAGAAGGAGCTTCGATTGTAAAGTACTCATACAAGACGGGGAAGAAAGTTAAAACCATAGTCACTTCGCTACAGGCATTTGAAGACGCAAGAGAAGACATCTCTGATTACACCTTCAGCTCTGACGAGAGATATATTCTAATTACCACAAACACCGAACATCTTTATCGTCATTCTTTCTACGCAGACTTTTACGTTTACGACACTAAGACGGGAGATTTAGCAAAACCACTTACGGATTTCTCAAAAGGGAAACAACGCCTCGCCACTTTCTCTCCTTCAGCAGATAAAGTCGCTTTCGTAAGAAACAACAATGTCTTTATCGCTAATCTTCTTGACGGAACGGAAACTCAGGTTACCGATGATGGTCTTTCGAATAGTATTATTAACGGTGCTACTGACTGGGTTTACGAGGAGGAATTCGGTGATGACAACGGGTTAAAATGGTCGCCTGACGGAACTCGTCTCGCTTACTACAGGTTTGATGAAAGCGCCGTTAAAGAATACCACATGCCTATGTATGGTGGGCTCTACCCTGAGCTATACACGTTTAAATACCCTAAGGCAGGAGAAACTAATAGTGACGTTCAAGTCTTCATTCACAACACTGCAACTGGAATCAACCACGGAGTAGCTGTTCCGAAAAGCGCGCATTACATACCGAGATTTTTTTGGACTAATGACTCTGAAAAACTGTGCATATTAACGATGAACAGGCACCAAAACGATTTAAGGTTCATTATCACGGAAGGCGAATTCCCGAATTATAGAGTTGGAACTAAAGAAATTTTCAAGGAGACCTGCTACACATACATTGACATCCACGACAACCTCATCTTCTTAGAAGACGGGCATTCCTTTTTGTGGACCAGCGAGAGAGACGGATTCAACCACATCTACAAGTTCGACTACGACGGTTCTGCGCAACAATTAACGAAAGGTGAATGGGACGTAGTAGAGTTCATCGGTTATGATGAGAAAAACGATAAAATCTATTTCAGCTCCTCTATGTTCGGGGCTACACAACAGCATTTACATTCTGTAGACGGCGAGGGAAACATTGCAACACTTGACGAAACTCCTGGATTCCACGGAGCGGATTTCTCAGCTAACTTCGAGTACCGAATTCACAATTACAGTAACGCTAATACGCCCTCTGTATACACACTTCGAAACAGAAAAGGATCTACGGTTAGGACTTTGAAAGACAACAGCAGCTTAAGAGAGACTCTATCTACATGTGATTATTCCGATAAAACATTCTTTACTTTTAAGAATCATTCTGGAGTAGAGCTGAACTGTTGGCAGATACTTCCTTCTGACTTTGACGAATCAAAGTCTTACCCTGTTTACGTAGCTATTTACGGTGGGCCTGGTGTAAACACGGTCACCGACCGTTGGGGTGGGGCAAACCTCATGTTCTACCAAGCTTTAGCTCAAGAGGGTTATATCGTAACTTCCGTAGACCCTCGCGGGACTCCATTAAGAGGACGAAAGTTTGAGCACAGCACTTACAAGGAATTAGGCAAGTTAGAAACCGAAGACTTCATCGATTTCGCAAAACATCTCGGCAAAAAGGATTACGTTAATGCTGACAGGATAGGAATACAGGGATGGAGCTACGGCGGCTTCATGACCCTTCTATGCATGACTAAAGGCGCACACGTATACAGCGCAGGTATTTCAGTAGCCCCTGTAACAAACTGGAAATACTACGACAGCATTTACACAGAGCGCTTTATGGAGACTCCTCAAGAAAACGAAAGTGGATATGAGGATAACAGCCCTGTAAATCACGCTGACAAGCTCGAAGGAGCCCTTCTTCTTGTTCATGGCTCAGGTGATGACAACGTTCACTTCCAAAACTCGATGGAGATGGTAAATGCGCTAGTAGCAGCGAACAAAGACTTCGACTTCTTCGCCTATCCCGATCGTAACCACGGTATTTACGGAGGCAACACTAGACTACACCTCTTCAATATGATGATGGACTTCGTAAAGGAGAACTTCTAAAGCAATAGCTTTTAAAGGGCTTAGGCGCTTTATCAGAACCCTGATTAAACGGAAACCGGGGTGATTCCAGCATTTGCTAGAATCACCCCGGTTCTTTATGTCAGTTAGTTATTATACTCGCTCTAACTCACTACAGACTCCTCATCCTCTACACCGTGAGTCAAAGCCTCGAGCTTTGGCCTTAGTAATAAGACTATAGCACCTATGCCTACACATGTTACAGCAATACCTGTAAATATCGTAAACGCGCCTAAAGATGAAGACCACTCGCCTAAAAGACCAGCTAGCTTACTCCCAAACCCAGTCATGGCAAAGTATATACCCATCATTATCGAAGCGTATTTAACCGGTGCAAGCTTAGTCACGAATGACAATGCTACTGGAGATAAACAAAGCTCTCCTATAGTATGAAACAAGTATGCAAATACTAACCAGTACATAGCTGAACTACCAGTAGCCTCGTACTGAGCAGTAGCTCCAGTCATAAAGAAGAAACCAACCCCCATAATTATTAATCCCACAATCATTTTAAACAGTGACGTAGAAACCTTTCCTTTTAACTTCCTATTCGCCCAATACACAGCAACCGTCGTTCCAAAGAAGATAATGAACATAGCATTGATAGACTGGAACCAAGAAGCCGGCACTTGCCAATCTCCAAAGAATCTATTGGTCTTCTCCAGAGTATAAATATTCATTAAACCTCCCGCCTGCTCAAAGGCTCCCCAGAATAATATCACTAAAAGGAATGAGATTAAAAGAACTAAAACTCTATCCTTCTCTACCTTAGTTAGAGGCGCTTTCATTACCTCCTCATTGCTCTTAGAATCACCCAAGTAGTTACCCACTTGACTTAGATACTTTAGACCAAACACGTATTGAATTACACCTAACCCCATACCTATTCCAGCAAGCCCAAATCCATAGTGCCATCCATAAACCTCACCTACATAACCCACTACTAAACTCGATAAAAAGGCTCCAACGTTAATTCCGATATAGAAAATCGTAAATCCTTTATCACGTCTAATATCACCCTGCTTATATAGCCCTCCTACCATTGTAGATATGTTCGGCTTTAACATTCCGACACCTAAAACTATAAATACAAGACCGGTATAGAACGCCCACATCTGCTCAATCGCAAGGGTGCTATGACCTATTAAAAGGAGAATACCGCCAATGAGGACGGATTTCTTTTGTCCTAAAAATTTATCCGCAATGTAACCGCCGGGGACGGACATGACGTAAACCATCATCGTGTACCAACCGTAAAGCGCAAGCGCCTCACCATCTGCCCAACCTAACCCAGGATTTTTCTCACTCACCTCAGTTATCAAGTATAAAACTAAAATCGCGCGCATTCCGTAGTACGAAAAACGTTCCCACATTTCCGTGAAAAATAAAACGTAAAGGCCTATCGGGTGGCCAAATAGCTCTTTCTGATGTGGCTGAATTGCTGTTGAAGACATGTTTTTTAATTTTTAATTACCGCGCAAAATACAACTATGAATTTTGTAAATTGCAGCCTTTACTAAAACAAATGAAAATGCGTCTTCTAATTGCTGCGATGGTATTAGTTCTGTCAACTAACCTCGAAATTAATGCTCAAAGCGAATCCATTAACTGGATGACTATCGAGGAAGTAACTGTGGCTCAGACCCAGGAGCCACGCAAGGTTATGATGGACGTTTATACCAAATGGTGTGGGCCATGCAAGATGATGATGGCAAACACCTTCACCAACCCGGACCTCATCAAGTACGTGAACGAGAACTACTACTCAGTCAAATTAGACGCTGAGCACCCAGATCCTATCACCTATCGCGGGAAATCTTACAGCAACCCTACCTACGTTCCGAACAAAAAAGGACGTAACGGGGTTCACGAGCTCTCACGTGCCCTTGGCGTAAACGCTTATCCAACGATTGTTTACTTCGACGAAGAATTCACAATAATCACTCCGATTTCAGGATATAAGCAACCTCGCCAACTTCAAGTTCTATTGACCTTTTTTAACGAGGTTTATTCTAACGAAATTCCTTCTGAGAAAATGCAACCAATGTGGGATAAGTACAACGAAGAGTTCGTAGGTACTTGGTAAGTTCTTGTGTGATTTAGGTCATTGCTTTTAGAACATTGATTGCGTTATCTTTGCATCCCGCTTTTTGAAGTGGACATTGACATACATCAGAAAAAATAAACGTGAGAAAATGAGCGAGACAGCAAGACTAATACTAGACGGACAGGAGATCGAATTACCAGTTATCACTGGGTCTGAAAACGAAAAAGCGCTAGATATTAGTAAGCTACGCACTACTACAGGCTACATCACGCTAGATCCTGGCTTTAAGAACACTGGCTCAACACAAAGCGCAATCACGTACCTAGATGGCGAAAACGGAATACTTAGATACCGTGGATACAGCATCGAAGAACTTGCCGAAAACGCAACTTTCCTTGAGGTAGCATACCTTCTTGTTTACGGAGAGTTACCGAATACTGAGGAATTAGCTTACTTCGATGAGTCGATATCTCACCACACTCTCGTTCACGAGAACATGAAGCGTTTCTTTGACGCTTTCCCTCAAGGAGCTCATCCTATGGGAATGCTTAGCTCTATGATTGCTAGTCTTTCTACATTCTACCCAGAGTCTCAGAATTCAAATCGTTCTGTTACAGATATAGACAAAACCATTCATCGCCTTATCGCCAAGCTCCCTACCCTTGCGGCACAAGCTTATAAGCACAATAAAGGCTTACCGACAATGTACCCTCGTAATGATCAGAGCTACTGTGGCAACTTCTTACAGATGATGTTCGGTCTACCTACTGAAAATTACGAAGTAAACGAAGTAGTAGAGCGCGCTCTAAACAAACTTCTTATCCTTCACGCTGACCACGAGCAGAACTGCTCTACAGCTACGGTTCGTGTAGTTGGATCTTCTCAAGCTAATCTATACAGCTCTGTATCTGCTGGAATCGCAGCACTTTGGGGACCACTTCATGGAGGTGCTAACCAAGCCGTTATTGAGATGTTAGAACAAATCCGTCGCGATGGTGGAGGTTTAGAAAAGTGGATCGACAAAGCGAAGGATAAGAACGACAGTTTCCGTCTAATGGGATTTGGCCATAGAGTTTACAAGAATTTCGACCCTCGTGCGACAATCATTAAGGTTGCTGCGGACGAAGTGCTCGAAGCGCTTGGTGTAAACGATCCTATTCTAGATATCGCGAAAGAACTAGAGCAAGTAGCTCTTAACGATGATTACTTCGTTTCGCGTGGCCTCTACCCTAACGTTGACTTCTACAGTGGAATCATCTACCGTGCTTTAGGAATTCCTACAGATATGTTTACGGTAATGTTCGCCCTAGGACGTCTCCCAGGCTGGATCGGACAATGGAAAGAAATGACTGAGCAATCTGAGCCTATCGGACGCCCTCGTCAAGTTTACACCGGAGCAAACGCTCGCCCATACGTCTCTCTAACCGAGCGCGACTAATGGACGGTTTCGTTAAATCTGAGACCCTTGATGGAATTTGCACTGTCTCGTTCTTTCATCCGGCGTCAAATAGCTTGCCCGGTACGATTCTCGCAGAAATTGCGGACGCAATAAAAAGTGCGGGACTCGATTCCGAAGTAAAAGTTGTAGTCCTGAAGTCAGAAGGCGACCGAGCTTTCTGCGCGGGGGCAAGTTTCGATGAACTTATGGCTATCGAAAACGAGCAGGAGGGCTTAGAGTTCTTCTCGGGATTTGCGAACGTAATAAACGCGATTCGCACTTGTCCGAAATTCGTAATAGGTAGAGTTCAGGGTAAAGCAGTGGGAGGCGGAGTAGGTTTGGCGGCCGCAGTAGATCACTGTTATGCTACAAAGTTCGCCTCGGTAAAGCTATCGGAACTTGCTATAGGTATCGGACCGTTTGTAGTAGGGCCGGCTGTTGAACGAAAGCTCGGAACATCTGGGTTCGCTCAGTTAACTATTGATGCCGCGTCTTGGAAAACTGCCGAATGGGCTGCTCAGCACGGACTTTACAGCGAGGTCTACTCTACAGTGGAGGAAATGGACTCGGCTATTGAGTCGCTAACGTCTCGCCTCGCCTCTAGCTCACCTGAAGCCATGAGAGAATTGAAGAGCGTTCTTTGGAGTGGAACCCAGAACTGGGGCGAATTGCTCAAAGAAAGGGCCGCTATATCAGGACGACTAGTTTTGAGTGACTTCACTCGCGATGCCATAAAGGCATTTAAGAAATAACGCTGAAATAGAACTTGTCGCCGATTAGACTAGGTGGGATACTTTGTTTTGTGAGAATTAGGCATAAAAAATGGTGAGCACATTGCCCACCATTTCTTATAATTCGTATAAAATTTCGACTTACTATCTCTGGATTAAGAGAGGCTTCACTCCTACTCCAATTTCAGATTGTATTCTCACATTATAAACGCCTGTAGAGAATTGGCTAACAGATAAAGATATTGAGGATGCGGATCCAGATAAATTCTTCTCAAAGATCAGTCTTCCCGTTGCGTCATAGATTGAGATAATGGCATCTTGGGTTTGGGTTGAAAGATTAAGAATTACAACGTCATTCGCAGGGTTAGGGAAAATGGCGAAATCTAAAATCGAAATCTCAGAGACACCATCCACTTCATCAACTAAAATTTCAGGAGAAGAAACCTCGCATCCATTGTCGTCAGTTACAGTAACAGTATAAGACTGACCTCCTGGTATATCAGATAAATCCTCAGAGTTACCTACTATTTCGCCTGATTCATTATACCAAACAAACGTATAACCTCCTTCCCCACCCTCGACAGAAATATCTATACTTCCAGTACTTTCATCTGTAATACTCGCTTCAACTACGTCAATAGAGATTGAAATCATATCCGGCTCTACTATTGTGACATTTAAATCTGCGTAACACCCATTTGAGTCCAAGACTTCAGCATAGTAGTCGCCAGCTAACAGATTCGAATATATATCTTCATCTGAGAACCCTGATTCGAAGAATTCAAACTCATAAAAACCTGAACCTCCCGTAGCAATCAACGTCACTTCACCATCGTTAACACCACTACAAAGAACATTTGAAACCTGCGCCTCAAGCACTAGCTCATCAGGAGAAATGATAGTTACAGTGTTTACATCTGAGATACAACCATTAGAATCTGACACGTAAGTCGCGTAATCTCCAGGTGCGTATCCGTCTAATGTTTGGTTACTCGAAGGGACATCATTAACGTAGTAAGTCATATCTCCTCCTGCTCCACCCTCATAGTTGATAGTAATAACACCATCATTCAGACCAAAACATGTTACATCCTCAACGATAGGCGTCGCAACTAACAGATTAGGTTGAGTTATTGTTATACTCGCAGTCCCTACACATGTAGGACCATCAAGAACAGCGACAGTGTAATCACCGGCTGTTAAGTTATTAATTACAGCACCTTCTACGCTTTCTCCATTCAATTCATAGAAAAGAATGGTGTTGTTCGCATTCTCAACTGTAATCTCGATAGATGCAGATGCGTCAGAATAACAAAGAATCGAACTGATTTCTGTGACGGATACAATTAGATCGCAATAAACACACGACCCGTCGTTATCTGTAGCGAAAGCATCAAAATTAGATGCTAGTTCGTCTGTACAACCGGGAATCTCAAACTCGTCACAAACTCCATCTCCATCGGTGTCGTTTAAACATACAGAATCACAGTCGTAAAACTCTTCAGCATAAGTACACGAGTCGTCAGGTATTGTTGAGGTTGAGTTGTAGTTACAAGCAATCTCGTCCATGCAGCCTGCGCACGTTTCGAATTCGCATGAGCCATCTGACATCGTTGCTGTCGCATCATAATTACATGCTGTCGAGTCCATACACCCAGCGCATGTCAAATATTCACAACTACCATTTTCAACTGTCGCTAAAGGATCGTAGTTACATGCAGCCAGATCTGTACAGCCATTGATGACACAGCTTATAGAAAGCTCGAAAGTTCCAATTTCATCAAGAACTCCACTAACCAGCACAAGGTATACAACGTCTAAGGTTGAGTTAAACACTACGGTAGAAGCGAATGCGTTATCACCGCAAAGATCATCGTATAGTGGCTCGCTTTGGTCATCATTACCGACAACACAAGTTAAAGCGCCACACCCTCCTTCAAATACACTCAAATAAGTATCAAAAGTCGTGAGAGGTGAACACGTGGTTAAAGTAACCTCACCCCCAGTTCCGACAAACGAATACCAAAGCCCTCCTGATGGATTAGATGCTGGCAAACCTGCACAACTAGGCACATCATCAACCTCGACACATTCCTCATTATTAGCTACAACAGACGTTCCACACTCAATAACGAAAGCTCCTACACAAAAATCATTTACTTGATCACCACCACATGAGCCATCATCATCGGTAGCTTCAGGATTGAAATTACAAGCTAGTGGATCTGTGCAACCGGGTATCTCAAGTTCATCACAAACACCATCGCCATCAAGATCATTTATACAAATTCCATCACAATCGTAGAATTCAAATCCATAAAAACAACTACCATCTTCTTCCGTATAGAAATCTGCGTAGTTACAAGCTAACGGGTCAGTACAACCGTATAATTCAAAAGGGTCACATACTCCATCTCCGTCTACATCGTCTAAACACACACCGTCACAATCGTAACCAGGATCAGCGAAAAAACAAGATCCATCATCTATGTCAACGTCTGGCGAATAGTTACAAGCAAGAATATCCGTACAGCCACAAGTTGAGGGCTGAGTACCCGTTGTGCCATCAAATGAAAGTTCCATTCTAGACACATCCATCTGAGAACCGTGATTAAAAAACTGAGCGTGTATCGTTCCAGAAGGAACGCCGTCAGTGGTGATTTGGGCTACCAAAATCCTTTGATCAGCATCCGGATAAGCATTATCCGTGCCTTGAGGATCTAGCACGAACCAAGAGCCACCGATAGAATCATCAATATCCAGATTGCCTCCAGCCTCAAACTGCGTCACCCATGAAAAATTAGTGCTTTCTATTAATTGTGGTATTGACTCATTCGCTCCAGCTGGTCCATCTAGCCCTATCGTCACCCAACTATCGTATTCCAACTCAGGAAAAGTCGCGTAAAACGCCGAATTCATGCTTGACCCAAGGACTGCGCCAAATTCGTGCTGATAGAAACTAGTTGTCGAAGTAATGTGTAATGGATATTGATCATCACCAAAAATTGCTGAAAGGAAATCGTCAGTATGAGGAGTGGTGATGTATAATCTATATGTGGTCAGACCTGCTAATACTCCTGTTGTATGTTCCAAAACAACATCTACTTCTAACCCATACCCTGCTGTTCCCGCATCGGAACAAGAGCAAAACTCGCAAGTCCCATCATTTTCAGTAGCTAATTCATCATAATTGCAAGCTGTAGCGTCGTCACATCCATCAACCTCAGCAGCATCACACACGCCATCGCCGTCAGTGTCAGCTAAACATACTCCGTTGCAATCCTCTCCTAAGTTTGGATAGGTACAAGAACCATCATCTGTATCGGCTAAAACATCATAATTACATGCTAGCACATCCATACAACCAAGGTTTGCAGTATTAATCGTGATGATTTGTACAAACGTGGACGTATTGCCACATCCATCAACTGCTGTATAAGTTCTCTCTACAACTTGAAGGCCTACTTGTTCCAGCGTAATTACGTCCTCGTAAGACCAACAAGCATTCGCATCACACACATCAATAACGTACGCCTCAGCTATAGGTAATGTTTCTCCTAAAGCTTCATTTACTATCAGGCTTGTCTCAAAAGGAAGTGCGAAAACCGGTGCTTCAGTATCTAGCACCGTAAACCATTGTACTTGAGAAACTGTATTACCAGCAGCGTCAGTTGCTGTGAATTCTCTCGGGCACAGATAACTTTGAAGACACCCGAATGGATATTCGAAAGGTCCATCTAAAGCAGTTACTATTACCTCATCAGTTGGTGTACAGAAATCTGCAGCAATCGCCATGTCTAAATCTGGCGTAGGCATTAGCTCATCACAAGAAAGCAATACACTGTCAGGGAAATAAACGAAAAACGGAGGGTCTAAGTCAGGGGTGCATAAACCTGTTTGACATAGACCATTATCCTCTGTTGCATCGGGGTCATAGTTAGAAGCATTTGGATCAGTACAGCCGAAAACTTCTAATTCATCACACACTCCATCACCGTCAGCATCATTAATGCAAATTCCATCACAATCATATGGAAGTGTCTGATAAGTACACGATCCATCTTCATATTCTGCTAGTGGATCGTAGTTACAGGCCAAAGGATTTGTACAACCTAATGCCAGACAAGAAATAAAATCACAACTCCCGTCATCTATAGTAGCAAGGGGATCATAATTACATGCAACTGAAATCATGCAACCAGGAACTTCAACAACGACGGGATCAAATGTGCCCACACCGTCAAACACAACAGTAGATTGTATTTGGTTTGCGCCTACTCCTAACGGAAATACTTGAAAGTTGATAGTTCCCGAAACCGTCCCCGTTGTGGTCAGTTGCATAATAAGAACTCTCATATTTGCGTCTGGGAGACCATTTTCGGCGGTATTAAGGATATAATAAGAGGCCCCCGTAATTGTGGTTGCTTGCATCAATGTTGAACCATCAGCAATAAAGAATGGTGTTATAGGTTGAGATGCATCTTCAACAACGGATGGGTCAGCGGCACCAACAATCCCCGAACTACTTGCAGGACCATCAAGACCTATGGTTGCATAACTATCGTCTGCCATTTCAGGGAAAACAGGTAAAAAAGCCTCATTAATTCCTGAGGCACTCCAACTTGCATTATAGGTAGAATTAAACACACCTGCTGGAGCAGATATCTCAAGATTATCCTGATCATTTCCAAAAACAGCACTCATTCGGTCTGTCGGGTCAGTCATGTCAACGTAAAACCTATACACCGTTCCTGCGGTAACCGCAGGGGATGATGACTCAATTGTCAGGGTGTATTGAGAAAAAATTGAGGGCTGTACGCCCAAAAACAAAGAAAAAGCTAGTGTTAACTGTATAAATAGTTTCATGAATGTGATTTCTTGAATTCATTGCAAGTTATTACTCAAAAAGAGCATAAAAACTTGATTTCTCAGATGAATTCAACATTAGGTTATATATAAGACGTTGAAAAATCGAAAAGGTGGCTTGGGTTTTATGTTAAAAAAAAGAGTCGTGACAAAAAAGGGGAGCCATACGGCTCCCCTCTTTTCTAAAAGATATTTGCTCTTCTTAGTTCGCTTTCACGATCTGAATAGAAGCCGGAATTCCGTTTGCAATAACGTTTAGACGGTAAAGACCGTTCTCTACGCCACTCAAATCTAGAGTTGTTAGGAATGAAGACCCTTCGCTAGCCCAAACCCCCTGAGAGATTTGACGACCTCGAGCGTCTATAACATAATACTCAACAGACCCTCCAGAAAAACCATCCCATTGTACTTGGAAAAGACCAGTACTTGGGTTAGGATAAATGTGAGCTTCAACTCCACTAGCTAATTCATAAACTCCTGTAATAAGGTTGAAAACTGCAACTTCTGAACATCCAGCAGCATCTGTTACCTCTACCGTGTAAGTACCTGTACTTAGACCGTCAATGTCAGCAGTAGTTGTACCATTAACACCTGGACCAGTCCACTCATAAGTATAGGCAGGAGTACCTCCAGTCACACTGATATCTATTACAGCATTACCCGTAGTTTCACCCTCTGAAGGGAAACCAGAAATTACGAGTGGGTCTGGCTCCGTAACCATAGCTTCTGCCTCAGCAATACAACCATTTTCATCTTGCGCGTAGAAAGTATAGTCTCCAGCAGCTAGATCATCAAACACGTTGCTAGCAAGGAAAGTATTTCCGTTATCACTGTATTGGTATGAACCTGTTCCTCCTGTTGCATCTACAGTCACTTCACCATCTAAAGAACCGTTACAGCTAACAGAAACTGAAGTCGAAGTAGCAACAACAGCTACAGCATTCATAACTTCAACATCCTCACTGTTTGTACACCCGTTGCCGTCTGTAACTAGAACAGTGTATGTACCAGGAGACAAATCACTGAAAGTTGATCCCGTTAAAGTAGAATCAGACACTGATACAGTGAAGTTACCTACTCCTCCGACTGGTGCCCATGAAACAATTCCGTTAGAATCGTCAGTACAAGCTACAGGAGTTGCCATCGCGTTAACGTAAATAGCGTCAGGCCCCACCACAACCTCGTCGCTTAACCCAACACAACCACTAACATCAGTACCGATAACAGTATAGTTTCCAGCAGGAACTAAAATAGGACTCACTAATCCAGAAACGCCGTCTACAGTGAAAGTAATCGTTGTAGGAGCAGAACCCCCATAAGCAGAAACTGCAATCTCTCCGTCTGCGATGTTCGCACATGAAGCATCAGATGCTGCAGTAACTACAACAGATATAGCAGAAGGGTTATTAATTAATGTAGAAATTGAGTTACCAGAACATCCATTTCCATCAGTAGCAATAATAGAATATGTACCAGCACCTAAACCAGAGAATGTCAGATCTGAAGTTATTGTTTCTGGTTGGCCAGAAATGTAGAACTGAAGATTACCGTCGCCACCCATTGCGTTAGAAACTGTAATTACAGCATCATTCATATCGTTACAAGAAATAGCATCTGTTAAAGTTGCTGTTAAAGTAACGGGATCAGTAACAGGAACGGTAACGGTAACGTTATCCGAACAACCTGCTCCATCAACTACTTCTACGTAATAATCACCGGAAATTAATCCGTTAAAGTTTCCGAAGTTTGATGAAACTTCATCGTCTATTCCGAAATAGTAATCGTCTGACCCTTGTGCTCCAGTAGAAGTAATTACGACTCCGCCATCATTATCTCCGTTACAAGTAGGAGACGTTACAGACTCGACAACGATCATTAGTGTACATGGAAGTACACAAGAGAAATCATCTACAGTGGCTGCGGAATCGTAGTTAGTCGCTTCTGGATCAGTACAACCGAAAATATCTGCTGAGTTAGAACTGAAAGCGAAACCGTTATAGTTAACTGTGCTTAATTGCTGTCCTCCAACGAAGATTTGAACGTTGAAAACGCCGTTGAAATCACCGTCTGATGTGATTTGGGCTAAAAGAACCTTATTATCTGCACCACCGAAAGCAGCGTAGTTGTTAGCACATTCAACAACTGGAGTTACACCACAAGGAAATCCTGGGTAAAACCAAGAACCTCCGATAGGATCATCAATGTAGAATTGACCAGTAGTATTGAAATCAGACATGGCTGCATCCATACCAACGTTAGAAATTGAACCGCCATCAGTAGAAAGCATCATACCGATTGTCATCCAACTATCATATTCGAGTAATGGGAGAGCAGAAAAAATAGCTGTATTAGGTTCGTTTCCATAGTTATAGCTAGGAATAGACTGGAAGACTGTACCAGTTGAAGAAAACCCAATTGCATTATCAGAATCTCCGAAAACTGCAGACACGAAATCTTCAGGAGAAGTAGTGTTTGCATAGACGTGGTAAGTAGTGAAACCATCCAACTCAGGGTTAGTAACACCATCGTGAATCATATAGGTCTCAACCGAAATACTAGTAAGTTGCGCTTGGACACCCAATGAACAGATTAGACCGGCAACGAATAACAAATGCTTCATATATAAAATTATTTAGTAGACTTAATTGCACAAATATAGCCTTAGACACGTATTAAGTAATGAGATTTTATCAACTCTCTTTCATTGGTATGTTTATGTGTTGTAAGTTCTTTTGTGAAACGAGAGGCTCATATTTAGACGAGGTGACGCTGTCACCTCTAGACAACTACACATCACTCTATAAAGCGCTGATAATCAACCGTCAGTATGCCCCTTGCGGAGAAGTCATTTTTACAATCTCAACAAAGCCCTCTTTATCTAAGTAAAACTAACCAACTTAAAGTTTGGTGACAGCGTCACCTCGTATAAAAGCATGGCGTTTGTGAAATTCGAAGAAGGAACATAAATCACGAATCCTTAGAGTTCTTGATAAGTTTCAAACTTTCTATAGCAGATCTCCAGTCCTCAGGAACTTCAGTAGTACGACCGGTTTTATTATTAAAACAAACAATCACAGTACTGGAGATAGCACAAAGCACCTTCTCCCCTCCTTTAGTAATGTGTGCCGTGTAGGAACATGTTATACTTTTTCTACCAAGGTTCTCAACCCATATCTCAATTTCAAGATCGTCACCAAGTCTTACCGGATGCTTGTAATCTACTTCTTGACGAGCAACTAAAACACCACCTTCAGACCAATCCCATCCTCCTGCTATTTGTTTAAAGAGGCTGATTCGACTTTGCTCAAAGTAAATGAGAAAATTCGCATTGTGAACGATTCCGTACGAATCAATATCCGCAAATCTTATCTCAGGTTTATATGTAATATTCATGGCTGCGAATATAAATGTACTTTCGCAACATGACTACAAAAAGTAACATCACCACCATTCTCCTATTAATAGGAATCTCATATTCTATCTATTCTCTCTTTCAGAACCCCGAAGCTGTGGCATGGGCGGCGTCAGCTTTGGCGCATTTAGTTGTGCTGATTTCTATAAAAACTGAGAACATCCCCTCCTTCGATAGTGAATTTTTAGGGATAATAAATGTGTCGCTGGGGGTGGTAGCAACCGTTGTTTCTGCCGGTCAATGGTTTATTTTAGACCAAAACGGCCCTCTTGCCATCCTTTTTTCGGCTTCCGCACTTGCGATTTGGGCTTTTCGACCTCGAAAAGAGGCATGAAAACTGCGTGTAACGACGTAAAAACCGACGAAAATGCTGGGGTTTTCAACAAAACACCGTAGTTTGTTCACAAAATGCACTAAAACGCCCTATACCCCTTGACAGTGTTGGATTTGTGGCCATACATTGCAACGATAAGTAACAATATTGTTTAACCTTAAAAAAAATCATTCTCATGAACAAAGCAGAATTGGTTGATGCAATGGCTTCAAGTGCCGGCATCTCAAAAGCGGACGCAGGTCGCGCACTAGAAGGATTCTTAGAAGCAACTAAAGGAGCACTCGCTAAGGGTGACCGTGTTTCTCTTGTAGGATTCGGTTCTTTCTCAGTTTCTCACCGTCCAGCTCGTAAGGGTCGTAACCCACAGACTGGTGCTGAGATTCAGATCAAAGCTAAGAACGTTGTAAAATTCAAAGCAGGATCAGGCTTAGTTGTCTAATTCAAATTTGAATTAAAGATTAAGGCCTCTCCTTCCAAGGAGGGGCTTTTTTTTTGGGTATCTATTTTAGAAAAGAAACACGAAGTTGACTAAGCTCAGTAAGAATATTCAGGATTGTCTCGACGTGCTCACGCCGTTGCTCACTCAGAGTAGGCTGGAGAAATTCGAGCGCGTTCTCGAAAAGAGGACTCGTCATGTTGTAATGGTTCTCGAGGATGTATACCAAAGTCGAAATGCTAGCGCTGTAATGCGGAGTGCCGATGGTTTAGGGATACAGGATGTTCATATGATAGAGTCGTATAATGTTTGGTCTAAAAATCAGAGCGTATCGAAGGGAGCTTCAAGGTGGCTAACGCTGCACAGGCACTTAGACGCTGCCGACCCACACGCAGCGGCCATAGCGAAGTTGAGGGCGAGAGGATACCGCATCGTGGCAACCTCACCTCACGAGGGGGGATTCACTCCGGACACCTTACCCATAGATAAACCGGTCGCCATAGTAATGGGAACAGAATTCAAAGGGATTTCGGATAAGTTGATGAAGGAAGTAGATGATTATGTGGAGATTCCGATGTACGGATTTTCGGAGAGCTTCAATATTTCGGTGGCTTCGGCGATAGTGATGAATCGCGTTTGTGCGAGGGTTAGAGAAGCCGGAATCGACCCAGGTTTAAGCGAAGAAGAAAAGCAGCATCTTCGACTCCAGTGGATTTACCGAACCGTAAAAGCTGCCGACGCAATTTTAGATCGTGCCGGGCTCACAATACCCCTCGAAAAATGAGCGACTTATTATCGAAATCGACAAATCGTCTCGACATAAGCACGCTCGGCCTTTTAAATATTGCACTCCCGATCTCTATCGGAACTTTCGTGCAATTCCTAGTCCTCCTCACAGACAACTTCTTCCTCGCACGAGTGAGCGAATCTGCAATCAACGGTGCGGGAAATGCCGGACTCATATATCTCACCTTCGGAATGCTCATTTTCGGTAGTGCGACCGGAATCCAAATCCTCGTCGCACGCCGACACGGAGAAGGTAACGATGCCCTACAAATTCGTACAGGCCGAATGGGGCTCGTCATACACTCCATCCTTGCCGTAGCTCTCGTCGCGACAGTCCTCTTATTAAACCAAGGCTTCCTAGGAAGGCTGATTTCTAGCGACATAGTAAGGGACGTATTCGAGCCCTTCCTCACCACACGAACTTGGGGTTTCCTTCCCTTCGGTATAACATTCGCCATAACAGCGTATTGGACTGGTCTAGCACGAACGAAACTACTTCTTATCGTTAGCCTCACTACCGCCCTCACGAACCTCCTACTAGACTACGCGTGGATAGACGGCAACCTCGGATTCTCGGCCATGGGCTATATCGGAGCGGCTAGAGCTTCCCTCACAGCGGAAATAACGGGATTCCTCGTAGCCGTACTCGTCATGCTCAAAGTCGAGCCCCGATTCTTCAAACTCCCTAAGCGCCCTGACGGAGTCGTCATTAAAGCTTGGTGGGCTATCTCCGGCCCGCTCATGGGGCAGCTCCTGCTCACGGTAGGGACTTGGACTTCGTTCTTCTTCTTCGTCGAGAAAGTAGGTTCTACCGAGCTGAAAATCTCTCACATCGGTCGTAATGCGTTCATGCTTGCCTTCGTCATTTCCTCTGGCATATCCCAAACCACCCGCACCGTCGTCTCCCAACTAATCGGCGCATCGCGCACCTCCGACCTCACTCCTGCCCTAAAGCGACTCGCCTTAATAAATATCGTGGGTGTTATAATAATGTCACACGGATTCATCCTCTACCCCGAATCCCTAGCTCGAATCTTCTTCGACGACCTGCAATCTATTGCGAGTATGTCCCGAACGTTTTCGACCCTCTTTATTGCCGTCATAGGATTCTCTATCTCGACCCTCTTTCTATCTACGCTCGAGGGAGCGGGAGGCACTAAGCGCGCTTTCCTCGTAGAGATGATAGGCGCGGGCTGCTATCTCGCCACCGCATTCTACCTCACATCCCCGATTCCTCCCATCTCAACAAACGACCCCTCTATAGTTCAATACTTCCCCATAGAGATCATTTGGCGTGTCGAATGGGTGTACTTTACCTTAATCGGACTCGGAAGTCTCCTCATGCTCCGAAACGGCAAATGGCGCAGAGGACTAGAGTCGCTTAGTTGAATCTACTAGTACTTATACCTCGTTGCTTAATCTTAATAATTTAATTCTGAATACAGCGGGCCGAAAAGCTATTGCTTCTAGAGTTTGGATTGCGAAAAACACCGTCATAGCTATAGCCAAAATAGCGCCTCCAAGCAGAAGAAGTGGACGATGAGGAAGAAGTCCAAAAGCCAACAAAGGATCCAAGTAAGTCGAAACCACCTGGGTAAGCGTAACCAGCTGGTAAACAGTTAAGACCGCTAGAGTTAGTGCCGTTATTTTCGCCTTCCCAGCCAGATGTGGATCTCATTTGTACACTCTGGTCTGTACCGCGCCAACCAGTACTTCCAGCCTCAGCTTCTGACATTCCTAATGCCATTTCCATATATTGAAATTCTAAATCGGTAGGGATATGCCATCCGCTAGGACATATACCATCCACCATAATAGCTGTCCAGTTGTAAAGAACCCCGAAAGTGTCGTAAACAGCTTGGGCTTTAGCCGCTGGAACGTCTGAACCCTCGTAGCCGTATACGTAGTAATAAGGAGTAGTGGTTGAGCTTGAAGAACTTGTAGAAACACAAGGCAGGTATCGACAGTTTTCGCTGAACCAACACTGGTCGCCTATTTGCAGTGTAGAGTAGTCATAGCCGTCGTGGGTGACGAGGTCGCCACAATTAAATATCGCATTGCATGTACCAAACACGGATAGGATAGATAATAAATCATTCGTGCCAATGCATCCGTCTTCATCGCTATCATGTCCAGCAAAAGTTGTTTGGCCTTGAGAAGTAAGGGGAAGTAGGAAACAGCATAGAAACGATAGGAAAAGAGTAGAAAAGTATTTCATAGGTTAGAAAGATAAACTTGATGTTCAGAACATAAATATACTAAGATTTATTTTATTAAGATGCAAGGTGTTAATATTGCGGTATGGAGGAAAAACGCCTGAGAATTGTATTTATGGGAACGCCGGAATTTGCGGCGACGTGCTTAGAGACCCTTTTAGAGGGTAGGCACGAAGTGGTGGGCGTTGTTACTGCGCCGGATCGAGAAAGTGGGCGAGGCAGGAAGATTTCTCAATCCGCCGTGAAGAAGCTCGCTATAGAGAGAGGGTTGCCTGTAGAACAGCCCGTACGACTTCGTGAGGAGGGCTTTCTCGCTAGGCTTAGAGAATGGAATGCCGATTTAGGTGTAGTGGTCGCGTTTAGGATGCTGCCAGAAGTTGTTTGGGATATGCCGAAGATGGGTACCGTGAACTTACATGGGTCGTTGCTTCCGCAATTTAGGGGGGCAGCGCCGATTCAAAGGGCGATAATGGCTGGGGCTAAAGAGTCTGGAGCGACGACGTTTTTACTGTCACACAAAATAGATACAGGCGATGTTTTAGGAAAAGTTAGGCTGGATATCGGAGAGGACGAAAATGCTGGTTCGTTACACGATAGAATTCTTGAGTCGGGTAAACACCTACTCGCTAGTACCGTCGATGAGATTGCAGATGGGAAGGCTGAGGCAGAACCCCAATCGGGTTTGGCCGAAGGCGAGAAAGAGCTACTTGATGCTCCGAAACTTTTTAAGGAAGACAGAATTATTGACTGGAACCGCCCCACGGTTGAGCTGCACAACATGATTCGTGGGCTTAGTCCTTATCCAGGTGCGATTACTTTTTTACAAGATGCTCCCGATGCGCAGATTAAAATTCTCAAAGCGAAGATTTCGAATAACGTCGCATTAAACGCAGGTGAACTCTCGACCCTAGACCATAAAATTATTGTCGGAACTAGCGACGGTTCTATCGAAATTGCGATCATACAACCAGCTGGGAAAAGTGCGATGAAAACTGAAGATTACCTTAGAGGACATAGAGACCCCATCATTTCGTTCGTGTCTTAAGACATTACACGCTAATTACTATGCTTACGTGGGGCACATTCAGTTAGAGAGTGAACCGTACAAGACGTGCTCCTACTTATCTCAAATTCCGGGTGTTCATTCCCAGATCAATGCGGAGGATATCTCAACGGAGGCAACTATGTGGGTGTTCGTTACGTCCTAGATATATTATCTGCCTTCGGCTCAAATTATTAGCCCTAGTAAAATTGCTAGTCACATGAATAAGTTAGTCCTCGTCCTAAGTATCTTAATTTTTACTGGCTTTTCAGGCGCCCTTTTAGGCCAAACTCCATTAACCGGACTTCCCCACAATCTTACAATTCACGAGAAATTACAGGCCCTACAAGCAGGGTACACGCCTCCCTCAAATTCCAGCCGTGCGATTACTACGCCCCCTCCGTACGCAAATCTCAGAACTATGGCTGAATGGGAGGAAATTCAAGCTTTAGTAGTAAGTTGGACGAGCTATACAGGCATACTCAAGCAGATCGTTGCCGCGTCAGTGAGCGAATGTCCCGTGATTATTTTGTCCGAAAATCCGACGAGCACACAATCTTATCTGCAGAACTCTAGCTACGGAGGACCCGTAAACATGAGTAACATCACGATTATTAACACCGCCTTAAACACGATTTGGGTTCGAGATTACGGCGGCACTACCGTTTACGCAAACGAAGTAGACAATGGATTCATGGTCGATTGGATCTACAATAGACCTCGACCTGACGATGACATATCCCCTGACGACGTAGCTGCAGCCCTCGGATTAGAAATCTACTCTACAACAGCGGCCCCTTACGATTTCATGGCAACGGGCGGGAATTTTATGAGCGACGGATTCGGAACTGCATTTTCGTCTAATCTAATTCTCGACGAAAACTCAGGCGGCTCAACGGGCTGGGGAGGAAACTTCCCTAACCACACCGAAGCCCAAATCGATGGTATTATGAGTGACTTTATGGGCATCGACACTTACATAAAGATGCCCACCCTCCCCTACGATGGCATCCACCATATCGACATGCACATGAAGCTTCTAGATGAGGAAACTCTCTTAGTATCTTCTTACCCCCCAGGCACGGCTGACGGTCCTCAGATCGAAGCGAACATCCAATATGTGCTAGATAACTTCACTACCAAGTGGGGCACTCCATTTAAAGTTCATTGGATTCCGGCCCCTCCCCAATCTGGCGGAGGCTATCCGAACCAAGGCGGATACTACTGCACGTACGCAAACGCTATGTTCGTCAACAAAACCCTACTGGTACCGATGTACTATACTCAGTACGACACGACCGCCCTTCGTATTTACGAGGAACTTCTACCCGGATATAACATTGTCGGAATAGACTGCGACAACAGTCCCGAAGCCATCATTTCCGCTTCTGGAGCCATCCATTGTATCATTCACGAAATAGGCGTCCCCGACCCCCTCCTCATAAGCTTCAAATCTCTCGAAAACACTGCCGCCTCTCCTTCAGGATACACGGTACAAGCTTACATCAAGCACCGCGACGGAATCTCTCTCGCCTCTATTTACTGGAGAAATGAGGGGTCCTTCAGCTTCACCCCCGTTCTTATGACATCGATTGGCGGCGGAATGTACTCCGGTACAATCCCGGCATCTGCAGCTCCAGGCGGTGGTGCCGTCGAATACTACGTCCAAGCATCTGCTTACTCAGGAAAAGTGCAGAGACGCCCCATAACAGCTCCTATAGGCTTCAAATCATTCACGATTTCCACCGACCCGTTCGGCTGCACAGACCCTAGCGCCTGCAACTTCAACCCCCTCGCCTCACAAGACGACGGCTCATGTACTCCTCCATGCTGCCCTGGCGACATAAACGGTGATGGCGGAATGAACGTTGCAGATTTACTTATAATCCTCAGCGAATTCGGCTGCTCAGGCGCCACTTGCACAGCCGACATAAACTCTGATGGCAGCGTAACTGTAGGCGACATTCTATACTTCTTATCGATATTTAGTGCTGGGTGCCCTTAAAAGAAATTTTCATTAGTCAAAATATTGCTGTCCCTGGACTTCTATGCAAAATAATGTCTTGTAGTCTTAGCAAAACGGAAACGGAACACTATTAGACGAGGTGACGTAGTCACCAATATGCAATACGCTTATATTCAAGATAATACACCGTTTATCGTGAGTCCTCGGCATGTGTAATTAACGTGGGTAATTATAACGAGCTAGCGTACAATGCTTTTAATAAATACTAACTCAATGGTTTGGTGACAGTGTTACCTCGTAAAAAACATGGAGTTATCCTATCGCATAAACTCCGAACAACACAACTGAATTATTATAGCTCACAGATATATATCCATAATAAAAAGGGACACCAACCGGTGTCCCTTTCTTTTGTGATTAACGATCTCCAGATAATCACATATTATAGTTTCAATAACTATACAGGTATCGTTACTATCGTTATTAGCAAGTAGTTCCGAATGCTGCAAGTAAAATCAAGATGTCTTGAACGTTAGTTGAACCGTCGCCGTTGAGGTCAACTGTGCATCCAGCTGTACATCCGAACTGTCCAAGTAACTCGAGAATATCAGCTACAGAGATAACTCCATCACCATTGACATCTGCAGGACATAAGCAAGATGTGAATTCACATGAACCGTCGTCAATTGTAGATGTAGCGTCGTAGTTACAAGCTGTTGAGTCCATACAACCGGCACACGAAGTGCTTTCGCAAGTACCATCGTCGATAATAGCTGTAGGGTCATAGTTACATGCTGCAGGATCTACACAACCAGCACAAGAAGTGTACTCACAAGTACCATCGTCAGTGTTTGCTGCTGGGTTGTAGTTACAAGCTCCCATGTCTGTACAACCGAGAACCTCTACGAAAGGACCAGGACAAAGACCACCGAGTAAGAAGGTCGCATCGTAATCTGCTCCTGTAGATGCTACATATCCGTTTACAATTGTTACAGACCAAACTCCATCACCTGATACCGCAGCTGCAGATAAATCTACCACAGCAGTGTAGTAACCGGTCGTAGCAACCAGCCAAGTTGCAGGGTAGACTACGAGGTAATCACCTTGACTTGCACAAACTCCACTAGCATAATCATATCCTCCAAACTCTATACAAGAACCATCAGGAGCACCGATTTGGACTAACATATCAGCAGGCCAACTAGCGTTTGCTAAAGGATTTGCCCAATTAAGATCAATTGTAACAGTAGTAAGAGTACCTGCACCAGTCACCTCAGTAGGAAGTGAACTAGCTAGGCCTAAAAGACCAGGAGCAAGAACAGTTGCAACAATTTCACATCCACATCCATATACTGGATCTGGAGCGATACAAGAACCGTCATCAATGGTAGCAGTAGCATCGTAGTTACAAGCTACCGCATCCATACAACCAGCACATGAGTAATCACAAGAACCGTTGTCTTGGGTTGCTGCTGGATCATAGTTACAAGCTGCCGTATCCATACATCCGAATCCTGCACCTACACAGAATTGAGTCACCTCAGATGCTAAGAATTGTCCACCCGTAGCGAGGATTGCGCCATTAACCGTCAAGTCATATGAACCTGCGCCGAATGCACAACATACTCCGTCGCCCCAGCTATCTAAGATAGTGAAAGTATAGCAGCCATCACCTACACACACAGTTGCCGTTTCAACAGTTGCTGGTGTTACGTATGGTCCACCTGAAGCTACTGAAATTCCAGCAGCGTCGGTTAAAGTCCAAGTAGTTTCACCAGGGTAGTTATCTGTAAGGATGTTAATAGTCACACCTGTACCACCTAAAATGCAAGAACCATCGTCGATAGTTGCAGTAGCATCGTAGTTACAAGCTAATGGGTCTGTACATCCAGTACATGATATGCCGTCACCTCCACAAACGCCACAAACGTCATTTTGAAGACAAGAACCATCGTCTTGAGTTGCAGTAGCATCGTAGTTACAAGCAGTAGCATCCATACAACCGTTACAAGCATAGTTACAAGTACCGTTATCTAGAACAGCAAGAACATCATAGTTACAAGCAAGAGGGTCAGTACAACCTAAGCCACATTCGATAGTATTAATAGAGAAGTAATCTTCGCCAGTAGTCATAGCATCGCCGTTAGCAGCAGTGTCTAAAGATCCTGTTGCGATAATTGCGCCCGTTGCAATGTCAGTAAGGGTATAAGTTGCTCCATTCCATCCATCACCAAAGCTATCCAGCATTGAGAGCGTGTAACATCCGTCTCCGATACAAAGGTCTTGAGTACCTGCTCCACCTGAAGCAACTGAAACTCCATTAAGAAGGATAGACCAAGAAATTTCACTGTCCCAAGTACCACCACCAACAGTCATGTTTACTCCGTTTCCGAATACACAAGTCCCGTCATCAATGGTGTTTGTTGCTGAGTAGTTACAAGCTAAAGGATCAGTACAACCAGTACAAGATGAATCATCTCCACCGCAAACTCCACAAAGGTCATTGAACATACATGTACCGTTATCTGTAATAGCAGCTGGGCTGTAGTTACAAGCAGTAGGGTCTGTACAACCTAAGTCTGGGTTGCAGTTAGTCATAGCAAGGTTGATAGAGTTGAAAACGTTTAGACGTCCACCACTCACAGTCTCAGGTCCTAGCTGAGCAATAGGGTCAACTCCTGTCATAATGAATCCTTTTACCAAATCAGCTGTAGCTTGAGGAGAAATGATTGCATTGGCAGCAAGATCAGCACAGGGAGCGCTATAAATAAGAGCAATCGCTCCAGCCACACATGGGCTAGCGAAAGAAGTACCCGAAGTACCTGCGTAGCTATTACCAGCAGCTGGTAAGAAAACATTCTCTCCAGGAGCACCTAGGTCGATAGTTGTAGCACCGTATGCTGAGAAAGTACGTTGGTCTAAGTTGTTTGTTGCAGTAACAGCAACCATGTAGTTAGAACTACATCCTGTAGGCATATCGCCTTGGGTGTCGATGTTATACTGAGCGTTTGCTGTAGCACCACAGTTAAGGATACCTACTGCTCCGAGGTCGTCGTAGTATGCACACCAAATTGGGTATTGAGCTGGGTCAGCCAAATCGATACCCCATGAAGCATTTGTCGCTACAACTAAAGCACCACTTGCACCATTTGTTGTGTTGTACAGGTTACGCATAGTATGTGGGTAACTGTACGCGTTGATTACCTCTGATTCGGTGAGGCCTCCCATTTGGACTTGCATAATTCCAACACTCCAGTTAACACCTACAACACCCGTTGCATTATTACCTGTAGCTCCGATCATTCCACTTACAGCAGTACCATGACCACCAGCAGAAATTGCATCAGAATTCGAAGTAGTGTTCCAACCGTTTACATCATCAATGTAACCGTTACCATCATCATCGATGCCGTTACCAGCAATCTCTTGAGTGTTAGTCCAGTGGTTATCTACCAAATCAACGTGAGCCCAGTCAGAGCCACCTCCTTCGAGGACAGCAACTACGATTCTATCGCCATTAGCAGTGAAACCTCCAGTAGAGATATCCCAAGCGAGGTCGCTGTCGATATCGTGATCCGCTCCTTCTACGTGATGCCATTGAGAGGCGAAACTTGGGTCGTTAGGCACAGTCGCTCTATCTTCGATAAAGTGATTGTACTGAACAGCTTCAACTGTCGGATCCATTTCGATTTCGCGAAGGATTAAATCAGAATCAGAAATATCTTGCGAAAAGCTAAATAAGTAAATGTGAGACAGTGAAGAAAGCTCAGAAATAGGCTTAAGACCAGATTTCAGACCGTTAATAGACGTGTGCTTTTTAGCAAAAAAGTCAGCATCGGCATTCTTGTGAAACATTACTATAAGTTCTCCAGGGACAGTTTCTCCTGGCACGCCACTTGTAGGCGATTTTTGAGCCATTACAGATACTGAGAGCATCATGGCAAAGGATAAAAGAGTTGCAGATATTTTCATAAATAGGCAATTAAGATGTACAAAACGTACGTTTGGTTCAGACAGGGGAATCCCGGCCTGATACAATGACGCAAATAAAACGAATAGGTTGCGTAGGGTAAGGTGATTTACCGAAACTTATGAGTAGGGTATAATTAGGCTGACTAAGGTTAATCGAAGGCAGAAGTGAGTACGTTCAGTATTTCGGTGGCGGAAGCGGTAATGGGTGTTCCGGGACCGAAAATCCCTACTACCCCTAGTTTATAGAGGGGGTCGTAATCGGCGGGGGGAATTACGCCGCCCGCAACGACAAGGATGTCGGAGCGATTTAAATCCTCTAGGGCATTAATTAGTTGTGGGACAAGGGTTAGGTGTCCCGCGGCGAGAGTAGAAATTCCAATAACGTGTACGTCATTTTCAACGGCTTGTCGAGCTACTTCTTCCGGGGTTGAAAATAGTGGTCCTAAATCGACATCAAATCCGAGGTCGGCGAAGGAAGAAGCGACGACTTTCGCTCCCCTGTCGTGCCCGTCTTGCCCCATCTTAGCAACTAGGATACGAGCTCGTCGCCCGGCTAGAATAGCGAACTCATTAGATTTCGCTAAAACATCTTGAAAATCTTCTCTATCATTCATTTCCTTCGAAAATACACCGCTCACCCTTCGATCCGTAGGTTTAAATCGACCAAACACTGTTTCTAGAGCATAGCTTATTTCGCCCAAGGTAGCTCGTAGACGGGCGGCTTTTATTGCGAGTTCGAGCAAATTATCGGAGGAGGCCTCGTTCGAGCTTGCTATCGAGTTAGCTGCGGTAGTAAGAGCTTCTAGAGCCTGAGCAACCGCATTTGAATTTCTGTTGAGCTTGATTTTTTCAAGCATAGATGTTTGTGAATCGCGTACAGCAGAAGCGTCGACTAAGAGCACTTCTAAATCTCCCTCCTCTGAGCTGACTTGAAATAAGTTGACTCCGATAATTTTATCTACCCCACTATCTATTCTAGCCTGCTTTCTAGCCGCCGCTTCTTCTATTCTCAGCTTCGGAAGACCTATTTCAATTGCTTTTGACATACCTCCTTTCTCGAGGATTTCGTCCATCAATTCCTTCGCTCTTGAAGCGATAGATTCGGTTAGAAACTCCATCAAATGACTCCCCGCCCAAGGATCTACAGCTCCTGTATAGCCAGCTTCTACCTGTAAGATGAGTTGTGTGTTTCTCGCGATACGTGCGGATGCGTCAGTAGGCAAGGCAATTGCCTCGTCCAAGGAATTTGTGTGCAACGATTGGGTTCCTCCGAACGTTGCGGATAAGGCCTCGATGGCGGTTCTAGCAACGTTGTTCCACGGGTCTTGCGCGGTGAGCGTCCACCCCGAGGTTTGGGTGTGCGTGCGTAACATTGAGCTCTTCGGGTTTGAGGGGTTAAATGCGGACATTTCTGCAGCCCAAACCATTCTTGCCGCTCTCATCTTTGCAATTTCCATTGTATGATGCATTCCGTTCGCCCAGAAAAAGCTCAATCTAGGAGCGAAATCATCAACGTTAAGTCCTGCCTCAATTCCCGTCTTAACATATTCTAGACCATCTGCCAAAGTATAGGCTAGCTCAAGTTCGGGAGTAGCTCCGGCCTCTTGCATGTGATATCCGGAGATGCTGATCGAGTTGAATTTGGGCATAAACTCTGAAGAATACTTAAATATATCCGAAACTATCCGCATGGAGGGCGCGGGTGGATAAATGAAGGTGTTGCGGACCATGAACTCCTTGAGAATGTCGTTCTGAATGGTTCCGGCTAACTTATCCGGCGACACCCCTTGCTCCTCAGCAGCTACTATATAGAATGCGAGAATCGGAAGTACCGCACCGTTCATAGTCATGCTGACAGACATTTTATCGAGAGGAATACCATCGAAAAGCTTCTTCATATCCTCGACGCTATCAATCGCTACACCAGCTTTCCCTACATCACCCGTTACACGTGAGTGATCGCTATCATACCCTCTGTGAGTAGGTAGATCGAAAGCGACAGAAAGACCCTTTTGGCCTGCGGCTAAGTTCCTGCGGTAGAAAGCATTTGAAGCCTCAGCAGTGGAAAAACCGGCATACTGCCTGATAGTCCAAGGTCGGCTGGCATACATCGTCGGGTACGGTCCGCCTAAGAAAGGGGCAACTCCAGCGCGGAAACTTTCGTGATTACGAGCAGGTGTTTTCGAGGCAAAAGCCGTTGGTATATCGATACCCTCGGCCGTAGAAACGGTATGATGTTTCTGAGAATATGACGATTGAAATAGCTCAACTGAATTTGAAGAGGACGCATTGATAGAACCGTTTGATTTGATATCAATTGCTTCGTGATTTAAAACCCAGAAGTCTTCTTGAGGGTCGATAGATAAAGGCGAGTTGCCTCTTTTAGATCCAGAGGGAACGAAAACAGGAGCGGAAAGCCAAGCTTTACGGCCTTTTAATGTCGCGGATTCCCAATCAGACAATGATGCTTGGCTCGTCATTCGAGCTATAGACTCTGACGCGAACCATCTAGTTGCCAAATCGAGGTGTTTACTCCCTCCCATAGGATCTGCGGTTCTGCCTAGAAGAGCTTCTTCGCGTAAGATATGCTGGATGTTTCGAGCCCAGCGACGAGCTTGTTCTGAGGAAATGACCTCTTTAGAATGGTTCGGGAAGTCGTGGCGTCGAACCTCAATTCCGTCTGCACCGCCAAGAACAGACCCGTATGCCATTATGGTGTTTCGAAGTAAGTTGTCTTCTGCGATGTCTAGGACAGACAGAATAGATGTCGTTCGTAGTTCAATCCAAATCGGTGCCTTTTCTGCGTCGCCCCCCATTGAAGAAATCATTGTAGCCCAAGCTACTCGAAGCCCTCGAACAGAAGCCGTCGTAGAGATTACGTCCGTAGTTGAAGCGAGTCGAATTGTACATCTTCGAGCAGATTCGTTGATTGAGTAACCAGCTTTAACCATGGTCTCAATTCCCCACTTCGCTGCCGAGAGAGATAACGAAACCGCGTCAATAGCGAGGAGCCCTCTATCTTGCCACACCGAAGCGTCCACGCCCCAGGTCGAAAATTTCGGAAACGCCACCCCCCAAGCTTGCACGTGTCGTAAAAAGTATTCCGAATCCTCCGGAATCCCTCGACCCACATCCCATGTCGAAGACCCTCGAAGATCCACACCATGAGCCCAAGAAACCACCGCACGTAGAGCACCCACCGTTTCATACCCATCAACGTGAAGTGCCACCATCTCAGGATTAACCCCCTTAAGAAGTTCACGCATTTTATCTCCATCCACCAAATGTGCATCCGTCCTCACCCCTTCCACTCCGTGAGTCAAACCCTGAAGTAATGACTGTGATTCCGAAAATGATTGTTGGATTTCCCACGGATTTCCCAAATCATCACGCAAAGAAGGATGCCTTGCCGGAATAACCAGTAATTCCTCATCAGAATCCACCTGTAAAGGCAAAGGCATTCCATCGAATCGAGCTTTCTCCAATACGCTCAGAGGCTTACCCTTCATAGATTCTTCCGCTATCTCCTGCCACTCCTTAAAAGTTGTAGCTGAGAAAGCTTTTATTTCCTTTCCTTTTTTCACATACCAAAAGTACACAAGCGAGGTGGGTTAGACGTTAAATTTGTCCTATGCCTTTTACACCACCACTCATGCCTAAAAGATGCAAAGCGATTTTTCTAGACAGAGATGGCGTAATTAACCATGACCCAGGCGATTACACCCGAAACATAGATGAGTTCACCCTACTTCCCACAGTCCTTAAATCCTTAAGCATCTTAAAGGAAAGGGGATTTGTTTTTATCTTAATCACTAACCAAGGGGGTATAGCTAAAGGAATTTACGGTCATAAAGAGGTCGAAGAAATTCATAAATATCTTCAATCGATTCTTGAGAAGAACGGCACCCCCCTGCTCGACATATATTACAGTCCACATCACGAAATAACTGGAAAATCACTCAGTCGAAAACCCGGATCGATGATGATTGAGAGAGCTCTTGCGAAACACAACATCGACCCCTCCTCCTCTTGGATGGTCGGTGATAAACAACGCGATTTAGATTGCGCCTCGCCTTTAGGAGTGCCAGGCGTTTTAATACCCACAAATGCAGACCTAGAGGGCTACTTACCTGAGTTACAATAATCTAATGCAAAACGATTACAAATTCTTAGTTAACGGTACTATCACCGACGTAAACCGACTCCCTAACGCGTTCAACAATCGTGGGTTCCTTTACGCGGACGGATTCTTCGAGTCTATGCGCTTGATTAATAATGAAATCCCTCTTTTCGACCTGCATTTTGGGCGCATCAACGATAGCCTTGCTGCATATCAAATCTCAATGCCTTCCTCACTCGAAAAGGACGCATTACTCGATTCATTAAAGGAACTAGCTACACAATCTGGCCTCACAAAAAGTGCACGCATTAGACTTACCATATACCGAGGAGGAGGAGGTAAATTTTCACCTAAAAGCAACATTGCCGAATGGTTCGCCTCGATAGAACACATATCTTCCGATGGCTTCGAGCTTAATTCTAAGGGAGTTGCAATAGGGCTTTTCACAGATCTAACAAAGACCCCAGATAAGTTCTCGAACTATAAAAATCTCAACTCCACTATCTCCATTCAAGCCGCACTGTACGCGAGTAAAAAAGGACTTGACGATGCATTAATACTCAATAACGAACACCAAATCATTGAAGCCACCGGCTCTAACATATTCCTAGTAAGCAATGGCAACCTATACACTCCAAACCTTACTTCAGGCCCGGTAGGCGGCGTAATGAGAGCTTCGATATTTAACCTAGCTATAGAATTAGGCATTAAAGTATTTGAGTGCACACTAACACCACAGGAATTACTCAAAGCAGATGAGGTATTTCTCACAAATGCTGTATCCGGGATTAGGTGGGTAGCAAGCTACAGAACCAAACGCTACTTTAATAAAGTGTCTTCAATGCTTTTACACGAGCTAAACACTAGGTTACAAAGCCTAGTACCGTAGGAGGACTATAAAATCCTTAATCCTGTGACACACGAGGATCTAGCACCCCATAAAGAAGGTCGACCACCACATTCACTAAAACGAATATTGTGGCAATCACGAGAGTGCAACCCATCACTACAGGAAGGTCACCTCGCTCTAGAGCAGAAAACATAAGTAGGCCCATCCCCTTCCATCCGAAGACGAATTCGACGAAGACTGCGCCGGCTAGCATAGACGCGAACCATCCGCTAGTAGCTGTGAGGACGGGGTTGAGGGCGTTTCGGAGGACGTGCTTGAAAAGAATTCGGCTTGAAGAAAGTCCTTTCGATCGGGCCGTGCGGATGTAGGGCGAGGCGAGGACGTCAAGGGCGGAATTTCGAGATAGCTGGATGATGACCGCGAGGGGGCGGATTCCGAGAGTGAAAGCGGGCAAAATTAAGTGTGCCCAAGCTAGACGAGGGCCTTCGAATGGATCAACGATTATCATACCCCCCGTCATTGGAAGGCCCGTGTACGAATGAAGTACGTACCCGAACAACCATGCGACGATAATGGCGACCACGAAACTCGGGGCGCTCATTCCTAAGGCGCAAATCGATAGGATTAGGTCGCCAAATCGCGAGGAAGGGGAAAGCGCGAGAGCGAGCCCTATCGCTATTCCGAACAAAGTAGCGAATAGCATAGCTACGCAGGCGAGAATAAGAGTGGCAGGAAGAGCGTCGCGAACAGTGTCTATTACGGGGCGGTCGGTAATGTAGCTCGAGCCTAGATCAGGAGAGCGAAAGCCGATGGAGCCGTCTGTACGAGAGCCGAAGGGAACTAAATCGCCTAGGAAGTGCAAATACCGAATATGAGTTGGAAGGTCGAGACCGTGCTTAGTTCGAAACGCCTCAACTACCGATTCACGCTCGGCTTGGCCTGCAAGCTCGCGAGCGGGGTCAGGAACCCAAGAGAAAATAATAAAAACGAGAGTCAACGTTCCTAAAAGAACGCCAAACCCTTGGACTAATCGTTTTACAAGGAATCTCACTCGCCGTTTGAAAGATCATTAAACGACGGAATATCTCGCCAAGACCACTTTTTGATGACGATACCGTCTTTAAGAAGGACAAGTCCTGGATTAGAACGGACAACAATTTTAAGCTCGGTTTGGTCACAAGTAAGGAACTCGTAAGGCGCATTATTTTTGTCGGCAAACGCTTCATTCATGTCCGAATCACCATTCGTGAGACCATAGAAATTCCAACCCGCATGAAGAGCGTCAGACGCGAGGGAGTTGAAAGCTTCTTGACCTGCAGCGTTGCTCAACTCGATGTCTTTAGAAACGTGTAGTAACGTGTAACCCGGTGAAGAAAAGATGGTTTCTGTGAGGTCGTCTCCAGCGGCATTTAGCATTTGGAAGTCCATAATCCTTGGCTCGTAACCTTTACTTATTAATTTCTTTTCTAAAGATACATATTCAAATTTCGCTAAGAATACAGCGGAATCATTCCAAACTTTACTATAGTAACTACTAGAAATAATTGTATCTACATGGGTTAGTCTATTTGAATAGACAAATTGATTCTCAAAAACAGGGCCAGCTAATCCTAACTCATCGGCCGATTTACGATTTTCCAAGATACTTTCTCCTGCAGCATATGGACGATAATCTTTTAGAGGAAGATGGTTTAGAGTCTTAAATTGTACCAAACCCGCAATTATCACTACTCCTCCAGCCATTAACCATTCAACATTTGGATGATTAACCCTACGTCGAATAGCGCTAGCTGCAAAGAGTAGGAAAACGAGATAAAGTATGGGGAATAACCAGTCCAGCATCAAGTAGCCGAATAGAAAAGTCATTACTATAGCGCCAGTGTAGATAATTGTGGCGGTGCGGGAATCGTTGAGTTGAATTTTATTTCGGAACGCAGCGATAGTGATAGGGATGACAAAGATTAGGAGGAAAAGATCTTTCAGAAAGCTTTGGTATGCAGTGAGGGGAATAGCATTGCCGAAACAACCACATTCTAGAACGCACTGGTTAGCAATTTCGATGAGGGTGCCTGAACCGTCGCCAGCCGTAACCATCTTCATACCGAAAGGATCGCAAGTCGCAGTATACCAAGTCAGCCATGTAAAAAACACCATCATCACCATAGTGAGAACGGTTGTGAGCTTCGGAAGTGCGCCTACTAAAAGTGCGACTCCGAGTAAAACTTCGGCGATACACACGAAAACAGCGATTTCGAGAGCATATGGAGTCCACGCTTCGAGATTGAGAGCTCCCGGCTCGAAGTATTCCTCTAGCTTGTACATGAAACCTAGCGCATCGTTCGACTTAATCAGTCCAGACACAACGAATAGCGAACCTACTAAAGTGCGACTGAAAGTTGTAATTGCTTTGAAAAACATGCTATCGTTAATTATTTGTTTTCCTGTTCGTTAAGTAAAATCAACGCGAAAAGGGCGTAGTTAGCAATGTCCATATAGTTCGCGTCAATGCCTTCCGAGACGAGGGTTTTACCGTTATTATCCTCGATTTGCTTAACTCGCAGGAGTTTCATGAGAATGAGATCCGTGAGCGAACTTACTCGCATATCGCGCCACGCTTCGCCGTAATCATGATTCTTCTTGAGCATAAGAGCCCGAGTTTCCTCAGCGACTTTATGAAACCGCTCGTTCGCTTCTTCGGTGGGTATATCTAAAGGGTAGTCGGAAGGCAACTCTAATTGAACAAGAGCCATCAAACTATAATTTACTATCCCTATAAACTCTGGGACTATCCCCTCATCGATCTTAGCAACTTCTACTTCTTGTAGAGTACGGATGCGATTCGCTTTGATAAAGATTTGGTCTGTGAGAGAAGAAGTCCTGAGTATCCTCCAAGCGGTGCCATAATCTGAAGTTTTCTTGCGAAAAAGCGACTCACACAGCTCAAGTGCATGATCGTATTGTAAAGAAGTAGGTAAATTGTCCATAGGTTGAATAACTTGCGCCAAGTTACAATGAGACAAAGCATCGACAATCTGAAAAATCGTGAACGATTGAAAAGTTTTCACAAAAAACTCGCCCCTCCCTATGGTGTTGCAATAATGGGCATTTTAAACGTCACTCCTGATTCATTTTTTGATGGTGGGGTGAACTTTTCTGTCGAGAATGCTATCGCTGCTGGGCATAACATGATTACAGAGGGAGCTGACATTCTAGACATCGGAGGACAATCTTCTCGCCCGGGAGCAGAAAATATTAGCGCAGTAAAAGAGTGGGCAAGAGTTGAACCGGTTTTGAAAGGGATTTTAGACCATTTTCCTGACGCGAAAATTAGTATTGACACCTATCGAGCTGAAGTAGCTCGAAAAGCCATCGAAGAGGGGGCTGTTCTAGTAAACGACATCTCTGCTGGCTCGCTAGACCCAGAAATCCTAGATGTAGTAGCTTCAACTCAAGCGCCTTATGTACTCATGCATATGGCTGGAAAACCTGAAAATATGCAGAACTCTCCAAGCTATGAAAGTGTAGTGGATGAAGTCTATGCTTGGTTTGAAATAAAGCTTCAAGAGTTATCTGACATGGGGATAAAAGAGGTGATTATAGACCCCGGGTTCGGGTTCGGGAAGCGTCTTGAGGATAATTACAAGCTTCTAAAAAACTTAGAACGATTTAAGGAATTCGGAAACCCTATTCTTGTCGGCGCCAGTCGAAAATCCATGATTTACAAGGCCTTAGATTGCGAGCCAAACCAAGCTCTTAACGGCACTACCGCCATCCACGCTTGGGCTTTAGAAAGAGGAGCCTCCCTCCTGCGGTGTCATGATGTAAAAGCAGCTCGTGAAGTTGTGGCGCTTCATCACCATATTTGCAGTACTGAAAGTCAAAATAAACCCATCTAAAAAGTGAATTTTCTACTTGAATCTTGGGAGGCGATTTTACCTCTAATTCAATTCGCAGCACGCATCTTTGATGTGGTTCTTGTGGGAATTATCGTGCTTTGGCTTTATCGCCTCACAAAAGGCACATCCGCCATCCCCGTTTTCATGGGACTACTTACAATTTACTTAATTTGGAAGGTGGTGACATTCATGGGAATGCCTATCCTAGGTGAGCTTCTCGGACAATTTATCGGTGTCGGAATCCTCGCAATCATAATAGTTTTCCAGCAGGAAATTCGCAATTTCCTCTTCTCAATTGGTGATAGAGCTAATATAGATAAGCCCAAACGGTGGCTTGAAAAGCTCTTATCCATTCGTCACGAAGAACGTGCTCCACTACGAATCGACGAGATTTCTACGGCCGTAAAAAAACTGGCCTCTCGAAAAGAAGGTGCTCTGATTATTCTACAGCGTTCCTCTGACCTCACCCTCCATCTACAGTCCTCCACAAAGCTCAATGCCGACATCCTCGCGCCACTTATAGAGGCGACCTTTCATAAGGATAACTCCATGCACGACGGCGGAATGTACATTGCCATAGGTCGAATCAGGGCTGTCCGTTGCGTACTTCCCGTATCCCAACGAAACGACCTACCCGCCGAACTCGGAATGCGGCATCGAGCAGCTCTAGGCCTCGCGGAAAAAACGGACGCTATTATCATAGTCGTAAGTGAAGAGACCGGCCTTATCAGCATCGCTATGGACGGAGAACTACATCGAGGCCTAGCCTCCGAAGATCTCCTAGAAATTCTTGAGAAAGAGCTCGGTCCTAAGGACGACTAACAATAAAAGTCTTCGACTCTACAAACTCGGTGCTCGAATACGGGAATATTCTTAAAACGTATGCTCCCTATGAAAGATCAATGACGTCTAATTTCATAGACCCCACCGAGAGTGGTTTTTGAACCCTCATAACTTCTTGACCCTTGATATTATAGACTTGTAGATTACAACCTTTGACTTAAGTGCTGGCTAATCGTGTGTCTGAGCTTCTTTTTATTGCACTCTTAAAGCCATAAACCTGAATGATAATTGAGATTATGAAAGTAAATACTATTGACTTTTGGGCTATAACCTGAAGAATTAGATCACTCTCCGAATAATTTATGTTGGGAGATATTTTGGGACCAAAAAACAATAGGTATATATAGTAAAGCAAAGTGATCCCGAACACGATATACCCAAATGAATAACGGTTACTCATTGATTTTGAATGATAAATAGTGAGGCTGTGAAGGATACTTAGAAAAAACAGAGCTGTGAAGGCAAACTTCGCAGAAAACCCGTGTGCACCTAGATGTACATCATATGGTATTGCACCTATACCCGCAAAGAGTACCCCAGCTATTATTCCTACAGGTTTAGTTAATCGTGCATAAAAGAGCGTCTTCGAATCGTCTTCGAATTCTATAAATACTTCCTTGAATTGTCGGTAAAACAGAATTAAAGTAGCTCCAATCAACATCAGACTACTATTAAAAAGTAAAGCCGAAACCAAATTACTCTCATCAACGCCTGCTTTAAGACCTCCCAGTCTACTAAGAAAGTTGTGACTAAGAGAATACTTGTCAGAGGAGAAATTGATTTTTTCAATTACTGAACCAGGGAATACATACGCCGCGATTATGAAAAAAATCAAAAAAATAGAGATTGAGATTACTGGAAGCTTAACTAAGAAGAAAGAAGATTTGCTCATCTATACTGAATTAAGATTATCCAACCACTTATAAGCCCCTACGGCGAAAGCATCTTGGCTGTCTTCGTTAACTGCAATATTATGGCAGCTTCCGAACCCGCTGTAGTGTGCGCTTGCTTCCATTACAATGGGCGTGTTAATCACGTCTGGGTCAATTGAAGTCAACCCGTTTAAGTCAAATACCTGCATACCGTGCTCATCAGCTTCACTGACGATTAAAGCGTAATCGCCCACGACTTTCACATCACGCCAAATGCTTTCTTCTGTTTCGGTCGGGAGCTCGGATAAATAAAGTGGCTGTAACGGATTCGTTATTTCAACAAAAGCCGTTCCGTTTGATCTACAAAAAACGGCAAACTCTCGACCTGAAGGCTCATGAGTCCAGCCACAACAATCATTTCCTTTCTCCCCTCCTCCTATTTCCTCTAGCGGAAAATAGAAGAATAAATCATAACCATCACATGGGTAAATTCCGCCAGCAAAATTATTCTCACAAATTGTTTGTGATTGCAATTCTGTTTGTGCAATGAAAACAAATAGAAGTACCGTAAAAATCCTCACGGCACTTACTGAATCGTTAGCTTACTCGTAGCTTTAGATATTCCGCTCGATGCATCTAAAACATTCACTATGTATGACCCCGTCTTAAGAGATGAAATATCAATGTGTAGACCATTAACTGCTGGAATAGAATTCATTCGCAATACCTCACGACCGCTTAAGTCGTAAATCACTACGTCGCTATCAATAAACGATCCTGAGAGACGGACAGTAGACGACGCGGGGTTAGGGCTTAGAGATAGAACCGGAGCTTCGACTACAAATGATTCTTCACCATCCACAACTTCGTGTTCCTTGATAATAAACAAACCATCGAAATTACTTACCGCAATAGTTCCGCTTGGGAAGTAAGGGTAGTTAGACCAAGTCCCGTCGAAGTCTGCGATATCATCTTCCGGGTAAGTATCAAAGAATCCCTGGGGCTCGATAGATCCGTCTTCTAAAATTGTAGAAACTCTTAGACCACTTCTGTAGTTAGAAGCGTAAAGACGACCATTGTGAGTGTATAGATTGTGATCGATAGAAGTGTTATCAGACTCGTAGAAACCTACTAGAACAGGATTGTCGAGGTCATCGATATTCATCATGTACGTACGTGTGTTATTCCCATTGTACATCTCATCAAGCTCATCGTTGAAATAAAGCATATGATGATCCTCACTCACCCATCCTTGGTGTGTGTAAAATCCCTCTGGGTATGAAATGCTCTTAATTAGCTGTACGTCCGTTTTATCTTCTGCATTTAATATGGCCAAACCTTGTTGTCCATTAAAGCAAAATACAATCTCTTGACCTTGATAGTCCACGTCTAGACCGTTGTAAACCACTGGTTGTACATCGTGAGAGTACGCACCCTCGTATGAACCTGCGAGAACAGGATTTAATGGATCGCTAACGTCAACGATATGTAGTCCGCCGCTGAAAGTGTTTGTTCCGACAGCATAAGCGTAGTTCGTTTCGACATTTACAGCGACGTTATGAGCGTGACCGAATCCCACATAATGAGACGTTGCGCTGATATTGAAAGGAAAGCCACTGAGATCTAAAACTTGAGTAAGATCTAAAATTTGCATCCCATGCATTCCTGCTTCAGAAACGATATAGGCATAGTTACCTATCACTTTAATGTCGCGCCAAAGTGAAGGTGATGATGCAGTAGGAAGGTTTGCGATGTAAGTCGGAGATAATGGATCCGTTACTTCAACAACTGACATACCGTTTGAGCGTCCGTAAAGAACGAACTCACGCCCAGAATCGGAATCAACCCATCCCCAGCAGTCATTTCCGTTATCACCACCACCTACAGCAGATAAAGGAAAGTGAGTATATAAATCATACCCATCACATGGGTAAATGTCAGCCATCCCGTTTTCGCAAAGGGTTTGGCCTGAAAGATCCGACTGGAAACTTAATGTAGCGGTAGCTACGATAAATAGAGATAATATAAATTTCATTTTCTTGATGGTATTTGCAGGTAAAAGTTAGTTTATCTCTTCTAGTTCAACGCGTTAACGTCTGGGAGGAAGTTGAAGATAGAACTGTAAGACTTCATCTGTGCCGTGAAGTTATCAGGGTAACTCAGTTCAACGTGAGTGATGTTGCCGTCAGCATCCATCGTTGCATCCATCCAAGGGTTGATGAATCCACCATAAGGAGCGCTTCCTAAAGCTTCAGAACGAGCGAGTACTTCCTCGTGGAGAGTTCTGTTGACTTTGACACCGTATCCTTCAACGAGGGCTTTTGCAGCTTCGTAGTCTCCTTGAGATTTAATACGCTGTACTTCTTTAAGTAAATCCCCGAATAGACCTTGAAGCGCTTCGTAGTCGGCAACGTCTACATAGATTTTGCCTTCTTTCTTGTACTTCTTGATAACTCCAGCTTCGAGTCCTTTTTCGTAGCACCAGTTGCTAACCCAAGCGCGGTTACGCATGTGAGATTCTTCGATTTCGTCGCCTAGTTCTAAACGGCGAATTTGAGTGATCATTCCGTTCCTGATGTAGCTGTCGTATTCTGCGCGACCTACCTCGATGGTTTTCATTAGACCAAGTTCGATGAGTTTTTCATCGAGTAGGAAATATAACGCTACGAGATCGGCACGTCCCTCCTCGAGAGTGGAGCTGTATTCTTTGATCGTTTCTTTCGGAGTAGCAACGTCCTCTTCGAGCTTGCCTGAAGCGTGCCCGATTACTTCGTGCATCGCTGTATGTAACTTTCCAGCTAAATCTCCGTGAGCTTCAACCCTACGCATCTCGGCCTCATCATGAGCGAACTCAGCGAGCATTCCGCCACCTGAAGCGTTTGCGTATGCACTAACGATGTTTCCAAGACTTACGGACTTAGAGCCATGGACTTGGCGTATCCAGTTAGAGTTCGGAAGGTTTACTCCGATAGGTGTAGATGGCGAAGCATCACCTGCCTCTCCTGCAACACTCACTACGTTGTACGTAATTCCCACGACCTCGTCTTTTTTATGATTCTCCGCAAATGGCATGTGATCTTCAAACCACTGCGCATTGTCCATTAACGTTGCCATTCTTGCACTTGCTTCGAAATCCTTAATCTCCACAATTGTTTCATAGCTACCTGTGTAGCCGAGTGGATCGTTATATACTTCAACGAATCCATTGATATAATCAACTACTCCCTCTGTATCCTTAACCCAGTTGATATTGTAAAGCGACCACTCCTCAAGATCTCCAGTTTCGTAGTACTTGATAAGGTGACGCATAGCAGAAGCTTGCTTATCATTTTCAGTGTACTTAATTGCTTCATTCAGCCACTTCACCACCTCAACAAGCGCGTCATTGTAAAGTCCACCTATTTTATAAGTTTCTTCAACAATTTCATTATTCTCAAGCTTTACCAAACGTGAGTTAAGCCCGTACTCCACAGGGCTACGATCTCCCTTCACTTTGATAGAATCGAAATAAGCTCGAGCATCTTCAGTGGTAACTCCAGGACCATAAAAGTTCACTGAAGAACCTTCTACTAGTCCCTTTTCTCCATCAAGCTCTACCTTCTTAGAATGAACCGTCGGATCCATCATTACCTCGCGAATCTCAGCTGAACAAGTACTAGAAGTAGCTTCTAATAGAAAGTCAAGGTACTCACCGCTAAACTCAGGAATGTGCTTCTTGTTTGAGTAATGGTGGTGTATTCCATTAGAAAACCAAATCCTTTTTAAGTAAACTTCAAAGCGGTTCCAACCGATGGTCCCTCTATCACCATCGAATGACTCGTGTATAGATTCTAATAATCGACGAACACGAAGGTTGTAGCGATTGTTTTGGTCATACATCATATCACGACCACTGAGACCTGCCATGTTCAGGCAGTACACTAAAGCCTGCTGACTATCCGTTAAGTGCTCCCAACCTGGAACCTGATAACGAACGATTTTCAGATCAGCAAACTGCTCCGATTGCCATACAAACCCATTTTCATCAGGCTCTCCAGCCCCTTTATCAATGGTAGAAACATCTAATGTCTGGAAGTCCTCACCTTCGGGTGTAGAAGTACAACTTCCTAGGAAAACTAGGGCTATTAAAGCCAAAACTGGTATGGTTGAAAATATTTTACGCATAATCTTGAAAACGTATGTAGGGTTTTTAATCGACGGCAAGTTACAAGACTATCTTTGACCCACAGTACAGAACTCTTGCGTAAAACATCTATACTTCTATTAAGAGCATTTTTAGGTCCACTAGCTGTCACTTTTCCAGTGGCGCTATTCGTTCTCGACATGCAGTTTCTTTGGGTTTACGCCGACGATTTTATGGGGAAGGGAATAGAGCCTTGGGTGATAGCGAAAATGATTTGGTTTGCATCTGCGAGGATAGTTAATCTTGCTCTGCCCCTTGCTGTACTTGTAGCGAGCATTATGGCGCTCGGGAATTTATCGGAGCGAAATGAACTTACGGCATTGCAATCTGCGGGGATGCCCCTATTAAAAATCTTTCGGCCTTTAATAGTCCTGATGCTTATAATTTCGGGTGGCGCGCTTTGGTTTTCGAGTAGTGCTTGGCCAAATGCAAACGTCAAATTTAGGTCGTTGCTTTATTCGGTAACTCGCCAAAAACCGGCTCTCAACATTCGACCTAGCATTTTCTACACAGGAATTGAGGGGTTTGCAATCAGAGTTGCGAGCAAAGATTCGGAGGGGATGATGACAGACATTCTGATTCACGATCATAGAAATCTAGAAAATGGTTCGTCTCGAATTATTCGGGCCGAAAAAGGCAAGATGACACATGATTCTGGTCGTGAGGAGCTAATTATCGAACTTTACAACGGCTCGAGCTACGAGGAACAAACCGAGAAGAATGTTCGCCGAAAAGCGAAGCTCCACCCCCACATCACCTCGACCTTTGAGTCTCAAACCTTGAGGATAGACTTGCACTCATTAGATTTTGACCTAGCTGACGAGGGGCTCTTCAGGAGGTCTTATGAGATGATGTCCCTCCCGCAGTTGCAGGATGCTATCGATTCTTTAGGCCAAATGGCTGAAATCGAACGTACCGAAATTCTGAAATATGGTAGGCGAGCTGTGAGGATAATTAACGACTCAATATCTATTCCCACTACTTCGTTCACTATAGAATCAGATTCATCATTGACGTGGATGGCTGCTTTAAGTCGAGTCGAAAAAAACAACATTTTTTCTAAGGCGAAAGAGCTTTCAAGAAACCAAATGAGGGGTATCGAAAACGCTCTAGAAAAGGTTAACGGACGAAATTTAAGACGAGATAGACACGCAATTGAATGGCACAGAAAATTCATACTCGCGATTAGTTGTTTGGTTTTATTTTTCGTCGGCTCATCGTTAGGCGCATTAATTCGAAAAGGAGGCTTGGGAATGCCCGTAGTTATTGCCATTGGGGTGTTTCTTACATATTACATCATCTCAATGGTGGGTGAACAAATGGTCAAATCCGGCGCCCTCCCTCCCGCCATCGGCATGTGGCTCAGCACGATAGTTCTAGTTCCCTTTGCCATAATTTTAACCTATTTCGCAATGAAAGGTGGGCGACAATACTCAATGATTTTTCCTAAAATTTTTAGTTTTTATAATAAACCAAACCCTAAAGATGCGCATCCTACAACTTTGTCCTAAGCCCCCTCGACCAGCACGAGATGGTGGTTGCTTAGCAATGGATGCCCTCACTAGAGGCTTGTTAGCTGATGGGCACTCGGTGAGGTTGCTCGTTGCGAGTACTGAAAAACACCCGAACGAGCAAGAGAGCCTTGATCCGTTATATGTGGCTTCGACGAACTATCAAGCTGTCGAAATTGATACGGCGCTGAATATTGTTGATGCGTTGAGTCATCTTATAACTGGGGAGAGTTATCACATCGGTCGATTTCACGTACCGGATTTCGAGCGAGAGCTTGAGGTAATTCTACGTAACGAAGTATTCGACGTGGTACTTCTGGAATCATTATTTATGACGTCTTACGAACCCGCAATTAGACGGCTTAGTGACGCTAGAGTTATATTGAGAGCTCACAATGTAGAACATCGAATTTGGCAAGGACTTGTTGACGAATCTAAGATGGGACTCCGAAAGTTATATATCTCGACTCTTACAAAACAGCTTGCGGAATACGAATCTATTCGAATTAACGACTTCGATGCTCTTATCCCGATAACTGATGAAGATGCAGAGATTTTTCGTGAAATCGGTGCTACAATCCCCATTCACGTCACGCCATTCGGCATGGACTACGAAGATTCTAACGACACCGTCAATTCAGAAACTGTCGATCACGTATTTCATTTCGGATCTATGGACTGGCAGCCTAACATTCAAGGCGTAAAATGGTTGTTAGAGGAAGTTTGGCCTAAAGTGAGGAATGTAAACTCCGAAGCGAAACTAATATTAGCTGGACGCAAAATGCCCGCTTCATTCGTGACTAACGCGGAACTAGGCATAGAAGTAATCGGAGAAGTCGAGAGCGCCCAGGAGTTTTTAGACAGGCGCGGCATAATGACGATCCCCATCCACAGCGGTTCTGGAATGAGGGTGAAAGCTGTCGAAGGAATGTCAGCCGGACGACCCGCCGTGAGTACAGAAATCGGCGTTAGTGGGCTCGACCTCGAAAATGGCGAACACGCTTTAATAGCTAACTCCCCTACTGAATTCGCCTCGCACATTATCGAGTTACTCAACAACCCCGAGCTTTCGAACTCTATCGCTCAAAAAGGTAAAGCTCACATCAGGAATAAATTCTCAAACAAGAATATCGTTTCGAAACTAGTCAAATTCATTCATACCTTATAATTTATTGCAACCTGATTAACTTCGCAACATGAAAATTAAGAATTCTCTAGGTCAAATCTCGTTTGGCACATATATCATTCTCCTCGCAATTGTTTTGAGTTCAGCAGGTTGTAACGAAACTGCCTCCACAACCGACAACAATACCGTATTCAAACCTCATCCCGGAGTAGCTGGATTTGATTGGGGAAACGACCCGCTTGAGGTTTCGATCAACGAAGCTGTTCTTAAAACCGACATGGGAAGGGATACTTTGGACTTAATAAAAGAAGACCTCTACACATATTTTCATACAATGAACACTGGCGATTCCCTGGATTGGGAAACGCATTTAACTCATTTTCCGCTACATATGTTCAACGACACGGCTATGCTGAACAAGCAGTTCGCGGAAACTGTTCACTGGAGGGATAAGGGATTTTTAAATCGTATGGGCAAAGCTGATATTAAGTACGCGAGTAATTGGATTATTGAAGAAGACCAAATGGTCGCTATCTTAGGCTACAACGCCGACTTCTACCTCGATTTCCTCCCTCATTTCGAGGGAAATCCAGCTGGAATGAGATTTCTTCTCGAAGATAAATATGGGAGAGACAATATTATATTTAATAGCTCAGAAGAGGTTAATGCATTAGGTGATACAATCTCTATAAGGAACTGGCATGCAGACGCTTACTCGACTATTTTTGTCTTGAAGCCTCTTGAATCAATGCACTTCACCTTCCTTCCACAAGGGTTTAACAAAGCTAATTTCGGAGCGGATTTAATGAAGTCTGAAACTATGCTCGATTTAATGCGTCTAGCTAGAGAATACAAGAAGAGTATTACTAATGGAGGAAACTAATTGCTTTATACAAAATGAGTGGGATACGCTCAATAAAGTTATTGTGGGAACGGCTGAATCTTGGGGGGACGTCCCTTCTGCAGAGAATGCTGTAGACCCTAAATCTCGCGAGCACATTCTAGCTGGGACGTACCCTACGGAATCGGACGTTCAATCGGAGTTAGAGGGGTTAGTTAGATTGATGGAGGAGAACGGTGTAAAAGTACTTAGGCCTGTTGTACTGGAGAATCTTAATCAGGTGTTCTGTCGCGATGTCGGAGTGATGATTCGAGGGGTTTTGATTCGTTCATCGATGATTCCGGCTCGTAGTCCCGAGTGGAACGGGATAAATCAGATCTGCTCTGAACTACCTACTTCGAACGTTTTAACTCCTCCCGCCGAAGTAAGGATTGAGGGCGGCGATATTATACCTATGGGAAATGAAATATGGGTTGGTTATAGTGAAGAGCCCGATTTCAGTAATTTTAAGACTTCGAGAACGAATAAAGCGGCTGTGGTTTGGTTACAAGAACAATTCCCTGAACTGAAAGTAAGGGGATTTCAACTTAGCAAATCAGATAGTGACCCACGTCTCAATGCGCTTCACCTTGATTGTTGCCTGTGTCTACTTAGTGGAAGGCACGCTATTTTTCATCCCGAAGGATTTAAACTTCAAGAGGACAGAGATTGGATTCGCGAGAAATATAATGGGAATATTCATGAAATTGATGCTGAATCCATGTACAATATGCATTGCAATTTGTTTAGCCTCAACCCGACGACTATTGTTAGTGGAAAAGGATTTGATGGGGTAAATGCGCAGCTTAAAAAGTGGGGGTACGAAGTTCTTGAAACGCCATTTAACGAGACTGCAAAAATGGAGGGTTTATTTCGATGTGTAACTATGCCGATATTACGAGAGGAATGAAATCACAACGTACCGCAAATATTTTGATGATTCGACCTTCTGCATTCCGTATGAATGAAGAAACGGCCGGAAACAATTACTACCAACGGGTTTTAGATGATCTATCTCCCGAAACTGTGAATGACCTAGCTTTAGAAGAGTTCGATAATATGGTGGACGTTCTTAAAGCTGAGGGAGTCAATGTGATTGTCGTTGATGACAACCCCGATACGGACACTCCCGATTCTATATTCCCTAATAATTGGGTTAGCTTTCATTCGGATGGTCGAGTGGGACTATACCCTATGCATGCAAAGAACCGAAGGACTGAACGTCGTGAAGACATCCTCTTGGATCTCGATCACAACCTCGGTTTTACTATTAGCGAAATCGTAGATTTTACCGAGTTCGAAGAACATTCCGTATTCCTGGAAGGGACTGGAAGTATTATTCTAGACAGAATTCACAATAAAGCGTATGCAGCGGTAAGTCCACGTACAGACCGAATCGCATTCGAACAGTTTTGTGAGACCTTTGATTTAGATGGGATACTTTTCGAATCACTCCAAACTGTTGAAGGCAAACGCCAAGCCATCTACCACACTAATGTAATGATGTGCATAGGTACGGGTTGGGCGACGGTTTGCCTTGATAGCATAGATCACATCGAAGATAAAAAACTTGTTACTGACTCTCTATCTGAGGATGGTATTGAAATAATCTCTCTTAGTGAAGACCAAATCTCGCATTTTGCAGGCAATATGCTCGAAGTTGCCTCAACATTAGACAACACTCCTCGTATTATCATGAGCATATCTGCTCATCAAGCTCTCAACGATTCTCAAATCGAATCTCTTTCTAAATACGGTAAGATTATTTCAATCCCTCTCGATGTCATAGAAGCATGTGGAGGAGGATCTGCCCGTTGTATGATGGCAGAAATCCATCTCCCAGACACAAAGTAATGCTCAAAATTGATTCTATTATCGCACAATCTGTAGCTGATGCGTGCAACGAACTTTACGGCTCTCGCCCAGAACTGAATAAAATCTCTGTTCAAAGCACACGCTCCGAATTCGAAGGAAACAGGACTGTTGTAGTATTCCCTTTTACTCGACTAGCGGGTAAATCTCCAGAAGCTACTGGTGAACAAATCGGCACCTACCTCGTCGAAAACGACGATAATATTACAGACTTTCAAGTAGTAAAAGGTTTTCTTAACTTAAGTATTTCAGACAAATATTGGGCTGAAGCTCTTGGAGAAGCGGTTGCTGAGAAGGAATGTTTTGGGCTGCAAGCCTTGAAAAGCAAACCTCAGGTTATGGTGGAGTACAGCTCGCCTAACACGAATAAACCCATTCACCTTGGGCATATGCGGAATAATTTCCTAGGCTACAGTGTCTCTGAGATTCTCAAGGCTGCCGGTCATGATGTTGTTAAAGTCCAAATCATTAACGACCGAGGTATACATATCTGCAAGTCCATGATTGCTTGGAAGCTATTTGGAAATGGAGAAACTCCTACTTCCACTGGCGAAAAAGGCGATAAACTAGTAGGTCGATACTACGTAACTTTTGACAAGGAATTTAAAAAGGAAGTTGCAGATCTCATCGCTTCCGGCAAAGACGAGGAAACAGCTAAAACTGAAGCCCCTATCCTACTCGCAGCACGTGATTTACTGCACAAATGGGAAGCGGAAGACTCTGAGGTTCGCGAGCTTTGGTCTATGATGAATGGGTGGGTATACGACGGCTTCGACTACACCTACAAAGAGATGGGAGTCGATTTCGACAAACTCTACTACGAGTCCGACACCTACCTAATCGGTAAAGCACAAGTCGAAAAAGGCCTTGCTTCTGGCGCTTTCACCCAACGGGACGACAGTTCTATTTGGGTTGATCTAACTGACGTAGGACTTGACGAAAAGCTCCTCCTTCGTAAAGACGGCACAGCCGTTTATATGACGCAAGATATCGGAACGGCAATTCTTCGCTTTGAAGACTACCCCTCCATCGACCGTCAAGTTTACACTGTCGGCAATGAACAGGAATACCATTTCAAAGTTCTATTTGAGATCCTAGCAAAGCTCGGCTACTCCCAAGCCTCTCGCTGCCACCATCTCTCATACGGCATGGTTGAGCTACCCGAGGGCAAGATGAAGTCTCGAGAAGGCACCGTAGTCGATGCTGACGATATCCTTTTAGAAATGCGTACTTCAGCAGAAACTCTCGCTTCCGAAGCTGGCAAGCTCGAAAACATCCCTCCCTCAGAACGTGACGAACTTTATAAAAAAGTCGGTTACGGAGCCCTCAAGTACTTCCTCCTTAAAGTCGACCCGAAAAAATCGATGATGTTCGATCCCGCCGGCAGTATAGACTTTATCGGAAATACAGGCCCGTACATTCAATTCAATTACGTCCGCGCCCGTTCCGTACTTCGCAACGCCAGCATCGAAGACGCATCTACTCTCGCTCCTTCCTCTTCAGTTCATCTCGACGATACTGAGCGCGACCTTCTCATGACCGCCCTCTCCCTACCTACGGTAATCGAAGAGGCAGCCCGCACCTACGACCCCTCCCTCGTCGCGAACCTATGCTACGACATTACCAAATCGTACAGCCGTTGGTATCAAGACCACCCCATTATAAAGGAAGAAGATTCTGACCTTCGAACTGCTCGCCTCGCACTCTGTGCGCTTTGCAGTCAATCAGTAAAAACAGGAATGGGACTTTTAGGCATCGACATGCCTGAGCGAATGTGAGCCCCCACCTTATCTAAAAGCAGCGAGCTTATCCCGTGAAGCAATCTAAAGCGAAATAATCCCAGGTATTTTCGCGGCAGCCTCGTACTTCGAAAAGATTTCGTCCGCGTTCTCCACACGACACTTGATCGTAAACGATCTGTATTTACCTGTCTTAGAATCGCGGAAACTCAGCTTTGCCTTCACTCCGAAAATAGCTCGCAAAGTCGCCTCATTCTCATTCGCATTCGACACCACAAACTTGAACATATACTCACAAGGCCAAGTGTGAGTTTCATTGAGCTGCTTCCGCATACGCTCTCTATCTATCATCGGAGTTTTTTCTTCCTCTTGCATTTTACAAATTTAGTTTATCAGGCCAAACTTTTAGCATAAAAAAAAGGGCCGCCCGAAGGCAGCCCTTTTCTAATATTAGTAGATTGTCTTATTGACAAACGTTACCCCATAGTTGGAAGAAGTCAAGTAGGTCACTTACGTCAACCTCGTTGTCTCCGTTGAAGTCTCCAGGACAAGCGTCTGGGTACTGACAACCACAATCCAAGTTCGCAGCAGCGTCGTAGTTAAGAGCTCCAGCATCCATACAACCGATGAATAAACAAGAACCATCATCTAGAGTAGCTCCAGCGTTGAAGTTTACAGCAGCTGCATCAGTACAACCGTCTGTTAGACATGCGAAGTCACATGAACCATCCTCAACGTTAGCTTCGAAATCGTAGTTACATGCATCGATGTAAGTACAACCTTGAATCTCTTCTTCATCACATATACCGTTTAAGTTCAAGTCATTAATACAAGTACCATCACAGTTATGGAAAGCCGCAGCGTACCAACAAGAACCATCTTCGATAGTTGCTGTAGCGTCGTAGTTACAAGCAGCAGCGTCTGTACAACCAGCGCATGAGAGAGACTCACATGTACCATCGTCGTCAGTAGCAGCAGCGTCGTAGTTACAAGCAGCAGAATCTGTACAACCAGCTATCTCTAGCTCGTCACAAACTCCATCACCATCAGCATCGTTGAAACAAGCTCCATCACAGTCATACACATATGCTGTAGCAGCTCCGTCACAACTTCCAGTGAAGTCGTGAACTCCAAGCCCAGTCCAATCATTGTTTGGAAGAACTATCCACTCAGAGTTTGCAGCATCTGTACCAGCAGAAGTCAACCAGTCTCCAGCGTTTCCGCTATTAACATCAGACTTACGGATTAGAGAGTGGTTTTGTGTTCCGTTATTAACACCAGCCACAGCCCATCCAGAACCTGGATCACCGTTCCAATCTCCAATAGCATCAATCTGTACGAAAGAAGTTGTTGTTCCTAATACAAGGATGTATCCGTCATCACCGTTTGATAGGTAAGGATGGAAGTGATCAGCTTGAGCAGTAATGATAGGATCCGCATTTGCGTGAGCAATTACATAAACATCTCCAGCAGCAACAGTTGCTCCCGCAGGGAATGTGTTCCAGAACTCGTAAACACCAGGTGTTGTAGGAGCATTTGACACACTAGGATAAGCGTAAGCTGTCAGATCAATAGCTGCATCAGTAGGGTTGTAAATCTCTAGGAACTTGTTGCTTGCTGATCCTTCAGCATATCCGCTAAAGAACAGACCACAAGCAGGAGCTCCACCAGGAAGTTCAGTTAATTGTAGGTAAGTACAAGAACCATCTTCGTCAGTAGCAAGAGCATCGTAGTTACAAGCTGTAGCATCTGTACAACCTAGAACTTCGAACATATCACAAACACCATCACCGTCAGTATCAACTAAACAGTTGCCTAAACAGTCGTAACCAGTAGCAGGTGGTGTTCCAGTACAATCACATGTACCAGGAGCAATTCCTGTTCCTCCACATACTCCACACTCGTCGAGTACGTTTCCGTTACAGTCACAGTCACCAGCAGGGATACCTGAACATCCACAGTCGTAGACAGCACCAGGTCCGTTACAAACTCCACACTCGTCTAGTGCACCTACACATGGATCAACATCGTCACAGATGAGGTCACCATCAGCGTCAGCTGTACATGGTCCTCCACATACACCTAAAGCGTCTAGTTGGTTTCCTAAACAGTCACAGTCACTTGCAGGGATACCAGTACCTCCACAAACTCCACACTCATCATTAACTGCACATGAACCATCGTCATATGTAGCAAGAGCATCGTAGTTACAAGCTGTAGCGTCTGTACATCCACATCCTACAGTACCGAACGATAAGTTCAATAGTAGCTGTTGAGATGAATCTCCGTTAGGGAATATTTGAGTGTACAGTGAACCTGTGATGTTTCCATCAGTAGTTAACTGAGCAACAAGTACTCTGTTATCTGCTCCAGCGAAACCATTGCTCACATTGTTAAGTGCGAACCAGCTACCTCCGAAGAAGCTATTTAGCTCAAGATCACCACCAGCTTCGAAATCAGTAGTCCAAGTATCTCCTGCAGCGACAGCTGTAGAGATAGAACCTTCTCCAGCAACTGGAGCTTGATCGATACCGATAGTCAACCAACTATCCTGTTCTAATTCAGGGAATAGTGCGAAGAATAATGGATTAACCAAATCAGCAGTTAGACCACCCATAGCACTCTGGAAGAACGAAGTTGTCGTTCTTAAGAATGAAGGATTAGCAACATCACCAGATATAGATGAAACGAAGTCTGTAGGACCAGGAGTAGTTACATACACACGGTATGTAGTTGTCACTCCGTCAGTAGAAACTTGCTCTAATTGTAATCCAAACCCATTTGCACCTCCACCAGCATTATCACAAGAACAGTAGTCACATGAACCATCCTCTTGAGTTGCAGCAGCGTCGTAGTTACAAGCTAATGCATCCATACAACCTAGGCATGAAGTGTAATCACAAGTACCAGCATCAGTTGCAGTAGCATCGTAGTTACAAGCTGTAGCATCTTGACAACCGAGAATCTCGTTTCCGTCACAAATACCATCAGCATCAGCATCACCATCACAAGTACCATCACATAGGTAACCTGGATCTGGGTAAATACAAGGGATAAGATCCGTAACACCTGTAGCGTAGTTACAAGCTCCAGGAACTACACAACCAGCTATCTCTAACTCGTCACATACTCCATCACCGTCAGTATCATTAATACAAGTATTATTACAGTTTAAGAACTCTGGTGGATAAGCACAAGAGGCATCGTCAACATTAGCTGTTGCATCGTAGTTACAAGCTGCAGCATCTGTACAACCATATATACAAGTACCAACTGTTCCAGAAGCATCTGCTCCTGAAGCTAATACTCCACTAGCATCAGAAATAGACCAGCTGTTTTCAGAACCCCAAGAGTCAGTAGCTGCATATGTAACTGTTGTACATAGAGATAAATCAAGACATAGAATAAAGTCTTGTGAAGATCCAGATGCTAATACATAGGTGTCACCATTTATAGTTACTGATCCTCCACCATCTCCATAAGAGTCAGACAGTGTTAAGGTAGCATTTGAACCTGATAAACAGTTGCCATCACAATCAAATACTAGACCTGCAAAAGTACAAGAACCATCTTCAATAGTTGAAGTAGCATCGTAGTTACAAGCAGTAGCATCTGTACAACCAGCACAAGAAGTGTAGTCACAAAGATCAGCCGCTCCGTCAGTTACATCAATATCAATTGATGCAGCAGCCCCAGCAACGATGAGGACTACAGAATTACCACTTAGGTCATCTGTAATTGTTAACTCACCACCGTTCCAACCGTCACCATATGAATCAAATCCATTAATAGTGTATGTTCCTATAGCTAAAGGAAGAACTGGTTCAGCATTACCGAAATAAGTTACTCCATCAACCTCGAAGGAAATCTCACTAAACCAAGCACTTGGAGCTGACCATACAAATGATAGAGAACCTGTTCCAGATCCTGCTACAGTTGCTTGAATAGTTGCCGCTGGATCGTAATCACATGCTAATGGATCCATACAACCCGTACAAGACGAGTTATCTCCGTTACATACGCCACAATCATCTAGAGCACCTACACAGTCGTCAACATCGTCACATATACCATCTGCATCTGCATCAGCAGCACAAGTTCCTCCACAAACGCCAAGGGCATCTAGTGTAGCACAAGAGCCATCGTCTTGAGTTGCAGCTGGATTGTAGTTACATGCTGTTGCATCCATACATCCTGCGATATCATTATTATCACAAACTCCGTTTCCATCAACGTCAGCAGTACAAGTACCACCACATACGCCTAGAGCGTCATTTTGAAGACAAGAACCATCGTCTTGAGTAGCAGTAGCATCGTAGTTACATGCTGTAGCATCCATACATCCAAGTATTTCAGCATCATCACAAACTCCGTTACCATCAGCGTCAGAGGCACAAGGACCATTACAAACGCCTAAAGCATCAAGAGCACCAACACATGGGTCAACATCATCACAGATGAGGTCACCATCAGCGTCAGCAGCACAAGCAACCATCGTCTTGAGTTGCAGTAGCATCGTAGTTACATGCTGTTGCATCCATACATCCAAGTATTTCAGCATCATCACAAACTCCGTTACCGTCAACGTCAGCAGTACAAGTACCATTACATACGCCTAGAGCGTCAAGAGTACCTACACATGGATCTACATCATCACAGATATGGTCACCATCAGCATCGGCAGCACAAGTACCACCACATACTGCTAGAGCATCAAGGTATAAACAAGAACCATCGTCTGTATTTGCATCAACATCGTAGTTACAAGCTGTAGCATCTGTACAACCGTTAACCGCTAGGATACAAGATCCGTCATCGTAAACAGCAGCAGGATCGTAGTTAGTAGCATTTGCATCAGTACAACCACATGCGTTATTAGGTCCAGTAGATCCACCTGAAGTGAATGTACCTGTTCCGTTAAAGTCGATACTGATTTGTTGTTGGTCAGCTCCTACTCCTAATGGGAATACTTGGAAGTTCATAGTTCCATCTACAGTACCTGTAGTAGTAATCTGCATCATCAAAACGCGAAGTGATGCGTCTGGAAGAGCGTTAGCAGCTGTATTAAGAACGTACCAAGACGCTCCGGTTAGAGTATTTACGTTTAAGCTAGTTCCTCCGTTAACAAAGTAACTACTAACAGTAGGTACAAGTGTTGCATCCTCTACAAGAGATGGATCAGCAGCAGTACCAGTAGCAGGACCGTCAAGTCCGATAGTAGCGTATGAATCTTCAGCCATATCAGGGAAGAACGCTAAGAACGCTGGGTTGATACCAGCAGCACTCCAACTTGCGTTGAAAGAACTATTGAAAATTCCAGCAGGAGTATTAACTACTAAGTTCTGCTGATCGTTTCCGTATACAGCACTGAACTTGTCAGTAGCATCAACTAGGTTAGCGTAGAAACGGTAAATAGTATTACCAGGAACATTAACAGCTGGTGCACTTTCTACAGTTAATGTGTAAGGGCTAGCTGGTGCACCTCCACCACAAGAGCAGAAGTCACAAGAACCATCCTCTTGAGTTGCATTAGCATCGTAGTTACAAGCGTTAGCGTCTGTACATCCTTGTACTTCAGCATCATCACAAACTCCGTTACCATCAGCGTCAGCAGCACAAGTACCTCCACAAACGCCTAGAGCGTCAAGTGTAGCACAAGAACCATCGTCTTGAGTTGCATTAGCATCGTAGTTACATGCTGTAGCATCCATACATCCAAGTACTTCAGCATCATCACAAACTCCGTTACCATCAGCGTCAGCAGCACAAGCTCCACCACATACGCCTAGAGCGTCATTTTGAAGACAAGAACCATCGTCTTGAGTTGCAGTAGCATCGTAGTTACATGCAGTAGCATCCATACATCCTGCGATATCATTTGTATCACAAACTCCGTTACCATCAACGTCAGCTGTACAACCATCGTCTTGAGTTGCAGTAGCATCGTAGTTACATGCTGTTGCATCCATACATCCAAGTATTTCAGCATCATCACAAACTCCGTTACCATCAACGTCAGCAGCACAAGTACCATTACAAACGCCAAGAGCGTCAAGAGTACCTACACATGGGTCAACATCATCACAGATGAGGTCACCATCAGCGTCAGCAGCACAAGTTCCACCACATACGCCTAAAGCGTCAAGTGTAGCACAAGAGCCATCATCAACAGTAGCGGCTGCGTCGTAGTTACAAGCAGTAGCATCCATACAACCAGGAACGTCAGCTGGAGCACCTCCTGCTGTAAATGTACCGGTTCCGTTAAATGTAATACTGATTTGTTGCTGGTCAGCACCAACACCAAGTGGGAACACTTGGAAATTGACTGTTCCATCAACTGTACCTTCAGTAGTTAGCTGCATAATTAGAACTCTAAGGTTCGCATCAGGCAGAGCATTCGCAGCAGTGTTCAGAACATACCATGAACCACCTGTTAGGGTGTTCACGTTAAGTCCAGTTCCACCATTTACGAAATAACTACTAATCGTTGGCGTTAGAGCAGGATCCTCTACGAGAGATGGATCTGCAGCTGTACCAGTAGCAGGACCCTCAAGCCCTATAGTAGCATATGTGTCTTCAGCCATATCGGGGAAGACAGCAACAAAAGCTGGGTTAATACCTGAAGCACTCCAACTTGCGTTGAAAGCACTATTGAACGTACCACTAGGGGTATTGATGACCAAGTTTTGTTGATCATTACCATATACGGCACTGAATTTGTCCGAAGCATCGGCCATATTCACATATAAACGGTATACAGTATTTCCTGGTACATTTACTGCTGGAGCACTTTCAACGGTCAGTGAATACTGAGCTGAAACGCTGGTTAGCATTGTACAGGATAGGAAGGCCATAACGGCAAGGCAAATATTCTTACGCATGATTTTAGAAAATTTTACAGCATAAATATACGACAAGTCGATGGAAAAGATGCAATAAACAGCAAAAAACTTTCATTCGTCGAAGAAATTAGCAAATTCGTCCTGTTGTATACCAACGTTACTAAGTAATATGTAACTTCGCCTTTTTATGAGAAAATTTGTGTAAATACAATGTTTGACAACCTACAAGAACGGTTCGAAAGAGCTTTTAAAGTCCTTAAAGGACATGGCCAAATCACTGAGGTTAATGTTAGCGAGACATTAAAAGAAGTTAGAAAGGCACTATTAGATGCCGACGTAGACTATAAAACGGCTAAAGGTTTTATTAAGAGAGTGAAGGAGAAAGCTCTTGGGCAGCAGGTATTGACGGCGTTGAAGCCGGGTCAATTACTTGTCAAGATCACGCAAGAGGAGCTTACGGAGTTGATGGGAAAGGCCGCAGCGCCGCTCGAACTTAGTTCTAAGCCGACAGTAATACTGCTTGCTGGACTTCAGGGTGCGGGAAAGACAACGCATGCAGGAAAGCTTGGTAAGTACATCGTCGATAAGGGGAAGAAGACGTTATTAGTAGCGTGCGATGTTTACAGGCCTGCGGCGGTTGATCAACTTAAGGTCGTGGGAGAATCGGTCTCAGTTGAAGTGTATGCCGAACCTGGTGTGGTCGATGCCGTAGGGATAGCCGAGAGAGGAGTTGCCCATGCGAGGAAGGAAGGTTTCGGCGCTGTAATTGTGGATACCGCAGGTCGTTTGGCCGTGGACGAGGATATGATGGACGAGATTGAGAATATCAGTAACGCCATTAAACCCGATGAAACTTTGTTTGTCGTTGACGCAATGACAGGTCAGGACGCTGTTTTGACGGCTAAGGCATTTAACGATAGGACTAACTTTACTGGGGTAATCCTCACGAAATTAGATGGAGATGCTCGTGGTGGAGCAGCGCTTTCGATATTCAGCATCGTAGGAAAGCCGATTAAATTCGTCGGTGTAGGAGAGAAAATGGATGCTCTCGAGATTTTCCACCCGAACCGTATGGCGGAGCGGATTTTAGGAATGGGTGACGTTGTAACCCTTGTGGAGAGGGCTCAACAAGTGGTGGATGAGAAGGAAGCGAAGAGGATAGAGGATAAAATTCGCAAGAATAAGTTTGATCTTGAGGACTTTTTAGGCCAAATCCAGCAAATTCGCAAAATGGGTAACGTTAAAGACCTGTTAGGTATGATGCCTGGAATGGGGAAAGCACTAAGGGGTGTTGATATCGATGATAACGCCTTTAATCAAGTCGAGGCTATTATTAGATCGATGACACCAGCCGAGAGGACGGCGCCTCGGAGTTTGGACAACAGTAGAAAGAAGAGGATAGCGAGGGGAAGCGGGACGGAATTGGAGGAAGTTAATAAGCTTCTGAAGCAATTTGAAGATATGAGGAAAGTGATGGCTATGATGAATAAGGGTGGTGGCAAAGGGCGTGTCCCGATGCCTGGAATGAGAAGAGGTCGATGAACAACAGTATGAATAATATTTTAGATGGTAAACAGACCTCACTTGATTTACAGAGTGAAATAGCTCAGAAGGTTGAGACTATAGTTTCTTCAGGTGGGAAAAAGCCACATCTAGCTGCTGTACTAATAGGCGATGACCCTGCGAGTAAAGCTTATGTAGGGCACAAAATAAAAGCTTGTGCGAAAGCCGGTTTCGAAAGCACCATTATTAATAGGAATACTGACATTAGCCAAACAGAACTTTTGGAGATTGTGCAGGACTTGAACGACGATAAGTCGATAGACGGGTTTATTGTGCAACTACCTCTACCTGACCATTTGGACTCAACTGAGGTTGTACAAGCTGTGAGCCCTGAAAAAGATGTAGACGGGTTTCATCCAGAAAGTGTAGGTAAGATGGCTTTAGGGTTGCCGACCTATTTACCAGCAACACCTGCTGGAATCATTACGTTATTAGACAGGTACGGGATTAAGACTACTGGGATGCATGCCGTAATTATCGGGCGTAGTGACATTGTCGGGAATCCGATGTCTGCTCTTTTGAGTAGAAACGCTGAACCAGGGAATTGCACTGTCACGCAATGTCACAGTAGAACCGTTAATTTACGTGAGCATACTCTTAGGGCCGATCTTTTAATTGTCGCAATCGGAAGGCCGAACTTTATTACGGCTGACATGGTCAAGGAAGGCGCAATCGTTATTGACGTGGGTATTAATAGAATTCCTGATCCTACTCGTAAGTCTGGCTCGCGCCTTACCGGTGATGTAGATTATGAAAATGTAGCACCCAAATGTAGTTGGATTACGCCTGTGCCTGGAGGTGTAGGCCCGATGACCATCGCCACTCTCCTCGAAAACACACTTCAAGCTTCACTCTTAAAATCAAATGCATCCTCTGAAAAATGATGAACATTGGATGCAGCGTGCTCTTGAGCTAGCGGCATTAGGCAGGAAAACCACCCTCCCTAATCCTATGGTGGGTTGTGTAATCGTGGTTGATGACGCGATGGTGGCAGAGGGTTGGCACATGAGGTTTGGTAAAGAACATGCTGAGGTTAATGCCTTAAACCAAATCCCACACCTCACTCCCGCCCTTCTTAGTAAAGCAACAGCTTACGTAAGCCTGGAGCCGTGTAGTCATTTCGGGAAAACTCCTCCCTGCGCAGATTTACTAATTTCTCGTGGGATAGGAAGAGTTGTTACTGCAATGGAAGATCCTAATCCTGATGTGAGTGGTCGAGGTCATAAAAAGCTACTGGAGGCTGGAATTAAAGTTGAAAGTGGTGTTTGCGAGAAGGAGGCGCGATTTCTGAATAGAAAGTTTATCGCGCTTCAATCATTCAAAAAACCGAGACCGTACGTGATATTGAAGTGGGCTCAAAGTTCAGATGGGTTTATCGACCCCGAAGTGAGTGCAAAATTGAAACGAGGGAGCTTCGCAATAACAGGAGAGGAAACGAAAGAGGTCGTACATCGCCTTCGATCGGAGAACAACGGTATCTTGATTGGACATAGAACGGCGGCAATAGATAACCCCTCTTTGACCGTTAGAAGTGTAGAGGGCGTAAATCCAATTAGGATTATTCTTGATCCCGAGTTGAAATTAGATATTTCGGGCTTGCAGATGGCTGACCAGGAAGGAGTTACTCTGATTCTGTGTAGAGAAGAGCCGGATCGAGGGCCTGTCGAAGATGGAGTGAAGATTCTCCCTTGGCTCGATTTAGACATGGAAGATTGGCTCGGGAGACTTAGAGTGGAAGAGGGAGTAAACAGCTTGCTCGTTGAAGGAGGCGCGGCTACTCACTCTAGTTTTCTAGAAAGTGGAGTCTATGATGAAATAGTAGTCTTTACTAGCCCTATAGAATTACACACTGGCTTACCCGCTCCGTTATTCCCCAATGTAGATAGTGGAAAAGTTGAAATAAGCCAAGTCGGCAAGGATGTGCGAAAGCATTACATTCGAACATGCTAAACATTATCCTTTGCATAGTTTGTACGGGTGGCGTATTTCTAACGTTCCGAGCTTTTGAAGCTTGGGGGGTGAATCGATATAATGCCATCGTAATAAATTACGGAATCGCTGCGTCATTAGGTTGGACTCTCTCAGGAGGAATTCCCGCAATGCAGTCTGCCTACGAGATGCCATGGTTTATTACGACAGCGATTATGGGAGCCGGATTTATATTCCTATTCAACCTAATGGCACGTTGCACCGCCAAATTAGGCGTCGCCGTAGCATCTATAGCATCGAAAATCAGCTTAGTAATTCCCGTAGCTATTTTCCTCATAATCGATCCTAAAGACATACTAACGGGCATTAAAGCACTCGCTCTCGCTCTCGCATTGATTGCAATAGTTCTAAGCTTTAGAGGTGAGGACTCAAAGCATCTAAGCCATTCTAAATGGGCGTTTTTACTCCCCATAATCATCTTCCTAGGAAGCGGTGCCATAGATTTCGTTTTCGCTTGGTTTAGTAACCCCGTGCACATCCCGACTATCGAGCACGCAATGGCCTTCACATCCGTTCCATTCAGCGTGGCTTTTGTTTTAGGAATCATTGTTTGGTTTATTAAATACCAAACCTCAACCACCTTAATCCTCCCCACAAAGCAAGACCTCTACGCAGGCGTATTTTTAGGGTTAGTGAATTTCGGATCACTTTTATTCCTACTCGGAGCATATAGCACACCCGGAGTAGACAAATCGATCCTAATTCCAGGGGTAAATATCGGGGTAGTACTCTTTAGCACCCTCGCAGCAATAGCAATTTATAAAGACAAACCAAATCTAAGAACATGGCTAGGCCTAGTAATAGGGTGCGTTAGTATAGCCGTACTAATGTTCGCGTAGAGATTGTTCGCGTAGATATTATTAGTGCGAAACTACTCCCCTCCTTCCTTAAGAAGTTCCTCGTTTTTTTGTGCACGTTGCATAGGGTTATCTCCCCCAGCTCCGTAACGACTGTAACCGTGCCCTTGCTGTTTGAATACTTCAAAGCGAGTAGGCGCCGGACGGTAAGGCCAGCTATTGTTAGATAAATCACAATCAGCAGTTTCGAGCATTGGATCAAGGACGATTCTGACAGCGGGCTTATCCGTTGCGAACACCTTTGTTACTGTAGGTTCGCTCATAAGCCATATCTCAGCTGGGATTCGGCGAATCTCCTTCTCTCCGTCGATATACTCAAATTCGACAATGAGTGGCATTACAAGCCCCCCTAGGTTTCTGAAAGTTATCTCGTAGAAGTTCTTACCGCTCGAAAGAAGATCTTTATCCTCTTCTGAAAGCCCATCTAACATCTCACTATACTCAACTCTATCCAGCTCGAGCACTTCGAACTTTCCTGTTGTTGTGTAGTAGTCATTTAACGTAGAGTCAGCTTCGAGGTAAGTCTCTGGTGTATCGACTAAGTCACGCTCGTGAGAAATATCCATCGGTTGTTTTTGACTAGCCACTTTATTAAACCCAGATTCGATGTCAGGGTTTTGGGTGTCGATTTGCATCCACTTAACCTCTTCAAGGGCGATATCTACGTGATCGTTCGTGTAGAACCATCCTCTCCAGAACCAATCTAAGTCCACTCCCGAAGCATCCTCCATTGTTCGGAAGAAATCGGCAGGAGTTGGGTGCTTGAACGCCCATCTTCGGCTGTACTCTTTAAAGGCAAAGTCAAATAAATCACGTCCCATTACAGATTCACGAAGAATGTGCAATGCAACACTAGGTTTACTATATGCGTTTGGCCCGAATTGGTAAATCGACTCTGAATTAGTCATAATAGGTGAGATACGCTTCTTATCTCCTCCCATATAATCCGTGATATCTCTAGCACGACGGCGACGAGACGGGTAATCTCTATCGTATTCCTGCTCAGCCAAATTTTGGACAAAAGTATTCAACCCTTCATCCATCCAAGTCCACTGTCTTTCATCAGAGTTGATGATCATCGGGAAGAAATTGTGCCCCACCTCGTGAATAATTACAGAAATCATACCATGCTTCGTGCGCTGAGAGTAAGTCCCATCTGCTGCAGGTCTTCCTCCATTAAAACAAATCATCGGGTACTCCATCCCTATCCACTTCGTGTGAACTGAAATAGCTACCGGGTATGGGTAATCGATGGTGTGCTTAGAGTAAGTCTTTAGGGTTTGGGCTACGGCTTTAGTGCTGTACTGGCCCCACAATGGATTGCCCTCCTTCGGGTAGAAACTCATTGCCATTGGGCGGTATTTCCCTACAGGCACTACCATTGCATCCCAAATAAACTTTCGGCTAGTCGCAAATCCAAAGTCTCTCACATTATCTGCACTGAAGATCCACGTCTTCAAACCCTTTTCCTTTGTCTTCTCCGTTTCACGAGCTTCCTCTTCAGTAACAATAACTACCGGATGGTCAGTCGTTGTTTTTGCAAGTTCAAAACGCTTACGCTGCTTCGATGTCAAAACCGTTTTCGGGTTTATCAGCTCACCTGTAGAAGCCACGATATGATCTGAAGGTACAGTAATAGCAACTCTATAATCTCCGAAACAAACTGTAAACTCACCACTACCTAAAAACTGTTTATTCTGCCATCCTTCGTTATCGCTGTAAACAGCAAGACGCGGGAAGAATTGAGCTATTGTATATAGATAGTTGTCGTTCTCTTCGAAGTGCTCGTATCCAGAACGACCACCTATTTCCATACGGTTATTGATGTTGTACCACCAAGAAACACTGAATTTATACTGACTTCCCGACTTCAAACTCCTTGGCAAATCCACACGCATCATTGTGTTTATGATGGTGTAACTCAAAGCTCTCCCCGACTCGTCCTTCACGCTCTCTATATTGAACCCACCATCAAAAGTAGGCTCAAGTTTTCTCACGGTTCTGAATGACTCGCTATCACTCCACTCACTCTCCCTTATTTTGTGTGAATCTGAAGCTTTCGCCCGAACGTTTTGGTCTAATTGAAGCCATAAGTAACGCAACTCATCGGGGCTGTTATTCGTGTAAGTTATAACCTCAGAACCATCAATTCTCTGCGTATTATCATCCAAAGTGATACGCATGTCATAATCAACTTGCTGCTGCCAGTACTCATGACCAGGTGCTCCTGAAGCCGTCCTGTACACGTTTGGAGTTGGGATTTCTGTACCCAGTTGGCGAAATAAATTCGTATTCGTGCGGCTGATTTCCTCCTGTTGCGCTTGGAATGGAGCTATAGACAATGCAATGATGCCCAGTGCTAACCCCAGGGTTTTAATACTTAAGTTCATGTAGGTGTATTTCTTATACCAAATTCAAGAACTGCAATTTACATTGAAGTATTCGACAACCCACAAATAAAAAGTCATAAGATGGTCAGTAACGACTAATTTACTAGCCAACTTCTTTCTTCGCCCGTTGCCAGTACATTTCCATCTCCACTAAAGGCATTTCTCCTAGGTCTTTTCCGTCAGATTTAATAATCTCTTCCAGTTGTTTAAACCTTCTCACAAATCTAAGGTTAGTTCTCTCTAACGCCTCATCAGGGTTAACATCAATGAACCGAGAGTAATTAATGAGCGCGAATAGCACGTCTCCAAATTCATCGGCAATCCTATCTGATTTCGCCTCTACCTCAACTGCTAACTCCTCCATCTCTTCATTAACTTTATCTAGAACTTGCTGAGCATTATCCCAATCGAAACCCACTCCCCTAACCTTGTCCTGGATTCGGTACGCCTTTACTAAGCTCGGCAAAGATCGAGGCACACCTTCTAGAACTGACTTGTTCCCCTCTTTCAGCTTTAACTTTTCCCAGTTCGCTTTCACCGTCTCCTCGTCATTTGCCTCGACATCTCCGTAAATATGTGGATGTCGAGAAACTAATTTATCGCATATCGAGTTGAGTGAATCCGCTATATCCCAACCTCCATCTTCTCTAGGTATTTCAGAGCCAAGTTTTGCATAAAAAACCATATGCAAAAGCACATCTCCGGTTTCTTTCATTATCTCATTAACATCAGAATCAATAATAGCATCCGCCAATTCATAGGTCTCCTCTATTGTAAGATGACGAAGAGATTCGAATGTTTGCTTTTTATCCCAAGGGCATTTCTCCCTTAGTTCGTCCATAATGTCTAGTAATCTCCCGAAAGCCGCTAATTGTTCCTCACGTGTATGCATGGGCGCGAAGATAGTAACTACAATAAGACAGGAGCTACTTAGGGCGTGCAAATCATTCCATACGCAGATAACAAGTCGAGTAAATCCACTGTAGTTACATACCCATCATTATTTATATCCTCAGGACAAAGTGATGCTATAGGAAAAATGCAAGTACCGTCATCTAGGGTAGCTGTAACATCGAAATTTGTTGCTGCATCATAAGTGCATCCATTACATGAGTAATCACAGGCTCCCGGATCTGTCGCAGACGAAGAAAAATCACAAGCATCTATATCTTGACACCCACTTATTTCGTCTCCATCACACACACCGTCCATATCTGTATCTTGTATACATACCCCCATGCAATCATAACCTGCTGCTGGGTAAAAACAAGTACAGTCAGAAATAATCGCAACTGAATCGTAATTACACGCAGTCGAATCAGTACACCCTGAGCACCCATCAAATATGCAAGTGCCATCGTCTATGGTAGCATCGATATTGAAATTACAAGCACTATTATAAATACACCCTGGGACAGAAACTACACCCACAGAATCGCCAACTGTAAACAACCCCACCTGCTCTAAATAACTCCAGCAAGTAAGCCAATTCTCACCACCTGGTTCGAATGCCCCGAAATACATCGCCTGATCAAACCATGGGTCCGGAGAAATGAATTCTAAAGCAGGCACTACGCCATTTCCCGGCTCTAAGAAAACTGGATCATTAACCATTCCAGTCAACGGATCAATCGCTAAAGAATAATCAAACATCGGATCGATGGCAATATTATTATTTGCAACAAAATCTCCTGCTATAGCACTAGGACCATATCCCAAATTACCATCGTAAAGTATCATATCATAAACACTGGTACTATCTCCACAATCCCAGAAATGGTTATTTATCAACGCATATTCGTCGAATAGGAAAAGCTCCCATGCATCACATGGATCATAATCCTCAAAATCAATTCCCTGACCAAACCCAACAAAGATATTATTAGACATCCTCGTAGCCCCACCATTGTGCAACCTCAGTCCAGACTGTGACTTGGGCCCAATAAAAGTAGCATTGATAATTGTCGGGTTTGTATAAGGCATAAAGGAAATATCTACATTAGACTGCTCCCAGTCGTCTCCTTCAATGTCTAGGGCGTTTGATATTCCCAAATTATCTCCTACTACCTCAGAACTGTCAGTAATAATAAATAAATATTGGATTTTACCACCCCACCCATGATCGAACTCAACTCCATCCTCAGCATTAAATCCAGCTGCAATATATTTTAATTCAACGCTACCACCCATTATTTGCAAACCATCATCAGCAGAACTTACGACCTCAATATGATCTATTTGTGTTCCGCTCCCTACTGCACACAACTGTAGTAGGTTAGTTTCGTCTCCGTTATTCGATTCGTTTGTGGAAAGGTTTTGATGATATCCTAAAGATGTACTTCCATGTCTAAATGAAGCGTATCTTAATATTCCGCTTGAACCTGTCGGATCCGTATTCCCACCATACACATGACGAAAAGCACCAGTAGGATCAATAACTCCTTCAGCCAAGTCAGTTCCTGTTCCTAATCCTAAGGATTGAGAAGGAAAACCTGTCATATCATAATACAAGGTGTTTGTAGCACCAGCACCACAGATAATTAAACCACCCCACTCTCCTTTAATGTCTACTCCAATTGAACCATCTAACGGATCAGCTTCATAAGTAAATGTAATTGCACAATCGGGAGTCCCGTCAGCAATTAACACTGCACCACGTGAAATGACTAGAGACGCTGGATAAGTTGTATATGTTATAGTTTGTTCTGTAATATTCCCGACAGAAAAAATTGTTTCAGAAAAACCTTGACCTGGTGCGCCTTTAATAATAGCGCCAGGTTCGATGGTGAGTGTATCTCCTGGGTTAACGAAAACATATTCTTGCAAAACGTATATATAATCACATGACCAAGTCACTGTCCCTGTCCCTTGTCCTGAATTATCTGTTACTATTACAACAGGCCTATCAGCAGCAGGTGGGCATGAACATGGTGTTCCGCCGCCAGTTGTTTGTGCAAGTGTGAAAAGCGGAAACACTAGAGAAGTTATCACTAGTAATATCACAACCATAAATGGAGGTAAAAACCGATTTTTACATTTATTCTTCATCAAGTCCCTTGTTAAGTGTCATAAAAGATACACCCATATCAACGAAAATTCATGTTAAAGGTTGCGTTTTATCGGCGAAAAACCCATTTGAGCTGTAGATTTGCGGAATGGAATGGAAAGTATTGCTCTTAACAATAGGATTAATGGGATTAGCCTTTGCAGGAATCGCTATAAAACTTCTTGTTAAAAAGGATGGTGAATTCGCTGGAACTTGTGCTAGCAACAACCCTATGTTTAAAGATGAAAGTGGCTCTTGCAGTGTCTGCGGAGCTAGACCTCAAGACCAATGTTTAAACGAGAAGGAAGAAGCTGGTTCGGAGTGACCCTCTAAAGCCAAGTGATAGCTTTCGCCCAACCTTCTGTAGCCCAAAACTCATATGTCTCTTCTTTTGATTGAGCTCCACTGCTAGGACCAGCATCAATGATGAAAAGTGCTTCGATTGGGGGGCCAAATTTATTCTGACGCATTTTCTCGATAAATACCCTTCCTTCTTCAGGCCCTAAAACCATGCATGCCGTTGCATAAGCATCCGCAATCGCTGCACTTGGCGCTTGTATCGTTACACTTAACAAGCCGTTAAGAGCGGGATATCCAGTTCTTGGATCAATTGTATGAGAATAGTTTTTGCCATTAATCACAACTGACTTCCGGTAATTTCCACTAGTGCAAACAGCGGCATTGTCAACTTTAAGAATAGCCTGAAGAGGCCTCCCTTCTACACTACCCATTTCAATAGGTTTATCTACTGCTATTCTCCAAGGGACTCCATCGATGTTAACACCTAGACATCTCACCTCACCTCCCAACTCTACCATAGCATTTTCTATCCCTGCTTCTTGCAACAAGTCTATAAGCATATCGACTGTGTATCCTTGAGCAATTGCGTTAAAATCAAGCTGTACTCTTGAATCTCTTTTAATAATATGAGTCTCTATGTAGTTTGACCTTGAATCAATTTCGTCTAGGTCTATCATATCCGTTCTAAACCCTACGAACTGCATGATACTATCAACTTCTGCAGAATCAACTTTCTCAACGTGTTTCAACCCGAATCCCCAAAGATCAACTAGTGGTTTTACGGTCGGATCAAATGCACCCTCTGTATCCCTATGTATTTCCCATGAAAGGTCCCATACTACAGACCAAATCTTACTTTCGTCATAGAACGAAAAAACCGTATCTGTCCTATTGAATTTGTTTATTTGTGAAATCCTAGCTCCTTCTCTCCAAGTATTCATTTCAACATCCATAGACTCAATTACAGAATCTACTTCAACTTGTTCTACAACAGTATTTCCATGATACTTGATGATGTAAGTAGTACCCTGCGCTTCACCTGAATGAATATGCTCTACAGGAGTACTGCTGCAAGAAGAAAAGGCAACAAATACAAAAGCTATTAGCGATAAACCACGTATAGACTTTAGAATCATGAAATATTAAAGTTGGCTATCCTCCGAAATCATCGAAGCTAACATTTTCTTCTGGAATACCCCAATCGTCAACCATCTTAATCACAGCTAGGTTCATAAGAGGTGGTCCACAGAAATATACTTCTATATCCTCTGGAGCTTCGTGTCCTTCAAGGTGATGAGTTATCACAGCATTGTGAACGTAGCCTAAGAATCCGTCGCCCTCAGTGTCCTTATCGTCCTTCTTCTCAACCCAGTTGTCTTCAGGAGCAGGCTCGGAAAGAACTACGTGGAAAGTAAAGTTAGAATATTCTTTTTCAATCTTTTGAAAATCTTCTAAGTAGAAAAGCTCACGCTTTGATCTTCCGCCGTAGTAGAAAGTAACTTTTCTGCCAGTTTTTACTGTGTGGAACAAGTGAAAAAGGTGTGAACGCATTGGGGCCATGCCGGCTCCTCCACCGATGTATAACATCTCTAAACCAGTATCCTTAATAAAGAACTCTCCATAAGGTCCACTAATTTCCACCTTATCTCCCGGCTTTTGATTGAATACGAACGAAGAACAAATCCCCGGATTAACTTGCATCCAAGCGTTTCGCGCTCTATCCCAAGGCGGTGTAGCAACACGAATATTCAGCATTACAATGTCGCCCTCAGCTGGGTGGTTCGCCATCGAATAAGCCCTTACAATCGGCTCGTCATTCGTCATTTTTAGATCCCATAGACCATACTTATCCCACTCTTCCTTGAACTTCTGCGGATCGTCATGATGCTCTGGGTGCGCTGTAACATCGATGTCCTTGAAATCTACAACAACCTCAGGAACGTCGATTTGGATGTATCCTCCAGCTTCAAAATCGAGGGACTCGCCTTCTGGAAGACGAACAACAAACTCCTTAATGAAGGAAGCTACGTTGTAGTTAGAGACAACTTCACACTCAAACTTCTTCACGCCAAATACCTCTTCCGGAATTTGGATGTCCATATCTTCCTTAACTTTAACTTGACATCCAAGTCTGAAGTTGTCCGAAATCTCTTTACGAGAAAAATGTGGTTCTTCCGTTGGAAGTATAGCCCCGCCTCCAGAGTGAACTTGACAAGTGCATTGTACACAAGTACCCCCACCTCCACAAGCTGAAGGAAGGAAAATACCGTTATTACCAAGAACGGTTAGTAGCGAAGATCCACCCTCTACTTCGATAGTCTTCTCGTTGTTGATGGTGATCGTGATCGTACCGCTTGGGGAAAGTTTTGCCTTAGCAAAAAGCAATAAACTTACCAGAAGTAGTATTACGATAAGAAAAAACCCGATTGCAAGTAAAATAGTTGTAGTCATGATAATCTATCAGATTTCAATTCCCATAAAGCTCATGAATGCAATTCCCATGAGACCTGTAATAATATAAGTAATTCCTAGGCCTCGAAGTGGTGCTGGAACGTTTGAATAGCGAATCTTCTCACGTATAGCAGCAATAGCAACAATAGCTAACCACCATCCCACACCACTACCTAGGCCAAACACCGTTGCTTCTGCAATCGTAGGGTATTGGCGCTCCTGCATAAATAGAGCACCACCTAAAATCGAACAGTTAACAGCGATAAGAGGAAGGAAAATCCCTAGCGCTCCGTAGAGTGCTGGTGCGAATTTTTCGACAATCATCTCTACAAGCTGAACCATAGAAGCGATAACTGCGATAAACATGATGAAGCTTAGGAAGCTTAACTCTACTTCAGAAAAAGAAGGGGATAACCAAGCTAAAGCTCCCTCCTTCAGAACGTAGTTCTCAAGTAAGTAGTTAATCGGAACTGTGATTCCCAGAACGAAAATAACTGCTAGGCCTAGGCCGTTTGCTGTCTTTACCGTTTTAGATACCGCGAGGTAAGAACACATGCCTAAGAAGTAGGCAAAAATCATGTTCTCAACGAAGATACCCTTTACGAAAATGCTTAAATATTCCATTATGATTCGATTAGGGCTTTATTGCGTGAACGTTGAATCCAAATGATAACTCCTACAACTACTAGAGCCATAGGTGGTAGAATCATTAAGTTATTGTTTTCGTAGAAACCTCCCGCAGAAATGAACCATCCTTCAGGAAGAAATTTTACCTGCCCCATTCCAGGCATAGAAATAGCTCCCGAACCGAAAATCTCCCGAACTACTGATACCGCAAGAAGAATCCAAGCGTATCCCAAACCATTTCCTATAGCGTCAAGTACAGACGGCCCAGGCTTATTAGCTAGAGCGAACGCCTCTAAACGGCCCATGATGATACAGTTCGTAATAATTAATCCTACAAATACAGAAAGCTTTTCACTAACATCTGGCAAGTATGCCTTCAGAACTTCGTCTACAATAATTACGAGTGATGCAATGATTACAAGCTGAACGATAATTCTAATTCTATCTGGAATTAAGTTACGAAGCATAGAAACGATTAGGTTTCCTCCTATCATAACGAAAAGAACAGACAAGCTCATAATTACGGCCTGTTGTAATTGAACGGTAATCGCAAGTGCTGAACAGATACCAAGTACCTGTATTGTAATCGGGTTAGAATCTCCTAAGGGATCCTTGAGAAGCCTTTTATTCTTCTTGCTAAATAACGACTCCCTCTTCGAAGTAGCTGAAGTGGCTGTTGAATTTTCAGTGCTCATTACTTTGCGCTTGTGTTCGTTTGCTTTTCGAAGTAACGTAAGTAAATCGCAAGAGTGCGATTAACCATTTCCTCAACTCCTTTTGAAGTAATAGTTCCTCCAGTAATTCCATCGACACTGTGAGTGTCTGTGTTACTTCCTCCCTTCAAGACGTTGAAGAAAGGATTTACCTCATTTAAGGTTTTGCCCCTAAACTTGTCGGTAAAGAAGTCTTCCCTAATCTCAGCACCTAGACCCGGAGTCTCTGTTTTGTGATCAAACTTAGCTCCGTAAATAGTGTGCATATCGCTTTCAATCGCGATGTAACCCCAAATAGGACCCCAAAGCCCAGAACCTACTACGGGGATTACGTAAATCTTATCTCCTCCCTTTTCACAGATATAAAGAGGGAAAATCAGCTCTGAAGCGGGTTTCTTCGACCTGTAATCTTTCTTAACATTAAGGTTAAATGGGTCTGTAGCATCAGTAGCAGAAATGTCACCCGTTTTTGAATCAACTACGTTACCCTCGCTATCTAAAGAAACTCTTTCGACAACGTAAATTGGGAAGTCGACCTTAGCATTTGTTCTGGTTGTGATAACCTGGATAGCTCCTAAAATATCGATCATCTGCTTATCGGCAGCGTTCTTCTTTTGAAGTGGTTTAAGTGTAAGAGATGTAAACGCTAGTGCTATACCCACAATAACTACCATTAAGATAGAGAATATGAACGTGTAGCCCGTGCTGTTTTTATTTATAGCCATATCAAATATTCTGAAGACGCTTTTGACGGCGGTTAATGTTTGACTGAAGAACGTAGTGGTCAATTAGAGGCGCCATTACATTCATAAATAGAATTGCCATCATGACTCCCTCAGGATAAGCTGGGTTAAACACCCTTATCATAATTGAGAAAAGACCGCCTAAAAATCCGTAGATATATTTTCCAGTGTTAGTTGATGCTGCCGTGACAGGATCGGTAGCCATAAAGACCATACCAAACATGAAACCACCAATCACGATTTGGTGTAAAGGATCAATAGCCATAAACGCGTTCATTCCCATCAAGTTAAAGAGGAATCCCATAACAAGTCCACCCGCTAAGAAAGACGCCATGATGCGCAAGCTACCTATACCCGTTGTAATTAGCACAACCGCTCCAATTAGAATTGCAATAACCGAAGTCTCACCGATAGATCCAGGAATCGTACCAATTATACAATTATGCAGTGAGAACATCCCTCCGTCAGCGAACAAAGCCATTACATTTTGAACGGCAGGAGTTTCGGCAACCTTACCTACTGTTCCCGCTAAATGACCGAGAGCCGTTGCCCCAGTGTGACCATCAACTAGAAGGTTAGCACCTTTACTTGCTGCAACATCGTGAATCCATATTTCACCAGACATTTGCTTCGGGTAAGCGAAGAATAAGAAAGCACGGGATGTAAGAGCAACGTTTACGATGTTCATTCCTGTACCTCCGAAAACTTCCTTTCCTATGATAACAGCGAAAGCAACCGCTACTGCAACCATCCAAAGAGGAACGTCAACTGGCATGATAAGAGGAATTAACATTCCCGAAACGAGGAATCCCTCGTTAATACCGTGCCCACGCTTCGCAGCAAAGATGAATTCGATACCGAGCCCCACGCCATAACTAACGAATATTAAGGGAACGACTTTTGCAGCACCGATAAGCATCTTAGCAACCAAATCTGCTTCTTGACCTAGACTAGCGTAGTACTGATCACCTAAGTTCCAAGTCCCGAACAATAACGCTGGGATTAACGATACGATTACAAAGAACATTGTACGCTTGAGGTCAATCCCGTCGCGAATATGTGAACCTTGCATGGTTACATGTCCTGGAGTAAAAGTGAATGTTTCGAGAGAATCGAACACCACCCAAAACTTGGACAATTTTCCTCCCTCTTCAAAGTGAGGTTTTACGGAACTAATGAGTTTATGAAGAGCTTTCATGATCTTAACCGAGTTCGTTTCTTAGGTTATCTAATCCTTCACGTACAATTTGTTGGACTCCGATTTTTGAAGTACAGCCATACTCGCAAAGTGCGAAATCCTCAGGGGCGACTTCGTAAATACCCAGCTTTTCCATAGAATCAATATCATTAACCATAATAGACTTCACGAGATGTACAGGGTAGATATCCATAGGGAATACCTTTTCGTATTCGCCTGTAACCACAAACGCTCTTTCCTCTCCCCCCATATTCGTATCGAGGTCCCATTCTTTAGATTTAGGCATCATCCAGGTAGGGAAGGAATGAGATAGAGAGAAGCGTTTTAAGCCAAGCCCTAACCAACCCTGAGTAAGTAGAAACTTAGGCTCGTGTCCTTCAGCAAGAAGTGCAATAGCCGTGTGGTACGCACCGAGATAACCATCGTTCGATATTTGGTCTCCTGTTAAAGGACTACCCGAAATAACTCGGACATCATCACCGTTGCTAGATTTAGACGGAACATCAACGATGCTGTTCACCGCTGCTCCAACTAGAGTTTTAACGTGTTGTGGCTTCGCACATTCTGACCCCCCGCATGCTACAACTCGCAATGGCTTATAATTCCCAGTCAGGAACAATTCACCGAGGTTAGCTACGTCTTGATATCCAATAGTCCAAACCACTTCTCCCTTATTAATCGGTGATGTGTGGTGAATCTGGACACCTACATTTCCTACAGGGTGCGGGCCATCAAATTCGGTAATTGTACAATCTGTTGCTCCTTTAAGAATCGTATCTCCTGCTCTAACACCGAGATGAACTCCGCCTTCTCCTGCAATAGTTGCAAGGGCTTTGATTCCTGTTTGGAAAGAAGTAAGGCGACCTTCTAAAGCAATTGATGTGCTAGCGGCCAGAGGTGAAGAATCGAAGCCACTAATGTGAATCGAGCGGGGCTTATCGTTAGGATTCGCAACAATATCGAAAGGACGCTGTTTAAAGAAAGGAAACATTCCGCCTTCAAGAATTCGCGATAAAATTGCCTCTCGATCAGATTTCGAAACGTCTAAAACTCCAAAATCTACGTTTGAGTTCTCTTTATCTGCTTCGATTACGACCTCTAAAATGCGACGTTTCGCTCCTCTGACGATTTCTTTAACTTTTCCTGATATAGGACTAACATACTGAACCGATGACATTTTCTTGTCGAAAAATATCGAAGTCCCAGCTTTAACAGCATCGCCCACACGAACGGTTAGTTTAGGCAAAAGCCCAGTAAAATCAGGCGGTTTGACAGCATAAGTTGTTGCTGCAGGAGCTACATTAACTGTCTCTGAGGGACGACCACTCATACGAATGTCGACACCTTTCTTTATCCGTTGTATACGGCTCATTTCTCGTGGAATTGATTCAATTCGGGCGCAAAGATAATACCTCTGCACTACATAAGATACACTCTTGTCAAAACATAAGTTCGAGTTACGAACTTTGGCGCATGATTAATTGGAGAATTGTATTTTTATTGGGAACTTTTGTTGGGGTCATGTCTGATGGGGTTTGGTCTCAAAGAGTGGAGTTAAATAAGTCAAAATACGGATTATCCTCAGTCACGTTACACCCGAAAGGCCTGCCTATTGCGACGCCATTCATACCACTTGAAGGAGGAGTACTCACCTTTATGTTCGACGACTTGAGCGCAGCATACGCTACCTATAACTTGAGGATCCTCCACTGCACGCACGACTGGTGGTACAGTGATTTACACCCAAGCGAATACATCGACGGATTTCACAATGTAGTGATTGACGTAATGGAGGACAGCTTCGGGACGAAAGTCAATTATACTCATTATTCAATTGATTTGCCGAGAGAGGATTTAATTTTGACTCGAAGCGGGAATTATGTACTTGAAGTTTTCGACCCGTACGACTCTGAGGAGGTGGTAATATCGCGGAGGTTCGTTGTCTATGAAGATCTAAGTTTCGTGGAGGCGAAAGTTGTTGAGCCCATTGATGTTGCGTTAAGGCGTACTCATCAAGATGTTTCGTTCATAGTAAAGGAAGAGAACTATGCTTTTCTCGACCCGTACTCGAATCTTACCGCTACAGTATTACAAAATGGTCGTTGGGATAACGCCCTCTCAGGGATAACGCCTCGATTTATTAAAGGACGCGAAATAGACTACTCACAAGTTGGGTACACATTTCCGGGGGGTAATTCATATCGTTTCGCAGATCTTAAGAGCCTTAGCTATACCGCCAGAGGCATAGCCGGAATAGCCGAGGGAGATGACTCGTTCCACCATCTACTCGAACCGAGCGAAAGAAGAACCTACACATACCACACCTCGCTCCCAGACATTAATGGAGGATTCGTAATCTCAAACGACAGATACGAAGCTCACACCGGAAGCGACTACACCATGACCCACTTCTCCCTTCCGATGCCCTATGAAATTCACGACAGAAACATATACATTTTCGGAGAGATAAGTGACGGAAAATGTCTCCCCACACACCAAATGCGTTGGAACTCCCCGAAATCGTCCTACGAAGCGAAGCTTCTACTTAAGCAAGGATACTATAACTTCTTTTACCTCGTTAAGGACTCAAGTGCTCCCGAATTTGAAGTCGGACTGACTGCAGATATAGAGGGCAATCACTTCGCTACTGATAATCTATACACGGTTATACTTTACTATGCCGATTTCGAAGGTTACGACAGAGTCGTAGGATTCGCTCAATGGAATAACAACCCGAGATAACAACAAACTTATGACTCGACCTTACTCGATTTTTATAACTGGAGCTTCAAGCGGAATCGGTGCAAGCATTGCTGAAACGCTATGTCTTGCTGGGCATAATGTTTATGCATTCGCTAGAAGAAAAGACGAACTCCAAGCCCTGAAAGACAACGCAGCTGGTAGCTCGGGAAAGCTCTACTACTCGGTAGGGAGCGTAACTAATAAAGAAGATCTAAAGAAAGCCATTGAGAACTGTGTGGATGAATTCGGAGGGATCGACATCCTCATACCTAACGCCGGCATAGGCTACTTCAACCCTTTAGAAATGGCGCCTCTAGATGAATGGGAGGCTATGATAGACGTGAATGTTACTGGCGTCCTTAAAACCCTGCACTTCGCCCTCCCCCATTTGCTTGAATCTAAAGGCCAAATCATAAATATCGGATCCGTCGCCGCCCGCCACGTATTTCCTAATAGTGGCGTTTACTGTGCAACGAAGCACGCTGTTTTGGCATTAAGTGAATCTTTAAGGATTGAATACACTGATAAACTGGCCATTACCACCATTAACCCCGGGGCTGTGGATACTCCTTTTATTGAGAGGACTCAAAACGAGAAACTGCGCAACGATTACAAACCGAATTTCGATTCCGGCATGAAACCAGAATTTATTGCTAAAGCTGTTTTACAGGCAATTGAAGCGAATGGTAAAGGGATTTATTCTGAGGTAACTCTTCGTCCTGACCGTAGATAAAATCGTACTTTTGCCCGCACATGTCGCAGATTAAAGAAGAAATTGCAAAGAGGCGAACCTTCGCCATTATATCCCACCCTGACGCTGGAAAGACTACTCTTACAGAGAAGTTTCTTCTTTTCGGAGGGGCGATTCAAACGGCCGGGGCTGTAAAGAATAATAAAATCACGAAAACTGCCACCTCCGACTTTATGGAGATTGAGCGGCAGCGTGGTATTTCTGTGGCGACGTCAGTTATGGCTTTCCACTATAAGGATATGCTCATAAATCTTCTAGACACACCGGGTCACAGGGATTTCGCGGAGGACACGTACAGAACTTTGACCGCTGTAGATAGCGTCATTCTTGTTATTGACTGTGTTAAAGGAGTTGAAGCCCAAACCGAGCGACTTATGGAGGTTTGCCGTATGCGCAAAACTCCCGTTATCGTTTTCGTGAACAAGATGGACCTCGAGGGGCAAGATCCTTTCGATTTACTAGATGAGTTAGAGGAGAAGTTAGACATACAGGTTCGACCTCTTAGTTGGCCTATTAGCGGAGGGGCAACATTTCAAGGGGTTTACAATCTATTTGACCACAACGTTCGTCTTTTCCAAGCCGATAAAACAAAGATGGCGAAAGATATCATCGGCATAAAAGACCTAGCAGATGCCCAGCTCGACGAGCTCATAGGAGAGCATGCAGACCAACTTCGAGAGGACGTAGAATTAATCGATGGAGTTTATGACGAGTGGGATCCACAACCCTATCTCGATGCAGAGGTCGCGCCTGTATTTTTCGGTAGCGCTGTAAACAACTTCGGCATAAAGGAGATGCTCGACACCTTCATTAAGATTGCTCCTGATCCAAGCCCTGTAGAAACTAGCACTCGCTTCGTACACCCTGAGGAAGAGAAGCTTACGGGCTTTGTCTTCAAGATACACGCGAACATAGATCCACGACATAGGGATAGGATTGCATTCCTTAGAGTTTGTTCTGGAAAGTTCCAAAGGAACACATTTTACAAGCATACTCGCCTAGGGAAAAAGCTCAAATTTTCTAACCCAGTAACCTTCCTCGCTCAAGATAAAAGCGTGGTTGAAGAAGCTTGGCCAGGAGATGTTGTGGGGCTATACGATACAGGGAACTTTAAAATTGGCGACACCTTAACCGAGGGCGAGGATCTACAATTCCGGGGCATTCCGAGTTTCAGTCCAGAGATCTTTAAGGAACTTGTCAATAAAGATCCGATGAAGAGCAAGCAACTCGAAAAAGGCATTAAGCAGCTAACGGACGAAGGGGTCGCGCAGTTATTCATTCGCACGGCGGGAAATCGCAAGATCGTGGGAACGGTCGGGGAACTCCAGTTCGAGGTAATTCAATACCGACTCGAACACGAGTACGGTGCGAAATGTGAATTCCAATCGAAACCTTACCACAAGGCGTGCTGGCTAGTTTCAGACAACGAAGAAAAGCTCGGAGAATTCCGAAGAATTAAAGCGAACGACCTAGTAATCGACAAAGACGGAAACGAAGTTTACCTCGCTCCTTCCCCATTCTTATTACAAATGGAAATGACTAACTTCCCGGAAATCACATTCCACGTAACGAGTGAATTTAAAACTGAACAAGCTTAACTTGACGCATCGAATGCCGCATCTAACTAGACATATTTTATCGCTTTTTATTTTCGCTGGAGGACTACTTTTTAGCTCTACAGCTTCAGCCCAAACAGACTCTACTACTATCGAAGTGGTTCAGGTGAGCGGGCTTGTGGTGACAGGCGATTCACTTATGCCTTTGGCCTACGCTACCGTTTATAGAGTGAGTGACTCAAGAGGGACTATGACGGATTCTCAAGGGTTTTTCAGTCTTCCTATACTTGAGGGAGATACTCTGCGTTTTTCAAGCACTGGATACATTTCTCGTGAAGTTATGATTCCACATGGCGGAGAGCGTAGTCGAATCAGCCTTGTGCAACCCATGGGGCGCGACACCATAATGATAAATAATGCATACATATATCCTTGGCCTTCTCGCGATGCATTTAAGAAAGATTTTATGGCGTTAGGACTTGATGACGATATGTACGCGATAGGCGAGCAAGCGCTCGACCCGTTCGATATTTACGATAGACTTATAGATGTCGGACTCGACGGGCAAGCAGCTAGCACTCAAAGCCTTAGGCAGATGTCTCAGGACTATTCACATCAAGGAAGTGTGCCTACAACTAATCTACTCAACCCTGTTGCTTGGGCTCGTTTCATACAAGCTATCAAGAACGGCGACCTCAAGGGGAATTAATGTGAGATGGTAGCCAATCGTCACATATTGTCGCTTTTCACATTGGCTTGCCTTAGTGTCACTACACTTTTAGGCCAAACCGACTTTACTGTGTCTGGAAACATCCGGGGTGACGACGGTGAGCTACTACCCAGAGCTTCAATAGTAGTACTTCAGAACTCACGACTCGGAGTTTCATCTGACGCTTTCGGACGGTTCGAACTAGAACTACCTTCATCAGGGCCCTGGACTCTGCGCTGCTCGATGATAGGCTACATAATAAAAGAGGTCCCTTTAGATTTCGAAGGAGGGAATGCGATAAATATTCAGATTATACTTAATAGCACGGTTGCGATAGACGCAGCAGTAGTTGAGGGAAATGGATCTAAAAACGCTTCCATACAAAGAATCGATGCTAGGATAGCCAGTCGCATACCTACACCTAGGGGTACGGTAGAGGATGTGCTTTTACAAGCGCCCGTTAACTTTACAAGCGAATTAAGTAGCGCCTATAATGTGAGGGGAGGAAGTTTCGACGAGAATTTGGTCTATGTTAATGATATAGAAGTTTACAGACCGTTTCTTGTGAGGAGTGGGCAACAAGAGGGGCTTTCTTTTCCAAATCCTGATATGGTGCAGCGGATTCAATTCAGCGCGGGTGGATTTGAGAGCAAATATGGCGATAAACTTAGCTCGGTTCTTGATATTCACTATAGGAAACCGAAAGAACGTAGAACCCAAGTGACGGCGAGTCTTATGGGAGGCCAACTTCAACACGATGGAGTGAGTCCTGGAGGGAAGATTAGTATAAATACGGGATTTAGGTATCGCAATAATTCATACATTTTAGGGACTTTAGACGAAACGGGAGAGTACAACCCCACCTACTTAGACGGACAAACATATATTACATGGAATCCCGATGGCTATGGTCCCTGGGAAATTCAGTTTCTAGGAGTTTATGGACAAAACAATTACCACTTCGTTCCACAAACTCGTGAAACCGATATAGGGACGATAAACAATGCTTTACGACTAAAGATCTATTTTGACGGAGAAGAAGAAACGTCGTACCAAACCGGTTTTGGAGCTATCGCATTCGAGAGAATTACCGAAACAACTCGACTTCGCTGGATTAATTCGGCCTTTAGAACAGTTGAAAATGAGTCGTTTGATATTCTTGGGGCATATTGGCTTGACGAACTTGAACTCGACCCCGGATCGGACGATTTCGGAGAATCCGCAGAGAATCTTGGAGTAGGAGGTTTTTTAAATCATGCTCGAAACCAACTCGAAGCCACTGTGCTTTCTTCAGCTATCAAAGGTGCAGTTGATATCGGTCAAGGAAAACATTTCTTAGAATACGGAATCAAGGGGTCTACCGAAATCATACTCGATGACTTAAACGAGTGGTCGTTTGTAGATAGCGCAGGATACATCTCTCCTCACCCCCAGGATAGTGTGGGATATATTGATCCGGGGCTGCAACCATTCAGACCCCTGGTGTTCGAAAACGTAATTAGAACTTCGAACGATGTAAGGTCGAATAGAATCACTGGGTTCGTTCAAGACACTTGGTCTATAGAAACAGCAAAAGGCGAATTGAATGCGCATTTAGGCGCCCGCTTTCATTACTGGAATCTCTCAACATCGGCAACGCACCCAGACTCATCAGCCACTCATCTTGTAGGTGGACCAAGGGCTCACATTAGCTTCACCCCTACTGAAGCTCCTCATACTACTTGGTCACTAGCGGGAGGCTGGTACTGGCAACCTCCGTTTTACAGAGAAATGCGTGCTATCGACGGCACGCTCAATCCCGATATACTCCCGCAAAGGGCTATCCACGCAGTAGCGGGCGTCAATCATCAATTCGATATGTATGAAAGGCCCTTCAAGTTTGTGGGTGAGGTGTATTACAAGGATTTAGACCAAATCATTCCCTACGAAGTTGAAAACGTTCGTCAGAGGTACTACGCTACGAATAACTCAAGCGGATACGCTACAGGTATTGACCTTATGCTTAACGGCGAATTTATCGATGGTATTGAAAGCTGGATGAGAATTAGCGCACTCAAAACAGAAGAGGACTTATCTGACGATTACTACATCGAACTGTACAATGACGAAGGCGTAAAAATCATTCCTGGATATACTTGGAACAACGTCGCTGTCGATACCGTACTAATCGAACCTGGGTTTATTGCTCGACCGAGCGACCAACGTGTGAGTGTAAGTTTACTTTTCCAAGACGAGATGCCTCGCAACCCGGATTATAAAGTTCTACTTAGTTTATTCTTCGGTACCGGACTCCCGTACGGCCCGCCAACAATGAATCGATACCAAGATGTTCTTAGGACACCCGCATATAGAAGAGTCGACCTCGGCTTCTCAAAGGAACTACTTGTCTCGGATAAATTCGCGAATCAGAATGGATACATTTCACTTGAGGTATTTAATATTCTAGGGATAAACAATACCATAAACCACACATGGATAGAAGATGTCAATGGACGACTCTACGCAATCCCTAACTTCCTGACCGGCAGAAGACTTAACTTAAAACTTCACCTAGAATTTTAACTCGTACCTGTCACCAACAGATTGTTGATTTTCTTGATTCACCTTTGATTTAAACTCGATGGATGTTCGTAGTTTGCTTGAAATTGATCATCAATGCGAATCAAGCTATTCCTTATTCAATTACTGTGTTTATTCTCGTTTCAAGGTGTAGCACAATACACACTTCAGGGGGACGCTGTAGCTAGCGGAGGAGATTGCTATATACTTACTGACGCTCTAGGGGGACAGGTCGGAGCAGTTTGGTATGATGAGTTAATCAACTTAGAAGAATCGTTCGACTTACAATTCAAGATGAATTTCGGGAATGACCCAGGAGGTGCAGACGGGATGGTCTTCGTTATGCAGACGATAGGCCCAACAGCAATCGGAAATAGCGGCGACGGCATAGGTTTCGAAGGATTCCTTCCTAGTTTAGGAATCGAATTTGATACATATTGGAACCAATCTAACGGTGATATCCTTGACGATCATATAGGGATAATATCCGACGGAAGCGTGAGCCACCTATCTCCCACCGCTATCGCGGGACCGGTTGCCGCAAGCTCTATCGGGGCAAATATTGAAGACGGAAACGATCATGCAATCCAAATAACATGGAATCCCACAATTCAAGAAATTGAGGTTTATTTCGATTGTGAATTCAGGCTTGTTGCAAGTGTCGATTTAATTAATGACATATTCGGCGGTCAGACATCCGTCACTTGGGGATTCACCTCTTCTACTGGTGCCGCAAATAACATTCATACGGTCTGCCTATACGAGAACGCTACCCCCACAGGAGACGTAACCCTTTGTCCAGGACAATCCACACAACTCATAGCCGGCGGGGACTTATCAATGCCTTTCACCTGGACCCCTACGGATTTCCTTAGCGACCCTAACGCATTCAACCCCATCGCCACCCCTCCTTTTACTCAGGTTTACACAGTTACATACACCGATTTCTGTGGCGATATTCAAAACCAAACCATTGAAGTTTTTGTAGAACCTCTTGAAGTAGATATTACAGCCGATTTCAACATTATCACTTGCTCCAACAGCTCAATCAACCTTGTTGCAAACACTAATTTTCCTGCGGGAGTAACCTTTGTTTGGGATGCTACTGCTGGGGGGAGTTTCACAAGCACTTCAGGTGAAAACGCTTCTACGTCAAATCCTGGCACTTACAATGTGGCTATCTCCTTTGACAACGGAGTTTGCACCGCCGAAGACACTTTCACACTAGGAATTGACACAACTACTTTTTCCGCAAATGCAGGACTTGGCGGTCTCCTTAATTGTTATGAATCTTCTATTTCTCTTCAAGGGTCTTCAAATAACGCTAATGCTGAATTTTCTTGGTCAACAATTGACGGAGGGTTTTTCGGGTCAAGCGGTATCGCTGAACCGGTTGTTATCCAAGGCGGCACATACGTGCTAGAGGTGACTAACCCTAATAACGGATGCGTTTCTACAGATGAAGTTATTGTAGATGAGGACTTCATTGAGCCATCCCTTACGATAGGATTTCCTGAGGCTATGATTAGCTGTGAATTCCCACAAGTCATGATTATCGGCACGGTTATTTCTCCTGGCGATTACACAAACATTATTGAGTGGACTTGGGAAGAAGGCGAAGGGGGACTATTAAACCCTACCGACATTGACCCCACCGCACCACTTCCAGGCGAATACACTTTAACCGTAACTTTCCTTGAAAATGGATGCACAACCACATCCAGTGAATTCGCTACAGTAGAGCAAGACGAAGACTCTTTTATAGATATCTCGCAATTGACAATGCCTAACGTAATAACGCCTAACGGAGATTTTTTCAACGACCACCTTAAACCCTTCCTCTCTGACCAGCCTGAAGTAACAACTCTAGCGGTCCTGGACGAGTACAATTTAAAGGTGTACAATAGATGGGGCGATTTAGTATTCGCGAATAACGGGTTGCCCCTTGCATGGGATGGACGAGCTAATGGGAATCGTGTAAGCTCGGGTTATTACGTTATTAACGTGAATTACAAGGCTCTTTGTGGTGAAGTCCAAACCGGTTCTTACACCGGCCCTCTCGAGATTTTATACTCGGAGTAATTAAGTCAGCTTAAGCGATTTTCGAGAGGAACTCGTCTTCGGAAAGTATCGTGATTTCAAGCTTCTCGGCTTTTTCTTTCTTACTCGGCCCCATTTTATCTCCTGCCACTATAAATGACGTCTTTTTCGAGATCGAAGAGGATACTTTTCCTCCGTGCATTTCTATCAACTTTTTTATCCCTACTCTATCGTGCTTTTCAAAGACCCCGCTTACTACAATCGAAGCCCCATCGAGCTTGTTCGTAGCCCCGACAATTTCTTGAACTGCTAATCTTAGACCCGCCTCACCTAATCTTCGTACGAAATTTATATTTCCCTCATCTGCGAAATAAAGAATGACACTATCGGCAATCCTCTCTCCGATTTCATCCACTTCAACGAGAACTTCCTTTTCCGCTCGCATTATCGCATCAAGGTTGCCTAAAGAACGGGCGAGCTTTTTTGCTACCGTCTCTCCGACATATCGAATTCCCAAACCGAACAACACTCTCTCAAACGAGATAGATTTACTGGCCTCTATTCCCGCAAGTAACTTATCTACCGATTTTTTCGCCATTCTATCGAGAGGCAGCAAATCTTCTTCCTTCAAGTCATAAAGAGAGCTGGGGTCGACAACAAGACCGGCCTCAACGAGCTGAACTACTGTCTCCGATCCTAAACCATCAATATTCATAGCTTTTCTACTAATAAAATGCACGATTCTTCCTTTCACCTGTGGAGGACACGTTAATCTATTAGGACAATAATGAATCGCTTCTCCCTCTTCTCTGACAAGCTTCGTAGCGCATTCTAAACAGTGAGTCGGAAAACTTGACGATTGCTGACTGAACAAATCCGTTACAACCGCCCTTTCACTTTCATCTACACCGACAACTTTCGGAATAATCTCCCCTCCTTTCTCTACGTATACGTAATCGCCATCTATGAGACCGAGTCGTAGGATTTGGTCTGCATTATGGAGAGAAGCACGCTTCACCGTAGTTCCACCTAACTGAATGGGCTCCAAATTCGCCACTGGAGTCACCGCCCCAGTCCGCCCCACCTGATAAGTAATCTCCTTTAACCTCGTGCGAACACGCTCTGTTTCGAACTTAAAGGAAATCGCCCAACGAGGGCTTTTCGAAGTAAGACCAAGCCTCTCTTGTTGGTCATATCTATCTACTTTTATCACTACTCCATCAATTGCAAACGGTAGATTATGACGCTCCGTTTCCCAGTGAGAAATAAAACCCATCACCCCTTTCGCGTCTGGGCTAGTCGAAATCATTTCTCCACTTCGGTCCGGAATTTTGAATCCCCAATCGCCCGCCAATGAAACTGCGTCACTATGAGTTTCAGCAACGCCTCGAGCTATCACTCCGTACATCATACAATCGAGCTTCCTTTTCGCCACCTCTTTACTATCCTTCATCTTCAAAGACCCCGATGCGGTATTTCTAGGGTTCGCAAATTGGGATTCCCCTGCCTCCTCTCTCAAAACATTCAATGCCTCAAAATCTTCGAATGGATAAAAAATCTCCCCCCTAATTTCTAACTGAACCGGACACGACTTTTGCAAAAGCAGCGGCACTGTCCTAATAGTCTTCACATTAGCCGTAATATCCTCCCCCGTCTCGCCATCCCCACGAGTAATCGCCCTAACCAGCCTCCCCTCTTCATACACCAAACTAATCGCCACCCCGTCATACTTCAACTCCATGACATACATAACCTCCTCCCCCTCAAGACCTTTCCCTACCCTCTCCATCCACTCCTCCACTTCGTTCTCGGCATATGTATTAGATAGCGAAAGCATCAGAGTGGTGTGCTTCACCTTTTCAAAACCATCAACGGGATCCCCTCCGGGGCGTTTTGTCGGTGACAAATCATCATCGAATTCTGGGAATAGTTTTTCTAATCCCTCTAACTCTTTGAGCAGCATATCGAAATCCTTGTCGCTAATCACCGACTCAGCTAGATTATAGTACGAATGATTATGCTGATGCAGCTGTGATCTAAGCTCAGCAATTTTTTTGCCAGCCTCTTTCTTATTCAACTTACCCGATGTATTTAAGTTAGTTCCCATCAGAGGTCAAGTTAGTTTATTTCGAGCTATTACGTGCCTCGGTTTGCCCTGTAAATCAACTATTACTTCAACTTCACCCCAATCCGTTTTAGAACTATTAAATACCTCAACCACCTGCGAAACGAAATCCTCGTGGCACTCCATGGCTAATAAACCACCGTCCTTCAACAGACCCTCTTCACAAAGAAATA